>Ga0100377_1004456_pt1 | contig 10775 bp, 8 predicted proteins | sample CryGeymeta201501_FD_83664 | JGI IMG/M metagenome (GOLD analysis project Ga0100377, IMG submission 83664) | Groundwater microbial communities from Crystal Geyser aquifers in Utah, USA - Crystal Geyser metaG 2015-01 | ecosystem: Environmental > Aquatic > Deep subsurface > Groundwater | place: USA... | reverse complement strand
GGTGCTGGAGCCGTCCGCCGGTAATGTCTCGACCGATCCGCACGAGCGCATGGCCTTTCTGCGCCAGGATCAGTTCGCCTTCGAGGACGTGCGTGTGCTCGATGTGGTGTTGATGGGCCACGCTGAAATGTGGCGGGTGATGCAGGAGAAGGACGCCATCTACATGAACCCGGAGGCGACTGAAGCCGAGTTTCTGCACGCCGCTGATCTGGAAACCCAGTTCGGCGAGATGGGGGGTTACGACGCCGAGGCGCGTGCCGGTGAGTTGCTGCTGGGCCTGGACATTCCTTCCGACAAGCACCAGGGGCCAATGCGCGAAGTGGCACCCGGCTGGAAGCTGCGGGTGTTGCTGGCGCAGGTACTGTTTGGCAACCCGGACATCCTGCTGCTCGACGAGCCGACCAACAATCTGGACATCAACACCATCCGCTGGCTGGAGAACGTGATCAACAACCGCAACTCCACCATGGTCATCATTTCCCACGACCGCCACTTCCTGAACCAGGTCTGCACCCACATGGCGGACCTGGATTACCAGACCCTCAAGGTCTATCCCGGCAATTACGACGACTTCATGGAAGCCGCCACCCAGGCGCGCGAACGCCAGAGCGCATCCAATGCACGGGCCAAGGAAAAGATCGCCGACTTGCAGAATTTTGTCCGCCGCTTTTCCGCCAACGCCTCCAAGGCCCGCCAGGCCACCAGCCGCTTGAAGCTGATCGACAAGATCAAGCCGGAAGACATGAAGCCTTCCAGCCGCCAGTACCCCTGGATTCGTTTCGATTACGACGAGAAGGACAAACTGCACCGCCTGGCCTGTGAGGTGGAGGGGCTGAACTTCGGCTACGAGCCGTCACAGCCGGTGATACGCAACGTCAGTTTCAACATCGCCGCCGGCGACCGGATCGCCATCATCGGCGAGAACGGGGTGGGCAAAACGACCCTGCTGCGCCTGCTGGTGGGCGAACTGGCCGGGCAGAAAGGCACCGTGAAATGGACGGAGAAGGCCAAGCCGGGCTACTTCGCGCAGGACCATTCCGCCGATTTCGATTCCGACTCGCCGCTCACCGAATGGATCACCGAATGGGTGCGCGCCGGCGGTTACGCGGGCAACGACGTGGAAACCCTGATCCGCGGCACCCTCGGCCGCCTGCTGTTCTCCGGCGACGATGTGAAGAAGCCGGTACGGGTGATTTCCGGCGGCGAACAGGGCCGCATGCTGTTCGGCAAGCTGATGCTGCTGCGCCGCAACGTGCTGCTGCTGGACGAGCCAACCAACCACCTGGACATGGAATCCATCGAAGCCCTCAACACCGGCCTGGAAAAATTCCCCGGCACCCTGGTGTTTGTCTCGCACGACCGCGAATTCGTGTCTTCGCTCGCCAACAAGATCATCGAACTCAAGCTCGACGGCAGCCACAGTGTCTACGAAGGCGGCTACGAGGAATACCTGGCGAGCCAGGGGCTGGAATAAGGCGGGCTTGCCGGTTTGCGTGGGCCTGATCAGAAAGACGACGCCGGCGAGCCCTGAAGGATGCTGTCCCTTCTGGACATAACGCCGGCGCTATAGCTGGCACCTCGCGGATACCGAAGGGTAGGGGCTTCATCACACGGTCCGCGCCTACGGCATCGCGGTTGTTTCACATTAAAGTTTCGCTCCTCCTTGCCGATATGGCGGCTATTCCAACCGCACGCTGCTCCAGGAGCCCTCATGTTCGACAATCTCAAGATCGCTCACCGGCTATGGTTTATCGCCCTCCTGGCCGCCAGCTTGTTTTTCATCGCCGTGATCGCCGGCTACCTGGGCATGGTTGCGGCGGAAAAATCGCTGAAAACGGTGTTCGAGGATCGGGCGCTTCCCATGCAACAGCTTGCCCGTGTTGGGAAGATCATCGAGGAAAACTATCGCCTTACCCTGCTTGCGTTTCAGCATGACCCCGCGAGCCCCTTGCATTCAGTTCATGACCACCCGGCGAGCACGCACCTGGAAGCGATAACCAAGCACAATGAGGAGGTTGACGCGATCTGGGCCAAGTTTTCGGCTACCGCGCTCAGCGACGCGGAAAAAGCCCTGGCGGCGGACTTCACCGAGAAACGCAGCGCCTGGGATGCGAAGGTGGCGGAAGCCGGCAAAGGAGTCGCGGCAGGCAATTTCAGTCCGGACACGATGGCGCGTTTCCTGAAAGCCGGGAGCGGGGAGCGCAAGTCCGCGCAAGCGGCGCTGGACAAGCTCATGGCCTATCAGGCAACCGTGGCGCGGCAGGAATACGAGGCGGCACAGGCCCGCGATTCGCGGATGCTGTGGCTCTATGGCGTGCTGATCGTGATCGGCGTGGCCGGCGTGTTGGGCACCTCGGTTCTCACCATTCGCCGCATCACCAGCAGCCTGAAACAGGCGGGCGATGCGGTCGAGGCGATCGCTTCCGGTGACCTGACCCGGCCGGTTCCGCAAGCCGGTTCCGATGAAATCGGCGAGATGCTCGCCAAACTTTCGACCATGCAGAGCAACCTGCGCGATCTGATCAGCGCGGTACGCGGCGATGTGGACAACCTCAACCACGCGGCCAGGGAGCTGTCAGCCTTTTCATCGAGCAGCGCCCGCGCCAGCGAATCGCAGTCGGAAGCCGCCTCCAGCATGGCCGCATCGGTGGAACAGCTTTCCGTGTCCATCGACCAGGTGGAAGAACATGCCCGTGAGGCGCGCGGCGCCACCCTGACCTCCGGCAGCCAGTCGGAAGAGGGCGGTCGCATCATCCACGAGGCGGCCAGCGAGATGGGCCGCATCGCCGAGGCGGTGAACGCCACCGCCGGCACCATCCGGCAACTGGAAGACTTTTCCGGGCAGATTTCCAGCATCGTCAATGTCATCAAGGATATCGCCGACCAGACCAACTTGCTGGCGCTCAACGCCGCCATCGAAGCGGCTCGGGCCGGCGAGCAGGGGCGCGGTTTCGCGGTGGTAGCCGACGAAGTACGCAAGCTGGCCGAGCGCACCGCCAAGTCCACCCAGGAAATCACCGGCATGATCGGCAAGATTCAGCAGGGCACCCAGCGTGCCGCGCAAGAAATGGAATCCGGCGTGCAGCGGGTCAACGAGGGCGTCAACCTGGCGCACAGGGCGGGTGATTCCGTCACCGGTATCCGTGCCAGCGCCGAGCAAGTCACCCAGGCGGTGGACGACATCAACCTGGCGCTCAAGGAACAGGCCGTGGCCGCGCGAGAAATCGCCCAGAAGGTGGAACGCATCGCCCAGGGCGCCGAAGAAAACAGCGCCACCGTCAACCAGACCGCCGCCTCCGCCGAGCAGTTGCGTGTCCTGGCTGGCGGCCTCCAGCAACTGGCGGGGCGCTTCCGGGTGTGAGTCCCCCCTGTCTTGGCGCTATTCGCGTTGGGGTTCAACGCTGACGGCCATGGCGACAAAGCCGCTCCGGAGAATGAAACCCACTGTAGGAGCGGACCGTGTCCGCGATGCGGGTGGCAGCCCGCAAAGGTAAGGCGTGTGGTCTTGGCAAGCGCTCCACTGTTGCGCCTACCGGCGCGTCCGCTCCTACGGCGTGGCGGTTATTTCACGCTAACGATCATGGCGGCGAGGCCGCCCAGGATGATGAAACCGGGCGCACTTGTAGCGCCGGCTTCCAGCCGGCTTTGTAGGCCTGATCAGAAGAACGAAGCCGGCTGGAAGCCGGCGCTACAGTGGTTGTTTCACGCTAAAGAATTGGCGAAATCCGCCGATGAATTGAATGAATTTGGCAAGGCGAGCTATCCGTTGGCCAGCGCCGCATGGTCAGAAAATACGCGGCAAACGAGGAACAGAAAATGTCGGATCTGCTAAAAAATATTGATGCCCGAACTAAGCTGGCGGGGACCAACAAGCTTGAGATTCTCATGTTTTCGCTGGGCAAGGATTTGCGCAGCGGACGTGAGGAGACATTCGGCATCAACGTGTTCAAGGTGCGCGAAGTGATGCGCATCCCTGAGATCACGCGCGCGCCTGAGATGCCGCCTTCGGTCGAGGGCATGGTGAGCTTGCGCGGTGCGCTGGTGCCGGTGATTGATCTGGCCAAATACATCGGCATGGAAACAGATTGCAAACCGGACATCATGATCGTCACCGAATATAACGGGCATACGCAGGGGTTCCTGGTCAAGGCGGTGGATAACATCCTGCGTCTGGATTGGTCCGCGATGCGCGTGCCGCCGGAAATGCTGTTGGCGGAACTGGGGGGGCTGGTTACCGCCATCACCGAACTGAAAGACAAGCGGCTGGTGATGATGCTGGACGTGGAGAAGGTGTTGTCTGAAACCGGCCATTTCGGTTCCGACGAGATGATCTTCAATTCGGTCAAACAGTTGGGAAAAGAGAATTGCACGGTGTTCTTCGCCGACGATTCATCGGTGGCGCGCAACCAGATCGCGCGCACCCTGGAGGCGATGGGCATCAAACACCTCTCGGCGATCAACGGTCGCAAGGCATGGGAGGAGCTGACCCGAATGGCAGACTATGCCAATACCTCCAATACACCGCTGAAGGACCTGGTGCAGGTCATCCTCACCGATGTGGAGATGCCGGAGATGGATGGCTATATGCTGACGCGCAAGATCAAAGCGGACAAACGCTTCAACGGTATCCCAGTGCTGATGCATTCCTCGCTGTCCAGTTCGTCCAATCAGCAATTGGGCAAGGCGGTTGGCGTAGACGAATATGTGCCGAAGTTTGAGCCGCAAAAATTGTCACAGGCGCTGGCGCGTCTCTTGGCTTAGGGAGCGAAAGATGAGCTACAGCGAAGAAATATCGTCTTCCGACAGCCTGCTCGACCACATCGATGCGCGCACCAATCTGGCGGGCACCAACAAGATGGAGATCCTGCTGTTCAACTTGGGCACCGAAGAAAAGTTCGGCATCAATGTGTTCAAGGTAAAAGAGGCGTCGCAAGCCGGCAAGATCACCCGTACCCCCAATATGCCCGCCGGCGTGGACGGTATCGTCAGCCTGCGCGGTCATGTGATGCCGGTGCTTAATCTGGCGAAATTCATGGGCATCGAGGAACGCCAGCCGCATCAGACCATGATGGTGGCGGAATACAACAATCACATCCTGGGGTTCCTGGTGAAAGAGGTGGATCGCATCATCCGCGTGGATTGGGACAAGGTGCGCCCGACCGAAGGCATGCTGTCGGACAAGGGCGCGCTGATTACCGCCATTACCAATCTGGAAGACGGGTCGCTGGTCTCTATTCTGGATGTTGAGCAAATTCTCTCCGATGCCTTCGGTGAGGCCATTGTCGGCAATGTCGAGCCGATCAATTCAGCCCATGAGCTGTGCGTATTCTTCGCTGACGACTCGCTGGTCGCGCGGCGCAAGATCGCTGAAGTATTGGACAAGATGGGTGTCAAACACATCCAGTCCAATAACGGGCAGGAGGCATGGGATCGCCTGTGTACCATGGCGGATTCCGCGGAGAGCACGGGGCAGTGCCTGCGCGATCAGATACAGGTCATTCTGACTGATGCCGAAATGCCGGTAATGGACGGTTATGTTTTGACCCAATGCGTCAAGAACGACAAGCGTTTTGAAGGAATACCGGTGGTGATGCATTCGTCGCTGTCGTCGGATGCCAACCGCGCCATGGGCAAACGCGTGGGCGTGGATTACTACGTGCCGAAGTTCGATTCGATGGTGTTGTCGTCCACCTTGCGGCCGCTGCTGACCTGATAAGGTGTGCGGCCTGCGTGTTTGTTGGAGCTTCAGCCCCTTACCACCTTTGCGTGCTCCTTGCGGGTGGACCTGTCGCCGCGATAGCGACACGCGGGCGAGTCAGCGCACTCCAAACCAACCGTAGGAGATTGAGATGGGAATAGAGAACACAAAATTTCTGGTGGTCGATGATTTCTCCACGATGCGGCGCATCGTGCGCAATCTGCTCAAAGAGTTGGGATTCTCCAACGTAGAGGAAGCCGAAGACGGTACGGATGCACTGAACAAACTGCGCAGCGCGCCGTTCGATTTCGTGGTGTCCGACTGGAATATGCCCAACATGACCGGCATCGAGTTGCTGCGAGCGATACGCGCTGACGCCAACCTCAAACATTTGCCGATATTGATGGTGACGGCGGAAGCCAGGAAAGAAAACATCATCGAGGCGGCACAGGCGGGTGCTTCCGGCTATGTGGTCAAACCATTCACGGCGGCCACACTGGATGAGAAGCTGAAGAAGATCTTTGCTGCGTTTCCGCACTTGAACAAGTGAGGCAATCCATGGCGACCAACACAGCAAACAATGATTCGGACGATCTCGAAGCGCTGTTCGACAGCATCCTCCAGGCGAAAGCGAAAGAGGAAAGTCCCGCTGCAGCCGCAGTGGTGAGCCACGCCGCGGCTGGCGAGCAGGAAAAAGTGATCACCCAGGTTGGACAGATGGCGCGCAGGCTGCACGACACCCTGCGCGAGCTCGGCCTGCATAAAGAAATCGAGAAAGCGGCATCCAGCATCCCCGATGCCCGCGACCGTCTCAACTATGTGGCCACCCTGACGCAACAAGCGGCGGAACGCGTATTGAACGCGACTGAAGCGGCGCAGCCCATCGTGGTCAAGCTGGGCGAAGAATCCCATCGGCTCACCACGCAGTGGGATTTGTTGTTTCAGAAAAAATTGAACGTGCAGCAATTCAAAGAGTTGGCCACACAGACCCATGCTTATCTGCATGAAGCGCCGGAGCAAGCCAAAACGGCCAATGCCTATCTACTGGAAATCATGATGGCGCAAGACTTCCAGGATCTGACCGGACAAGTCATCAAAAAGATCATTCAGCTGACGCGGGACATGGAACAGCAATTGGTGGCGCTGCTGGTGGAAAACGCGCCAGCCACGGTCAAGGCGGAACTCAATACCGGATTGCTGAACGGGCCGGTTGTCAATGCGGAAGGACGCAACGACGTGGTGACCAGCCAGGACCAGGTGGACGATCTGCTGGAAAGCTTGGGGTTTTAGAAAGTGAAGCAAACCCTTTGTCACTTCCGACTACGCGGGAATGACGGAATAGATGGAGGTGTGAAACATGAATGACTTTGCCGGAATGGAAGAATTGCTGAGTGACTTTTTGCTGGAAGCCGGAGACATGTTGTCCGATGTGGACAGCAAATTGATGGAACTGGAAAAGCGCCCGAGCGACGGCAATCTGCTCAATGAGATATTTCGAGGATTCCACACCATCAAAGGCGGTGCGGGGTTCTTGAACGCGAATGAACTGGTGACCTTGTGTCATCTCACCGAGAACCTGTTCGACAAGCTGCGCACCAACCAACTCACCTTGGATGCAGAGTTGCTGGATGCGATCTTTGCCGCCACGGCCGAAGTGCGCCTGATGTTCGGTTCATTGCAACAGAGCCAACAACCCACCGCCGCGCCCACAGATATATTGGCGGCGCTGCAATCCGCATTGGAAGGCAAAGCGATCGCACCCGTTGGTCAACCCAAACCCGTCGCCGCGAACACCGGGGTCGTGGCGGCGCAAGCCGCGACATCACCAGTGATTGGCCCGGAGAATGTCGATTGGGATGCGCTGTACAAAGTCCTCACTGGCACCGACATCGTCGGGACAGTCGGGGCGACTCGCGATCCGGCACAGATCAAGCAGGCGATCGACGAAGAGGAATCCACCAGGAAAGCCTTTGGACGCCGCACCTCGGATGTGCCGGGTGCGACGGTCGGACGCCGTGGCGGCGATGTGCCCGCTGCCGAAGCGAAGGAAACGACCATTCGCGTGGACACCGTGCGGCTGGATCAAGTGCTCAACCTGTCCGGCGAGATCGGCCTGACCAAGAACCGGCTGACGCATTTGCGCTCCGACCTGCTGCAGGGGCGCAGCGGTGCGGACATCCTGCGCGAGCTGGACCTATCGGTGACCCAGTTGGACATGCTGGTGGTCAATCTGCAAAACGCGGTGATGAAGACGCGGATGCAGCCCATCGGTCGTTTGTTCAAGAAATATCCACGGTTGGCGCGCGACTTGGCGCGTTCGCTGGGCAAGGATGTGGAGCTGGTGCTCACCGGCGAAGAAACCGAGATGGACAAGACCATGATCGAGGACCTGAACGATCCGCTGGTGCACTTGGTGCGCAATGCGGTCGATCACGGCGTGGAAACCATTGAAGGTCGGCGCGCGGCGGGGAAGCCGGAAAAGAGTGTGGTGGAATTGAGTGCGCGTCAGGAAGGCGACCACATCCTCATCACCATTTCCGATGATGGCAAAGGCATGCGCCCGGAAATGATCCGCAGCAAGGCCATCGAGAAGGGACTCATCACCAGTGAGATGGCGAACACGCTGGACGAGAACCAATGCCTGGAATTGATCTTGCTGCCGGGTTTCTCCACCAAGGACGAAATCTCCAGCGTATCGGGTCGCGGCGTCGGCATGGACGTGGTGAAGACCAATATCGAAAAACTCAACGGTAGCATCCAGATTCATTCAGAACCGGGCAAGGGATCGACCTTCTCTATTTCCTTACCGCTCACCTTGGCGATCTTGCCGGTACTGGTGCTACGCCTGGGCGACCAATCGTTCGCCGTACCGCTGTCCATGGTGCGCGAGATACTTCCCGTTACCCGGCAAGAGTTACAACAAATCTCCGGCAAAGCCACCATGGTGGTGCGCGGCGAAGTGTTGCCGGTGTTGCCGCTCACCCAACTCATTGGCTGGGGCAACAACGAGCATTCAGAAGTCGGCGTGCTGATGCAGTTCGGCAGCAACAGCTTCATCCTCACCGCGGATGGCTTTGTCGGCCATGAAGATGTGGTGATCAAGTCACTAGACACCTTCCGCCCGAAAGGCGTGGCGGGCGTCACCATGTCCAGCGAAGGTGACATCGTGCTGATCCTGGACATCAAAGAACTGTTGAGTGACATGCGTGGCAATTAAATTGGCATTTCCGCCTCCGCGGGAATGACGAAGCAAAGGAACAACAAAATGTTTGCGAATATGACGTTGAAAGGCAAGTTGGTTGTACTGGAAGCGGTATCTTTCAGCATGTTGTTGGTCACGGTGGTGTTCGGGTTGCTGATATTGAATAGTGCGACCAAGGCCGAAATAGAAAATGTCTTTCGTCTCCAGTTGCATATGCGGGTGATGAGCAATATCGATACCATGGATATCTCTATCATCACGGAGGCGAAACTCGCGAAAGACATTTGGCTTCGCGGCAAAGACCTGGATAGGAAGGCAAAATATCGTTCCCAGTTCACAGAACAGCAACAACGGTTCCAGCACAGTCTGGAGGCGGTTCGTGTCGACTTGAAGAAACTTGGGAATGGCCATCCAGAATTCGATGAATTTATCCAGCAGCTTGAGAACATCGCGCACGCGCATCAACTGATGAGCGGTAAATATTTAACGCAGATCGATGCGCATGCCGGCGATGTCGCCGAATCAGATGCCAAGGTAGCCGGGATAGACCGCGATGTGAGCTCACAGGCCATTACGCTACGCGAGAGCTTCATTCAATTCTCCGATAAGGCAGCGGCAGAGAAAGTTGCCTTGGCCGAAGAGAATCTTCATTCGCGCCGGGCCATGGTCGCGCTATGGGCTGTATTGGCATTGTTGCTCTCCGTGATGCTGGCCAGTTTGATCATCCGTCAAGTGATGCAGCAACTGGGAGGCGACCCGAAGGAGGTGGCGACAGTGGTCAACACCATGGCCACCGGTGATTTCTCGCAACGGCCGCATAAATTTCCCGCTGTGGGAAGCCTGCTGGCGAATGCCTTTCAGATGCAGGACAAGCTGCGCGAGATGATCACGTCAGTTAAAAATCAATCCGACCAAGTAGGGGAAATGGCACACACCCTGGCAGGTTCAGCCAATCAGATTGCCGAGAACGTTAATCAAGAATCGGATGCGGTGAGTAATATGGCAGCAGCCATCGAGGAATTGAGTGTTTCCACCACTCACATCAGCGATCAGGGGGCGAGCGCCAAACTTATTGCCAACAGCTCACGTAGCAATGCTGAAGAAGGGGGGCAAGTGATCAACAAGACCGTCAATGGATTGTTGTCCTCGGCGCAAGAGATACAAGGGGCTTCGGCTGAAGTATCGCGCTTGGGTGAGGATGCCTCGCGCATCAGCGATGTGGTGAAAGTCATCAAAGAGATCGCAGACCAGACCAATCTGCTGGCGTTGAATGCCGCAATCGAAGCAGCGCGCGCGGGCGAGCAGGGGCGCGGCTTTGCCGTGGTGGCGGACGAGGTGCGCAAGCTGGCCGAACGTACCGCCGGCGCGACCAACGAGATCAACCAGATGTCATCCAAGATTGGGTCAGTGGCGAACCACGCACTGAGTGGTATGGACAAGGTGGTGAAGACCACTCAGCAGGGCGTGGGCGATGCCGAGATCGCACAAACTTCCATTAAGCATATTCAACAGAACTTTGGTGAAGTGGCAAGTGTGATCGACGACATCGCAGTGGCGCTAAATGAACAGAGCGTGGCGGCAACGGAACTGGCCAAGAGCACCGAGCGCGTGTCGCAGATGTCGGAAAGTAATTCAGGTGCTGCGCAGAAATTATTGCAACTGGCTAATGCGCTGGAAGCCAGGGCTTCCGGAGTTCGCAATTCGGTAGAGATATTCAAAGTTTGAAGTGGGTTCCGCCCCCCATGGCACTAACCTGAATCCGCAGGTTGCCCTGCCAATAACATCGTAACCAATTGAATAATAAGGTATAATTAGCTTTTCGCAATTCACCCAATTGGTGCCATGGCTCAAAGCGTACTCCACCCCTACGGCAAT
>Ga0100377_1004454_pt1 | contig 10777 bp, 10 predicted proteins | sample CryGeymeta201501_FD_83664 | JGI IMG/M metagenome (GOLD analysis project Ga0100377, IMG submission 83664) | Groundwater microbial communities from Crystal Geyser aquifers in Utah, USA - Crystal Geyser metaG 2015-01 | ecosystem: Environmental > Aquatic > Deep subsurface > Groundwater | place: USA... | reverse complement strand
GCTTGTTTTTGCCATCTGCTACGATGTCTTCATGCGTTATGTCTTCAGCAAGCCCACTTACTGGGCCTTTGAATTGACCTACATGGTTTACGGGGCCTATTCCGCGATGGGTGTTGCTTACTGCCTTCTGTTAAATTCCCATGTACGCATGGACATGCTTTATTCAAAGCTATCCGACAGGGGAAAGGCCTGGATGGATGTGGTGGGTTATGTGCTGCTCTTCTTCCCATTCATGATTGTCCTCACTTACAAATGCGGTGACCACGCCTACTGGGCATGGGCATCGGGCGAAGGTTCCTCCGTAAGCGTCTGGCGGCCGCAGTTGTGGCCTTTTAAGTTTGCCATAATGCTCGGGTTTATAATGCTCATCCTCCAGGGAATAGTTAATTTCCTCAAAACCCTTGGTGTGGCAGTTAAGGGAGGTCGCCAATGAGTCCTGAACTGACCACCATCTTGATGCTCCTAAGCCTCTTTATACTGCTTCTGGGATTTCCACTGGCCTTCGGCATAGGGACCATGGGGCTTCTTTTCGGTTACCTCACCGGCGGTAATGCATTCCTCTATATGCTGCCCCAGAGGGTTATGAACGGAACGCTTTCCGAATATATACTTGCGGCCGTTCCACTGTTTATCTTCATGGGTGCCATGATGCAGTCCTCTGGTGTCGCGGAAAAGGCCTTCTACACGCTCCAGAGGTGGATGGCCGGTCTGCGCGGAGGCCTTGGAGTCGCTACGATTGTGCTGGCAATGATATTTGCAGCCTGCGTGGGGGTAGTAGGCGCCTCGGAGACGGCCATAGGTCTGCTGGCCATCCCCACCATGCTCAAGGCAAACTATTCCAAGGACCTTGCAAGCGGCGTGGTATGCGCGGGAGGCACCCTTGGCATTCTGATCCCCCCGAGCGTGATGCTGATACTCTATGCGCCCATGGCAGGAGTTTCAGTCGTTGACATGTACGCGGGGGCCTTTATCCCGGGGCTTCTCCTGGGTGGTTTTTACATCCTTTACATCCTATTGCGCGCGGCCATCTTTCCAAGCACAGCTCCAAATCTTCCAAAAGAGATGTCTTTGAAATTCTTCAGCAGGGAGTCTCTAAGAGACGGCTTCAAGTATCTGCTCCCTCCGGTAGGCATGGTCTTTCTGGTGCTGGGATCTCTTTTCTTCGGCGTAGCATCTCCCACGGAGGCAGGAGCCGTGGGATCGCTCGGGGCGATCGGGCTGGGTTTCCTGTACAGGACAATATCCTGGAAGTCCTTCAAGGATAACTGTTACCTCACCCTGCGCATCACCGCCATGATAATCTTTATCGCCATTGCCTCAAACATCTTCACGGGCGCATTTCTTAACGCGGGCTGCGGCCAGGTGATTACGGATTTTCTCATGGGTATGGGACTCGGCAGATGGGGCATATATATCGTCCTCATGATGATTATCATAGTGCTCGGCTGTTTTATAGACTGGATAGGCATATTGATGATAATGGTTCCCATATTCGCGCCCATCCTCTTCAACCTCCAGTTTGATCCTCTCTGGGTAGGCCTTGTTGTATGCGTGAGCCTGCAGATATCTTTCCTTTCACCGCCCTTTGCCTACTCCATCTTTTACCTCAAGGGAATCGCCCCAGAGCTTGACCTCAAGGACATCTACAAGGGCGTCATTCCTTTTGTGGGAATACAGCTTTTTGTTACAGCTCTCTGTATTATTTTCCCGGCCGTCACTTTGTGGCTGCCGAAGGTCCTTTCGGGCCATTAGAACCGGACAAAGATTAAGACCGAGTGTTGGGTCGCCCTGATTTATGGAACTACTCCCATCTCCACCTTTTTTGAATATCTCCCTTACCCCGGTCTCCCCCGTCGAGGGGAGGCAATAATCTGAGGGAGCATTTTCATATAAGGAACATGCTATTTACTCGCAGGAGAAGAAAATGAAGTTTGAAGACATAAAGACCGTTTCAGTCCTCGGCGCGGGGATCATGGGGCATGGAATAGCGCAGAGCTTTCTCATGGGAGGATACCCTGTGCGCCTCTATGACATCAAGGATGCCATCCTCGATGGAGCCAGGGCACACATCACCCAAAATATGGAGCTATTCAGCAGGCACGGATTGATCCGGCAGGAAGATATCGCTCCATCTCTTGAGAGGCTCTCAACAACAACAGACCTCAGCGACGCCGTGAAAGGATGTCAATTTATCACCGAGGCCGCTCCTGAGAATCTTGACCTCAAGCAGTCTATTTTCGCCTCGGTTGAAGAAGCCTGCCAGGAAGATGCAATTATCGCCAGTAACACCTCTTCCCTGACCCTGGCACAGATTGGAGTAAGGGTTCAGGCCAAAGAACGTCTGGTTACCACCCACTGGTTTAATCCGCCGCACATTGTTCCGACGGTCGAGGTGGTGCGCTCAGACTGGACAAGCGATGAGACCTTCAATGTCACCCACGATCTGCTCCTCAAGATCAGAAAGCTGCCGATAAAGATCAATAAAGAGATTCCCGGCTTTCTCATCAACAGGATACAGATGGCCATGGTTCGGGAGATTCTTGACCTCTATGAGCAGGGAATAGCGAGCCCGGAGGATATTGACAAGGCGGTAAAAGGGAGTATCGGATTCCGGCTCGCAAGCATCGGGCCTCTTTTGACCATTGACCTCGGGGGGCTCAAATTGTGGCTCAAGGTATGCGAAAACCTCTTCCCTCTAATCTCTAATTCCAAAGAGCCGCCGGGAGTACTGACAAGGCTTGCGGAAAAAGGCCATGACGGCATAAAGAGCGGAAAAGGATTTTACGACTACACAAATGAGTTCTCAAAGGAAACTCTGGATGAGACAATCAGGCGAAGGGACAGGGAGTTTTTAAACAGGCTCAAGGACCTCTACTGGGAAAGCCTCTGAGCAGGAGGGTTATTTCCAAGGCAGCGGAGTCTTCCTGGAGTGAAGATATGAGGACAGCAGCCTAATTTTTTCTTGACACCAAACCGGCGCTTGGGTAGGGTGCCGGCGACGCTCGAAAAGCGTAACAACAGGATAAATTTCTTTTGCAAGGTTATGTAAGGCAAGGCCATCCCAACCTGGGACGGCCTTTTTTATTTTTATCCTTCGTTGTGCCCCCCAGGGCACGGCGGTTTATATGAAACTACATCGTCATACCGGCGTAGGCCGGTATCCAGTCTTTTACACCTGGATTCCGGATCGGGTCAGGAATGACGTGCGGTATTTTCATCTTTCGTTGTGCCCCATTCGGGCATGACCGTTTATATGGAAATGCCCCTTCTCTTTACCGTAGAAACGTCGGGATGCGGCGTCAGTATTCCCTCCCCCTCGACGGGGGAGGGGGGGGGTGGGGGTGCTTTTCATCTTTTGTTGAGCCCCTTTCAGGGCATGACCGTTAATGTGGAGGATATACAATGATTACAAGACTAGTTGTTATCGGAGGATATTTTCTGGTGGTCCTCGCGATAGGGTTCCTGGCCCGCACAAGGATCAAAGCAACACCTGAGACCTATTTTCTTGCCGACAGAAGCCTCGGCACACTTGTTCTACTGGGAACCATGGCCGCTACCAATTTTTCCGCCTTTACCATCTTCGGTACCTCGGGCGCAGGCTACAGAGACGGCTATGCCTTTTTCCCAATCATGGGATTTGGAACCGGCTTCATGGCGCTTACCTTCTGGATCATCGGGAAAAAGGCATGGCAAATAGGGAAGGAAAGAAGCATCCTCACACCACCGGAACTTGTCAAAAGCCTCTATGGAAGCCCATTTCTCTCCGTGATTGTATCGGTAGTGATGATTGTTTTTACCATTCCCTATCTTGCCCTTCAGCCCATGGCGGCCGGCTACGCCCTGGAGGAACTTCTGGGTCTGCCCTATTTTTACGGCTGCGCCCTCGTTACTGCTCTTATGGTCGCCTACACATTCCGTGGAGGGTTGAAAGCAGTAGCATGGACCGATCTTTTTCAGGGATTTGTCATGGTCTCACTTCTGGTTGCCGCCTTTGTGCTGGTATCAAGGCACCACGGAGGATTCGTGGAAGCCCAGATGAAGGCCCTGGCATCCGCCCCGGAACTCTTCTCACGGCCCGGCGCCCGGGGGACCTATACGATCGGAATATGGATGAGCTACATGATGCTTTGGTTTTTCTGCGATCCCATGTTCCCTCAGCTATTTCAGCGCTTCTTCTCGGCAGGCTCGGTTACGGCCTTGAAACGCACCATGCTGTGGTATCCGACCGTATGCACCTTCATCTTCTTCATACCCATCAGCATAGGAGTCATGGGAAGACTCTCCTTTCCGGACCTGACAGGGAAGACCGCAGACCGAATACTTCCTATGGTAATGAATGCCATAGGAGGAGATCTGATGGCCGCCCTGGTAATCACTGCGGGCCTTGCCGCCCTTATGTCCACCATGGATTCCCAGCTTTTAACCCTCAGTTCGCTTTTCACCAGAGATATCCTCCCCGCGATCTCCAGGCAAACGGTCGCGACAAGCCTTCCAGGAAGGATTTTTGTCATTGCACTTGCCCTTGCGGGTCTCGCCCTTGCATATAAACCGCCTGCAACCATCCTCCAGATAGCCACCCAGACCTTCACCGGCCTTGCCGTGCTTTTTCCGACCGTTCTCTTCGGGCTGTATCTCAGGAAGGTTTATGCCTCAGCAGCTATCCTTTCTATTATTGCCGGAGAAGGGCTGCTCATCTTGTTATATTCAGGGCTCCTGCCGGGTGGCTTTTTTCTCCCTGTTGTATGGGTGATGGCCGCAACATTCGCTGTCTATCTGTTGGCCCACGTATCCCTGTGTATCAGAGATGGATCAATTGCCGGTCTTGTCCCAGGCCGCCTGTCAAGAAGCTATTACTCATTATCCTTCCTGGCCATATTCATCCTGGGAACGGATTTTTGGGCCTGGAACCACGCAGGCGCCACAACAGGCGGTATCCCTTTATGGGTTTTCTATTTTGTGGCGCTCTCAGCGGGCCAGACAATCCTGATGTCCCTGATGACAAAAACGGCAGGAGCGGAAGATTAGCCTTCGTCCATGCTTTCTTCATCAATAAGGACAGAGCGTATGAGCTCAAAAATCATGTCCTGATCCGCGCAAAGCCATTCCCCCAATGATTTAGCTGATACGACAAAGCCCAAAATAATATCGGCATTGATTCTCTAGGCCGAATAGGTTTACTATGTCTAATTAGAATCGTCTATTTTGGAGATCGGGAAGTTTTGAGATTTTTTTCCTGCCGGATGGAGGGTCTTATTTCCTGATTTGTTTACACGTTTTGGAGAAACACCATGAACATCCATACCGAACTGACACAGGAGCAGATCAAAGAGATCATCTGCAGTCAACTGCCTGGTCTTATGGAACAGGATCCCAGAATAAAAGAATTCGTCCTTCGAGTGACAAGAACGCGATACGCCGACAGGGACGAGACCTCAGACCGTTTTGACCGCATTCTACAACAGCTTAGAGAGGATAGAGAAAAACAAACCAGGGAATGGGATGCAGCTATCAAGCGTTGGGAGGAGAATGATCGCAAATGGGATGAGGCGGTCAAGCGTTGGGAGGAGAATGATCGCAAATGGGATGAGGCGGTCAAGCGCTGGGAAGAAAATGATAAGAAGTGGGCCGACAATGTCAAGCGTTGGGAAGAGAATGATAAGAATTGGGCCGACAATGTCAAACGTTGGGAGGAGAATGATCGCAAATGGGATCAGGCGGTCAAGCGTTGGGAAGAGAATGACAAGAAGTGGGCCGAGAATAACAGAAGATGGCATGAAAACCAAGAAGATATAAGGCGGCTGTGGTCCCGTGTTGATGTCGGCTTAGGGGCCATAGGAGCCAGGTGGGGAATGCGTGCAGAGGGATCTTTCCGTGAGGCACTGAAGGGTATTCTGGAGAAATCCTTCGGAGTGCGCGTGGAGAGGTATCTGGAAAAGGATGCCGAAGGCAAAGTGTTCGGCCGGCCGGATCAGGTGGAGATAGATGTGCTCATCAGAGATGGGGTTCTTATTCTTTGTGAAATTAAATCTTCAATGAGCAAGTCGGATATGTATGCATTCGTCCGAAAGGTGCGTTTCTATCAGGAAAAGAAAGGCAAGAAGGCCCAGAGGATGCTTGTCATCTCACCTATGGTTGACGATAAGGCAAAGGCTGTTGCGGACTTGGAGGGCGTTGAGGTCTATGGCTATCCCGAGGATGTCCAGGGTCTTTGAAAATCACTGGATATATCTTTAAGGATGAAAATGCCGCACGTCATTCCGGACCCGATCCGGAATCCAGGTGAAAGAGACCGGATACCGGCCTCCGCCGGTATGACGATGAAACTTATCCTGATTGCCGTTATACTTGCCCTCACTCTAGCCGTCTATGCCGCTTCAACTAACTATGGATTCATACACTTGGACGACTATGATTACGTCCTGGATAATCCCAACGTAACCAATGGTATAACCTACGCATCCGCCCGCTGGGCCTTCACCACCTTTTACGCCTGCAACTGGCACCCTCTTACATGGCTTTCCCACATGCTTGACTGTGAGATTTTCGGTCTGGATGCACGTGGCCACCACATGACCAATCTCCTCCTGCATCTTGCAAGCACGCTGATCCTTTTTCTCCTGCTTCACCGTGCGACCGGATCATTGTTTCGAAGCGCACTCGTAAGCGCCATCTTCGGGGTACATCCACTCCACGTTGAATCAGTCGCCTGGATATCCGAGAGAAAAGATGTCCTGAGCGCTTTTTTCTGGATGTGTGCCACCTGGAGCTATATTTGTTACGCCCAGCGTCCCGCCACCAGCCGATACATTCCAGTCCTGCTTTTCTTCGCCATGGGGCTCATGGCAAAACAGATGCTGGTAACCCTTCCCTTTGTTTTCCTCCTCCTGGATTACTGGCCTCTTAAACGGTTTAGTATCGCACCGGCATCTCAGAGGAAGCTCAGCAGCCCCGGGTCCAATAGCCTCCGTTTTCTCCTGTGGGAGAAAGCACCTCTCTTTGCCCTGAGCGCTGCCGCCTCTGCGGTTGTCTATATCGCACAGCATACGGGAGGAGCCACAGCCTCTTTTGACGCGATTCCATTCATAACAAGGCTCCAAAACGCGGTTATCTCCTACTTAATCTATATCCTCAAAACCGCCTGGCCCATAAACCTGGCAGTCTTTTACCCCTATCCAGAGACAATATCTTTTTGGACCACAGCCGGCTCCGTAGCCGTTCTCCTCGCCATTACAGCCGCGGTTCTTTTCAAAGGCAGGAAATTTCCCTACCTGCCGGCCGGATGGCTCTGGTATGTGGGGACCCTCATACCGGTAATAGGCCTCGTGCAGATAGGCGCACAGGCAAATGCAGACAGATACACCTATCTTCCCATGATCGGTTTGCTTATCCTTACTGTCTGGGGTGCTTCAGACCTGGCGACCCGGCTGAAACTGGGCAGGATACTAACTCTGTCTGCCGCCGGAGCGGTCTTGGCGGTCTTGACCATAGCAGGTTATAATCAGGCGTCCTATTGGAGGGACAGTATAACCCTCTTCACCAGGACAATCGCAGTCACCCAAAACAACTGGATGGCCCATAACTCGCTGGGAAGCGCTCTGAAGGATGCCGGAAGGCTTGAAGAGTCATTCGAGAGCTACCGCAAATCCATCCGCATCAGGCCCTATTTCGTCGAGGCCCACAATAACCTTGGAGTAGCCCTGAACGCAGCCGGAAGAAGGCAGGAAGCCGCTGACAGCTTCAGAACCGCCCTCAGCCTGAAGGCCGATTACGCAGAGGCCCACGACAACCTGGGAGTTGTTCTTGCGCAGCAGGGAATGCTATCAGAGGCGCTTCAGCATCTGACCAGAGCACTTGAGTTAAGACCTCTGAACGCCAAGGCGCATAACAACATGGGAAATCTGCTTTCGATGATGGGAAAAAGGGATGATGCAATCAGCCACTATTCAGAGGCGCTGCGTATAAACCCGGGCCATAAGGGAGCGAGAAAGAACCTGGAAAGGCTCATGCAGAACTCCGGAGGTCCCTCTGGATCGCCTTTCAGGAGAAGCGGGAAGGGTGGTGGGTAATGCCATCTTCTTGCATCTGGACTAAAATCGGCTAAACTCTACTTTACTCATGAGTAAAATCGTGTTATGTTGATTTTACCGTGAAAATACACCCCCCACCCCAACCCTCCCCCGCGCGGGGGGAGGGAAATCCTTGGCCTCGTAAAGTGTAGAGTCGGGGGAGGATTTTCATTTGCGGGGGCGACAAAATTCTTTTGTCATGAGCGTTTACTATGGAAGAGAAACTTAAACGCTACTTATCAGACCTGATATCGGAAGACCTTAAAGCCCGCATGGTCTTTGTAGGAGGACCTAGACAGGTAGGTAAGACTACCCTCTCGCTCAATCTTCTAGACCCTCCCGATTCCTCTAACCCGGCATACCTCAATTGGGACGATGTGAGGGTGCATTCCTCTCTGCTTAGGGGTGAACTGCCTCCCAATCAGCCTCTCATTGTCTTCGATGAAATACATAAATTCGCAAGGTGGCGCAACCTTCTTAAAGGCTTTTACGACACCAGGGGAGCCGCTATAAGGTTCCTCATAACCGGATCCGCCCGATTGGATTATTATCGAAAAGGGGGAGATTCACTCCACGGAAGATACCACTATTACCGTCTCCATCCCTTTTCTCTTCCGGAGATCAGCACAAATCCAAAACCGTCAGACCTGTCGGCCCTATTGAAGTTCGGCGGATTTCCGGAGCCTTTGTTGAAGGGAGAAGAGACATTCTGGAGAAGATGGCAGAAAGAGAGGAGGCAGAGGGTCATATACGACGACATAAGAGACCTGGAGAGGATAAAGGAGATAACCCTGCTTGAGCTTTTGGCTGAAGAGCTTCCGAGAAGGGTAGGATCGCCTCTGTCGGTAAAGAATCTTAGGGAGTCTTTGGAAGTAGCCCATGAAACAGCCGAAAGATGGGTTGAGATATTTGAGCGGATGTATTACTGCTTCCGCATATCCCCTTATGGCGCAACGAAACTCAGAGCCGTGAAGAAGGAGAAGAAACTTTATCTCTGGGATTGGTCAACCGTTAATGAGAGCGGAGCCAGATTCGAGAACCTGGTAGCCTGCCAGTTGCTTAAGTATTGCCACCTGCTGGAGGATTCGGAAGGATACAGGATGGAACTGCGTTTTCTGAGGGATACCGACAGGAGGGAGGTTGACTTCATAGTCTTGAAGGAAGGAAATCCGCTCTTTGCGGTTGAATGCAAGACAGGCGAAAAGGACATAAGCCCCGCCCTGTTTTATTTCAAGGAAAGAGTAATGATCCCAAAGTGCTTTCAGGTTCACACGGGCACAAGGGACTACGAAAAGCAGGGCATAAGGGTTCTTCCCTTTTACTCTTTCTGCAAGGAAGCCTCAATGCCTTAAAAAAGGCTGTTTCTCCGCCACATCTTTAGGCACATTATCACTTATCGCGGGCCGAGGAGGCGGAAGGCTGAAAATATAGAATATGTTAGGCGACAAAACTGTAAAAGTAAAGGGCGTCCCCAGATACGTCCCCTAGCTGGAACATCCTACTGGTTAACTGCGTTTGTCCTTACTTCAAGCTCTAACCTTTCTCCTAAAGCCTCGGCGGTTACGTCTAGATCATACTGGCCCTGTAAACCCAGCCAGAATTCGGGTGACATCCCAAAAAACCTTCCCAGTCTCAAGGCACTATCGGCTGAGATGCTTCGTTTTCCAAGAACAATTTCGTTTACTCTTCTTGCAGGGACGCCCATACTTAGGGCAAGCCTATTCTGGCTCAAATTCATGGGCTTAAGAAATTCCTCGAAGAGGACTTCCCCGGGATGCACAGGATGAAGTTTTTTTTTCACTATGTTTCTCCTTAATGGTAATCGGCTATTTCAACTTCATAGGCATCACTGCTTTGCCACTTAAAACAGATCCGCCATTGGTCATTGATTCTTATACTTAGCTGACCTTCACGGTTGCCTTTCATTTTCTCCAATCTGTTCGCGGGAGGCACTCTTAAGTCATTCAAGGACTTAACGTTATTCAACATTCTCAGTTTTCTCAGAGCTACTTGTTGTATATCCCGTGGCAGCTTGCTGGATCCCTCACGGTTATATACTTTTTCGGTTTCTTTATCCTTAAACGATTTTATCATCTTGGAAAATAATAGAACTTCCGCCGTTTAACGTCAAGCGTTATAGTAAAGTTATCTGTGCCTGTAAAGGACGCTGAAGGCTGGCCCCCAAGTTCCTGCTAGGCTTTAGCCTTGGATTATGTTATTTTTCTAAGGAATTGGATTCGAAGCCGACAATTATAGATGCATCTAAGATAGAATAAGCCCATGCAGTTTGAATGGAATCCTATCAAGGCCAGACAGAATCTCAAGAAACATGGCGTTTCTTTTGATGAAGCGGTTACTGTTTTCTACGACCCCCTATCAGCTACTTTTGATGATCCCTACCATTCGATAGATGCACAGCGTTGCATAGCTGTCGGCCTCTCGTCAAAAGGCCTGCTGGTTGTAGCTCATGTTGAACGAGGTGAGAATACGCAAATTATAAGCGCCAGACCTGCAACTGCGCATGAGAGGAAAAATCATGGAAAATAAAAGAACAAACCAAAGCAAGGATGAGCTTCGCCCAGAATATAACTTTGACTATTCTAAAGCCGCCAGAGGCAAGTATTACAAGCGTCTGCTTCAAGAAGGTTCCAACGTGGTTATATTAGAACCTGATATAGCGAAGGCATTCCACGATTCGGCTTCAGTAAATG
>Ga0100377_1004443_pt1 | contig 10798 bp, 6 predicted proteins | sample CryGeymeta201501_FD_83664 | JGI IMG/M metagenome (GOLD analysis project Ga0100377, IMG submission 83664) | Groundwater microbial communities from Crystal Geyser aquifers in Utah, USA - Crystal Geyser metaG 2015-01 | ecosystem: Environmental > Aquatic > Deep subsurface > Groundwater | place: USA... | reverse complement strand
GACGGCTGCATGTTGTCGGCGGCCGGTGGGGCGAGCACCACTTCGGCGTAACTGGTGATTTCGATGTTGCGGCGGCGGCGAGAATGGTTACTGAGGCGAACCCGGCGCAGTTCGATGTCGTCTTCTGGCGACACCATGATCTCGGTGTAGGTTTCGATCTGCTGGTCGCGACGCCGAAACTCGGCACGGCCTTCGGTAAACAGGGCCTCGTAGCTGTCCGCTGGTTGCAGCGTTGGTTGATGGGTGACCGACCAGACTTTGCCGTTGTCGGTGTCACGCAAATAGATGAAAGTGCCCCAGTGGTCGCGGGTGCTGTCTTCGCGCCAGCGCGTCAGCGCCAATTGCTGCCAGCGACTGTAGCCACCACCGGCGTTGCTGATCATGACCTGGTAGCGACCGTTGGACAGTAGCTGAACCTGTGGTGTCGCCGTCTCGGCGTCGATCAGCGTGCGCGCGGGTGGGTTTGCGGTCATCGCCGGGTCGCTGCTTTGCGCATGCCCGTCAACGCGGGTGTGGAATATCGAAGTTTGCACGGTGCGCTCCTGTAGCAACAGCAAGGTGGCTTGAAATAGCGGGTCGGATTCGAAACGTCGTTGCATCGGCCGATCCAGCAGCAGCGAGGTCAGCGCCAACAGATTCATCCCCTGGTGGTGGGCCATGAACGAGCGCACGATTGCGCTGGACTGGCCCCGTGGCAGGCGCGATGGCGTGTAATCGATGGCTTCGAAAAAGCCGTACTGGCCTTCCATGCCGATCATGGCCAAGCGTTGCAGATTGCCGCATGCCGCCTCCGGAGCCACCATCAGCGCTAGTGCCGAGGCGTACGGGGCGACCACCAGATCCTCGGCCAATCCGCGTTTCAGTCCCAGGCCGGGCACGCCAAAAGCATGGTACTGATAGCTGCGACTGGCATCGACGATGTGGTAGCCAGATTCGGATACGCCCCAGGGCAGTGACCGTTGGTTGCCGTAGGCGATCTGCCGCGTCACCGCCGCGCGACAGGTCTGTTCGAGCAGGGTGCCGTGGTAACTCGGCATCACCAGCAGCGGCATCAGGTATTCGAACATCGAGCCGCTCCATGACAGCAGCACAGGCTCGCCGCCGGCCGTGGTCAGCAAGCGTCCGAGCGCAAACCAACTTTCTTGCGGTAGTTGACCCTGGGCGATGGCGACGAAGTTGCACAGTCGCGCTTCCGATGCCAGCAGATCGTAAAAACTGGCATCGCGCCGAAACGCATCGACGTTGTAGCCGATCGCCAACAGGTGGCGGGTGTGGTCGTAGAGGAAGGCGTAGCGCATGTTGGCAAACCCGGTCGCCTGCGCTGCCAGGTCGGCGATGGTTGCCATCCGCTCGGTCGCGCGTTCAGCGGCGACCGCAATCAACTCGCGGCGCAGGGTGTACCAGGTCCGCTGGTCGGCAGACCACTGGGGGTGCCCCGGCGCATCGATTGCCGGCAACGACCGGGTGCTGTGCAGCGCCAGTTCCGACAGGGTGATGACGCCATCCAGATCGGCACTGGCAACGATGCCATCGGGCGCTGCAGGCAGTACCAGCCAGGGCGCTAAATGCTTGAGTTCATCGCGTTGATCCTGGCATTGCCGTTCCAGAGCAGCGGCCCACTGCGCCGCTGTCGTTGTGGCATCGGTGGCCAGAGCAGCGCGCAATGCGCTGGCGGCATCGGTCAACCAGTCCAGGTGTTGCAGGCTTGCCAGGAGCGTTTGTGAGCGGTCGGCGCTGGCCGCTTGCAGCAGCGTGCGCAGGTGCGCGAGCGGCGCCGTGGCGGCGGCGTTACCGGCCTCGGAGCAGAGCGCCAGGGTAGCCACCAAACCGTCAAACACGCGTGGCCCGAAGATCGGTTGATCGGGTAGCGCCAGCAAGCCCACGCGCAAGGTCAACAAATGCGCAGCCAGGTTGCCGCTGTCAACGGTGGAGACGTAGCGCGGCGCCAGCGGCGCCAGCGTTGCCGTGTCGTACCAGTTATAGAAGTGTCCCTGGTGGCGCTCCAAAGTCGCCAACGTAGCGAAACTCCGAGCGCTGCGTTTGAGTAGCGAGCCGATGCTGATGTAGCCGAAATCGCAGGCCGCCAAATTCGCCAGCAAGGCGATGCCAATGTTGGTCGGTGAGGTGCGCCGTGCGAGTGCCGGGCCGGGATGTTCCTGATAGTTGTCGGGCACCAGCCAATGATCTTCCGCGCTGACGAAATGATCGAAGAATGCCCAGGTCTTGCGTGCCATCCGATTCAGGAAGCGGAGCTGATCGGCGCTCAGTTGCGGCGCTCGCTGCAGCAGCGGCAGGCTCAGCCACCAGGCGATTGCGGGCGCCGCCAGCCACAGCCCGAGCAACGGCGCAGCGGCTGCCAAGGCGTCTGGCCGCAGAATCGTCAGCGCCGAAGCGGTGACGACCGCCAACGCTGGTCCCGCCCACATGGACCGGTACAGGCGAGCGAGTGCGCTGGCCGGGTCTTGCGCTTGCTCAGACCAACTGTTCCACTCCAGCAGCAGTCGGTGGGTGAACAGCATGCGCCCGGTACTGCGCAAGATCGCGATCAGACTGAGTGCGGCTTCATGCGGCAGGCAGGCAATGCGGAAACCCGCTTGGGCGCAGTTGCGGATGAGTGCCTGCGCCACCAGGCCCAGGTGCCGACCCAGACGCAGCGATGGAGGTTTGCGCACGGCGCTGACCAGCGCAATCAACAGCGGCGGTAGCAAGAAGCTGCTGATGATCGCCAGTGTCCACCAGCCGGCCGCGGCCACCCAGCCCCAGCCGAGCAACAGCAGTAGCAGCACTGCACTGGTCACCAGACTGCGCCGCAGATTGTCGAAAATCTTCCAGCGCGACAGCATCGTCAGCGGGTTCGGCAGGCGCGCGCCTGACCCAGTGGGTACTTGCGCCAGCAGCCAATGCGCGATCTGCCAGTCGCCGCGAATCCAGCGCTCGCGCCGCTTCATGTCGGTTTGGTAGTGCGCAGGATATTCCTCGTACAGGTGAACGTCGCTCAATAGGCCAGAGCGCGCGTAGCAGCCTTCGAGCAGGTCGTGACTGAGGATTCGGTTGTCAGGAAATTTCTCCGCAGTCGCGGCTTCGAAGGCATCCACATCGTAGATACCCTTGCCGATGAACGAGCCCTCGCCGAATCCATCCTGATAAACATCCGAGACCGAGCAAGTATATGGATCGATGCCGGGCTCACTGCCGAACAGTTGCGCATATCGCGAGCGGTTGGCAGCCGAAAGACTGGCCGCCATCCGCGGTTGCAGAATGCCGTAGCCGCCGTCGATTCGATGTCCGCTCGCCGCTAATCGCGCGCGGTTGAGCGGATGCGCCATGGCGCCGACGAACTGACGCGCGGATTCGCGTGGCAGCTGCGTGTCGGTATCCAGGGTGATGACGTATTTGATCGCGCCCAGGGCGGCAAAATTGCCCACTACCAGCGCGAAGTCGTCGTTGCCAGCACCGCGCAGGCGGCTGTTCAAGGCGGCGAGTTTTCCGCGTTTGCGCTCAAAGCCCATCCAGACGCGGTCCGCCGGATTCCACCGACGTCGCCGATGCAACAGGAAAAAACGATCACCATTGCCGCTGCGATATTGCGCGTTCAATTTCTCGATGCCCAATTGCGTCTGTTGCAACAGCGGCTGATCGCTGGTCAGCGTTGCTTCGGCGGCATCGCCGAAGTCACTGAGCAGGCAGAAGTACAGGTGTTCGTCCTGATTACCCAGAAATCGCACTTCCAGCGATTGCAACAGCTCATCGATATTTTCCGCACTCAGCAACAGGCACGGCACCACCACCAAAGTGCTCATGGTGGTCGGTATACCTTGCGAAAAATCCATGCGCGGCAAGCGTTGCGGTACCAGCAATTGTGTGGCCACCCAATTCACCAACGCCGCCGCCAGCTTGCTTGCAGCCAACGCCACCAGCATGGCCGGCAGCAGCAGGCGCCAACCGGCAAAGTGCGGCCCACTGGCCAGTGTCAGCACCGCCCACGTCGATAGCGTTGTGAGGAGCGCGAGCGCGCCGAGATAGAGCGCCAACGGCGTCTGCCCCAGCCAGCGCCGGATCCGGGTCAGCGGCGGCAAGCGCGCTTCCGCCGCGCGCTCCAACTGCGGCAGTCCCTGATCGATCAGGTAGTAGCCCACATGGGCAGTGTGGGCGTTGCTGCCGACCCGATCAGCACTGTGCTGGGCCAGGTCGATGGCGAGGCGCGCGACTTCGGCTTCGGAGCGACGACTCTGCTTGGCGATGCGGTCAACGACATGTCGGTAGCGATCACGGCTGGCGAAATCCATCGCCCGATAGCTTTTGGCGGCATCTTCGCCGAGGATGGCTTCAACGACACTCATGGTTTCCACGAATATCCGCCAGTCCATGGCGCCAAGAAACCGCAGACTGCCGATGCTGTTGCTGATCGAAACCTGGTCGGCAGCCTGTTGCTGGTTTTCCAACAGCACCACTCGCTCAATGGTCAGACTCGATTCGGCGAGATGCTGTTCAATCCAGGTCAGCGGCAACGCCAGGGCCGGACCATGTCCTTGCAGGCGACGCGCCAGTTCGGCGATAAACGGGCCGACCATCGGTGGTGCCGAGCGTGCCATGTCGGCGATCACCAGGATCAGATTTTTCGGATCGTTGGCGGCCATCTCGATCATCTGGTCGGCCCAGTTCTGGGCTTGGTTGACGTGCCTGCGGTCCGCGCTGATGCGGGCGCCGACCCGACACAGATTTTCAATCAAGGCCAGCCGCAACATGATCGGAATGGCCCAGAGCTCGCCCAGGGTGAGCGGGCTGACGGACTGATAAGCCGCCACAAACTTGAGCAGAGCCTCGGCGTCGACGCGACCGTCACCATGCGAAATCGCTTCCAGCGCCAAATCATAGACGCGGGGCAATCCGCTGGAAGGGCCGCGCGCCAATCGTGGCAATTCGCGGCTGTAGCCCTTGGGCAAATGCAGTCGAGCGGCGCGAATCTGCTCTTCGATCAAGTAGAAATTGTCGAGCAGCCACTCGCCCGCTGGGGCGATGCGCGAACGTGCAGTAACCGCTGCCGTCAGCAAATCGTAGCTGACCATCAACAGCTGCTCATTTTCATCCAGCTGTTGTAGCAGCCGGTTGCTTGGCGCGGTGTGGCTCAGTGTGTGGATTCGCGCCAGCGCCTTGCCGTGTTGTTCCATCTGGTCGGTGCTGAACAGCTCAGCGCGCAACGGCGCGCGGTGGCCGTTCGGGTGCGGCCCAAAGTGCCGCTTACGCCATTGGCGAATGAGTTTCCTGATGCCACCCGAGCGTCGCCATCGGTTCCATCGGATGTTCATCGTGATCGCCCCGACGCGCAGCCAGACCGCGCTTCACGGCGCATCGGCGCAGGCCCACAAGGTTTGGTTCCGGAGCGCTGCGCGCCGTATTCGAACATCGTCGCCTGTCCTGATTTTGACACCTGGCCGGGTTGCTGTTGACCGTTGCGGGTGACTACCGCAGCGCCGATCAACGATGGCGCTGCAAAGTCGCGATGGCTTGCTTGACGCCGCGCGTATCAGTGCGATCGCAGCGGCGTCTCAGTACACCGCTCCCAGGCCTTGGCATCTGTCCGCCAGCGCACACACTTCGCGGTTGCGGCCTCTGCGGCAGTGCCTTGGCTGGCACGTTGCGAGCCGCAGTGGCCAGTGACATGGCCGTGGCCAATCGGTTCGCCACCGCACCGACCCGGCTGATGGCGTCGCTTAGCCTTTGCCGGGGTTGGGGTCTTCCGACCCTGGCGCCGCGGTTCCTGGTCTTGGTGGGATCGGCGGAATGGAACAGGCAAAGTTATCTCCTGGAGATCACCATGAGCATCCGCATTTACAAGGTTCTGCCGCTGTTATTCATCAGCGCCTTCGCTTTCAGCATGGGCGCGTGCAACACCATGCGCGGCGTGGGAGAGGATGCCGAATCCGCTGGCAAATCCATTCAGAAAAAAGCGGACCGCCACGACGCCAAAGAGCGTCGCGAAGAGCGCCGTGAGGCTGACGGCGATGATCGTCGTTGACGCGGCGGCAGCGTGGCAATGACGCACATTTCGTTCGGCGATACCGGGTTGCTGAATGCCGAAACGACCCAGCAATGGGCGCTGATCGCCCGGTTCCTGCCGCCCGCCGACAGCAGCGCGTGGACTGCGCTGGCTAAGCCGGCAGCGACTCCTTTGCCTCCACGCCCGCAGCCGGGTGCTGGCGTACTCCCACATAATGAGGAATCCACACCATGAAGAAGTTATTGCTCCCCGTTGCCATCGTTACCGCCTTGATGCTGGTGGGCTGTGGTAAAGAGACCCCGTCGGAAACCGCAGACGATGTCGCCAACGCCCGCGCCAACGCCGTGGAAGACATCGGTGACGCCCGCGACGCTGCCAACGAAACCATCAGCCAGGCCAATGACCAAGTTGCCGCGGCACAGCAGGCCTACGTCAATTCAGACAACAAGGCGCTGAAGAAATTAACCGCGGCCGAGTCGGCGGCGATGGTCAAGACCGCCAACGCGGACTTCGATGTGGCGACCACCGAAGCCGATGCCCGCTTTAGTATTGCCGAACAAAAATGTGGTGCCGTCAGCGGCGTCGATAAAGATGCCTGCCTGAGCGCTGCCAACGCCGTACTTGCCGTTGATCGGGCCACCGCCACGGCGCAACGCGATGCGGCTCTGGCACAGGCCGAGCATCACGATTAGAGCGGCGACGTTGCGGGGCTGGTGGCAGGCTGGGCGCTGAGCGCAGACCCGTAGCCGATGACTCCGTAGCCGATGACTCCGTGGTCGATGACTCCGTGGTCGGGTGGCCTCGCGCCGCGCAGCCACTCGGCTGTCGTTGGGCCAGGACCCCTCGGCACCGGCACCGATGGGAGCGCCAATCAGCCGGACGCGGGCCCGGCGTAAACGGTGATTTCTTCGCGGTCGTGGTAAAGCTGTTTGGCACGCAGGTCGAGCTCGCGACCGGTTTGTTTGCGCATGATGTCGAGGCAGAGCTGGGTTTCCTGCCAGCGCTTTTTCATCGGCAATTTCAGATTGAACAACGCGCGTTTGCAGCGGCCATCGTTGAGCCAGCTGGCGACCAGTTTGGCAACGCGGATCGGTTGCTCCACCATGTCGCAGACCAGCCAGTCCAAGGCTTTTTTCGGGACGAAGCGGAAACCGTCTTCGCGATAGTGGGTGACCAGGCCGGAATCGAGCAAGTTGGCCGCCATCGGTCCGTTATCGACGGCGCTGACCCGCAGCGAGCGCTGCACCAGTTGAAAGGTCCAGCCGCCGGGCGCGGCGCCAATATCGACCGCGCTCATGCCGGGTTGCAGCCAGGCTTCGCGTTCTTTGTCGGTGAGCAGTACCAGCAGGCCTTCTTCGAGCTTGAGGGTGGACCGGCTCGGCGCCGCCGACGGAAAGCGCAATCGCAGGATGCCTTGTCGATGCGGCGTCGCTTGGCGGCGATCGACCAAACACAAAAACGCTTCGGTGCCGATCGGGAAAAACAGTTGCAGTCGGGTCGAGGCGGTTTCGGCGAGCCAGCGATCCCGCTTGAGGCGCGCCACCAGCGCCGACTCGAAACTGCGGCAAAAAGCGTTGAGTGCTTCGCCTTCGGGACTGTCGGGCGCTTCCACCCAGACGTCGTGCAGGCGGTTGATGTGGCGTTGCAGCCAATCGAGTAGCGGGCTGATGCGATCCTTGGGATCGAGCGCGGTGAAGTGCTCGGCAATCGGCAGCACCTGGCGCGGAAAGATCAACGTGTCGGCGGCCGGCAGGGCGAGTTCGCTGTCATCGGCGGCGGCAAACACCAGATAGCCCGAGTCGGCACGCAAGCGGGCGAAGCCGGCCTGGTCACGGGCGGCGAAATACTCGGTCAGTTCTTGCGCGCATTCGCTTTCAAAGCCAGCGCGACAGGTAATCAGCAGGGAGCTCATCGCGCATTGTAGCGGGCCAGTGGTGGCGCTCGGCGACCGCCATCGCGGCGGCTTCTGATACATTGACCCTCGGCAAAATGCTGCCGACTTGAGTGCCTGATTGCGATGTCCGAAGCCTATTTGTTTCCACCCATGCCGCCGATCAGTCTTGCCATTCGCGGCGAAAAAACCCGGTTTCCGGTGCATCGTATTTATTGCATCGGGCGCAATTACGAGGCGCATGCCCGCGAGATGGCGGCCACGGTCAATCTGGAGGCGCCGGTGTTTTTCAGCAAGCCGGCCGATGCCTTGGTGACCGGCAATGCCGATGTGCCCTACCCATCGGCCACCCTGGATCTGCACCACGAGGTAGAACTGGTGGTGGCGTTGGGCAGCGGTGGTGGCGATCTGAGCGTGGCCGCAGCGTTGACGACGGTGATCGGTTATGCGGTCGGCCTGGATCTGACCCGCCGCGATTTGCAGGCCGCCGCCAAGGCCAAGGGTCTGCCTTGGGATAGCGCCAAGGGTTTCGATCATTCGGCACCGATATCGAGTTTGAGTCTGGTCAGCGCCATCGGCCATCCGCAGCAGGGGAGACTCAGTTTGGAAGTCAACGGAAGTGTGCGCCAACAGGTGGATATCGCCGACATGGTGTTGCAGGTTGGCGAGATCCTCGCTGCGCTTTCGACGCTCTACCAATTGCGCGCGGGCGACCTGATCTTTACCGGCACGCCGGCCGGGGTGGCGGCGCTGCGGCGTGGGGATCGGTTTCGCGCCAGTTTTCCGGGGATCGACGAGCTGACCGGGCGGATCGTTTGAATCGCTTGAGCGCGGGTGGTCGCGGGGAGGTCCGAGCTGGGCCAATTTTTGCGGTGGCAACTGGGCAGCGCGTTGGCGGCTGACTACAATCGGGCGGCGTTTTTCCACGCGTTTTAATCCATTGACGGAGCAATCAGCATGGGCATGTTGCAGGAGTTCAAAGCGTTTGCGATGCGCGGCAATGTGATGGATATGGCCGTGGGTGTGGTGATCGGCGCGGCGTTCGGCAAGATTGTCTCGGCCCTGGTCGACCAGATCATCATGCCGCTGGTCGGCTGGATGACCTCGGGTCAGAACTTTGCGGAGCTGGCTTTTGTCGCCGGCCAAAAGCCGGGTCCGGATGGCACGCTGGTGCCGGCGGTGGCGATTGGCTACGGTGCTTTTGTGCAGTCGATCCTTGATTTCATGATTGTTGCTTTCGTCATTTTTCTGGTAATCAAGCTGATGAACCGCTTGAAGAAACAGGAAGCGGCGGCGCCGGTGACGGCGGCCGAGGCGTCAGCCGAGGTGCAATTGTTGATCGAGATAAGGGATGCACTGAAGGCGCGTTGAATGATGGTTGTGCGGTACTTGCCCACCGCGCATCGCGCCGGCGGGTTCTAGCCATGCTTTGGAGAGGATGATGCGTAATTGCGGATTGGGTTTTGGATTGATGTGGTTGCTGGTCGCCGAATCGGCACTGGCCGCGGCTGCGCCGCCGGTGGCGCCGCCCGCATTTAGCGCCGAGCAGATTGCCGCCGCAGCGGCGTTGCGCGATGCTGCGCTGGCCGGATCAGCGGCCTACGCCATCGTGGCCTCGTTGACTACCGAGGTCGGACCGCGACTGGCCGGCAGTGCCGCCGACGCGCGTGCGGTGAACTGGGCCGAAGCCAAGATGCGGGCGCTGGGTTTTGATCGGGTGAGTTTGCAGCCGGTCAGTTTTCCGGTGTGGAAGCGCAACGCCGAGTCGGCCGAAGTACTTTCGCCGGCGCCGCAAAAATTGGTGATCGCGGCCCTCGGTTGGTCGAGCGCTACGCCCAAGGCCGGGATCCGTGCCGAGGTGCAGGGTTTTGCCGATTTTGCGGCGCTGAAAGCCGCCGATCCGGCGCAGGTGCGCGGCAAGATCGTCTACGTGTCGCACCACATGCAGGCGCGGCGCAACGGCAGCGATTATGGTCCCAGTGTGGCGCTGCGCGTCGCCGGTGCCGAAGTGGCCGCGCAAAAAGGCGCGGTCGGCTTGTTGATTCGTTCGATCGGCACCGATAGCCATCGGCTGGCGCATACCGGGGTGGGGTTGTCGACCACGCAAATTGCCAACGATCCGGCGATGCAAAAGCGCGCGATCAAACTCAAAGATGGCAGCCTGATCGCGCTCACCGCGGTGCCGGCGGCAGCGCTCAGCAACCCGGATGCCGATCAGTTGGAGCGGCTGTTGCAGTTGGCGCAACCGGTGCGGGTCAAGCTCACCATCGATAGCGCGCTGGGCGCTGAATACACCTCGTATAACGTCGTCGGCGAGGTGCTCGGCCGTGAATTGCCGGATGAATGCGTGGTGATCGGCGGCCATCTGGATTCCTGGGATCAGGGGACCGGGGCGATCGATGACGGTGCCGGTGTCGCGATCACCATGGCCGCCGCCGAAATCATCGCCAAAGCCAAGCAACGGCCGCGCCGCAGCATCCGCGTGGTGGCGTTTGCCAACGAGGAACAGGGGGTCTTTGGTGGCCGCGAATATGTCCGCGCCAATGCCAAGGTGATCCACGCTGGCGCTGCCGAATCCGATTTTGGCGCCGCCCGCGTGTATCGCTTCGACTACCGGGTGGCCGACCGGTTTTTCCCGGCGATCCAGCAAATTGCCGGGGTGCTGCATGTGCTCGACATCGAACAGGGCGGCAATGATGCCGGTGGCGGTGCCGATGTCGGTGGGCTGGGTGCAGTCGGCACGCCGATCTTCGAATTGCAACAAGACGGCAGTGATTATTTCAACTTGCACCACACCGCCGATGACACGCTAGACAAGATCGACGCCAAAGTGCTCGATCAAAATGTGGCGGCCTACGTCGTGCTGGCCTACCTGGCCGCCGACGCCGAACAGCGAATGACCGCGCCGG
>Ga0100377_1004432_pt1 | contig 10819 bp, 8 predicted proteins | sample CryGeymeta201501_FD_83664 | JGI IMG/M metagenome (GOLD analysis project Ga0100377, IMG submission 83664) | Groundwater microbial communities from Crystal Geyser aquifers in Utah, USA - Crystal Geyser metaG 2015-01 | ecosystem: Environmental > Aquatic > Deep subsurface > Groundwater | place: USA... | reverse complement strand
TGCCCCCAGGTGTGTCTTCTGCTCGGTCATGGGCCTCTGGGCCCACTCCCTCCCATCAGACGCCACCTGGAGACAGAATCTACGTCGGATCCATCGGCATCTATTTTCCGAATGGCTTCTCAGGCGCCGGCGAACCGCAGGTGCGCCCGCACGGCGTCCCGCACGCTGCGCTCGGTGGCGGGGTCGGTCCGTGAGGCGTCGAGCAACATGCCGACCCGGCGCTCCAGGTCGGGATCGGCGAACAGGTGCGCCGCGCCGAGCTCCCCGCGAAAGTCGTGGGGCGCGGCGATGAGCGCGGTGAACTTCCGGCGCGCGACCGCCACGGAGGAGTCCGTGGGCCCGCTGGCGGCGTAATCCGTCGTCAGGGCCTTGTCGTCGGCGAACATGCACCAGGTCAGGCAGAGGTTGTAGACGAACTTGGCCAGATAGCGCCGATGCAGCACCGGCGCGTCGGCGTCGCGGATGTAGTCCAGCGCCGTGATCGCCAGCGGCGCCATGTAGTCCGGCAAGCCGCCCTCCAGCATCGACAGCGTGGCGTAGCGGCACAGGCGCGGCACGGCCAGCGTGGCGATCAGCCCCTGCACCTGCGTCTGCGGCCCCAGCTCCGGCAGGCCGAGCAGGCGGGTGAGCGGGCTGCGGGCCAGGATGGCGTCGAACAGGGCGCGCAGCTCGGGGCGGCTGCCGGTGCGGGCCAGCCAGACCGTCTCGCGCTTGATCGCCGGGTTGCGGCGGCCCGGCAGGCGCAGCCACTTCGGCTCGGTGCCCTTGAAGTGGAGGTCGCCCCACAGCATGTTGAACGACAGGTGAGTGTCGTTGCGCACCACGCGTGGCAGGTGGCGCAGCAGCAGGTGCCGCGTGAACGCCGCCACGTCGTCCGGCGGCGCCGGGACGCGCGCGACCAGCTCCATCGCCTCGTCGTAGAGGTTGCGCTGGCGCCGATCCCACACGCGGTGGTCCTCGGCGAGCCCGTGGAAGAACCAGCAGAACTGGTAGGCCGTTGCCACGAGATCCAGGTCGGCGCGGTGCAGCTCGATCAAGGGCGGATCGACGAAGCTCCGGTTGGCTCGCCGCTGCAGCTCGAGCTGGAAGTGCGCGAACGCGCTCTCGCTGGCCAGCATGCCGCCGATGAGGTCGAGGTAGAGCTTCGCGCTCAGCGGGTCGCCCATGGTGATGGCGCTGCCGCGCATCAACGGCGCGGCGAAGTCCCTCAGCAGGACCGGGGCGATCGCGTAGCGTTCAGTGAGCGCCTCCTCCATCCCGCGTCCCCCGTCAGCCCTCGCTCGACGGCTCGCCCGGCGGCAGCGCCGCCATGGGCTGCGTCGGTTTGCTGCCGTCGACGTCGAGGTCCACGCCGCGGAGGTTGTGGCCCCAGAGCGCGAAGTAGCCGATGTCGCGGTTCACCATCTCGACCGCTTCGGCCAGCTCCATGCGCTCTGTGGGCGCGCGGTCGGTCACCGCCACGAACTCCGCGTCCGCCAGCAGGTAGTTGGCCACCGGACGGAACAGGCCCTCGGGCACGGCGAAGGCCTGCTGCAGGCCGGCGGGCAGGAAGTACAGGTGGTTCGGCTTCAGCTTGAGGTGGCGCTGGAGCTGGTCGTAGCCGATCGGCGGTGAGAACTGCGTGTTGGCCGGGATGAACACCCCGTTGAAGATCTCCCGGAGCTGCATCCCGATGGGGATCAGCTCCACGCCCAGCCGGTTGACGACGAGGCAGCCCTGGTCCGTCACCGCCATGCGGTAGTCCTCGAGCGCCGTCTGGGGCAGGGCGTAGATGATGCGCTTGAGCCAGGCCATCTCCGTGGCGGACTGGATGAACAGCCCGACCACGCCGGCCTGCAGCCCCGGCCGGTGCATCAGGTGCACGGGGTAGTGCAGCGCCTCGGCCACTTGATCGCTGGTCCACCCGACGGGCTTGCGGCCACCCTGGCCGATCACGACCGCCTCGAGGTCGGGCCGGAGCGCGTCGTCCTCCAGCTCCACCGCCTTGAGGTTGTCGATGTCCACGAACACCGGCTCGCCGACCACCTGGTCGCAGGCGTCGCGATGGCCGGAGAAGAAGTAGAGGCCGTCGTCGTCGAGCGCCTTGCGGCAGCTCTCGAGGGCGAACGGGTGGGCGAAGCCTCGCTGGACGAACACGTTGGAGCGTCGGGTGTGGTACAGCTCCACGCCCGGCAGGCCCTCGAACAAGGGCAGCAGGCGCGCCGGCAGGTTCTCGACCTTGAACAGATAGAACGTCTCGCCCTCGTCGAACCGCCCGCTCGCCTGCCGCCGCAGCTCGGCGACGCCACCGTGGATCTCGCGGTTCCACAGGAACCGCTGGGTGGCGTTGCGCAGGCCCGGCGGCACGCGGATGAACACCGTCCCCTTGTCCTGCGTCGCTCGCCGCCGCACGAGCGACAGGCTGAGCAGCAGCCCCCGGAACGAGATCTCTCCGTCCTCAGAAAACGGCATGGGGCCCGTGGGAGTATACAGGCAGATGCCATCCCGAAGCTGGACGAGGCGCTGTACATCGTAGCCGAACGGCGCCTGGGTGTCCCGGTAGTTGACGAAGTGGGGCGCCCGTCCGGTATACACCTCACCCCGCAGCAGCCGCGCGATGGCGGCCGCGCGGTCCAGCATGTGCGAGCCCTGCGCGGGCAGGTCCACCAACAGCTCGATGCCCTGAATCCGGCTGCGCGCCTTGATGATGCGCAGCGTCGGCAGCAGCGAGTCCAGGGACTGCTCGTCCGTCAGGGCGCGGAAGAACCCCACGACCTGGGTCAGGGTGCCGAACCTCAGCAGCCCACGCTCGCCGATGGCGATCCCGCGGCTGTCCGCGCGCAGTCCCGGCGCCTTGAACCGCTCCTGGTTGAGGGCGATATGCTCAAGCACGGTGGCCCTGTCTCCCTGCTGGTTGCCTCCAGCCCTCCGGCGTCCGCCGACGGGCGAGCCCTGTTATCGCAGCTTCGGCGAGTGCGCGCAACGGTCACCCGCGCGCCACCGCCTCGCCGATGGCCCCCTCGAACGCCTCGAACCACGCGCGGATGGCGGCGCGCCATGGCTCGGGGTCTGCGGTCGCCTCGGTGTCCAGGGCCTCCTCCAGCGCGGCCGCGGCCTGGCTCAGCTCACCGAGCCCCATCGTCCCTGCGGTGCCGTGGATCTGATGGGCAATCCCCGCCGCGCGTCGCATCCGCTCGACCTCCGAGCCCTCGGTCACCCCGTCGAGCTGGGCCCGCACCAGCGCCAGCTTGCCGGGCAGCCCGTCGAGGTAGGTCTTGCGGATCGCGTCGAGTCGAGCTTGCAGGGTGGGTTCGAGCGTCATGGCGGTTGAGCGCGTGTGGTCGCGCGCGGGGCGCGCGGCGAGTCGGTTGGGGGAGCGGTGAGGCTCCGGTGGGAGTGTAGGTGGGGATGCCGCGGGGCAGCCGTTGACCCCCGCCCTTCAACTCCGGTATGCTCCAGCCCGTATTCATCGGTGTCGCGGGGACGCGAAGGGGTGGGCGGATGTCGTTGCTGAAGAAGCTGTTTTCGACGGACTATCGTCGTGCGGTCGCGCTGGAGGGGGCGGGGCAGTACCGGGAGGCGGCGGAGCGGTATCTGCTGGCCGGTGAGCGGGAGGGTGTGTCGCGGATGCATCGGTTTCTGGCGCGTGGGGCGACCGATCCGTGGGTGCGGGTGGACGCGCTGCGCAAGGCGTTGGACTTTGCGCCGGGGGAGGAGGAGGAGGGAGGGGGGGCGCGGGTGGCGATGGAGGGGGAGCTGGCGCGGGCGTTGGTGCAGCTGGTGGAGCATTCGGGGGTGATGGACCGGCGGGATCGGGGGCTTCTGCAGGAGGCGGTGGAGCTGTATCAGAAGCTGGGGATGGACGAGGAGGCGGGGGAGGTGCTGGAGCGGCTGGGGTTCGTGGCGCGGGCGGCCGAGGCGTACCAGGCGGCGGGGAACATCGGGCGGATGGAGGAGATGTATCGGCGGGCGGAGACGGCGGACGTGGGTCAGGCCGAGTTCGACCGGGCGTGGGACGCGTGCGAGTTTGCCAGGATGGTGGGGGATCATCTGGGGGAGATCGAGGCGTTGACGCGGTGCGTGGAGGTGCGTCCGGCGGACGCGGGGCTGCTGGCGAGCCTGGAGGAGGTGCGTCGGCGGCTTCCGAAGGCGGGGCGGCTGACGCTCGGGTCCGGAGCGGGGAGCTGGGTGCTGGTGGGGGGCGACGCGGTGACGCTGGGGCGGGAGGAGGACTGCGGGGTGATGCTGCTGGAGTCGGGGGTGTCGCGGCGTCACGCGCGGCTGAGCCAGCGGGGCGGGGGGGTGGTGCTGGAGGATCTGGGGAGCACGCACGGGACGCACGTCGGCGGGGTGAAGGTGAGGCAGGCGCTGCCGCTCGGGGGGGAGGGGGAGTTTCGGCTGGGGCAGAGCGCGGTGCTGCGGTACGGTCTGGCGGAGGGGGGCCTGCCGATGACCTTGACGGTGGCGAGCGGGCCGCTCAAGGGGCAGCTGTTCGTGTGGGCGCAGGAGCTGCTGACGACGGGGATCCCGCCAGCGGAGCCGGCGTGGATGCCGGCGGGGTTGGCGTTGCGGTTCGAGCGGGGGTACTGGCACCTGGCGCCGGAGGCGTCGGTGGGGGAGGTGCGGGTCAACGGGCGGGAGGTCACGAGCGCGACGCTGCTGCGGCTGGGTGACGAGGTGTCGGTGGACGGCGCGTCGGTGAGGGTCGGGTAGGGCGATGGGACTGTTCAATCGGCTCAAGGGGTGGCTGGGGGGCGCGGACGGCGCGGCGGAGCCTGCGGCGGCGGCGGTCGCGGCGCGTCCTGCGCCAGCGACGCCGATCGCCGGGTGGTCCGGGCCGGACGTGGACGACCTGGAGCTGGCGGCGGTGGTGGTGGGGCTGATGGAGGAGGTGACGGCGCCGGGGTTCGGGCGGTTGGCGTACGAGGCGTCGGGGTTTCAGGAGCGGCTGGGGGCGGTGGAGCAGGCGCGGGCGTTCAACGACGTGGTGGAGGTGCTGCGGCGGGTGAACGTGGCGCTGCGGGACCACTGGCCGGCGGTGGTGCGGCTGGCCCGGCTGTACACGGCGCTGTACGACAACGGCTCGGCCGAGGCGCTGTACCTTCGGATGGCGGCCGCCGGGCAGCAGGTGGCCGAGGCGAACTACCAGCTCGGGGTGCTGGCGGAGCGGCAGGACCGGATGGCGGAGGCGGCGGCCTACTACCAGCGCGCGGTGGCCGAGGACGTGAGCTACGGCAACGCCTGGCAGCGGGCCGAGCAGCTGAAGGTGCACCTGCCGATGCGGGCGCACAAGGCGTCGGTGACGGTGGGCGGGGTGGCGACGGGGGCGGGGCCGGGGATCGGCATCCGGCCGCCGGAGGGCTTCGAGCTGCGGCACCCGCTGGGGCGGGGCGGTTTCGGGACGGTGTACGTGGCGCGGGACACGCGGCTGCACCGGGAGGTGGCGATCAAGTTCCTGCACCCGCACCTGACGCGGGACGGTCGGCGGACCGAGGCGTTCTTCGAGGAGGCCCGGCTGGTGGCGCGGCTGGGGCTGCCGGGCGTGGTGCGGATCTACGATCTGGATCCTGAGGCGACGCTGATAGTGATGGAGTATCTGACGCGGGGGACGCTGCGGGACCGGCTGGCGTCGGGGCGTCCGCTGGTGCCGCAGGCGGCGCTGCGGGTGGCGATGGCGCTGCTCAAGACGCTGTCGCGGATGCACGCCACAGGGCTGGTGCACCGGGACATCAAACCGGAGAACATCCTGTTTCGCGCCGACGGCTCGACGGTGCTGGGGGACTTCGGGGTGGCGATGCTGGAGACGGGGACGCTGGAGGCACGGGCGGCGGGGACGCTGGCGTACATGTCGCCGGAGCAGAAGCGGGGGGCGGAGCGGCTGGACCGGCGCGTGGACCTGTACGCGGTGGGGCTGGTGCTGGTGGAGATGCTGGCGGGCGTGATGCCGCCGGACGCTGGCGTGGGCGTGTACCCTCCGTCGCACTGGATCGGGCTGGTGCCGCGGCGGCTGCGCACGGTGTTCGCGCCGGTGCTGGGGCGGCTGCTGGCCGAGGAGCCGGCGGACCGGGTGTCGGATGCGCGCAAGGTGTATGTGGAGCTTGGGGGGCTTCGGGAGCAGCTGTTGGCGCGGGACCAGGGGCCGGAGCTGCTGGAGGAGCTGCAGCGGCTGGCGGCGCTGGGGGGCGGGGGACCGGAGTCGGAGGCGTTCGTGGCGATGGTGCGTCGGGAGCTGGGGCTGTAGCCTGGCCTCAGAGCGCCCAGGGCATGGTGAGCTGCTGGGCGGGGAGGGCGACGACGACGATCTTGCGGCGCAGGGCGCGCTCGAGGGTGGCGCAGTTGTCCTCGGCGGCCCAGAGCTCGAGGGCGGGGTCGGAGTGGGTGAAGATGTCGATGTGGACGGTGTCGTTGGTGAGGCGGCACTGGAGGCCGCTGACGTTGTTGGCGTGGGAGCGGTCGAGGGCGTTGGCCAGGCGGAGGATGGCGGCCAGGATGCGGACGCGGCGTCGGTCCGGGGCGACCAGCTCGGCCATGGCGCGGTGCTTCTTGCGCGGGGGCTGCTGTCGGTGGTAGCGGGCGACGAGGGCGATGCGGTGGATCTCCTCGCGGGAGAAGCCGTGCAGCTCGCCGTGGATGATGAGGTAGTGAGAGTGGTTATGGTGGCTTCGCTGGCTGATGGCGAGGCCGATGTCGTGCAGGAGCGCGGCGTGTTCGAGGGTCTCGCGGCCGCGTTCGGCGAGCAGGTGGATGGGCTGGAGCTGGTCAAAGAGGGAGAGGGCGAGCTGGCTGACTTGTCGGGGGTGGGCGCCGGACTGGTTGAACTTGCGGTAGAGGGCCAGGACGGAGCGGCGGCGCAGGTCGGGCAGGTCGTCGGAGGTGCGTCGGCCGGGGCCGTGGGTCTCGATGTAGTCGACGACGAGGCCGTCGCGCAGGGCGTAGTCGCAGCAGACGTAGGAGTCGCGGCCGACGGCGCGGAGGATGTACTTGGTGAGCTGTGCGCCGGGGACGATGGTGTCGCGTCGCTTGGGGTCGAGTCCGGGGTAGCCCTTGCGCTGCTCGAGGGTCATGCCGGAGAGCTCTCGTGCCATGAGCTTGAGGGTGGCGAGGTTGGCCCACTGGCCGTGGCTGCCGACGGGGTGGGTGCCCTCCTTGAGGGCGCCCATCAGCGCGAGGTTGGACAGGGTGCCGCTGGTGCCGACGACGAAGTCGAAGGGGTGTCGATCGGCGAGCTTGCGGGTGAACTTGCCGAGGGCGGTCTCGACGTGTGCGCTCAGCGCCTTGAGCTGGGTCCGGGTGGGCGGATCGCTCTGCAGGAACTCCTCACCGAGCCTCCGCACGCCGAGCTTGAGGGAGGCGAACATCTCGGCGTGGTCACGGCTGCCGACGATGAACTCGACGCTGCCGCCGCCGATGTCGACGATGAGGGCCTTGCGGTCGGCCCAGTCGATGTGGTTGCGTGCGCCGAGGTAGATGAGGCGGGCCTCCTCCTTGCCGGAGATGACGCGGACGTCGATGTCGCACTCGGTGCGGGCGAGCGTGATGAAGTGCTCGGCGTTGGCGGCCTCTCGGACGGCGGAGGTGGCGACGGCGACGATGGCGTCGGTGCCCTGGGCATCGGCCATGCGCTTGAAGGTGTGGAGGCACTCGAGGCCGCGTGCGAGGGCCTGCTCGGAGAGGTATCCGTTGGCGAGGGTGTGGCTGGCGAGGCCGACCATGTCCTTGCCGCGGTCGACGACGGTCCAGGTGCCGTCGCGGTGGATGTGGGCGATGATGAGGTGGATGGAGTTGGAGCCGATGTCGATGGCGGCGAGCTTCATGACAATCTCCAGCGCGGAGCGCAACGAAGGTTCTGCGGCGGCATCGTCCCTGGGGAGCCCGGGGCGGGGCGTCGGGAGGGGGGCGAGGGGCGGCAATTGCGCCCCGAGCGGTCCAGACCCTTGCGCAACGCGCCGGCGGGACGATAGAGGATCGCAGCGCCGGGGACAACCAGCGCACGGTCGAGACGACGGACCCGGGTGGTCGGAGACGGAGCGGAGCGGATGGGCAAGCGAGGCGTGTTGCTGGTGAATCTGGGGTCGCCGGACTCGACGGCGGTGGGGGATGTGCGTCGCTACCTGCGCGAGTTCCTCGGTGACGCGCGGGTGCTGGATACGCCGTATCTGGTGCGGATGGCGGTGCTCAACCTGTTCATCCTGCCGTTTCGCCCGAAGCGCTCGGCGGAGGCGTACAAGAAGATCTGGACCGAGGAGGGCTCGCCGCTGATCGCCACGAGCCGTCGGCTGGCGGCGGCGTTGGCGCCGCGGATCGACGAGCCGGTGGTGTTGGGGATGCGGTACGGGCGGCCGTCGATCCGATCGGCGCTCGGGGAGCTGCTGGAGCAGGGGGTGACGGAGGTGTTCCTGATCCCGCTCTACCCGCACTTCGCGATGTCGAGCTACGAGACGGTGGTGGCGAAGGTGCAGGAGGACCTGCGGGCGTTGGCGCCGCAGGCGACGCTCACGGTGCAGCCGCCGTTCTACGACGATCCAGACTACATCGAGGCGCTGTACGCCTCGGCGGCGCCGCAGCTCGAGGGGGGGTACGACCACGTTTTGTTCTCGTTCCACGGGATTCCGGAGCGCCACTTGAAGGTGCGCGACCCGTCGGGGTGTTACTGCCTGCAGGCGTCGCATTGCTGTGAGATGCCGAACCCGGCGCACGCGACCTGCTATCGGGCGCAGTGCTATGCGACGACGCGGCGGCTGGTGGAGCGAGCGGGCCTGCCCGACGGGAAGTGGTCGCTGTCGTTTCAGTCTCGGCTGGGGCGGGATCCGTGGCTGCGGCCGTATACGGACAAGACGGTGGAGCGGCTTGGTCAGCAGGGGGTCAAGCGGCTGCTGGTGATCTGCCCGGCGTTCGTGTCGGACTGTCTGGAGACGTTGGAGGAGATCCAGGTGGAGGGAAAGCACCTGTTCGAGGCGGCTGGTGGCGAGACGTTCGCCCAGATCCCCTGCCTGAACGAGCACCCGCGCTGGGTGGACGTGCTGGTGAAGTTCGTCGAGGGGTCGCGGTCGGGGTGGATGGCGTCGCCGATGCCCGGCGTGCGTGCGGAGCTGCCGGCGCCGCAGGGGTAGGGTCTGGATTTCTTCAGGGATGACAGGGGGTTGTGAGGGCCGCGTAAGGCTGCGTGAGGGCGCGTGGGGCGCTCCGCTCAGCCCTTCTTCTCGGCCTGGATGCCCTTGAAGAGGTCTGCGGCGAGGTTGCCGACGAGGGGCAGACGTCGGGTCTGTCCGTTGTAGGCCCAGACGGCGGGCCAGATCCCGATGACCGGGAGGGCGAGGCCGAGGATGAGGCCGACGCCGCAGGTGAGCGAGCCGATGATGCTGACCAGGACCCAGCCCGCCCAGTAGACGGCGGTGCCGGCGGCGGCCTGCTTGGCGTGGAAGACGGCGTAGGGGTTCTCCTTCTGGATGAAGAGGGGAAAGATCCACAGGGGGATGCCGAAGACGTTGGCGGCGTGGCAGAGCGCCGCGAGGTTCTTGCCTTCCTCGATGTCCACGGTCGTGATGTTGGCGTCGTCTCCGATGGCGGCGAGGGCCTCACCGCGCGCCGCGGCGTGTGAGGGGGCGGCAGGCGCTGCGCCAGGGGGCGGTCCGGGCGGTCCGGCCTCGGTCTCGCGCTGCTTGCGGGGGGGGAGGTGGCTGGCGGGTGCGGCGGGGGCGGCGTGCGGCGGCGGTCCGGGCGGTCCGGCCTCGGTCTCGCGCTGTTTGCGGGGGGGCAGGTGGCTCTCGGGGGCGGCGGCGGCGGCAGGTCTGGCCGTGGGCGGGGCGGCGTGCGCAGCGGAGGGCGGCGGGGTGGCCGGGGCGGCGTCCAGCGTATGAAGCGGGCGCATGGGTCCGGTGACGGGGTTGAGCGCCTGGGTCTGCGCCATGGAGACGTCGTCTTCGGCGGGGGCGGGGGCGGGGGTCTCGCCCCAGCCGTCATCGGTCCAGGCGTCGCCCCAGCCGCTGTCGTCGGTGTTGCCGCGCTTGGGATCCTGGTCGTCGGGGGTGCTCATGGCGTTGGTCTCCTGGTTTGCCCGATGGCCTGGTGTGGGCGGGCTTGGGCCGCCGGCTCCACGTCGTGGTCAGGCCGCGAGGTCCTTCAGGCCACGGGCCTGGCGGATCGTCGTGGGGAACGGCAGGATACCAGCGTGGCCAGGGTCCGCAAGGGGGAAGGAGGCGAACGATGGACGAGTCGGCGAACGGCGAGGTGATCGGCGGCGTGGAGGTGCACACAGATGGCGACCAGGTGACCGGCGGCGTCCTGCTGGATGCTGCGGAGGCCGAGGTTGGCTGGCTGCGTGCCGGGGAGGCACGGAGGCGGTCACGGTGGGGTGCGCTGGGGTCGGACCGAGCGGAGGTGGTGTGTTTCGGCGGGGCCGGTGACGCGTTTCGGTGGCGGCTGACGGCTGGCCGTCGCGGCGTCTGGTCTGGCGTGTGGCTCTCCAGGTCGTTCGACGCGGCGCAGGCTGAGGCGTGGGCGTCCCAGCAGGACGGTCGCTGGACGGTGGGGACGTTGGGGCGTGAGGGCCTTGAGGCGCCGCGCTTCGAGGCAGACGGGGACACGCGGACGGTCTTCTTCCGGGCGGCGGAGCCGTGGCCGCGGCTCCGCCTGCTGATCGACGACGCCGACGGGGAGCTCTGGGGGACGGTGGAGCCCCGTGCGGACGGAGTCGGCTGGGCCGTGCAGCGGTGGGATGGGCGGAGGCTGTGCGGGTTGCGGCTGGAGGCGTCGGACGAGAGGGGGGTGGTGTTGGGGGTGGAGGGGGTGGAGGGCGTGGTGGACGGGCTGGAGGTGGCGGTGGTGGAGGCGGTGGGGGTGG
>Ga0100377_1004421_pt1 | contig 10840 bp, 7 predicted proteins | sample CryGeymeta201501_FD_83664 | JGI IMG/M metagenome (GOLD analysis project Ga0100377, IMG submission 83664) | Groundwater microbial communities from Crystal Geyser aquifers in Utah, USA - Crystal Geyser metaG 2015-01 | ecosystem: Environmental > Aquatic > Deep subsurface > Groundwater | place: USA... | reverse complement strand
TGGTATAACCTAAGAAGACCACATCACTCTCTGGATCTTCTGTCACCTAAGCAATTTATTACTAACTGGGAACAAACCCATAAAATACCTGAGGAGTGCAATATGTAGTGGCCCAGTACACTTTCTTTACGCAGTTTACGGTTGGTAGCAAAATCACCCTCGCTGACTTAACTTCGTCTTGGCCGGAGGGATCTCTCATGAAAACACCCGGACAAAATAGTGTCTGGTACATAACAGGAAGCACACGACGCTTAATGTCAGATAATTATGCCAACAACTTTCAATCACGCTTTGTGAAACAGCTACCTGGAAGTTGGCAGACCTTACCAATAGGATTAACTGTAACAGCCCGTGAAGATAGACTGTTTAGTGAACAGTTGCCATAGAGAATCTGGGTAAATAAAAAACACGACTTCATACGATGTCGTGTTTTTGGTTTGGAGGGGTCAGGTCGTATTGTGTCATGTTTTGTTGTAACCATCGTCTCGAGACTGCATTCCTCTTGTAATGTTTGTCGTCCTGAGCAATGTAACGGAGAACTGCTTGTCCATCAAAGTCTCACAAACGTAGAAAGGAATGAAAAGTTTGTCATCCTGAATGTAATGAAGGATCTGAGCCTGTACATGATCACAAAAAGACAGATTGTTCCACTCCGGCTCCGCCGGTCTTCACTTCGTTCCCTCCTACGCTTATAAAGCTGCGGCGGGCAGGCAGAATGACAATAGGTGGTGAAAAAAGTGGAATTGATCAGCGGTTATCAAAAGAAAAGTCGATTTTTTCACTGACAAATGAGCCAATTCCAGATTCAGGGTCAGACCCCCCAATTATTTATTGGCGTAGTGGAAAACTGCGTAAAGAGTCGCTTTGCCGGTTGAGAGTGGGGTGAGGTAAAAGGCAATTCCCATGTTTGTCCAGGAGGGGTCGTGGATTGTTTGGTAGTGGTGTCCTGTTTTATCGCTGAGCATCATGTTGAAAAGGGATTTGGTGCTGGCGATTAACTCGGCTTCGCCAGTTCCGGTTGTTATTATTCCAAGGTTTTCTGCAAAGAGGGAAGTTCCGGCTGGAGCATTTTGTTTGACTGTTACCCCTTGTCTTTGAGCCCAGTTGATTAGTGATTCATTAGCTGGTCGAGTGTGGGTTATGGTTTGTAGACCTGCCAAATATTTTACCCAAATGTCTGAACTTGTTTGTAGATCTGGTGAAATACTGAGAGTAGATAAACCAAAAGACATGCGTCTGGAGTTGATCAAATTAACCCAAGTTGATTGAAGAGATGATTCGTTGGTTAATGTGTCGTTTGCCGGTACAGGGATAGTGGATTTACTCGAAACAGGAACATTAGAAAGTTCCATGGTTTTTATACCGAGTCCGTAAGTTCGGAGTATTTCAAAAGCAGCTGGTCCATCTTTTAAATAAGCCAGTTTTTTGCTGATTGGATCTATGTAGTATGCCTCTCCGTGAGCTTGAACGCGCAAAACAATGCGACCAGACAGTCTATTTAGTAATGATCTCTTTTTAGCCTCTAGTGTTTTAAAGTCTTTTTCACTTATGCCAAGTCCGTTTGATCGGAGTAATGCAAAGGCAGAAGCTCCGTCTTTTAGGTATGTTCTTTCTTTTGTGATTGGGTCTATGTACCAAGCCTCTCCATGATCTTCTATAGCGAGTAGAATGCGTCCGGCTAGTCTTTCTTGGATTGAAACGGCTAGTAGCTGCGAAGGCACAACCAAAGACAAGAACATGGGTATACAGAGAATGAGCGTTCTTGTTTTGTTTTTCATACGATCAAATACAACAATATGTATTATACTCGCATGATACAGTGACTTTTTAATTACTCAAAGTGAATTGTTTTTATGTAGCGTTTCAACTCGTGTTTAACTAGCGGAGCTGTTTTCATGTCGGGGTCTCTTTCTAGTAATTCTCGTACGTCTTCTCGGGCATCAACAATCAAATCCATGTCGGAAAATGACCCGTACATAAACTGTCCAAAACCAGACTGATCTGTTCCAAAAACGTTTCCCGGTCCTCGAAGGTCTAGGTCTTTTTCAGCAAGCTCAAAGCCATTTTGACTACCAACAACTGCTTCTAGTCGTTCTAAAGCCAAGGGAGTCACGTTTTCTGTGGGGTGAAGGAAACATTGGCTTTTTTCTGTTCCACGACCCACTCGTCCACGCAACTGGTGAAGCTGAGCTAGTCCAAATCTTTCCGCTCCTTCTATGTACATGATGGTGGCATTTTTAACGTCCACTCCAACTTCTACAACGGTAGTCGAAATCAACATATCGATTTGTCCGGCAGCAAAAGCACGCATGACAGCATTTTTCTCTTTGGAGGCCAATTTTCCGTGGAGCATGGCTAGTTTGTAATTTTCAAAAGGTCCTTCAGAAAAAGCTCTGTATGTTTGTTCTACAGAATGATCACCAAAAGCATCAGAAGGTTCGATAATAGGGCAAACCACAAAAACCTGACGACCATGAGATAACTCACGACGAATTGTTTCGTAGGCTTGATCTTCTTGGGTAGGTAAAACAATGCGAGTATCGATGTTTTGGCGATCTGTTGGATATTCGTCGAGTAGCGATCGATCTAAATCACCATAAAGAACCAAAGCCAGTGACCTGGGAATTGGAGTCGCTGTCATTGATAGAAGATGGGGAATACCATCGGCATCACCGTGGCGATCTTTTAGAGCTTGTCTTTGGCGCACACCAAAACGTTGTTGTTCATCGACAATCATGAGAGCCAGTTTGGCAAAAGAGACTTCTTTTGAAAGAAGAGTGTGAGTCCCAATAATCAAATCTATTTCGCCAGCAGCTAGAGCACAACGAATTTCTTCTACGGTACAAGATTTTCCTTGAATGCGTTGAATGCTGCGAGTGTAAACAGCGATTCGTAAAGTTTTACCAAAAAGCTCTTCCAAAGATTCTCCGTGTTGATCACAAAGAATTTCTGTTGGTGCAAGAAGAGCACTTTGCCAACCAAAAGCAGTAACCATAACAGCAGACAGGGCCGCAACCACAGTTTTTCCGGTACCGACATCTCCTTCGAGTAAACGGTTCATGGGGGTTTCTTTGGTGATGTCTTCTAAAATAGCGTTCAGAGCTTTTTTTTGTGCTGCAGTTAATGGAAAAGGTAAACTCTTAAGGGCTTTATTTAGCACTTTTTGATTGGACGGAATTCCAGGTGCTCGAGTTTTCATGAGTTCACGACGAGCTTGGGCATACAAAATATGATGCAAAAAGAATTCACCAAACTTCAAGCGAATAAGAGCTTGTTCTCGTTCTGATTCGTCTGCCGGTTGGTGTAGTGTGCGAATGGCATCTGGTAGGGAGGGTAGTTTTTTGGCTTCACGAATTTGTTTTGGCAACCATTCTAAAACAGACGAAGCAAAAGGAATTGCTAAATCAACTAGACGTCGGCGTAGTTTTTGGGTGATTGCACCACTTACTCTATAAACGGGGCGAGCATTGCCTTCGTAAATACCAGCCTCGCTAATAATTTCCATGTCCGGATTTGTAATGCGTAAAGTTTCTTTACCTTCAGGACGACCTACAACTTGAACACTCATGCCGTCCTTAATTTTCTCCTGAATGAATCCCTGATGAAACCAAACAAGTTCCAAGTAGCCAGTTTCGTCTGTTAACCATGCTGTGGTTACCATTAGTTTGGGATTGCTTGGGTGCGGAGCATGGGTAATATTGCGCAAAATTCCGTACAATGAAACTTTTTTACGAGGTTTTACGTCGACTAAATCAGTTTTACCAGCTAGACCCTCGTGTCTAACCGGAAAATCCCAAAGAATGTCTCGTAATGTTTCGAGATGCAATCGTTGAAATTGACGAGCTTTTGCTAGTCCAACAATTGGTATTTCACTAAGTGGAGTGTCTAGGTTGAAAGACATGTCGTTGAGCGTTACAATGATTCTTTTGTGAGGTTGAGTTTTTGCAGGAGCGTGCGTGTTTCCTCGTCAGTTAAGTGACGCCATTTTCCGGGTGGAAGATTGTCTAAACTGATGTGCATGATTCTAATTCGTTTGAGGCGTTTTACATTATATCCCAAAGCTTCACACATGCGACGAATTTGTCTGTTGCGCCCCTCTGTAAGTGTGAGAGAGAACATATTTGGACCCATGCGTTTTACAATTGCAGGACGTGTTTTTTGTCCTTCAATCATGACTCCAGTTTGCATTCGATCAACAAACATTCTGTTTAGAGGTTCTTCTACTTCTACAATGTATTCTTTTTCGTGACCCTCCTCGGCTCTGAGGAGTGGGTTAACCATGTTACCGTCGTTTGTGAGTAAAATGAGTCCACTTGAGGCAACATCTAGGCGACCTACATGAAAAACACGTTCTTTGTAATGAACTGCATCAATAATGTTATCGTGAGCATTGCTGTCACTTGTACAAATTATTCCAATTGGTTTGTGATAAGCCAAATAGACTCTTTTTTTGCTTGGGGCGTTTCGAGCAACTGTACGTCCTTTTACAACAACTTGCTCGTTTCCAGCTATTTTTTGACCCAAAGAAGCTTGTTTATTGTCGACTCTAACCTGTCCCGCTTCAATTAAGCGGTCGGCTTCGCGACGAGAGCAGACACCTGCATCTACCAGCCATTTATTGAGTCTTATTTGAGGGGTATTCATAGGCGTTTCAAGATGCCACAGGATAGCAGATATATCGCAAAAAGACAATTATCTGTTACTATAAAAATACCAATCGTTTTTGTGTAGGTTCACTTGTTGATCTCGTTGAAGTCTCACGAGTAAATCGTGAGACAAGGTTGAGCTTCTTATATGGCATCTTTTTTGGGGTCACCCCAGGTTTTTTTTGAGACGCGCAAGCGTTATTGGTATCGATTGCTTAGGTTTGTCTACGGCAGTTTTTTTGTTGTTTTAACGAGTGTTTCGGTGGTTTTTATTTGGTCTGCACCAGAGTGGGCCGAGGTTGATTTAGACAACACCAGAGTTACTTGTGGTCCGGGTCGTTCTTTTGGAGCTTCTGAAGTAGATATACCGCTTGTTGATTTACTTACCCTAATAAATGGAGCAGGAGCCTCTCAGCCTCCTGTATACGCTCTAAGAGCACAATTGGTGGGGGAGTTGGCGCATACTGATTGGCAAGTTTTGGGTGATTTGCTTCGCATTGAAGGAGTCAGAGCAGATGGACAGGCGTTTTTTCAACTGTCGCGCGGTGCTCGTGAGCGAGTTGCTTATTTGTGTGGTTTTGCGTCCTCCTCACTTTCCACTAGGTCAGATTTGGGAATCGTTGTTTATCCAGAATACAAAAAACCTTACACCACCATGAATAAAATAGTTTATACACACCTAACAGTGGTTTTATTATTTGTCGCTTTTGAAATCGGTAGACGATATTTTTATCATATTTTATTTGGGACCTACAATCCGTCCTCAAGCAGAGATCGTAAAAATGTGTTAATCTAACGCATATCTATGTGGCACTCTAAAAAGAGTTTTTTAGCCCGTGTTGGTCACTCCATTGTGTGTCACTTTGTACCACACAAAAACAATGGATACGTACCGCATTTACTGCAACACCACATGCTGCTCGGTTACAGTATTCTTTTGGTTTTTCTAAAAGTGGTGGCTGTTTTGCTTGTTATTATTTTGCCTAGTGCCAGTGTTTATTCGAGTGCAATTTCTGAAAGCACAATCGTTTCTTTAACAAACTCAGCCAGACAAATGGCCGGATTAAATGAACTTGTTGTTAATCCAAGCCTAACAGAAGCGGCAACTCGCAAAGCTGTCGACATGGTGCAAAACAGTTATTTTGCGCACACTAGTCCGCAAGGAGTGACTCCGTGGAGCTGGTTTAGAGGTATTGGTTACAATTATCAGTTTGCCGGAGAAAATTTGGCTGTACATTTTACAACCGCAGAAGATGTTCATGCCGGTTGGATTGCGTCCCCCAGTCATAAAAAGAATATTCTCGATTCCAGATTTACTGAAATAGGTATTGGGGTTGCTCGTGGAGAATTCGAATCTTACAACACAACTTTTGTGGTTGAGCTTTTTGCTCTTCCAAAAACAAGTGTGCCATCACCTTCTGAAAGTGGTTTGATTGTGGCTCAAGTTGAACCTAAGTCCGAAGAGCCTGTGGCCGAAGTTTTGGTTCCGGAAACACCGGCGCCTTCGAGTGTAGAAGATCGTTCAACAGTTATTCCTGTGGAAGGTGGCTACGAAGTTACTATTATTGATACTAAAGCAGAGTCTGTTACTGCACAGCTGAATGGAAAATCAACACCACTCACTGCCGGGGCTTTAAATGAATGGAAGGGAACTGTTCCTAAAGCATCTCCAGACACGCTCAGTGCCTCTCCTGTCAACGATGTACCGCTTTATGTGGTTACGACCACAGACGGTCAAAATCAAGTTGATACGATTGCTAATGTATACCCAGCAGAATCTGTAACCAGCGATGTATTTGCTCCGGCTGTTTCTGCGCCCGAAAGAAAAATATTCGGTTTTTTGACAATCAATCATTTTGAAGATTCCACAAAGAAATTCTTTTTATACGCCGTGATTGCTTTGGGGGCTCTTTTGATTGTGAATATTTGTGTAAAATTGAGTGTGCAGAAGCATTCGGTGATTGTTCACACACTTGGAGTAATGGCTTTGGCACTTATTCTGTGGGTTGTGTAATGGTTTGAGTTTGTTCTTCTTTTTGTGTTCGTTGTAGTTCATTGCATACGGAAAAAACCACAAAACGTCTAAAAGCAGTACCGATTGGGTAGCTTGTTTGCAAAACCAATTCTCTTGTTGTTGGTTCTATTGGTTGTTCTGTTAACTTGGTTTCTGTAGGTTTAACTATCGCTGTTCCGGAAACTTTACACAGAAAAATTGTTTCGGTTTCGCCGGTAATATAAATCGGCATGTTTGGTGTGATGTTTGGCAAAAGAGCGAAAACATTTTTGTAATCACCTTTATTCCATGGCACATCGCTTGAGTGCCCAAAAATATAGCTTTTACCAAAGGCGCCCGGTAGTGCCGAACCGGGAAACAAGGCGACACCAGATTGTAATGCTGTTTGATAAGACGACTCGTTTTTTTGAGTGGGGAACTGTATTGGTGTTTTTATGCCTAAATCAGGAATAAATAAAGTGTTTGGAGAAAGTGTTAATTGTTCCTCGTTGGTAGAAAATAATTCAGAGTAGTTTATAACATGATTTTCCGGAGTGATTTTGTAGGATAACCAAGTGGTAACAAAAGCCAAATTGAGTCCCAAAAAAATCAAAGCAAAAACCGCAAGACTTATAAGTAGGTTAGAAAAAATTCGTTTGATCATACAATGTAAAACAGTCGATGAAAATTCACCGACTGTTTTTATTTTTCATTATGATGTTTTGCGTGTCATGCGAGCGGCCAAGCCAACAGACATGAGTCCGAGCAGTGCCACTGTTGCACCCGGAATACCTGTTCGAGGTAGTTCGTCTTGAGCACCGAGCACTCGTCCAGCCGGAGGATCAACAGGAGTTTCCACATTGATGACCGGAGTTTCTGTGGTGTTTACTTCGGGGGCTGTGTCTGTTTCTCCAAGTACACGTCCTTCCGGTTCATTGGTAGTTGGTTCTGATGGGTCGTTTGGATAAGTTGGAATAGTTCCACCACCTCCATTTGATCCACCGCCACCACCACCGCGACGTACGTCGTCATTTGTGAGTGTGCAGGTCTTTTTGTCTCCTGCTTCCAAAGTTACGTGACCATTGGCATCACAATCACCGGAGAATGTTCCAACGTAGCGAGAAATAAGAGTCTCGCTAACAGTGTGCTCTCCCGGAGTCAGAGTTACTGTAGAACCAGGAGTCACATTGTTTCCATCTACAAACAACTCAACTTCTTCGATTGTTAAATTACCACCGTTGTTGTTGATGATTTCTTTAATCACAGTCAATTCAGCCGTTTCTTCCGGAGCCATACACAAGGGTGAACGATAAGAAGCATTGGCTGTATGAGTGTCGTCTGAGTAAAGAGACCAAGTCATGTCGCTACCATCGAAATCTACCGTAAAGAGACTGTTTGGGTAGATTTCTGTGCGTCCTGGGTTTTCCGGATAAACGTTTGGAACAATAAAGTTGGTTGGTTGACCATGGTCTACACCTTCTAAACCACCTCCAGTGATTGAATTGTGAATTCCAACCGGTACATTGAAAGTTTCAAAGTTGTCGGTGTCATATCCGAAGTGAGCACGGTACAAACCTTCACCTAAGTTATCTACACATTCAAGCAAAGGCTGAATACGGAACATGATATTTGTGCCGCCTCCGCCGTCTTTGTTGTCGTCATTGGTGATGGTGCATGTTGCATGCTCGTTGGCAGCAACAGTAATTACACCACCTGGGCAGTTTTCACTGAAAGATCCGGTGTAACCTTCTGCTGGAGTTTCACTTACGGTGTAAGTTCCGGGTGCAAGAGTAACTTCGCTTCCGGAAGTTACACGATTTTCTCCAACAAACAATTCGACATCTTCAACAGTCAAAGAACCACCGTCGTCGTTGATAATGTCTTTTACTACGGTTAAGTAGCCAAATTCTTCAGTTTCTCCACCGCCTCCGTTTTGTGGATCACAAGAAACCCAAACGTCATCAATTAGCATTCCGTAAGAGTTGGCTGCTCCGGCATCACGGAAAGAAACGGAAGAGGTCCAGGTTGTGGCTGTGAACGTAAAGGTGTATTCGAGCCAGTTTGGTGTAGAAACAGAATCTGCTTCAATAACAGATGATTCAACACCGTTTACAGTAAACACCAAAGCGTTGTCGGTGCTTGGCCTGTTTGGACGAGCTGAGTAAGCAAAGTGCAAAGTGTATTCAACTCCTGGAACGGTATCGATATTTTGGCTAATGATTACAGAAGCAGGTTCTTCTCCGGGAATTTGAGCGTCCGGACCACCCCAGTCTGTGTCGAGTTCACCATTTTGAGAACCTTCAAAAGAAAGCCAAGAGTTAAGTCCGTTCCATACTTCTAATACGGCTGTTTCCGGGCGAATTGTTTCTCCAAAAGTAGTTTCGGTAGAGAACCAATCAACATTCCAGCCAAGTCCATCTGTTCCATTTGGAACAATGTCCCATTTTGCGCCATTTGTAACGATTGGTTCTTCAAAACCGCCATTTACAATAAGGTTGGCACTACCCGGACACATTGGAGTGTAGGTATTGGTAAGAGTACAAGTTTTTACGTCGTTGTAATCCAAGGAAACTTCTCCGTTTGTATCGCAATCACCGGAAAAAACGCCAGTGTAGTAAGGGTTTTCTGTCTCAGAAACGGTATATGTTCCTGGTTCGTAAGATTCCGAGCTCATTCCACCTTTATAAAGTGTGAGCGGGGAATCGTTGAGGAAAAGTTCGACTTCTCCAATGGTTAAATTACCGTATTCACCGTTTTCTATAACTTTGGTAACGGTAAGTTGTGGAAGTTGTGGTTCACAGATAACTGATACGTTATCTACCAACAGTCCAAATGAGTTGCTTGGACCAGCATCACTCAAAGTGATTGTTGTTATGGGATTTGAGGCAACAAAAGTTGCTTGAAAAGTTGTCCACACAAGACCGCTTGTACCCGTTGTACCAGTAACTGTTGTGATTTCAAACCCGTCTATTAGTAGTTTTCCTGTGTTGTCTGCATCGTTGCGTTGTGGGCGACCAGCGTAAGCAAAACTTACTGTGTATGTATATCCGGGAGTTGTGGCGATGTCTTGAGAAATAGCAACGGCAGCCGGTTCATTGGTAACACCAAGTCCAGGACCACCCCAGTCTGTGTCGAGTTCTGAATGCTGTAGTCCATCAAAAGAAACCCAATCATTAAGTCCTCTCCATACTTCTAAAAGAGCAGTTTCTGGTCGATTCGATCCGCCAAAAGAAGGTTCACTTGTTGTCCAAACGACATTCCAACCAAGTCCTTCTGTACCATTTGCAACCACGTCCCATTTGTGGGAATCGGTGATAATAGGTGACTCAAAGCTTCCGTTGATCAACATGTTTGTTTCACCATCACAAGCCATTGGAGTTGGTGGTGGAGGAACTATTACTATTTTTGTATTTGTGATTGTACAATCAACTTCTTCGTTTTCCAGTATGACAACTTCACCTTCTGAACAACTTTCGCTGTAAGAGGCTGTGTAACCTTCTGTTTGCTCTTCAGAAACAATGTAGGTTCCAGTTTCCAAAACGTGAATACCGTTGTTTTTGCTTGCAATCTGAGATTCAAGGTTTTCCCCATCTATAAAAAGCATGACTGCTTCTGGATCCAAATCACCACCTTCTACAATTTTGTGAAGAGTCAGGGTTCCTGTTGGAGCTGGGGGAGTGTAAGTGTTTGTGAAGGTGCAAATAGCATTTGACAAGCCTTCTGTGTCGCTATTTGGCCAAGAGCCGGCCACGGTAGTACCTGCTTTAGTTGCACAATTTTCACCGGTGACTGATGTTAATGTGTAACCTGCTGGCGTGGCTTCTGTATCTATTTCAGTAACTGTATAGATGTCTGGAATAACATTATCGATAGTCAAACTTGTTTCACCTTCTGCAATTGTAAACACACTTGTTCCATCAATGGCCGGAGAAACTTCAAAAGACCAATCATTGGCAGTTGCATCGCCACCATCTACTACTTTTTCAATAGTAAGTAATGGAAGTGGAAGAATGTCATTACGATTAATTGGAAGTGTTTCGTGTCCGTTGTTTTGTGGGGACTCTGTACGTAATTGCATTACCCCATTGTCGTGGGAATTTTTTCCCAAACGAGCACAGAATTGTAGAAAGACTGTTTCTTGAGCGGGTACGTTATACAGTGTAAACAGGTAAGTTCCTTCTGAATTATGACCAGAACTGAT
>Ga0100377_1004417_pt1 | contig 10843 bp, 6 predicted proteins | sample CryGeymeta201501_FD_83664 | JGI IMG/M metagenome (GOLD analysis project Ga0100377, IMG submission 83664) | Groundwater microbial communities from Crystal Geyser aquifers in Utah, USA - Crystal Geyser metaG 2015-01 | ecosystem: Environmental > Aquatic > Deep subsurface > Groundwater | place: USA... | reverse complement strand
GGAGGGATAGCACAGGTGGGGGGAGGGAGGGAAGATCGTGGGGGCGCTACTCGGCGTTGACGCGTCGGCGGACCTCGTCGAGCGTGGCGGTGCGGCCGACGCGGCGCTCGATCTGCTGGACGCGGGCGAAGCCGCCGCCGTAGAGGGGGTCGGGGTTCTCGGCGACCATGCGGGCGGCGTCTGGGGCGTTGTGGTCGAGGAGGGCGTGGTACTGGGTCCAGCAGGCGAGTCCCTCGATCCATTGGCGGTCGGCGGTGTCGAAGGGGAAGTGGTCGAACTGCCAGAGGTGGGTGAGCTCGTGGACCATGGTGCCGAGGGCGTCCTTGAGGGGGATGCCGGTCTCGACGTAGATGGCGAGCTCGGCGTGGTCGGAGACGAGGTCGGGGCCGAGGGTCCAGCGCTGGACGCGGGCGAGGAAGAGGCCGCGCTCGCGGCGGTCGAAGCCGGGCGTGGCGACGAAGGTCTTACTCTGGACGCGGGCGATCTCGTCAGCGCTGGCGAGGTGGATGGGGCAGGCGTCGGAGGGTCGCAGGCGCATGTTCATGGCGCGGAACATCCAGTTGCGGGCGCGGCGCTCGATGGCGACGAGCCCGGCTGGATCGAGGATGGCGCTGCTTCGGCAGAGGGTGCAGGAGATGCGTCCGTCGGGGTAGGCGAAGCTGCGTTCGGTGAGGGGGACACCGCAGAAGTCGCAGCGCTCGGCCTTGTCCATGCAGGCGGCGCAGAACCGTCGGTCGGGCGCGCCGGAGTGCGTAAAATACTGTCCTGTAAGGGCATTGCCGCAGGCGTGACAGGTTGGTGCCTCGAGCCAGCAGGGTTCGCAGAGGGCGAGGGGGCCGTCGGGGGCGGGGAGGGTGCGGGGTTCGAGGGTGGGGACGCCGCAGCGGGCGCAGGAGGTGGCGCGTCCGCGGCAGGGGTCGCAGAAGGTGCCCAGACGCGGGTGGTTCCAGAAGCGGCCTCGGCAGAGGTCGTGGCAGAGGGCGCAGCGCTCTCCGTCGGTGAAGCAGGAGGGGCAGTAGGGGTGGCCCATGTGGGTGTGGCCGGCGACGACGACACGTCCGCAGCGGGCGCACTTGTCGAGGGTCTCGAGGCAGGTGGCGCACAGGGGCATGCCGTCCTGGACGGCGTAGCGGCCGACGAGGATCTGTTGGCAGCCGCCGCAGCGATCGGCGTTGGCACGGCAGGCGGCGCAGATGCGCTCACCGGGGGCGGCGAGCTTGCCGCAGCGGGCGCAGCGGGGTCGGGCGTCGAGGCAGGCGGCGCAGGCGAGGGTGCCGTCGTCCCATCGGAGGTATCGGCCTGAGATGGGGCGTCGGCAGGTGGAGCAGGCGAGATGGGCGGTGGTGGGCATGGGGGCTCGGGGCGGCGCAGGAAGCGTGGGGGCGGCTTGGATGCGCGGCGCCGCTGGGGTATATGTGCGGGTGCTGAGGACTATTTCGAACAGGACGGACAGGCATGTCATACGTAGAGTTCATCCGTGATGGCAAGGTGGTGTTTCGCGAGCCTGTGGTGGCGCCGTTTGCGTTCACGGGGCCCGGTGGGCAGCAGGTGTTGCTCGGCGAGGGCCAGGCGGCGGTGCTGGCGGGTCTGGAGCTTCGGGTTCGGGCGGGTGAGGTGCCGGAGGAGCGGTCGCCGCTGCACATGGCGCGGGGTGGGGACATCACGCTGGCGCGCCGGAACGTGACGAACGTGCCGGGGGGCGCGGGCGTGGCGGACATCATGACGCCGTCGGTGGTGGAGTCGAAGATCCCCGGTGCGCCGGTGCTCAAGGGCTTCCACATCACGCGGAAGCTGGGCGAGGGCGGGATGGGGGCGGTGTGGCTGGCGATGCAGCTGGGCACGCACCGGCAGGTGGCGATCAAGACGATGACGACGGCGCGGCTGACCGAGGAGCAGCTCGCGCGGTTCGTGCTGGAGATCGAGGTCACCGCGCAGCTGGACCACCCGAACATCGGCCGGCTGTACGAGTCACGGCTGGACGACGAGCTCTGCTACTACGCGATGGAGTTCATCGACGGGATGGAGCTCGACGCGTGGTCGGACAAGACGAAGCCGGACACGCGGGGTTGGCTGCGGGTGATGCACCAGGTGTGTCGGGCGGTGCAGTACGCGCACCAGAAGGGCATCATCCACCGGGACCTGAAGCCGGGCAACGTGATGGTGACGGCGGACGGGTCGGCGAAGGTGGTGGACTTCGGCATCGCCAAGCTGGTGCAGAAGGACGCCAAGGAGGCGAGCAGCAAGCTGACGACGGAGGGTGAGTTCGTGGGGACGCCGGCGTACATGTCGCCGGAGCAGATCGAGGCGAAGTCCAACCTGATCGACACGCGGACGGACGTGTACGCGCTGGGCGTGATGATGTACGAGCACGTCGTGGGGCAGCACCCGTTCGGCGAGCTCGGCTCGCCGATGGCGCTGTTCGTGGCGGTGCTTCACAGCGAGGTGAAGGCGCCGCGTTCGATCAAGCCGAGCATCGACCGGGACCTGGAGGCGGTGATCCTCAAGGCGATCGCGCGCAACCCGGAGGAGCGCTACGCGACGGCCGGTGAGCTGGCGGACGATGTGCGCCGCTACCTGGACGCGGAGCCGGTGCTGGCGCAGCCGCAGACGACGGGGTATCTGCTTCGCAAGCGGCTTCGCAAGCACCGGGGCAAGGTGCTGGGTGCGATGGCGGTGGTTGCGGCGTTCATGGCGTATGCGGTGTTCTCGTACATCGTGATCCTGCAGGAGCGCGACGCGGCGAACGAGGCGCGGGACGTGGCGCGCGTCGCCCAGGCGACGGCGGAGACGGAGCGCGACAGCGCCGAGAAGCGGTTTGATCTGGGGCGGGAGTTCGCCAACGCGATCATCTTCAACCTGGACGGGCGGCTGGAGGCGGGGGTGACGGCGACGCGGGCGCAGCTGGTGACCGAGACGAACAGCTACCTGGAGAAGCTGCGGGTGCAGGCGGGGGATCGTCCGGAGCTGAACATGGACATCGGCCGGGCGTATGTGCAGATGGGGGACGTGCAGAGCAAGCAGGGCGAGGCGGCGGCGGCGACGAAGAGCTACGAGGAGGCGCTCAAGATCCTGACGCGCCTGGACAAAGCGGAGGGCGTAGACGCCGGGCTGCTGCTGCGGAGCCAGGCGGACGCTCGGATCAAGCTTGGGCGCAACGCGCGGGATCTGGGCGAGCTGGACCAGGCGCTCAAGCACACCAAGGTGGCGGAGAAGCTGCTCGAGCGTCGCAAGAAGGCCGACCGGAAGGACGTCGAGGTGGTGAACGCGCTGGTGGACGTCTATGAGGACCACGGCAAGCTGCTGTTGCAGAAGGGAGACGCCAAGGGGGCGGGCAAGCTGTTCGACAAGGCCCTGGCGCCGCGCAAGCAGCGGGTGAAGGACAACCCGAAGGACGTGGACGCGCTCAAGGAGCTCGGCTCGAGCCACAGCGCGATCAGCTCGCTGCACCTCGAGCGGGGGTCGCTGGACGAGGCGCTGAAGCACGCGCAGGAGTCGCTGCGGCTGAGGGAGCGTGCGGTGACGCTGGCGCCGGACAACCTGGCGCTCAAGCGGCGGGTGGCGGGCGGGGTGACGTCGCTGGCGCTGGTGTACGAGCTGCGGGGGGAGCTGGACCGGGCTCGGGAGAGCTACCAGCAGGCCTTCGACATCGATCAGGCGCAGGTGGACGCTGATCCGAGCAATGCGCGGCTGCAGGTGACGCTGCTGTGGGCGTACAACTACATCGGGCACATCCTGGTGGAGCAGAACGCGCTGGATGAGGCCGTGAAGCTCGTGACGCCGGCGGTCGCGCTCGGCGCCCGGCTCGCCGCCTCGGACAAGGACAATGTGTCGACGCAGCGGCTCAACGCGCGCACGCTGATGTTGGCGGGGGATCTGGCGCGGGCGCGTCGGAAGACGTCGGACGCGGTGGAGTCCTACGAGGCGGCGCGCAAGATCACCGGTCCGATGGTCGAGGCGAACAAGGACGACCTGTACGCGGGCGAGCTGCACGCCAACGTGCTGATCGGGCTCGGCCGCCTCGGCGGCGCGAAGGTGGACAGCCGGGCCTTGTTCGAGGAGGGGATCAAGTGGCTGGACCGGCTGGTCAAGGGGGCTCCTCACGACATCTACTACCGGACGATGCTGGCCAACGGGCGGCTGGCGGCCGGTGAGTGGGCGGTGGATCACAAGGATGCGTCGGGCGGGCTCAAGGAGCTCGACGCGGCGCTGGAGCTGTTCACGGACATCGTCAAGACGTCGCCGCTGTGGAAGAGCGCGCGGGAGGGGCTGGTGCTCACCCTGATCAGCCAGGGTCGGGGCCAGCGCGAGGCCGCAGGCGACGACGGCGCGCGGGCTTGCGCGTCGTTCGCCGAGGCGCGTCGCCAGCTGGTGACGTTGGGCCGGGGCGAGGGTCTGTCGGCGAAGATGGAGCAGGCGGGCAAGGAGCTGGCGAAGCTGGAGAAGAAGGGCTGCGAGTGAGGCGGGCGCGGCTCAGGCCGTCCAGCCGGCGGTGACGAGCATGGCGAGGACGGCCATACCGACGCTGGCGAAGGTCCATCCGACGAGCTTGAGGTGCCTGGGCGTGACGCGCAGGGCGGCGAGCGCGACGACGCCGAGCACGGAGGGGGCGAGGGCGAGCAGCTCCAGCGGCGCGGCCAGGTCCCCGACGAGGCCCGCGACGACGGCGGCGCCGACGACGGCGGCGAGCCCGAGGGACGCGGGCACGGTCCAGGCGGGGGCGCGCGGCCTGGGGGCTCGGGCCTTGATGGCGTGGACGGCGAGCGTCTGGAGGCAGAACGACAGGGCCCAGACGAGGGCGGCGCCTCCGGCGCCGCGGAGGTCGCCGCCGGAGGCGAGCACGAGGGGGGGCAGGGTGGCGGGCAGGGCGAGGCAGACGAGGAGCTCGCCGGCAATGCTCTTCTCCTTGCCGGCCTGGGCGAGCCCGAACACGCCGAGGCCGAGGGCGGCGGCCGGGATCAGGGCCAGGAGGGCGTCGGTGGGGGCGAGGGCGACGGCCAGCGCGGCGGCGACGACGGTGATGGAGCCGAGCAGGAGCCCGCGTCGGAGGGCGGCGCGTGCGCCGTCGCGTCGGGCGCGGGTTCCGCGGGCGCCGGTGAGGACGAGCAGCGGCTCGTTGGCGAGGAAGGCGCCGAGGAAGGCCACGGCCAGGCAAGCAGCGGCGGCCGAGGGGGTGGGGAGCAGCAGGGCGGTGGCCAGGGGCAGCAGGAGCATGGCCCAGGCGCCGTGCTCTCGGGGCCACAGGGAGGGGGTTGTGGGGGTGGTGTCGGGCATGGCATCACGAGGGCAAGAGCGACAGCGCCTGGTGCGGGAGGGTGCCCTTGGGGCATCGTCGGGTCAAGGCGCGGAGGAGGCATGATGAGAGCGATGTGGACCTGTGGGGTGGTGGGGCTCCTGGCGCTGGCGGGGTGTGGCGATGAGGGCGGGGGTGGGCCGTCGTCGTCGAACAACGGCGCGGTCACGAACAACGGGGTGGGGACGAACAACGGGGTCGGGACGAACAACGGCGCGGTGGCGTGCGGCGGATGCGCGGCGTCGGGGCTGGTGTGCGGGGCGTCCGGGGTGTGCGTCGATCCGGCGAGCGATGCGTGCGGCCTGGTGACCTCGCCGGCCACAGACGACGAGCTGTTCGTGGCGGCGCTGGTGCCGTTGGGGGGCTTCCAGTCGGACACGGGCGAGCTGCTCCAGAACGCCGTGGTGCTGGCGATGGAGGAGCTTGGAGCGGGCGGGTTTGGCGCCGGGCTGGTCGTGTGTGACTCAGCGCGCTTTCCGCTGAATACGGCGGAGGTGATGGGGCATCTCGTAGACGTCGTCGGGGTCGATGTGGTCATCGGTCCGGACACGACGCGGAATGTCGTGGAGGTGCTGGAGGAGTATACAGCGCCGGCGTCGATCCCGCTGCTGTCGCCCGTGGCGCGGGGGTCGATCCCGGTGGAGCACGGGGGGCTGCTGGTGCGGACGATCGGGCGGATGGAGGTGGAGGGGACGGCGATCGGGGCGCGGCTCGCGGAGCTGCGGGGGCAGGGTGAGGCGGCGCGGGTGGTGGTGATCGCGGAGGGGAGCGAGGAGGGTGGGGCGCTTCGGGATCGCGTGCTGGCGGTGCTCGGGGAGCCGGGGCCGAGTCTGTTCGTGCACACCCTGGACGGGCAGGTGGGGCAGAGCCAGCGCGAGCAGATCGCGCAGGATGCGGCGGCGGCGATGGGGGGCGTGGACGCCGTCGTGGTGCTCGCCGGCAGCGAGATCGCGCTGTTTGTGGACGCGTTCGAGGGGCTCGGCGGGGGCCCTGTGCGGTACGTGCTGCCGTCGACGGGGGAGAGCCCGGCGGTGCAGCGCAAGGTCGGGGAGCGGGCGGAGCTGCTGGAGCGGCTGGAGGTCGTCTCTGTGGGGCTGGGGGCGTCGGAGGTCTACGATGGCTTCGCGGCGGCGTACGACGCGCGGTACGGTCGGTTGCCGAACGTGCCGGCAGCGAACGCGTACGACGCGGTGTGGGTGGCGGTGTACGGCTGGTACGCGGCGGGCGGGCGATCCGGGTGGCCGGACGGGGCGTCGGTGGCGTCGTCGGTGGCGCGGCTGACCTCGGGCGCGCCGGTGCCGGTGGGGCTCGGGGGTGTCCCGGACGCGCTGCGCAGCCTGGCGGGTGGTGGCTCGATCGACCTGGACGGCGCGAGCGGTCCCTTGACGTTCGAACCGGTCACGGGTGAGGTCGCAGCGCCGCTGCGTCGTCGGGTGCTGGTCGACCTCGGCGGCGTGCTGGCGTGGCGGGACGTGGCGCGCTACGACGCCGATCTGGCGGGCGAGGGTGTGTGGACGGGGCTGTAGAAAACGGGCCGGCGAGTGTAAGCTGAGCGGCCCCCGCGCGTTGCGTCGCCCGTCCTCGCGCTCCCACCCACCCCACCCACCCCTGGAGGGCCTCATGCCTCGACTCGTTCGCTCCACTCGCCGCACCTCCGCGCTGGTCGCGCTGGCGGCCTCACTCCTGATCATGCTGAGCCCCTGGGCCAGCCCGCGCGCGGAGGCGTTCTGCGGCTTCTACGTCTCGGGGGCCACGGCGGAGCTGACCAACAACGCGACGATGGTCGTGATGATGCGGGAGGGTCAGCGGACGATCCTGAGCATGCAGAACAACTACGAGGGTCCGCCGCAGGACTTCGCACTGGTGGTGCCGGTGCCGGTGATCCTGGCCGAGGAGAACGTCAAGACGCTGGATCCGGCGGTGTTCGCGGATGTGGACCGGATGGCGTCGCCGCGTCTGGTCGAATACTGGGAGCAGGATCCCTGTCAGGAGGATGTCTATCCGGACGAGCCCGGGATGGCGGTGATGGACTCGATGCCGATCTCGAGGTCGACGGCGATGGAGGAGGAGGACGACACGACGGTGGTGGTGGAGGCGCAGTTCAAGGTCGGGGAATACGAGGTGGTGATCCTGTCGGCGAAGGAGTCGACGGGGCTCGATCGGTGGCTGCGGCGTGAGAAGTACAACATCCCGGCGGGTGCGGACGTGGCGTTGGCGCCGTACGTGGAGCAGGGGCTGTACTTCTTCGTGGCGAAGGTGGACGTCAAGAAGGTGAAGTTCGAGGAGGGTCGGGCGAAGCTGAGCCCGCTGCGGTTCCACTACGACACGGACACGTTCACGCTGCCGGTGCGGCTGGGCCTGCTGAACGCCCGCGGCGCGCAGGACCTGGTGGTGCACATCCTGGCGCGGGGGCAGCGGTATCAGGTGGTGAACCGGAAGAACCTGACCATCCCGACGAACATCGACGTGAAGGACGAGGTGCGGCAGCGTTTCGGGGAGTTCTACGCGGCGCTCTTTGACCGGGTTCAGGCGAAGGACCCGGGGGCGGTCGTAACGGAATACGCCTGGGACGCGTCGTCGTGCGATCCGTGTCCCGGCCCCACGCTCACCCCTGAGCACTTCATGACGCTCGGCGCGGACGCTATCCCCGGCTCACCGCAGTGGGGGTATACGCTGACGCGGCTGCACACGCGGTATACGAAGGACACGCTGGGGGATGATCTGGTGTTCGCGGCGGCGCCGCCGATCCAGGGCGGCCGGGAGATCTTCGCGGACACGAACGAGGTGGAGCAGGGGGCGAAGCCGTCGAGCATCAACAACTTCCAGGGTCGGTACATCATCCGGCACGCGTGGGAGGGGCCGATCGCGTGTGAGAACCCGCGACGGGGCCGTTGGGGCGGCCCGCCGAACGATCCGTACGGGCAATCGATCCAGCCAGCGATGGATCTGGCGTTCGCGCCGCGGGGCAAGCTGGAGCTGGCGACGGTGCTGACGAAGCCGATGCCGGAGGTGGACCTGGGGATGGCGGAGCTGGAGGCGGTGGCGAACACCGAGCCGCGCACCCCGCCGGCGATCCCGCCGGGGGCGGGGGGCAGCAGGGTGGTTGCGCGTCGTGCTCGGTGGTGGGGGTCTCTTCAGGTGAGGGCTGGCTGGTGGGTTTGGGGCTGGCGGCGCTGGCCGGGCTGGTGTGGGCGCGTCGTCGCGGGTAGATCGGGCTCAGCCGGATAGTCCGGGCCGACGTAGTGGCCAGTGAGCGTCAGGCGCGTCCCCTGGGTGACGGGCTCCACGGCGTGCCAGGCGCGCGCGGTGGGGCGGAAGATCAGGAGGTCGCCGAGGTGGGGCAGCCACCGCTCGGTGACGGTGAGCCCGCCGTGCGCCGGGTCGCCGAAGGCGATGGCGCCTCCGGCTGCGGCGGTCCAGTCCTCGCACAGACCGATGGAGAAGGTGGTGACGTCGTGCAGGCCGTCCTTGTGGATGGCCATGCTGTCGCCAGGGCCGAGCTTCCAGGCCCGCACGAAGATGCGGGAGGGGAGGTCGAGCCCCATGACGGCGCCGAGGAGGGCGTGCAGCGGGCCGTCTCGGAAGGGCGCGATGAAGGCGTCGAGCTGGTCGGTCAGGGGCCGAACCAGTCGATGATCTCGGCCATGGCGGCCTGGCGGTCGCCGTCTGCGAGGGTCTCGAGGGGGAAGCCGACGACGACGATCTGTTGGTTCCAGCCGACGGCGGCGGCGCCGCCGGTGTCGTAGGTCCAGAGGGTGTCGGGGCCAGCGAGCACGTCGGGGAAGTCTTCAGGGTAGGCGACGCCGAAGGTCCAGTCGCCGGTGGCGCCGTGGACGTGGGTGGTGGCGGCGCTGTCACGGACGTAGGTGGCGTGGAGGGTGTTGGTGAACCAGAGCGGCTCGGTGGCGAAGCCGACCTCGGAGCCGGAGATGATGAGGCGGCCGCCTGCGTCGAGCCAGGCGTCGAGGCGGGCCTGCTCCTCGGGGTCGAAGGTGAGGTCGTCTCGGGACTCGTCACCGAGGAGCCAGATGACGCCGTCGAAGGCGGTGAGGTCGACGAGGCCCTCGGCGACGGCCTCGTTGCTGGCGATGGAGAAGCTCTTTTGGGTCAGGCTATTGGCGACGGCGGCGGCGAAGCCGTGGGTGGGCACGTCCCAGCTGCCGCCGAAGACACGATCGAAGCCGTCGACGATGAGCCAGTCGGTGCCGGTGGCGCCGTAGCGGTCGGAGGCGAGGGAGGCGCCGTGGGCGGGGTCGTCGGTGGTGAGGCGGAGCCAGGGGCGGGAGGGGACGGTGGCGTCGCCGGTCTCGCTGGTGGTCAGGAGGGTCCAGGTTTGGCCGTCCTCGGAGCCTTCGATGCGGACGGGGGTGGGCCAGCCGCCGGGGTCCTGTCGGAACAGGACGCGGGTGCGGGAGGGGTCTGGGGTGGCGAGGGTGGCGAGGAGCTCGGGGGGGGCGAGGGCGGTGCGGGTGAGTCCGGTGGTGGCCAGGAGGCGAGCGAAGTTGCGCTCGGCGTAGGTGACGGGGTTGTGGGCGAAGGGTGTCCAGGCGAGGTTGATCGTGTTCTGGTAGAGGGCGCCGTCGTGGGCTGAGGTGGAGAAGGCGACGCCATCGGCGCGAAAGGTGGCGGCCAGCGCGAGGTTGTTGTCGTCGGTGCCGCCGCCGCTTGTGTACAGGGAACGGAGGGTGCCTCCAGTACGGGCGTAGTCGCCGAAGGTGCGTTCGCCAGCGTAGAGGGCGTCGAGGAGGTGCACGGCGAGTACGGGCTGCTGGTGGAGGTCGAGGAGCTGGGCGGTGGCGAGGTAGCCGCCGGAGTGCGCGGTGAGGACGAGCTCGGCCATGACGGGGCGGGTGATGCGGCCGTCTCGGTAGAGGCAGGAGAGCACGTCGCGCAGGAGGGCGTCGAGGCCACCCGGCTCGACGAGCTTGCCGAAGTTGCCGCTGGCGGCGCGGACGGGGCCCTGGGGGATGACGAGGACGGCGTCGCGTCCGGCGAGTCCGTGCTGGGCCACGAGGTGCTGGTTGTCGGCGGTGGTGGGGAGCTCGGCGTTGTGGCCGTGGAGGTGGAGGACGACGCCGACGTCGCTGCGGTCGGAGAAGCCGTCGGGGAGTGCGAGCAGGACGTGGTCGTCGGTCCAGGGGCCGCTGGGGTGGGGGAAGGGTGCCGAGGGGAGGGTGACGAGGTCCTGGGCGGCGTAGTCTTCCTGCGTCCACCGCGAGGCGCCGAGGCGGGCGTCGCCGAGGACGGCGAAGAGCTCGACGGTGCGGCGCTGGCCGTCGATGACGACGTCGACGGCGCCCTGGTGGATGGCGGGGAGGGTGGCGTCGCCGGTGAACCGGACGTCGAGGTCGCGGGTGGTGCCGGCGGCCAGGGGGGTGAGGAGGTCGCCGGTGACGGCGAAGGGACCGGTGAGGTGTTCGAGGGTGGCGCCGGTGGTGGCGTTGGCCTGTCCGGTGGCGCGGAGCTGGAGGCGGGCGTTGGGCACGGGCTGGCCGGCGACGGCGTAGGGGAGGGAGACGGTGGGGGGAGCGGTCCAGGCGAAGACGGGGGTGG
>Ga0100377_1004416_pt1 | contig 10846 bp, 9 predicted proteins | sample CryGeymeta201501_FD_83664 | JGI IMG/M metagenome (GOLD analysis project Ga0100377, IMG submission 83664) | Groundwater microbial communities from Crystal Geyser aquifers in Utah, USA - Crystal Geyser metaG 2015-01 | ecosystem: Environmental > Aquatic > Deep subsurface > Groundwater | place: USA... | reverse complement strand
GCGCAGCCGCCTGTCGGGCTTGACCGAGCAGATGTTCGGCTGGATGGTGACCGCCCTGCGCGAGGAGTGCGACCTCAACCACGGGGTCATCCAGAGCATGTTGGCGTTGCCCCGCAGCACCTACTTCGACCGGCTGAGTCGCAGGAGTGAGAGCGGTCACGGCGTCAACCTCTGGCTCGCCATCCTGCTCCAGTTCCAACGTCGAGCTCCAGCTCCCCTCAGCGTCGAAGAGTTGGCGCAGATCCTCCCTCGGGTCGATGAGCACTCCCTTCGCGGCATCCTCGCCGACCTGCAAAAGCAAGGGCTCATCGCGTGCGCCACGGGTGGCGCCTCGAACCTGGCCTGGGAGCGCTTCGCAATCGTCGATGCCGAGCGCGTAAAGACCGTCATCGACTGTGCCCTCGAAGACATCTCGAGCATGCTGCTGGTCGCCGTCTACCAGAATGGCCCCATCGGCGTGAGCGCCTTAGCCGAACGGTTGGGGCTGGCCGTGGCGGAGATTGAAGACGGCTTGCTCGACCTCAACGACCGGGGCTTGATCGACGTCGACCGCTCGAACGGCGCTGAGCGCTGGGATTGCAAAGGCCTCGACATCGCCTTCGAGAACGTCGAGGCCTGGCACGCCGCGGTCTACGACCACGTCCATGCCGTCGTCAACGCCGTTATTGGGAAACTACGTTCGGAAAAGACTCAGGCCTGCATGGAGGACGAGGTCGGTGGGAGCACGTTCAGCTACGAGGTCTGGCCGGGGCATCCACACGAGAAGCGGGTCGGCGCTCTTTTCAAGAAAGTGCGCGCCGAGGGCAACCAGCTCCTCGAGGAGCTGCGGGTCTTCGAGCAGAGCGAAGCGGCCAAGGCGAAGCCGCCGGCGGCCCAGCGGCGCAAGGTCGTGTTTTACTGTGGGCAGGCCGTCCATCATCAGGACGAGAGCTGACCCATGCGCGTGTTTCGTCGGGTCTTTTTCGGGTTCTTGCTCGCCTTGGCGTCCGGCGCCTTCGGCTTTGGCTGCGACGAGCGGGTTGAGACGCTCCCGCAGACTTTGACCATCGACGCGCTGCGTCAGGTTGGGCTGCGTTGTGAGTTCGACGCTGCGCTCGAGCGTCGACGAGCTGCATTGGTGGTGCGAGCGTGACGTCGTTGCCGACGGAACGGCAGGCGGCGAGGTTTCATTCGAGGGCAGTGGAGGAACCCATTGGAGCTGTGTCGAGCTGGCCGGCTTCGAGGGCAGCGGCGGCACCCATTGGTTCTGTGAGGAGACCGGCGCCAGCAATGTGGCGCCTGGCAGCCAAGGCGGCTGGGACTGTGTGGAGACCAACACCGAGAACCCGCAGAGTGACTGGACCTGTGTCCCGAGCAGCAGGCCCAGCGAGGAGCCCGCGTGCACCGCTTTGAGCCACCCTCCACAGGGTCTCTGGACCGATCCATTTGAGTGGGTGTCCGACTGCTCAGGTTGCGCCAACGGCTCCGCGGTTCAAACCTGCCAAGCCATCTACGTCGGTCGTGTCGACCACGTCATGGGGAACCTGGCCGATTTGTCGTTCGCCAAGAACGACGGCTCAGGACCGAACGCCACCGTCAACTATTGGGTCTTGTCCGCGCCCGCTGAGTCGCTCGAGTGCTCGGTGCAGCCCTTGTCGTCGATGGCGGTTCGGGCGTTCGGGGTGTGGCCGGCGGGCGAGCCGTTGTTGCAGGTCAAGGGAGTGCCGATTTGGGAGAGCGAGGCGGCGCTGATGTCGGCGCCTGCTGGAGCGGAGCAGACTTTGGCGCTGGTGACCGGCGGGGATGACGAGGTGGCGATGCGGCGGTGGTATCAGCGGGATGGGTTTGGGTTTGTGCGGGCTTGTTTGCCTTGAACGGCGAAGCCCGAGCCTTTCGTATCACCGCTGCCGAGCGAGGAGCTCATCTCGGACCCCGGCGAGCAGCCCCCGCCTCGTTCCTCTACCGCGCTTGGGACGGCATCGGGCCGACCATCAAGTGGGTCGTCGGTGAGCGCTGGGGCTCGGTGCTCGCCGCCACCCTCGATCCCTTCTTCGACACGGACAATTCCTTCGTGGGCGGCATACCCAGTGATTTCTTCAGGCTGCAACGAGCCCTCAGGGATCGCCCCCATGAAGAGAGCGACGACGAGTGGCCCGAGGAGGCGCAGCGGATCGTCGGGAACGACGTCCTCGACTACGTTCGCCGGGGTTTCGATGGTCCTTGACGACGCTCGCCGAATGGTTCGGGAGCTCGGCGCTTCTCAGGGACCTCCGCGCGAGCGAACAGGGTCGCTTGCTTCATCTGGACGCCTTGCGCCCCCCCCGTCAGCGTTGACATTGGCGTTGGCGTCGGCGAGCGCGCTGAGCTCCTGATGCAGCCGCGCGACTCCGGCGTTGCCCAAGACTCTCTGCAGCGCGGACATCGCCTGGCCGCAGAGCTGACTGCCCTGCCCATGCAGCTCCGAGAAGCTCTCTCGTAGGTCCTCGGTCCGCGACCTCTCGCGCAAGAGACTCGCCGACAGGTCCGTTCCGCTCGCCCCGAAAAACCGTTCGGAGAGGAGCTCGGGGAGGCGGTCGAGGGAGAGCTGTGCGTCGAACTTGTGGCCAATCATAGAGTTCTTGCCGGCAAGGGGAGCCGTGAGCCGAACGGCGGGTTCGGCGGAGGTGTGGGGGTGTTGTCGGCCACTCGCCTGCAAAGGTTTCCTGATTTCTTCAGGAAACGCGGAGGGTGAGGCGCGACGCGGCCGAGAGCGGTCCAGGGTCCAGCACCGGCGCAAGGGATGCCCGCCGGACAAGAAACGGGCAAGACCGCTCAGACGCGGTTCCTCGATTCCACCGAGGAGCCGGACCCCAGGCGAGGGAAGTTGACCCAGTAAACCGGTGCCGGAGGTCTTTGGGCTCAGGAGTTTGCGGGGAACAGCACTACTATTGGCGTAGTCGGAAGAAGGTCATCGCAATTCGTCCACTCGCGCTATCTGCAGTGAATTCTATCGACTCTCAAAGGGAACTGACTTCGCTCAGCGGCCAACCACGTCGATTTCGATGCCTGGCGGTCAGCGGCCAGCAGAAGGATTCGACGAAACCAGAGCTACCGACCGTCGCCCGCAAGTGATAGTATCGGACCTCGAATCCTCGGGCGCAAAATGGTTCGAGCCTTCCTCTTCGCTCCCGGATCGCCGTGGAAAGTCACCCTGCGAGCGCAGCTCGGGGGCAAGCCCAGCAAAAGATTGACAAGAGGGCACGCGGGTCAGTAAGCCGCCTTTCTGTCGCCCCGTTGGGCAAGCAATCGAAATTGGAGCGTCCGAATTGATGAATCGACCCTCGAATGTGCTCCTCGCCTTACTCTCGAGTTTGCTCCTCATCAGCGCTCTCGCCATCGGCTCGGCGTTGGCTCAAGAGACTTTTGAGGAGGTAGACCGCTCGGCGGCACGCCACGTGATTGGCGAGTTGGAGAGCAAAGAATCGCTCTCCAAGGCGCTCAATCAGGACGGCATTCGCATGAAGCAGATCCAGCCGGCGGTGGCCGCGCTGTCGACAGTCTTCAACTTCCGCAAGTCGCGGCAGGGCGACGGCTACGAGGCGTGGGTCTCGGACGAGGGGACGATCATCGAGCTCCGCTACATGAAGGGTAGCGGCATCTACTCTGCGATCTGGAAAGGCGGGGACAACTTTTCGGCCCGCTCCCTGACCCAGACACAGGCCGCCAACACGCCACCGATGGTGGGGGTGGACTCCGTCCCGCCCGAGCCTGACTCCGAAGGGGTCGAGCCCACCATCGAGCCCGTCGTTGCTGAAGCCGAGGACGTGTTGCCTCCCGCCGACGAGGTCGTCGAGGCGGAGCCGAGCCAGCCTGAGGCGGCGGAGGAGGAAGCATTGAGCGAGGGATTCGAGGACGACTTGCCAGTCCCTGATGAAGCGCTGCCAAGCACGCTGCCTACAAATCCCGTGCCGCGTCCCGCCGAGGTTGCCCAGACCGCCGCTCCGTCGGCCGCCGACGAAGTCCTCGCGCCACAGAGTCCGAACCACACGACCCTCCACCTAGCGGTCCTCTTGGTGGTGTTGGCGTGTGGCGGGGCGTTCTACTTCTTCAAGCACCGCCCGCATTATATCCCGCCTGGTGGGGTCTCGATGAAGCACCTTGGCAGTGTGAGCTTGGGAGGCGGGCAGCACATTGCGCTGGTCGAGGCAGGGTCTCGTATTTTGGTGCTCGCCGTCGGCGCAGGCCGTATCGCCCTGCTCAGCGACATCCCTGACGCCCGCAACCCAGCAACACGCCGCCCCCTCGCTGAAGGAGAGGACACCACAGGGTTCTGGCGCGAGGTCGCGAACCGTCCCGGAGCCGAGAGCCAATCGGAAGTCGAGGCGCCGCCTCCGCCTCCCCGCAATGTTGTGCCCCCGACAGTCGCGGCCCAAATGAGCGTCGTCGCGGCGGCCTCAGAGTCGCACGGCGAGACAGAGTCCGAGCCGACCTCTTCTGTCTCCACAGATGACGCCTCAGTCGAAGCGTCGAACTCCCGTCTGCCGGCCCGTCGCCAGCTGCTCAGTCGCGAGCCAACGGTGCTGCCGAGAGCACGAGACCCCAGGGCTGGTGTAGAGAGCGAGGTGATCAAAGCGCGGCTGCGGGAGCTGCGCGAACGCAATCGCAAACGCCGAGAGGTTTGAATCAGCCCCGCCAGAGCTTGGCGACCTCGAGGTGGGTGAGCTGTTCGTCTTCGCGTTGGGTGCACACATAGCGACGACACTCGATGGGGCGCGCGTCGTAAATGGTGCAGCCCTCGTCTTGGAAGAAGACGCACGGGCTCCTAAACATCCGGTAGAGGCGGTCGACACGAGTCCCTGGTTGGGCCAAAGGGAGCCCATCTCGACCGAGTTTCACCGGCGCGAAGACCTCGACGCGCTCGCCGTCGACGTCGAGCCCGTCGATGATCAGCGCGCTCTCGACGAGCTCTTGTGGAGACTGTCCTCGGAGCGCGGCCGCCGCCTCCACCTCACCAGGACCAAACCAGCCTGGAGAGGAACGACAGCAGAGGCCACGACGGATACACCCCAGCTCTGGATTGGGGTGTGGCAAATTCTCCTCGGCTTGCCAATAGGGATTCTCAGCGTCGGTGGTCGGTTCGGAGCGTCGGAGTTCTTCGCCGAAAATTCTGAGGCGTTTGGGGATGGCAACCGTCATCGTGCTCTCGTGTCGAATGAGGGTGGGAGGGTTGGGCGAAGAGCTGGGGATATCACGCAAGACTCGGGATTGGGGAATAAAAAGGGTTGCGTGGGTAATCTGTAGGGGTCGTCTTTTTTGGTTTCGCTGGGTGCGCGGTTCGTGCTAATTGGCCCCGCAACGTCCCCAGACCCCATGCGCCCGCCGGTCCATTGGCCGAATGCCCAACTAACGACCTGCAGAATCGACGATTCTGTTTGACGGAGGGCATCTCAAACCGAAAGATGAGACCGAGCGCTCACCTAAGATTTCATCGACGGACCGTCCAGGAAGTCGCCAACGAACCCAGTGTCGGATGGGTACCGAGGTTTGGCGCCTAGGCGCGGAACTGAAGAGGTCTCGATGCTCAATCTCGTAGGCTTCGTGCATCGACAAGCGCTGGCCGAGATCATCGCTCGCTGGATGGTCGATGAGCCGCACCCTGGAGATGTGCGACTCCTCAAGCGGATCGTCAACTTCAATTCGTACATTGCCCGCGTATGGGTTCACCATCTCGGACACATGTTGCTGTCCACCATGCATGGGCAAGAGCCCGAGCTGCGCATCCTGCACTCGAAGGGCGAGTTGAAAGACTTCGTTGTGGAGCATCCGACGTACACTACGCCACGCATCGAGAAGATGCGCGCGAAGTATCGGCGATTTCCCGAGGACTACTACCGCGAGACCCCGATCGACGGCGGCTACTACGTGCTCAACCCTGGGGGAGAAGAGCGCTTCGTGGGAGGGATGCGGATCAAGCGCTTCCGTCGCATCGCGGAGAAGGGCAGCCGGCGAATTATCGACTTCATGCTCAATCGCATCCGGCAGAACGCCGACGCCTTGGCGGACGAACGCGCTCAACGGCTCGGCATCTCGACCCGCGAGCTCTACACCCCCCCCGAAGAGATGGCCGAAGAGTTTGCGCACGCCGAGCGACGTTTCATCAAGAGCATCAAGCGCAAGACCATCCAATCCGAGCTCCCCATGCTCGACATCCCCGACGTCGTCGGTCTCAAGCTCATCGTCGAAAACAACGAATACAAGCGACTGTTAACCATCATCAACAGCGACCCCCGTTGCCGGCTCGAGGAGGTCGAAGAGCACACTGGGCTCTACAACGCTGTCAACATGAAAGTGCGCTTCCAGCTGCCCAAAGAGTTGCTCCTCGAGTTGCCCCCCATGGGGAAGGACCTGCAGGTGCTCGCCTCCCGCGGTTTCGACGTCGAGACCGTGCACGCCGAATACGTACAGTTCATCAAAGAAGCCGAGGATGACGTGATGGTCGAGATCATCGCTTCATCGTTCGAAGAGTACATGGAGTCCGAGATCGGCCGCTGCATGCACGAAGAGCGGGTGCTCGACCAACGTTCGACCAAGGCCTACTCGGGCAACCTCGCGACCAACGTACGCTACTTGATGGGCTACATCTTGGGTTTGTGCCGAGCCAGCGCCCAGGAGATCGACGAGATCCCCATCAAGCTCTGGGTCAAATACATGCCGGACACCATCGAGAACGTCATGCGAGGATTGGCGCTCTCCAACGAGCGCTTCTTCGACTCGTCCCCCTCGCACAAAGCCATTCCGTTGGGTCGCCTAGAGCTCGCCGCCTGCAACTGAGTCCTCAGACTTCGACCTTCAACGCCTCCAGCTCTTCCCAGCGCGCGTAGACGGCCTCGACGGCTGTCTTCGCGGTGGTGAGGGCGCTGAGAACTCCCGTCACCTCGGTCGGGCGGTCTCGATAAAGGCCTGGCTCCGAGAGCACCGCTTCGAGCCGCGCGACCTCGGCGTCGGCTGCCTCCACACGGGCTTCGATTTCGGTCAACTCGAGGCGCTCGGCGTAGGTCAGCGTGCGGACCTTGGGCTTGTCTGGAGCTTTGCGCGGCGGTTTGGGAATGTCCTTGCTCTCTACCTGTTTTTGACTCGCCTTCTCGGCGTCTCGCCGCGAACGGTAGAAGTCGTAGTCGCCGTCGTAGCGGGTCACTTCGTGACCATCGAAGGCGAGGATGGCTTCACAGACGCGATTCATGAAATAGCGGTCGTGGGTGACGAGGATGACGCACCCATTGAACGCCACGAGTGCGTCCTCGAGGACCTGCAACGAAGCGATGTCCAAGTCGTTGGTGGGCTCGTCGAGGATGAGGAGGTTGGCGTTCTCGGCGATGAGCTTGGCCAGTAGCAGCCGGCAACGCTCGCCACCCGAGAGGGTCGAGACGAGCTTACGTTGGTCGCCGTAGTCGAAGAGGAACTCTTTGAGCCAGGTATTCTTGTGAAGCTTGCGGGTGCCGATGCGCACCTCGTCCGCGTCGAGCACGGCGTCGAACACACAGGCTTGCTCGTCGAGCCCGCTGCGAGCTTGGTCCATGTAGGCAGGGCGCGTGTTCTTGCCCCACACCACCTCGCCACCGTCGAGCGGGAGTTGCCGCAGGAGTGCGGCGAGCAAGGTGGTCTTGCCGCAGCCGTTGGGCCCAACGATGCCGATCTTGTCGTCTCTCCTGACGCTCATCGAGACGTTGTCGAGGACGTTGAGGTTGTCAAAGCGTTTGCGCAGCCCTCTGGCTTCCAAAATGACGCCGCCGAGGCGGTCGTCGGCTTGGAACTCGAGCTGCATGTTGGCTTCACCGAGTTGGACCTTCGCGGCCTGCAACACCTCGACGTTCTTGATGCGCGCCTGCTGCTTGGTCGAGCGAGCCTTCGGGCCACGGGCGAGCCATTCGAGCTCCCGGGAGAGGATCTTGACGCGTCGCTCCTCCGCTTTCTCGAGGGAGTTCATGAACTCGAGCTTGCGTCGCATGTACTCTTGGTAAGAGCCAGGATAGGAGCGCAGCCCATGGCGATCGAGCTCGAGAATGCGGGTGACGACACGCTCGAGGAAGTAGCGATCGTGGGTGACGATGAGCAGGGCACCGGGAAAGTCCTTTAGGGTCCCTTCGAGCCACTCGATGGTGTCGGCGTCGAGGTGGTTGGTGGGCTCGTCGAGGATGAGGAGGTCGGGCTTGTTGAGGAGGACCTTGGCGAGGCAGACACGGCGGCGCTGCCCACCGGAGAGCTCGCTCATGGGGCGATCGAGCTCACTCTCCGCGATGTTCAGCCGGCCGAGGACGTCCTCGACTTGATGTTCCCAGGTCCACCCCCCGAGCCGATCGATGGCGGTCTGCACCTCGGCCTGCTCATCGAGGAGTTCGTCCAAGGCTGCGTCGTCTTTGCAGGCCGTGATCGAGGCAGAGAGGTGTTCGAAGCGCGCGAGGGCCTCGCGCAGGGGGCCGAGGGCGTCGGAGACCACCGAGCGCGGGGTCTGCTCGGAGCCGAAGGTCGGCTCCTGAGAGAGGTAAGCGAAGGCCGCTCCTCGGCGCAGCTCGACTTGACCTGCATCTGGGTCGGTGAGACCGCTCAGGATTTCGAACAGAGTGGTCTTGCCGGAGCCGTTGGGTCCGATGAGCCCGACCTTCTCGCCTTCTTCGATGACGAGATCGAGCCCATCAAAGAGCGCCTGAGGGCCGTACGCTTTAGACAGCCCTCGCACATTCATAACACCCATTTTCTCTCCCACCACGCACGCGAAAATGACCTTACAATCTTGGTTACTCGTACACGGTTAGCTCGCCCATTCCTACGGATTTTCGCGCGCTACTCGGCACCGAGCAGGCTCGCAGCGAGACTGCTGGCGTGCCTACGCGAGTTCGGATTCTCTCAAGGTGTGGATTCGAGGGTTGGGGTTCGCTCGGTCTTTCCGTAAGGTTGGGGCCTATTCGATTCGTCGTTCTGCCTAGGGAGGAACGCAGTCTGCACTAGACAAAGGGGGCCCTGGAGACTAGAAACCGGCCGACGCGCTGCAGGCTTTCACCTCTGGATGCCGCCTTTCCCACGACCAATTTCCGCTTCGAGAAAGTACTTTGCGAGCAGGATAGGTCGTCCGCTTGGTAATTTGGACGGTTCGATGAGTATTGAGACGAAGTTAGCAGAGGAGATCGCGCGCCGACGCACGTTCGCGATAATCTCCCACCCGGACGCAGGCAAGACCACGCTGACGGAGAAGCTGTTGCTGTACGGAGGCGCCTTGCGTATGGCGGGGTCGGTCAAGTCCCGCAAGACCGACCGACACGCGGCCAGCGACTGGATGGCCATGGAGCAGGAGCGAGGCATCTCGATCTCGACCAGCGTCATGCAGTTCGAGTTCGATGGCTGCCACATGAATCTGCTCGACACTCCGGGCCACAACGACTTTAGTGAGGACACGTACCGAACGCTGGCAGCGGCGGACTGCGCCATCATGCTCATCGATAGCGTGAAGGGCGTGGAGCCACAAACCATCAAGCTGTTCGAAGTTTGCAAGATGCGTGGCGTTCCCATCGTGACGTTCATCAACAAGATGGACCGCCTGGGCCGTGAACCTCTCGATCTTCTCAACGACATCGAGCAAGTCCTGCAGATCCCGACGTCCCCAGTCAGCTGGCCTATCGGCGCTGGCAAGTCCTTCCAGGGCGTCTATGACCGCTGGCACAGTCGCTTGTTGCGCTTCGAGCGCGCCGATGGCGGTGCGACGCGCGCCCCCATGATCGAATGCGCTCTCGACGACCCCGCCTTGGTCTCCAGCCTCGGGCGAGGTGCTCACGACGAGCTCATGGAAGCCCTCGAACTCCTCGATGGGGCAGGGGACACCTTCGACCGAGCGGCGTTCCTCGCCGGTGAGCTCACGCCAGTCTTCTTTGGCAGCGCCCTGAGCAACTTTGGTGTGGAGCCCTTCCTCAACGAGTTCGTGCATCTCGCGCCGCCGCCGCGCCCCAGAGAAGTGACGGCTGGCGTGCTGCGGCCAACGCCGTCGGAGTTCTCGGGCTTCGTGTTCAAGATCCAGGCGAACATGGATCTGCGCCACCGCGATCGCATCGCTTTTGTGCGGGTCTGCTCAGGTCAGTTCGACCGTGGGATGCAGGTCAAGCACATGCGGCTCGACAAGAATATCACGTTGGCGAAATCGCTGCAGTTCATGGCGCAGGAGCGCATGGTCGTCGACACTGCGGTTGCCGGCGACATTCTCGGCCTGTGGGACTCGGGGCAGCTGCGCATCGGCGACACGCTGTGCATCGGCGAGGACGTGGAATACCAAGGGATTCCTCGCTTCTCTCCAGAGCACTTCGTGCGTGTGGTGCTCAATGACGTACTCAAGCGCAAGCAGCTCAAGAAAGGTCTGGAGCAGCTTTCGGAGGAGGGCGCCGTACAGGTCTTCTACGACCGCGAGAGATTGGAGCGCGACCCGATTCTGGGGGCGGTCGGCATGTTGCAGTTCGACGTGGTCAAGCACAGGCTCGACAGCGAATACAACGTGAGCGTCGACTTCGAGCGGTTGCCTTTCCAGTTCGCGCGTTGGGTCGAGGGCGAAGACTTCGACCCAGGCGAGTTCGAACGGCGCAGCGGAACGACCTGTTTGCTCGATGTAGAGCAGCGGCCGATCTTGCTCTTCTCGAGCGAATGGATGATGCGTCGATTGGAGGAGCAGTACGACAAGCTGCGTTTTATCGCCGCGGTGCAGCCTGGCCGCATTCAGAAGTGATGTCTTGAGCGCCGCTCCTCCGCCGCTCTTCACGCGGCCTTTTATCGGGTTGACTGCCCTGCACTTCCTGCAAGCGCTGGGATACTCCTCGTTGGTGATGCTGCCGCTCTATCTCGAGCATCTCGGGGC
>Ga0100377_1004415_pt1 | contig 10849 bp, 8 predicted proteins | sample CryGeymeta201501_FD_83664 | JGI IMG/M metagenome (GOLD analysis project Ga0100377, IMG submission 83664) | Groundwater microbial communities from Crystal Geyser aquifers in Utah, USA - Crystal Geyser metaG 2015-01 | ecosystem: Environmental > Aquatic > Deep subsurface > Groundwater | place: USA... | reverse complement strand
TTCTTTGCTTTTTTACTAAATTTATTTTAAAAGTTATTAACATATTATGTTTATAATCAAATACTTATAGTCAATTATGCACTTTTTCAGCAAACCCTAATTATACTCAAATCGCTTAGCTTTTCGGGTAATTTGAGTAAATTATTATTGTTGGTATCAAGGCACGGCATTCAGCCAGTGGCTGAATGATTGAGCATTGCGTGTGGGCAAGCATAGCCGTAGCTACGGTTTGAAATTTTATGCAGATAACGGCAAAAAGAGTAAGTCAAAAATTTAGAAAGCTAAGTGATTTGAGTATAACTTCATTTGCCTATTAAATTTGGAAAAATACTTTCAATTTGAATTATTCAATTTTTTCAAATTTAAAAATTTCAAATTTTTTACACAATAAAATAAAAATTATTTGTACTTTTGAAGCCAATCTGTTTAATATAAACTAAAGTTATAAAAAAAAAATAAGTTATGAAAAAAATTTACTTATGTGCAGTTGCACTATCAATTGGATCGTTGTCTTTTGGGCAAACGGCTATTAAAAAAGCCCATCCATTAAAACAACAAAATGAAATTAACATTAAATCTGTTACCAATGTCAATCACTCTAAAGGACTAACTCTTTGGTCTAATGATTTTAGCACTCCTTCTGACTGGATAATCGGGAATTTAGCTTCCAATAGTGATGATTGGGTTATTGGAACGGGCGTTCCAGCAGGTTCATTTGCCATTAATGGTATAGCTTCAACCTCTGCAGCAAATGGTTTTGCATTATATGATTCTGATTTAATGTGTTCAGGTAATCAAAACGCATACATACAAATAGCTACACCTATTAATTTAAGTACAAATGCTAATGTTTCTATAGAATTTGAACAATATTATAGAAAATTTCAAGATTCAACTTTTGTTGAGGTAAGTAATAATGGAGGAATAACTTGGACTCGTTTCAGAATTAATAATGTTGCTGTAAATGCATTTAGTGGTGGGTCTGCTGCAGTAAACCCTGATTTAGTAAATGTGAATATTTCTTCTGTTGCAGGAAATCAAGCAGCTGTTTTGATTAGATTCAAATATGAAGGCGGTTGTGATTATGCATGGATGATTGATGATGTTAAAATCACAGAAACCGATGATAATGATTTAGTGGCTAAAAACGCTTGGTACGGATTCAATACTATACCTTATTCTAGAGTTCCTATGAATCAAATTCAAGCTGTAGATTTTTCTATGGAAGTAGATAATGTTGGTGCATTGGCTCAATCACTAACTCAATTAACTGTAGATGTAAATAGTGGAACTTTTACTGCTACAAGTGCTGCAGTTACTGTGCCTGTTGGTGGAAGTGATAGTTTGTTCTTAACTACTCAATATACTCCTGCTACTGTTGTTGGAGCTCATAATATTACCATGACAGTCGCTTCTTCTGCTACAGATGCTTCTCCTTCTAATAATACAATAACACCTCCTCCTTTTGAAATTACAGCCGATAAATATGCTATGGATGATTTTACGTTGGCAGGAAATGGTGGTGGACTTAGTCCATCTAATGGAGCTGAATTTGAAGCTGGTAATTATTTTGAAATAGTAAACACAACTATTGCTACAGGCATTGAGGTTATTGTTGGTACTACAACTGCTGCAGGAACTACAATTGATTTAGTGCTTTATGAAGATGATGGCACAGCTCTTATAGAAGTAGATAGAAGTGCTTTTTACACAACAACTTTAGCTGACCAAGGAAACTCTGTTATCTTGCCTTTACCTACAACACCAACTTTAACTGCAGGAACATTTTATTTTGCAGCTGTTCATGCTTTCACAAATTTTGTTTATGGTGTGAGTGGATCTTCACCAAGTAATACAGCTCCTTCAGGTGCTGTAAGTTTGATTTTCTATCCAAACATGACTAATCCTACAACAAATGAAAACTTTTTTACAACAGCAACTCCTATGGTTAGATTAATTGTAAACAGTGCAATTGGAGTTAAAGAATTATCAAGTAACACTACATTCACTGTGTTTCCTAATCCAAGTAATGGAATCTTTAACATTAATTTAGATGCAAAATCTACAGAAGTAGTTAATTTAACAGTTAACAACATTGTTGGACAAACAGTTTTAACTAAAAAAGTTACTGTTTCAGGTCAAACAAAAGAAACTATTTCTTTAGCTAATTTTGATAAAGGAATTTATTTCTTAACTATTGATAACAACAACGAAAAACAAACCGTTAAATTGATTGTTGAGTAATTTTAACAAATCTAAAAAAATACGTTAAAATACGAATTTTCTTAAAAAAGAACACCTGAATTTTATTCAGGTGTTTTTTTTTTGTATATTTGTTAACTAATTAATAACTTATAAAATTAAAAAACTATGAAAAAAATTTACTTATGTGCTATGGCACTTTCTGTAGGTTCTTTTGCTATTGCACAAAGTAATCTACAGAAGACGTTTAGCGATGCTAAGCTAGAAATTTATAACCCTGCAGCTGATGTAACGGTTAAATCAAACAACATTATTAATAAAGCTGCAGGTGATACCATTTGGTCAGAAGATTTTACTGGTGGTTTTCCTGTTGGTTGGACAAAAGGTGGTACAACAAACAATGGTACTGACTGGGTTATTAATGCAGCAGCAATAACAGCACCTTTTACCAACACAGGAGCTATTGCATCAACAAGTGGTGGAAACCACATGTTGTTTTTTGGAGAAACTATTACTCCTATTGCAGATAGAGATGCTTACTTCCAAACAGCTGCTATCGCTTTAACAGGACAAGCAAATGTTTCTGTTGTTTTTCAACAAAAATTCAGATTATGTTGTCAATCAGCAGCAGCATTAAATTTAGTAGTAAGTACAGATCCTACTTTTGCTACAAATGTGCAAACATTTGATGCTCGTGGTGGTGTTGCTATCAACGCTATGTCTGCCGATCCTTTTGTAAAACACATTAATATCTCTGCTATTGCAGGTGGTGTTACTGGACCTATTTACCTGCGTTTTCATTGGGCATCAGGTGCATCTCACTATTTTTGGATGGTTGATGATATTGCTGTTATTGAAACTCCATTAATGGATTTAGTAGCTTCTAATGCTTATTATGGTTCTGCTCAAGGAGAAGTTCCTTATACAAGAATTCCAGTTGCTCAAAACCAACCAATTAATTTCTCTATTGAGGTTGTTAACCAAGGATCAGCTACTCAAACAGGAACTATAATGACTGCTAGCATAAATGGTGGTACTGCATTTGCTGGAACAAGTACTCCTGTTGCTTTAGCACCAGCTGCTACAGATAGCTTATTCCCAACTACTTCTTTTACTCCTCCAACAACTCTTAGTGTTCCTTACAACACTTCATTGGAACTTTCTTCAAGTACAGGTCATACTGATTTTTTACCTAGTGATAATATTATGACTTTTCCTCCATTTGAAATTTCTCAATACATTTATGCTGCCGATGATTTTGGTCCACTACAAGATTTTGGAACTACAAATACAATTGGAAATGGTGGAGGCCCTAGACCAGCACCTTCTACATCTGTAGAATTTGAAGCAGGTAATTACTTCGATGTTGTATCTACTCAACCATTGTATGCTATTGATGTTGTTGTTGGTAATAGTACTACAGGTACAAATCCTATAAACATTGTTGGAGCTGTTATCGATGCTGTATTGTATGGTTTTGATGCTAATGGTGATTTTGTTGAACTTGATAGATCTAATTTTCATACAGTTACTAGTAATGATTTACGTAACCTAGTAAGATTAGAATTGCCAAATACGCCAACTGTAACTGCAGGTGAATTTTATTTTATTGCTATTCATGCGTTGAATCCATTTTTCTATGGAACTAGTGGATCTTCTCCTGGAAATGGAACAAGAAGTGGTGCTACTAGTTTAATTTTTTACCCAAGTATGACAAATCCAAATACTGGAGAAAACTTTTTTACAACATCAACTCCTATGGTAAGAATGAATTTCGATCCTTTGAATGCTGTTAATGAGTTGTCTAACAACACTACTTTCTCTGTGTTTCCAAATCCAAGCAATGCTATTTTTAACATTGTTTTAGATTCAAAATCTACAGAAGTAGTTAACTTAACTGTAAACAATATTGTTGGACAAACAGTTTTAACAAATAGAGTTACTGTTTCAGGTCAAACTAGAGAAACTATCTCTTTAGCTGATTTTGATAAAGGAATTTATTTCTTAACTATTGATAACAACAACGAAAAACAAACCGTTAAATTGATTGTTGAGTAATTTTAAGTTAGAATAATATTAAAAATTAATCAAATAAGAAGCCGCCTCAGTAATGAGGCGGCTTTTTTTTATAAATCATTTAACAGCTTCATTTTTTTACCAAATATACTCAACACACATAGGTTTTTGGTTTTTTCACTATTTCTTTTTCCCTTTCTCTGCGTTAAAATTTTAAACCGTAGCTACGGCTATGCTTGAAAATTTTGCCTTGATAAAAAAAAAAATAAATTCGTCAAAATTCCCCAAAACCTATGTGTGTTGAGTATAAAAACCTATTTTTGAACTACTTTTTTATAGATTTAAATGAATAACGTAATTATTTTTGGAGCAAATGGCTATTTAGGACGACACCTAGCCTTACATTTAAAAGATAATCATATTGATTTTTTGCCAATAGGAAATTCAGCTAATTCTGCTGACAATTATGAAAACTACTTTCAGATAGACATTACCAACAAAAAGGAAGTAGAACAATTAAATTTTGATGTAGAAACCATTTACATTTTTGCAGGGCTCACAGGAACAACAGTTGGTTTTGACCAATATCAGGAATTTATTTTAGCCAATGAGATTGGGTTGTTAAACATTCTCAATCATCATAAAAATTGCAAATCAAAAGCAAGAATTGTTTTTCCTTCCACGCGTTTAGTTTACAAAGGGCAGAAAGATGTTTTTTTGAGTGAAGATGCTGAAAAAGAAGCGTTAACAATTTACGCTCAAACAAAATTAGCGTGTGAATCCTACTTGAAAATGTATCAACATAATTTTGGGATAACTTATACTGTTTTCAGAATTTGTGTGCCTTACGGAAATCTAATTAATGAATCTTATTCTTATGGAACACTCGGTTTTTTCTTAAACAATGCAAGAGAGAAAAAAAATATTACACTTTATGGAGATGGAATGCAAAAAAGAACATTTACTCATGTTGAGGATATCATTGCGTGCATAACCCAAACCATAGAATTAGAAACTACTAAAAATAAGATAATTAACATTGGAAGCAACGATAATTTAAGTTTATTAGAAGTAGCTAATCTCGTAGCTAAAAAATATGGAGTAGGTGTTGATTTTGTTCCATTTCCAGAAGAAGCATTAAAAGTAGAATCGGGCGATACTATTTTTGATGATACGTTACAAAAAAAACTGATTAATTATAAATACAAAAATACATTATCTGACTGGATACTTAATATTTAATAACGATTATGAAGAATAAAAATAGTAATAAGAAAGTTGATAAAGAAGAAATTATAAAGGAAAAAAAGATAGAAACAAATAATACGGATGTTTCCATAAGTAATTGGAAATTATTATCCCTAACAGGAATATTAGCCATTTTGTATTATGTTTTTTCTACTTTTTCAGATGGATTTTATCAACATGATGAGGTAGCAAATTTCATTATGTCGCAAAGCATTTGGCACGATGATTTTAGTTCTATTTTTGGAGCAAACTCTAAAACAGGCTTTCGATTTCTTTATGCCCTTCCTGCACTGGGTGGGTTTACTTTTCTAAAAATATTTAATAGCATTTTAGCTGCTTTTACTGTTTATTTTTCATATAAAATTTTGCATAAATTAAATGTTCAAAATGGAATTTTAATATTTTTTCTTCTAGGCTTACAACCTCTTTGGTTCATGTTGTCATTCAGAAATTATGCAGAGTTATTAGTTGCATTTTTAATTGTATTATCAGTACTTCAATTTTATAATAAAAAGTACATCGTATCAGCTTTAATTATTTCTTATGTAGCTTTCACAAGGCAAGAATATCATGTGCTTTCAGGACTTTTGTTTTTTGTCCTTTTAGTTAAAAAAGAATGGATAGCAGCAGTTTTAACTGGAATTTTTACAGCTCTTCAAAATTTAATTGGATATATACAAACAGGAGATTTACTCTATGTTTATACACAATCAAAAGAGTTTTCGGAGAGAATTAAAGATGAATGGCCCAAGCAAGGATTTGAACATTATTTTGAAATGTCGAATGTGATATTTGGTTCTGTAGCTTTAACACTTTTTGTAGCTTACATTGGAATTAAAATTTTAAAAAGAGAAAAACCAAATTGGTTGCTCTCTGTTCCTATTATAGTTGTGCTATTAGTAAATTGTGCTTTCAATATGCAATCTATAAATTTTGGACCAGGAAACGGAGGTAACCTCAGGTATTTAATTACAGTATCACCGCTACTAGCTATTATAGGTGTTTTGGCTGTTCAAGAAATTTCAAATTTCAATAAAAAATATTTATTACTCATTTTTCTTATTCCACTTTTGATACTCGTTGGTGTTTACCAATCCTATGAACATAATTTTGTTCATTTAAGTGAGGTAAGAAATTGGAAGCCATTCCTATTTTCTGTGCTAACAGTTGTGTTGCTTATTTTACCACTCAAACTCAAACAATACATCATTGCGTTTTCATTAATCATTGTTTTTGAAGGTTTTACTTCTATTACATCTAGAAAAATACAACCAGAAGAGCAAACTGTTGAAAAAGCAGCACGTTGGTACAAAAACCACATAACATTAACACCGCCTAATGAACAGTTATTTACAGCAGATTCTAGAGTTGTTTGTGGACATACACTTTTCTATTATTACCTCAATCAAAATAAAAATGAATTTAAAAACAAAGCCATTGATAGTGTTACTAAAGAAGTTACAGACTCATTAAAAAAAGGAGATTTGTTAATATGGGAATCACATTATGGTTATCGACCAAATTTACGACCAACAAGCCAACCCTACGAATTCTATCAAAACAACCCAAATTTCCAACGCATACAATATTATCAATCTTCGGACAATAGATTTACCATAGTGTTTTTTAGAAAAATTACAGATTAACTCGCATTATTCATAACAAAGCAGAGTGTATATGTTATGATTGTGTGATGGATAGTGGGTAGCAATGCGAGAAACCCCGACCTTACAATAACCCATTTTTTGGTATTGAAAATATCCAAAAAATGTTGATATTGTTGGTCGTTATAAAAATTTATAAATTTTTCGGGTTAAAATGATTTTATGTTATTTATTTTCATTTTTTAAAACGCTTTAATTCTTACATTTGCACCCATGTTTAAAAAAGGAAGTTATATCGTGTTAGTGTTATCCATCATTTTTGTTGGATGTAGTAAGTACCAACGCATCCTAAAGAGTGGAGATGTAGAGTTGAAATATACTGCAGCAAAAGAATATTATGAAAAAGAAAAATACGATAGGGCAATACCTCTTTTAGAAGAGTTAATTCCATTATTAAGAGGTTCAGATAGGGCAGAAGAGGTTTATTATTGGTACACTTATGCCAACTTTCAATCGAATTTATTGTATAGTGCAGCATATCATTTTAAAAAATTTACTTCAACATTTCCAACAAGCAAACATGCAGAAGAAATGCTTTTCATGAACGGATATACACTTTATTTATTATCTCCTATTCCTGAGTTGGATCAAACAGAAACATACAACGCCATCAATTCGTTACAAACTTTTATTAATACATATCCAACCAATACATTAGTTGATTCGAGCAATGTGTTAATGGATAAACTTAGAAGTAAATTAGAAGACAAAGCCTATTCTAATTCTAAACAATATTTTAAAATTGAAGATTATAAGGCTGCAATAGTAGATATAAATAATACATTAAAAGATTTTCCAGATACTAAATACCGTGAAGAATTAACCTTTTTAATACTTAAATCTAATTATTTACTTACAAATAATAGTATTAAAGAAAAAAAATTGGAGAGAATTGGAAATACTATCGAAGCTTATTATACCTTTGTAGATTCTTTTAGCAAAAGTAAATACCTAAAAGAAGCTCAAACCATTTTTGAAAAAATGACTGAGGAACAAAATAAAATTAAACTAGAAAATTTATAAACTATGAATTTCAAAACAACCAACGCAGAACTAAGCACAATCACTAGAGATTTAAAAGAAATCGAAGATAAAACAGGAAATATTTATGAATCTTGCGTGGCAATTGCTAAAAGATCAAACCAAATAGCTGTTGAATTAAAAGAAGAATTAGTAAATAAAATTCAAGAATTTGCTTCAACTACAGACAATTTAGAAGAAGTTTTTGAAAATAGAGAGCAAATTGAAATTTCTCGTTTCTATGAGCGTTTGCCAAAAACTAATGCAATTGCATTAAAAGAATTTTTAGAAGATAAATTGTTTGTTAAACATCCTTCAGAATCTAAAGAATAGTAAATATGCTTAAAGGCAAACATATTCTTCTTGGTGTTTCAGGCGGAATTGCTGCTTATAAAACTCCCTTACTTGTTCGTTTATTAATAAAAAATGGTGCAACTGTAAAAGTTGTCCTAACTCCTTCTGCAATTGATTTTGTTACTCCACTAACTTTAGCAACTGTTTCTAAGAATGAAGTATTTACTGAATTTTTTAATAAAGAAACAGGCGTTTGGAACAACCATGTTGAATTAGCACTTTGGGCCGATTTATTTATTATTGCTCCAGCAACAGCAAACACCCTTGCTAAAATGGCAAATGGCATTTGTGATAACTTATTGTTAGCCACTTATTTTTCTGCTAAAAGCCAAGTTATGATTGCCCCAGCAATGGATGTTGATATGTTTCAGCATCCAACATTAAAAGCAAACTTAGTTAAATTAAACTCTTTTGGAAACACCATTTTGCCCTCACCAAAAGGAGAGTTAGCTAGTGGCATTGATGCCGAAGGAAGAATGAGTGAACCTGAGTTTATTTATAACAATGTACTAGATTTCTTTAATACAGCTCAAGTTTTAAAAAAAAAAAGAGAACTCATAACAGCAGGTCCAACCATAGAAAAAATTGATCCAGTTCGTTTTATCAGTAACTTTTCTACAGGAAAAATGGGTATAGAGCTAGCCAACAGAGCTGCTCAACTTGGGGCTGTTGTTGATTTAATAATAGGTCCAACAAATTTAGCAACACCATCTTCAATTAATCGAATAAACGTGTTATCTGCTCAAGAAATGTATGATGAAGTTCATAAAAAAGTAGTTTTTGCAGATATAATAATAATGGCTGCTGCTGTTGCAGATTTTACGCCTAAACTTAAATCAACAACTAAAATAAAAAAAACAACTCAAAAAGAAAATATATTATCTAATTTGGAGTTAGTTCCAACAAAAGATATTTTAGCTTCTGTTGGGAATATTAAAACAAAAAAACAACTATTGGTTGGATTTGCATTGGAAACAGACAAGGAGCTTAAAAATGCAAAAGATAAATTGAAAAGAAAAAAATTAGACTATATTGTTTTAAATTCGCTGAATGATAGCGGAGCAGGTTTTGAATATGAAACCAATAAAATAACCATTTTAGGAAAAAATAATATGGAAAAATCATTTCCTTTAAAATCAAAAACGGAAGTGGCTAAAGATATTTTTGAAACAATACTTAATTAGAGTTTGGTCCATAATGTCCGATTTCTTAGTTATTATCGATCTCTAACATTCTAACTCAGCCTCTAATTAATAAAAGTTATTATGGAACAATTGTTATTATTGATAAAAAAAATAAGTTTTTTAATACTGCTTTTAATGGGCAGTATATTTTCTTTTGCTCAAGAGCTTAATTGCACAGTTCAAATAAATTCATCTCAAGTTCAAGCCACCGACAAAAGTGTTTTTGATGTGATGCAAAAGAATATTTTTGAGTTTATGAATTCCAAAAAATGGACGAACAACATTTATCAACCCAATGAAAGAATAGAATGTTCAATGTTAATTTCTGTGAACGAACAATCATCTCCAACTACTTTTAAGGCATCCATACAAATTCAATCGAGACGACCTATTTTTAATAGTTCTTATAATTCAACCTTACTTAATCACATTGATAAAGAATTTGAATTTACGTTTAATGAATTTGATAATTTACAATATTCAGAAACTTCTTTTTTAAACAATCTGACCTCTGTGTTGGCTTTTTATGCGTATGTTGTTATAGGATTAGATTATGATTCTTATTCATTAAAAGGAGGAACACCCTATTTTACAGAAGCACAAAAAATTATATCTAATGCTCAAGGTGCTAAGGAACCTGGTTGGAAGGCTTTTGAAAGCAACGCAAATAGATATTGGATTATTCAAGATTTATTACATCCAACTCACGAACCGCTTCGCCAGTGTTATTATGAATATCACCGATTGGGATTTGATGTAATGGCAAAAGATGTTGCTGCAGGTAGAGTAGTGGTATTAGAAAGTCTGAAATTATTGGATAAAGTCTATAAAGCTAAACCAGGAGCATTTCAATTGCAATCTTTTTTTAATGCCAAAGCAGATGAAATTGTAAACTTATTTAAAGATGCATTAGTGAATGAAAAAAATGAGGTGGTTACATTGTTAGACAGAATTAATTCGATGAACGCAAGTAAGTATAAGGCAATTAAAAAGTAACTAATCTAGGGATAGAGAGATTTGTAGGTAGTTGTTTTTTTTTAACCTATTTAAACCGGAAAATTAACTTCGTTGAACTCGCAAGCTCGGTTCACAAATTTTCTACGATATAAGTAATACCAACAAATTTAGCTATTTTCAATAGCCCAAATTTGGGTATTACTA
>Ga0100377_1004407_pt1 | contig 10857 bp, 6 predicted proteins | sample CryGeymeta201501_FD_83664 | JGI IMG/M metagenome (GOLD analysis project Ga0100377, IMG submission 83664) | Groundwater microbial communities from Crystal Geyser aquifers in Utah, USA - Crystal Geyser metaG 2015-01 | ecosystem: Environmental > Aquatic > Deep subsurface > Groundwater | place: USA... | reverse complement strand
TGAGGTTCGCTCTGTGATGACCGCTCCTCGAAAACTCCGCCCCTTCGTCACCGCGCTGGCCCTTTTGAGTTCAGTCATTGCGGTGGCGACTGCTCCCCGGCTTGCAGGCGCCGAGGTCTGCGGTCATCTCCAGGGCGAGGAGCGGGAGAAATACGAGACGTTTAGGACGTCCGGCGCCGACTTGCTCCACAAGGACCCGCTCAAGGCGTTGTCTTTCCTGATGGGCGCGCAACGAAAGTGCTCGGAGGACGTCGAGCTGCTCGAAGATTTGACGGCGGCGGCGCTCGAGCTGCACGACTGCCACATGGCCCGTTGGTGGCTGGAACAGATCTTGGCTCGCGAGAATGGGCCAGAAGAGCTGCGCGAAAAGTCGCTGCAGAAGGTGACGGAGCTGGAGAACACCTGCCCGCACTCGGCGATCATCCGCATCCAATCGGACACGCCCGAAGTGACGGTGGTGATGGCCAGCGTGACGGCCGAGGGGCTCGAGCTGGTCTCGCTCCCCTTCGAGGGGCGCGTCGAGGCGACGACGTTCGAGATCACCGCCTCGAAACCTGGCTACAAGAGTGTCGTCATGGACGTCGAGTTGGCACCAAACGTCGCTCACGATATTCGATTTCGCCCTCTGATCCTTGAAGACAGTCCAGCCCGCTTACAGGTCCGCTGTCGCGACGGCGAGGACGACCTGCAGCGAGGGGTAGTGGACACCGACCTCTGCGCGGTGGACGACCTGCTCGACCCCGAGGGCGAAACGCTAAAGCTCCAGGTGGACGGGGTCGTGCAAACCGTCGAGACGGTCGCCAAGGAGAATCGAGTCAACGACATCCGCGTCCCAACCCCTAATCAGACTCTCGGAGAGATGCAGCTCAGCGATTGGGGCTGGCTGGCGTTGGGCTCGGGCGCGATTTTGGTTGGGAGTGGTGTGGTCCTGCAAATGTCTTCGAACGACCTCTACGACCAAGCCGGAAAATCGCTGAAGGTCTACACTGGGCAGCACATCACGCCGACTCAGAAACAGGCGAATGCGACTGTCGGACGAGCGAACCTCATCGGCGGCGTCGGGCTCACCTCGGCGCTCCTCGGCGCCGGCGCGATCGTCACGGGCGTCGCGCTCATTCTCTGGCCGGAGTCGCCCTACGAACCGCAGGTCTCCTCGTCGCTCGGCGGGGAGCAGGCGGCGGTGTGGCTCGACTTCAAGTTTTAGCCGACGGCTGACTCGTAGTCAGTGCAATGGGATTGAAATCTGCCGCAGTTGAAGCCAAGCTCGAAGGGTGCAGGCGGTTGCTTTCACCGGATTTTCGCGCGTTACTCGAAACAGAGGTGGCTCGAAGCGAGCCACCTCTGCTCCTACGCGCTATCGGGGGTCGTTATGCGCCATTTGGCTTTGTCTGAGTTCGAGCGACAGGGAGGAATCCTCCTCGTCTTCTTGATCACCGCGCTTTCGACCGCCTGCCATGACCCAGTGAGCGTCGGTGAGGGTGCCGCTGAGACCTGTCACGAGAACGGCGAGTGTTTGCCTGGGGAGCTCTGCGTCAAAGTCGACGGCCCCTACCTGTACGGGACCTGCCAATACGACGAGGACGCCGTCATCGACATCGAGAACGAGACCACCTCACGTTGTGGCAACGGCATCGTCGAGTGGGACGAGGCCTGTGATGACGGGGCGATCGACGACTGCGGCGAGTGCAACGCCGACTGCAGTGGCCCGGGCAGCGGCAGTGAGGCCTGTCGCTCGGGTGAGCTCTGCTGCGTTGGCGCCTGCGTCGACGGCGCCAACGACCTGCAGAACTGCGGGGCCTGCGGAACTGCATGCCATGCGGGTCAACAGTGCAACCAGGGATACTGCAGTTGTGGCGCCAAGGCCGCGAGTTTCCCCGGCGCAACGAACGCCTGCACCGAGTTCGAGGAGTGCTGCGCCGGAGTGTGCACCAACGTCGCGTTCGACCCCCGTCACTGTGGGACGTGCGATCACCAGTGCGCCGAGCCGCTCTGCATCGCTGGGGCCTGTCAATGCCCCGGTGGTACGGACAGCTGTGACGCCAGCGCGGCCGCCTGCCGCACCGACCTGCTGAGCGACGCGACAAACTGCGGGGGCTGCGGGACGAGCTGCCTTCTGGTCGCGGGGGGACCCGACTGTGTGTCGGGTTCGTGCAGCTGCGACGGCGTGACTTGTGGAGTCGGCACCGAGTGTTGCGACAACGACGGCCAATCGGTCTGCATCGACACCCAGACCAGTCCCTTCAATTGCGGCGGGTGTGGACAGCAGTGTGCGGTCAGCGAGACCTGCGAGAATGGGGTCTGCGCCTGTCAGGGACAAGGCGGTTGCGGGATAGGGCAGGTTTGCTGCAGCTCAGGCTGCTCGGATTTCTGCGCCTGTGGGAGCACACCGAGCTGCACCGATACCTGCTGCAACGGCGACACCTGCATCGACGTGAGCTCGAGCCGCGCGAACTGTGGAGCCTGCGACAACGCCTGTGACGGCGACAAAGACTGCGTCAATGGGTCCTGTGTGTGTCCGAGTGGGACCGATTGTGGAACGCAGTGTGCCGACCTGAACAGCGACGCCTCGAACTGTGGGGCGTGTGGCCACGTCTGTACGGGCGGCGAGGCCTGCTGCGGTGGCGCGTGCGTCGACACGCAGAGTGCCGCGAACCACTGCGGCGCCTGCAACCGCGCATGTGGTGGCAACTGCGTCGCCGGGCAGTGCGAATGCCTCGGGACCCCCGTCGATCTCTCCTCTGACGTCAATCACTGCGGGGCGTGTGGGGTCTCCTGTTTGACGGCCATGCCGGGCTCGAATGTCCTGTGCGTCGAGGGCAGCTGCGTCTTTGCTTCTTGCATCAGCGGCTACGCGGACTGCGACCTCGACCCTCTCAGCAATGGTTGTGAGGCGCGCGTTGACACCGACCCGTTGAATTGCGGCGAATGTGGCACAGACTGCCAGGGAGGAGCTTGCTCCTTTGGCTCGTGTGATTGTGGCGGCGCAGCAAACATTGACTTCCAGACGGACCCCAACAACTGCGGCAGCTGTGGCAACCGCTGCACGGCGCTGCACGCCGTTCGCACCTGTGCTGCAGGAACGTGCACGGTTGGCGCGTGCCTCCCTGGCTATGTGGACTGCGACGCGAGCTCTGGCTGCGAGACGGACGCCAACGTGAACGGAAACTGCGGCGCCTGCGGCGTAACCTGTGCGGCGAACCAAGTCTGTGTCGACGCGAGCTGCCAGTCGGACAACGTCATCCTGCAACTCGTGGGCGGTGACGGACATACGTGCGCACGGCGTTCTGATGGAGTGGTCTTCTGTTGGGGAGTCTCCGACTTCGGTCAGGTCGGCGACGGGGCCTCGCTCAACCGCACGACTCCCACGGAGCTGATGAACGTCGACCTGCATGGTCACACTGTGTTCATTGCCTCTGGTCAGGATCACAACTGTGCGGTCGTCGCGAACGGGGACGTCTATTGCTGGGGACGCAACGACAAGGGACAGCTGGGCGTCGGCACCTCGGTCACCGAGAGTCTCGTCCCAGTCAAGGTCCCCGGACTGCCCTCCGCAGCCCTGCGCGTCGACGGGGGGAAAGAACACTCCTGTGCGTTGTTGAGCACTGGAGCGATTTACTGTTGGGGGCGCAATGATAAGGGCCAGCTCGGCGACGGAACCAAGACCGATCGCCCGAACGCGACCCGCACGTTGGCCATCAACGGCGCGACCGACCTGTGCACGGGCGAAAAGCACTCGTGTGCCCTGATCGCAGGCGGGACGTTGCGATGTTGGGGCGAGAACGGGAAATACCAGCTCGGTGACGACAGCAACACGGAACGTACGGCTCCCGTCGCGGTGACGCGCATCGGTGGAGCGTCAGGAAATCTGGGCTCGGCCGCGGAGATCGACTGTTTCCACCTCCAGACCTGTGCGCGGCTCATCGATGGCGACGTCGTCTGCTGGGGCGATACCGCGGAGTCCCAACTTGGCGCCGGCGTTGGGGCACCGGGCCCGAACGGCACCAAGGTCGTGACGCCGCTCATGGCCTCAAAGCTGGCAGTCGGTGAGCAGCATGGCTGTGTCATCTCCAGCGGAGCGGTGAAGTGCTGGGGACGCGACGACAGGGGACAGATCGCGAACGGCAAGGTCGCCAGCGCTGTGGCCGTCACTGTCGCCGAGCTGTCGAACATCGACGCAATTGGCTTGGGGCAAAAACACAGCTGCGCCGCCAGTGGACCGGATGTGTGGTGTTGGGGTTCGAACTCGGCCGGCGCGCTGGGCGATGGCACCACCACCGACAGCCTCGTCCCGGTCCAGGTTACCTGGCCCTGAGACTCAGGGGTCCTGTGGTATCAACCCGTTACGGGTGATCGTGAAGTCCCTTTTCGTGCAGAAGACTGTTGCGTTGAGGCCGTTTGCGCGATAAGCACATCTGCGTCAGTTGGTTGAAACCCGCCCCCGGAGAGGCCATGGAAATTCGCTTTCACGGACGTGGCGGTCAGGGCGGCGTGACCTGCGCCAAATTGGTCGCAGCTGTTTACGCCAAACAAGGAAAGAGCGTTCAAGCTTTCGGCGACTATGCCGGAGAGCGTTCGGGGGCGCCCGTCAGGGCCTACACCCGAGTGAGCGACGAGACCGTCACCAACCGCAACAAAGTTTACGAGCCCGACCACATCCTCATCCTCGATCCGACGTTGCTCAACGAGCAGGCCGTGTCGGGGCTCGCCGAGGGTGGACTGCTCCTGCTCAACACCACAGAACGCCCCGAGCACTACCGCGAGCAATTCCCTGGTTTTCGTGTCGCGACCGTCGACGCGACGGACATCGCTCGCCGCCACGGCATAGGGACGCGCACAGTCGTGATCGTCAACACGACAATGGCCGGCGCGTTCGCGCGGCTCATGGGGGTGCCGCTGGACGACTTGACCGGAGTCTTCGAAGAGCTGGGCATGAAGCCGGCAAACGTGCTGGCGTCGAGCGAAGCCTACGAATCCGTGCAGGCCCTCGGTGAAGACCAACTTTTCACTCGCCCGGCTGCTGGTCTCGACCCAATTCTGCGTCCCGAAGTGCTCGACCTCGTAGACCACAAGGTCGGCGCGCCTGTTCCCCTCAAGACCGGCTCATGGCGCGTGCAGACGCCTCGCTACGCCACGATGCCAGCGCCCTGCAACGCGCATTGCCCAGCCGGCAACGACGTCGTCGGGTTCTTGCAGGCCCTCGTCAAGGACGACCTCGACGAGGCGGCTCGCCTGCTCTCCGAGACGACCCCGCTGGCCGCGGTCTGCGGTCGCGTGTGCCCAGCCTTTTGCATGATGGGCTGCAATCGCCGCGAGCATGACGCGGCGGTGAACATCCGCGCCCTGGAGCGTTGGGTGGGAGACCACCGAGACGTCTCGAAGATGGCCACTAGGGCGAGCGCAAACGGCAAACACGTCGCCATCGTCGGCAGCGGACCCGCCGGCTTGTCAGCCGCCTACCACCTGGCCCGCGCGGGCTATCGTGTCTCCCTCTTCGAGGCCGAAGCGGAGCTCGGCGGCGTGCTGCGAACAGGAATCCCGGTCTACCGTTTGCCGCGCGAGGTGTTGGATCGCGAGCTGCAAGGCATCCTCGACCTGGGCGTCGAGGCTCACTGCAACGAGCCCATCGACCGAGGGCGGCTCCAGAACCTGATGAACGAGTGCGACGTGGTGATCGTCGCCACCGGCCTGCAGAAGCTTCGGGGGCTCGAGGTCCCGGGAGCAAATTTGCCCGGCGTAGAGCAAGGAATTCGTTTCCTGCATCGCACCAACTTCCGCGGCCCCGGTGCCCTCTCTGGACATGTGGTGGTCCTTGGCGGCGGCAACACCGCCATGGACTGCGCCCGCAACGCGTTGCGCTGCGGGGCAGAGAAGGTCACGGTCGCCTACCGACGAACCCGTGAGGAGATGCCCGCGATCCAGGAAGAGATCGTCGAGGCCCTCGAGGAGGGAGTGGAGTTCTTGTTTCAGGTGGCGCCCGTTGGCTTCGAAGGAGAGGCGCGGCTGCAAGCCGTTCGACTCGCCGAGGTCGAGATGGGAGAGCCCGACGAGAGTGGACGCCGCAGCCCAGTGACGAGCAACCGCGTGCAGAGTCTGGCGTGCGACCTCGTACTGTTGGCGCTGGGTCAGTCCGGCGACTCGAGAATCCTGGACGACAGCTGGAGTGTGTTCGGCGGTCGAGCCTATGCGGGTGACCAGGCGCTGAACCTCTTTGGCACGGGCGATCTCTTCACCAGCGAGGGGACCGTGGTGCACGCCATCGGTCATGGACGCCACGTCGCTCTGGAGGCCCGCGCCGCCATGGGTGAGCCCGTCTCCGCGGCGGTGCGCTTGGACCCTTCGGTCTCCGTGCAGCCCGAGCAGATTCTGGTGGAGCATTTCCCGTACTCGCCGCAGGTTCACGAAGAGCTGCTGGATGCGACGGCGAGGGCCCGCAGCCTGGAAGAGGTCAACAGAGGCCTCGAGGATGCCTCCGAGGCGCAGCGTTGCTTCTCGTGTGGCCACTGCACGTCCTGCGACAGCTGCCTCGTGTACTGCCCGGAAGGCATCATCTTCCGCGATGGCAGCGCCTACAAAGTGGACTATGACTACTGCAAAGGGTGTGGCCTCTGTGTGACGGAGTGCCCGCGCCACAGCATGGAGATGGTCGCCTCATGACCCTAAAGCTGATCACCGCGAACCACGCGGCAGGAATGGCCGCGACGATGGCTGGGCGCGCCAACCGAGAGGCCCTCGGCTTCGGCGGTGGGGTCTATCCCATCACACCCCAGACCGAGTGCATCGAGTTCCTCGCCAAGCAGGACATCGAGAAGGGACACCTCGTCCGCGTCGAGAGCGAGCACAGCGCGATGGCGGTCTGCATCGGCACCTCCATCGCTGGTGCGCGCTCCTTCACGGCGTCGTCCTCCAATGGGCTCGCCTACATGACCGAGAACGTCGTGTCGGCCGCCATGTACCGACTCCCCATCGTCATGATGGCCGTGAACCGGACGCTCGGGCCCCCTTGGAACATCTGGGTGGACCACGGTGACACGTTGTTGTTGCGCGACGCGGGCTGGGTCCAACTCTACTGTGAGGACAACCAGGAGGTCTTCGACCTGATTCTTATGGCCTTCCGCGTCGCGGAAGACCCCAGCGTGCTGTTGCCGGTGATGGTTTGTCAGGACGCGTTCGTGCTCTCGCACACCATGGTGATGACCGAGATCCCCACACAGGACCTCGTGGACGCCTTCCTCCCTGACCTCGACCTTCCCCACCGCATCGCGGAGAGCGCCATCACTATCGGCGGCTTGGATTTTCCTCACGAGGTCGAGGTCCACCGGCTCCAACTGATGGAGGCCATGGAGCGAGTCCCTCGAGTCTATGCCAAGGCACAGGACGAGTTCGAAGCCCAGTTCGGGCGCCGCCCCCCGGAACCCGTGGTCAGCTACCGCAACGAGGACGCTGAAATCCTCCTGGTCTCTTTGGGTACGACGGCGGCGACCGCCCGGGCCGCGGTCGACGCGGCGAGGGAGAAGGGCATCAAAGCTGGCTCTGTCCGAGTGGCGATGTTCAGACCCCTACCCGAGGCGGCGCTCAGAGCCGCTGTCGGCGGGGTCCGGAAGGTCGCGGTGATCGACCGCGACACATGTCCTGGGCTCGGCGGTATCTTGTGGGCCGAGGTCCGTGGAGTCCTCGGCGAGGCCATGGTCCAGAACTACATCATCGGTCTGGGAGGCGGAGATGTTCGTCCTGAGCATCTGTTGTCGCTCATCGAAGAGATGCACTCTCGCGAGAGGGCCGAAGCGCCCTTGGTGAAGGAGGTCGGCTGATGTCTGAACCTCTGCTCAATGGAATGGCGATGGGCCCCGAGGATCGGTCGGACCCCATCTTGCGCTCAGGCAACACGAACTGTGGCGGCTGCGGGATGTCCGTCGGCTTGCAGATGCTGAGCCGCGCGGTCTCCGAACGGCCTGTACAGATGGTGATTCCCGCCTGCTGCGGCATCGTCACGGCAGGGCCTTACCCATACTCGGCGTACGGCGCGCCCGTGGTCGCCAGCACCTTCGCGTCCGCGGCGGCTGTCGCTTCTGGCCTCTCGCACGTCGCGCGGCTCAACGGCAAGAACACGCGCGTGATCTGCTGGGCTGGTGACGGAGGGACCTACGACATCGGTATGGCCACGCTCTCCGCTGCGGCAGAGCGCAACGAGGACATCCTCTACATCTGCTACGACAACGAGATCTACGGCAACACGGGCGGACAGAGGTCTTCCGCGACGCCGCTGGGCGCGGTCACGACTACGACGCCGGCCGGCAAGACCGTGGGCAAGAAGGACATCCTAGCGATCATGGCCGCGCATGGCATTCCTTATGCGGCCTCGATCTCGCTGGCCCACATCGACGACGCCTTTCACAAGCTGCGTTTTGCCATCGATTGTCATGGCTTCCGCTTCGTTCATATGCTGGCGCCCTGCCCCACTGGCTGGAAGTCGGAGCCAGGAGACACCGTTGCGCTCGTTCGAGACGCTGTCTCAGCGGGGCTCTTCCCGGTCATCGAGATCTTCGATGGCACCCGCACCGTCATCAACGTCGAACCCGATTTCTCGGACGCGGCCCTGGATCGCTACTTCGGCGGGCAAGGGCGATTCAACAGCGACGTGATGAACCGAGACGACGTCGACGCGGCGATCCAAAAGAACTGGAAACGCTTGCGGTTGCTCTCAGGACCGTTCTGAGGCGGTGAGCGTCCCGTTTCGGGCAGCCCGCCGGGCTCGCTGACGCACGAGGTCTACCTCTGCGCCTAACCACGCGAGGGGTCACTTGCCTAGTGCTCGGCGACCAACAAGAAAAACGAAGCAGCGAGTGCGTTCGAGAGGCGCACCACACGGCAAAGTACGAGTGAAAGCCCCGGCCGTGCAGGCCGTGGCTCCTGAGCTGGGTGTCCGAAACCGCCTACATAACCTTACGGGGTTTGCGCGCCGCGTGGTGTCTCATTTCTTGGCCAATAAGGGGGTCCTTCTCGCCGGCGCGGTCGCCTACAACACGTTGCTGTCGATGGTCCCGCTGCTGGCGATCTTCTTAGTGATCCTGACCCGCTTTTTCGAACGCGCCGAGCTGATCTCGGTCGTCTCGACCGAGCTCGAGTTGGTGGCTCCAGGTCAGGCCTCTGCGGTGGTCGAAGAGGTGGAGCGTTTCCTGGACCTCAGCGACGTCATTGGCTCGGTGGGGCTCGTCGTCTTGGTCTTCTTCTCGTCCATCGCCTTCAAGATACTCGAGGACGCCATGGCGATCATCTTCAGGCGCACTCCGACACGTGAACATCGTAGCTTCTGGGTGTCAGCGCTGATGCCTTACGCTTTCATCCTGATCCTGGGATTGAGCCTCGCGGTTCTGACCGTCTTCTCGTCTGTGATCACCACGATGGAGACGAGCCGAGTCGGGATTTTGCATCATGTTCTTGCGGACACGGGGCTGACCACGATCTTGTATCTTCTCGGCTTTGTGGGCGAGGTCCTGCTCTTTACGCTGGTCTATCGCGTCATGCCGGTCGCTAAGATTCGGTTCAGGAGGGCGATGATTGGAGGCCTGTTCGCGGCTGTGTTGTGGGAGCTGACGCGGCAGGTCTTGCTCTGGTATTTCGCCAACCTCTCCTTGGTGAGCACAATCTACGGCTCCTTGGCGACGGTGATCATCGTCCTGTTGAGCATGGAGATCGCAGCTGTGATTTTGTTGCTCGGTGCCCAAGTGATCGCCGAGCTGCAGCGGTCAGCAAATCTGGGGCTGAGATGGCACGAGGCCGAGCCGCCTGTCGATGCGTACCGGACAGAATAGCGTGTGGGCGACTTAGGGTTCCAGAATTCAAACGTTCCCGCGGGGAATTTATTGCCTTGTCGGCTCGTTCTGAACCTGCTCTGATTGCATAAAGACTCTTTCAACAGTGTCTGCTCACGGCAGGTGTTGGCCCATGGACCGATCCACGGAATCGCGCCACGGCGATGTGGCGAAGGTGCTCATCGTTGACGATGAACCACTTGTGGGCAGAGCCCTCGCCCGTGGCTTGTCGAGGATGTCGAACGTGACGGTGGTCACCTCGGTGTCCGACGGCATCGACCTCATTGCAGCCGGCGGCTGCTTCGACGTGATCCTTTGCGACATGTTGATGCCAGACGGTGGCGGGATGGGTTTCTACGAGGCGGTTTCGAAGCTCGGCCCAGATTGGACGGCGAAGATCGTTTTCATGACGGGCGGGGTGTTTTCACAGCCAGCGAAATCGTTCCTGTCCAGAGTCGACAACCGGCAGCTGGAAAAGCCGGTGCCTTTGGCGGAGCTGATGCGAGTGGTCTCGAAGTTCCACGAGACTGAGTGACCGCAGCCTCTCGCCGTCGGTGCTCTTTTGTTTCCGCCTGATGGCGATGAATGCATAATGTCTCTGTCGTGTGACCGCGTTTGAACTCGTAGAGCAGAGCGCCCCCGCTCCCAACGGACGCGACCCGAGACCATGCAGACTCCCGATGACGCGTGTGGCTGGCGACAGTGCCAGTGAAGCCAGCGCGTTGTTGTGACCGACCGAAGGCAGTCCTTTTGGTACGTGGCGCGACGCTGAACAAGGAAACTCGCGAACGGATCACGGCGAAGGTCGATGAGTTCTTGGTGTCCTCAAACGCCCGTGCGGTGCTCCTTGTGGACCGCACCGGACAGCCTGTCGCCGAGGCCGGCGAAATGAGGGGATTCAGCGTGGCCAAACTCGCCGCACTTGCGGTGGCCGACTTCGCGGCGAGCGAACAGATATCGACTCTCTTGAGCAACCCCTTAGGCGTCGTCCGGGAACAAAATGCGCATTTGGGCGAAGTCAGAGGTGGGAGGGCAAGGAGGTCGATGC
>Ga0100377_1004403_pt1 | contig 10863 bp, 9 predicted proteins | sample CryGeymeta201501_FD_83664 | JGI IMG/M metagenome (GOLD analysis project Ga0100377, IMG submission 83664) | Groundwater microbial communities from Crystal Geyser aquifers in Utah, USA - Crystal Geyser metaG 2015-01 | ecosystem: Environmental > Aquatic > Deep subsurface > Groundwater | place: USA... | reverse complement strand
TAATCTAATTCGAGAAGATGTTTCAAAAAATGGTATTAGTATCAATAATAAGATTCGATTTTACTACGCAAAATTAAAAGAAGAAAATCTTAATGCTTTAAAACTTCATAGTAACAATGATGAGATGATTTGGAAAAAAAATTCATTTCAAAAATCTAAAGCGATTGGTGAAGTCATGAAAGCATTTAAAATTGAAACGATTGCCATTGAATGTAACACACACAAGGAGTTTTATGATAAACTAATAACTGATTACTTAACTTAAAATAAATATGGAAGATATAGATTTTATAAAAAAATTCACAAATTCACTAGAAATTGAACCTAATAGATATTCGTGTTTAATTATTGCTCTAACTGATGCAAGAAAAATAACTGGAAGAAATATAGACACTGGAAATCCAAAATTAAATATTTTAGAAAGCAATAATACCTTTCTTAACCCAAACTCATTTATTGGAATTATTAATTATTTATTAATTCTTGACATGATTGGAAAAATATTCAAAAAAAAAGAGATTACTTTTGGTAGGAAAGATAAAAATAAAAAAATAAAAAAAGCTTAAATACAGTTCGGAGGGTTAATCTCAGTTAATGATATTTATACTATTATTGCATTAAGAAATTCTTTAGCTCATAATTATGGATTAATTAATATTCCATGGTGCGAAGAAGAAAATAATGTTAAAAGACATAAATTTACTCTAATAAATAATGACTGTGAATTTCTAATAAGATATCCATTAGAGAATAATAAGTGGAGTGGTAACTTTAATGATAAAACTGAAGAATCATCAACTGAAGTTTCAACAGTGAATTTAATCAACTTAATTGAATCCGTGTATAATAATCTTAAACAAGATATAGAAAACAATAGAGTTGAATTATTTCTAAATGATGGAATTAATGAGTTAAGAGCAAGATTTACAATAATCCATTAAAAAATTGCTATTAATAAGTCAGATTTTTAATTTATATTAACTATTTATTAGAGATAAATTAGTGTACAATGGCTTGGTATAGCTCATTTAATATAGTGGAGCTTTTTGTTAAATAATACATTAGCTCCTAATTGATTTTATTTTGGAATTACAATATTAAAGACATTTACATAAAATGGAAAAAATAAATAAAAATGTATTAGCTAAACATTATCACTCTTTAGGACTTAATGTAACCTGTATTAAAAATGAAATAAATGAATTCAACATTTTAGAAAGTAATTTGTTAAAATCACCTTGTCATGATTGGTTAAAGTTCCAAGAAAAAAAACAATCTGAGGAGGACCTTCAGTCTATAGATTGGACTGACGCTACAGGAGTAGGTGTTGTATTAGGATATGATGGAATAATGGCTATAGATATAGATAATTGTATTGAAATTGATTTAGTAAAAATTATATGTTCAATACTTGATATTGATGAAAATTATTCATGGATAATCAGAAGTGGTAGTGAATGTGGGTTTCACATATTGTTAAAATGCCAAAATAGAAATGTAGATGTCAAACCATTTACAAATTACGAATTAAAATTCGGTCTTATTTATAGAAAATTAAATGAAAAAATAGAAAATGAAGATGATATAAATGCTTATTACTCTAAAAATGAGTTTTTAGAAGATCATTTATCTTTAAAATATTTTAAAAAGAATATATTATTATCTAAATTATTTGAAAAAATTGAATTTAGATGGTCTAATCATCTTGTTTTACCAAATTCTCTACACCAAAGTGGAAATAGTTATGCTTTTCTTAATGGATTACCTATATCAGAACCTAGTGAAATTACAATTGAGAAATTAGAAAATCTTAAAGACTTACTATGTACTTTCGATGCAGATTGGAGTGGTTGGCATGGAGAGAAAAGGGTCTCACAAATTGCTTGTGGAGATGGAACAAAAAAAATATTAGGTAAGAATACAAATAATTTTAGAGTACCACGTAAAATATACATTCATATAGAGAGAAATAGTTCATCTAATAATAAACAACCATCATCAGAAATTGTTCAAATCTGTTGGCTTTTAACTGATGGAAGTCCGCATATAGACCAATCTAAAATAATTAGAAGTAAAATATTTGTTACAGATTCCTATAATATTAATAATGAATGTAGGAAAGAACATCCTGTAATCAAAGATGCAATAAGAAAAAAGATTGGGAAAAATTTAAAGAATATACTTGAAGAACTTATGCAAGATATAAGGAGTATAAAATTATATTCAGACAAGTCTTATCAAGAGAGATATAATACTATTATTACATTTAATCATGAAATTGTTTTAAATCTTCTAATTGAAAACTTTCAACATTTTGGATTAAATTATGATTCTTTTTTATCTATGTCAAAAATTGGCATCAAAGAAGTCTTTATTGGAACTAAATCATATAAAGGGAAATCCTATAATGAAAAATATGCGTGTTCTGCTAGAATATCTGATGGTGAAAAGTTGAAAAATCCTCAACTTAAAGATCCTTCTTTAGTTGATTTGTATAATTATATTTTTGAAACTAACCATACATTATCAAAGAATGCTATGAAAAATGCAATAATGATGAAATTATGCTATGAAAGTGATTGTTCAATATTAAATTTAACCGATGTTTAACCCCCTCCGCTGCCGCCAGCGTCCACGCTGGTGCTAAATTTATCATACTCAAAGTAATTCAATGAAATAAAAATTAATTAAAACCTAACTAATATGAAAAAAGTAAGTTTAAGAATATCTTTAATCACAGTAATGATTTTTACATGTGGTAGTGTATCTTCTCAAATTGGTGAGAACGATTGGGTAAAAGATAATTTAAGAGGGAAGGTTAAAACTTATATTGAGATTTCCTACATTGCTGAAGAACGTAATGGAAAAATTGAAAAAGGAAAACGAGAAAGATTGTCTGATTTAAATGATATTCAAAGCAAATATGATGAGAAAGGAAATAAGAGTGAACAAAACCAGTACAATTCAGATGGCAATTTAAAAAGTAAACTTACTGCTAAATATGATAAGAAGGCAAATTTGAGTGAATTGATTTTCTATAATTATGACGACAGTTTAGAAAGTAAATTTACTTATAAATATGATGATAAAGGAAATAAAATTGAAGAAAACATTTACGCATCAGATGGGAGTTTAGAAGGTAGGAATGTTTATAAATACGATGAGAAAGGTAATAATATCGAAGGGAACAGGTACAACTCAGATGGTAGTTTAGACGTCAAGTGGATTTATAAATATGATGAGAAGGGAAATCGTATTGAAGAGAACTGGCATAAATCAGACGGTAGTTTATCCGACAAGTTGACTTATAAATATGACGATAAAGGAAATCGTATTGAAGAGAACTGGCATGAATCAGATGGTAGTTTACTCGACAAGTGGACTTATAAATATGACGATAAGGGAAATAAGATTGAAGAGAATATTTATGAATTTGACGGTAGTTTAAAAAATAAGTTTACTGCTAAATATGATGAGAATGGAAATGCGATTGAAGAAAATGTTTATGAATCAGATGGTAGTTTATTTGGAAAGTATATTTACAAATATGAGTTTGATAAAGAAATGAACTGGATAAAACGTGTCGATTTTCAAAATGGAATGCCAATTTATATTTATGAGCGTGAATATGAATATTATAAATAGTCTATCCCCCCACCTCCGCTGCCGCCAGCGTCCACGCTGGTGGTGTTAAGTAAAATCTTCTGCTGCTTCAAGTTTAGCAAAGCTTACTGTTCCACACTATAGCAGTAGAAAATTCCTAGCATTACAACTACCTTATTATAATATAAAGACCTAACAGGTTTTGGAAACCTGTCAGGTCTAAATTATTTAACCGTGAAAACGGGCAACATTTTTTTTAAATATTTGCTTAACTCATTAATTATGTATATCTTCATTATGTTAATAAGCTCAAAATTGTAATTATTCATTATTAAACGCCCAACATAATGAAAACAACGCTTTCCCCTCCGCTCCCGTCATCATCCACGCTGGTGGTGTTAGGTAATATTCCTAGCAAATGCTTGTTTTAACTTTTTAAAAGATAAGCCATTAATAATAAAAGACCTAACAGGTTTTGGAAACCTGTCAGGTCTATAAAACAAAAACTTTCGTGAAGTTGGTTTAAAGCGATAGATGAGGATTTTAAATTCCTTTTACATTAACAACAACTTTTATTCACATAGCCTAAAAGCACGAGTCTTTAGTTCTTGTTCGCTGGTAGGAATGCCATATTTTTTGGCTATTAACCTCCAATTTTTTACTGTATTTTTAGTGGTTTTAATAATTTCTGTTGCTTTTGTTGGAGTTATGCGAAAATAAGGAGCTACTTCTAAGGCTAAGGATAAATCCAAGGCGTTATCGTGTTCTGTAATGTTTAGCTTTAATCCTGTACCTATTTCAATGGGGTTAATATCATAAGCAGGAGATAATTTCCAGCCATTTTCAGAGAGTAAAAAACCATGATTTCGTAAGTGGTCATCTGTATTTGATACACAAATATGAAATACTATTCTTCTCCAAAGTTGTTCTAAATCTTTATTTGTGTTTGCCCCATGAGAAATAATAAATTCAACTAACTCTAAATAACTAACTCCATCTGTTGCATCAGTACCATCTGTATAGCCAAGTAATGTCATGGCTGACGCAAAATGAATTCGTTTACCATTAGTAGTTCTATCAAAGCGTTTAGTTAGAAATGTATGGTGTTTCCCTGAGAATTTTTTTACTTGAGCTTCTGCCATTTCAATACCACACTGACAAGCCAAATTATGAACAACCATTTCCCAAGCACCCACATCAACATCATCCTTTTTACTAGGAAATTTAGCTATCCAAAGGTTTTTTTTATTATCAGTTATACTTGCTTTTGGTCGTGCACCACCTAGCGATGAACCAGGAGCAATAAGCATATTTAACCATTTTATATAATCGGGGTCATTGCTAACTTCTTCTTCTTCTAATTTTAAACTTATTTCTTCTAGTTCACGAATTGAAGTCCATGGTGGAATTGATAATTGTTTATCATCATTTAAAAAAGCACCATTTTTGTCAGTTTTAAATCGAATTCCTCCCATACGATGTTCGTCATAAACTCCTAACAGATAATCTACTTCAAAAAAAGATTGTTCGGTACGCCCTTCCTTTCTTGCTATAGCAGCTTCTCGTCTTCGCATTAATATTCTTCCCCATCGGTCGGGAGAAGAATCTAAAAAAACACCAAAGTTGTTTTTGGCAATATCATTTAAATATTGTTTTCCTTTATATAATTGTAAATCAGGGTCTATAACTATGGAGGCGTTTTGTTTTAACCAATCTTCAGCATATTCAAAAGAAAAAATCTCTTTTCCCCTTAATCGCTCAGCTGTTAATACTCCCATTAATTTAGGAGCGTTGATTTCGACCCAATCTGCATAAACATATATGTTGTGATTAACTTTTTTCATGTTTAACTATTTATGAGTTGTTTTTTTTTGGTGCACGTTCATTTGTTATTAGGTTTGCATCTTGTAACTTTCTACCTAATTCATCATCTTTTGCTAATAAAAGAAAATCTTTTTCCAACCCAAGTACATGCAGCACACTTAAACAATAACCTATACCAACCCCTTCATATCCTTTTTCGATAGAAATTAATGTGTTTCTACTAATTCCAGCACGTTCAGCAACTTGTTCGCTACTCAGTTTTCTTCGTAAACGAGCAAGTTTGATATTTTCGCCCATTTCGACTAAAATTCGTTTAACTTTTGGCAGTAATATTGGTGTTTTATTTCCCATAATGTTTAAATAATTGAGCAAATATACTATTTTTTGCTCAATTAATTGCACATTAGTATTAAAATTTGATTATAATTACTGTACCCCTCCGATTTCTAGTAAACAGAGGTTAGCTAAAAAAAATTAATCCAAAGCAGTAGCAATAGAAAAACAAAACCTTTCGGAAAGTTGGATTAAAACGATGGTTAAGGATGCTGTTCATTAACTCCTAAACTTCTAAATACTCATAAGTACTCAAGGCACTTATAAGTACCCCCCGCACCTTGCCAAATGAAAGATAAAAAGCAGCTAAAGGTCATTTTAGATTTTGCATAAGCGAAAAAATGGTAATAGCACAACGGTATTAAAAATAGAAAATTTTGTAGCTTTAACGCTGTGCCATTAAATTATTCTATTTTTGTGATACAAAAAGAACAATTAAAATGTCAACCTGCGAGGGGTGACTAATACTATATTGACTTAACGATTATGAATAGTTATAAAACATTGTTAAAACTTAAAGAGGAGTTTTTGAAAAATGGATTTGATGAATTATCAATATCGCCTTCTGATGAAGAAATAAAACCATTTGTTAAAATATTTGATAAATATCAGGTTGAATTTATAGAAGCTTTCATAAATGATATAGCTAGTTATTTTGATGGAAAATACAAGATTGACTTCAAACTATTGAGTTACAATATTGATATTGAAGATTTTGATAGTCAAGGAGCAACAATTATATTAGTTAAATCAAATTTAACTGTATTAGATGTTACGATACCTATTACAGTGAAGTATTTGGTATTTCAAGATAGGATTTTATTACGTATTACTCCTTCTTTTTCAATAACTGAAAATTCTCAAAAGGATATATTAACTTTTATAGATAAAATTAATAATGTGAATACAAATACTAAATATTTTAATCCTTTAGAGTTGAAAAAAATAATTTTAGAGTAGTGAGTAATAATATTTAATATGACTAAAAGAGGAACAGTTTGGGGTGATTTATATAATGCATTGTTTGTTATATCATCATCATTCCAAGAGTTACAGTATTTACAGAACCCTTATTTTGATGTTTTAGATGAGTTAGATTCAGCAATTATTAATGGGTTGAATGATACTAGTTTAATTTTTTTTCTCGAACAAGGATGGATAGAAGATGATATGTATAGAGAGTTATTAGCGTTTAGAAGTGAAATTGAGAAACTAGATAATATTTTGTGGAATCATAATGATTTTGACAATCATGAAGATTGGATTTTTTTAAGAAATTGGTCTAAAGCTTTATTAAAGAAATTTAAAATAAAAAAAGATGGATGGAACTCTGACGGTGAGATAGTAATTTTTACAGAAGATTAATGAGAAAAAATATTCTAAATAAGTATTATAACCAAAAAGTATTAGATTTTGGTAGGCTTGTATTTCTTGATTTTAAGGATCATGAACTTGAATTTAATGATTTCGAAGGTGAAATTTATCTTGAATTGGAAAAAGGAACTATAATTTTTAGACCATACCCCACTCTTGATGGAGATTTAATTTATTTGTATGAAGCATCTTCTAATAAAGAAGATAGAAAAAGAATTAGTTTTAGAAAAGAGTTTAGTGAAGTTATTGAAGAAACATTGCTAAATATTGAATTCTATAATATAGGAGGGTTATTAAGTGCAGTTAATTTGCAGTTTAAAGATTTTATTCTTAGAATTTTTCTTACAGATAGCGATGAATTAAATGTAAAGTTGTTGATGAAGAACATGTAAACTATTAAATAACCCCCTCCGCTCCCGCCAGCGTCCACGCTGGTGGTATTAGGTAATGTTCCAAGCATAGAGAAAGAAACAATAACAAGGGAGCATGCTCCCTTGTTAAAAGAAAAAAAGAAAGACCTAACAGGTTTTCAAAACCTGTTAGGTCTAATTGGTTATATCCAACTATTTTTATCATTTTATTTAAAACAATGGTTAAATAATGGTTTTGTTTAATCATCACCCCCCAACTCCTAAATACTTCTAAATATTTCTAAGTACTCTTAGCTTTTTTGTCACCCAAACTCGCCACAACCGACATTATTTCAGGTCAACAGCTTGTCGCTAAGCCAAATTTTCAGGTTTTCTATGGGTTTTTGTAGTTGGAGTTGAATTTGATGCCCCAATAATAAATTTTAAAACAAGTATTATGAACTTTAACAATTATACCATCAAATCGCAAGAGGCTATTCAACAGGCTCAACAAATTGCTACAGGTTTAGGACAACAGTCTATAGAAACAGGACATATCCTAAAAGGAATTTTAGAAGTGGACGAGAATGTTGCTCCTTTTATTTTAAGCAAGTTGGGCATTAACACCAATGTATTCAAACAAGCCTTAGATAAAATTGTGGAATCTTATCCAAAAGTTTCGGGAGGCAATCAATATTTATCTCCCAATGCAAACAAAGTGTTACAAAAAGCAACTGCCTATTTAAAAGAATTTAAAGATGAATATGTAACCATAGAACATTTATTATTGGCGTTGTTGGATGCGGGAGACACTGTTGCTCAGTTTATGAAAGACAATGGCATCAAAGAAAAAGAGATGAAAGCAGCCATTCAGGAATTGAGAAAAGGCGAAAAGGTTACTTCTCAAAGTCAAGAAGAGCAGTACAATTCGTTAAATAAATATGCTAAAAACCTTAATGAATTAGCCAAAGAAAATAAATTAGACCCTGTTATTGGTAGAGATGAAGAGATTAGAAGAGTACTTCAAATTTTATCTCGAAGAACTAAGAACAACCCCATTTTAGTTGGAGAGCCAGGCGTTGGTAAAACCGCTATTGCAGAAGGATTGGCTCATCGGATTATTTCGGGTGATGTTCCTGAGAACCTAAAAAACAAGCAAATTTTTGCTTTGGATATGGGAGCATTAATAGCTGGAGCAAAATACAAAGGAGAATTTGAGGAGCGTTTGAAAGCTGTAGTAAAAGAAGTAATTGGTGCTGAAGGAGATATTGTATTGTTTATTGATGAAATCCATACGTTGGTGGGAGCTGGAGGAGGAGAAGGAGCCATGGATGCAGCCAATATTTTAAAACCTGCTTTGGCAAGAGGAGAGTTAAAAGCCATTGGAGCAACTACTTTAAATGAGTACCAAAAATATTTTGAGAAAGACAAAGCGTTGGAAAGACGTTTTCAAAAGGTAATGATAGACGAACCCAATACAGAAGATGCTATTTCTATTTTGAGAGGGATAAAGGAAAAATACGAAAATCACCATAAGGTACAAATTAAAGATGCAGCCATTATTGCTGCTGTAGAACTTTCTCAACGCTACATTACAGACAGATTTTTACCCGATAAAGCCATTGATTTAATTGATGAGGCAGCTTCAAAATTGCGTATGGAAATTAATTCTAAACCCGAAGTATTGGATGAAATTGAACGTAAAATTATGCAGTTGGAGATTGAGCGTGAAGCCATTAAAAGAGAAAAAGACGACAAAAAATTGGCTAAAATTCAAGAAGAATTAGCGAATTTGAATGAAGAAAAAAATAGCTTAAATGCCAAATGGATGGCTGAGAAAGAAATTGTAGAAGGCATCCAAAAAGCCAAAGAGGAATTAGAAAATTTAAAATACGAAGCTGAACAAGCAGAAAGAAGTGGCGATTATGGAAAAGTAGCGGAAATACGCTATGGAAAAACCAAAGAAGCAGAGGAAAAGCTAGAAGCATTTAAAGGTCAATTAGCCAACATGCAATCGGGTTCAAAAATGATTAAAGAAGAAGTAGATGTTGAAGAAATTGCAGAAGTAGTTTCCAAATGGACTGGCATTCAGGTAACCAAAATGCTGGAAACAGAACGAGAAAAACTGCTTCGTTTGGAAGATGAATTGCACAAAAGAGTAGTTGGTCAGGAAGAAGCAATTACAGCTGTTGCCGATGCTGTAAGAAGAAGTAGAGCAGGTTTGCAAGATGAAAAAAGACCTATCGGTTCTTTCATTTTTTTAGGAACAACAGGAGTTGGAAAAACAGAGTTGGCAAAAGCATTAAGCGAATTTTTGTTTAATGATGAAAATGCCATGACCAGAATCGATATGAGTGAATACCAAGAGAAACATTCTGTATCTAGGTTAATTGGTGCTCCTCCAGGATATGTGGGTTATGATGAAGGTGGTCAGCTTACCGAAGCAGTTCGCAGAAAACCTTACTCAGTAATTTTGTTAGACGAAATTGAAAAAGCCCATCCCGATGTGTATAATATTTTATTACAGGTGTTGGATGATGGAAGGTTGACTGATAACAAGGGTAGAGTGGTGAATTTTAAAAATACCATTATCATCATGACTTCTAACTTGGGGTCGCACATCATACAAGAAAGTTTTGAAAACATGGGTAAAGTTAATAGAGACAGTGTGATTGAAAAAACAAAACTGGAAGTTTTTGGATTGTTGAAAAAGACTATACGCCCCGAATTACTAAACAGAATTGATGAAACCATCATGTTTACTCCGTTAACACAAGAAAACATACATCAAATTGTTAAAATTCAATTGGATGGTTTAGCTAAATTGGTAGCTAAAAATGATATCATACTTACAGCTACAGATGAGGCGATACAAAAAATTGGTGAACTTGGCTACGACCCTCAATTTGGTGCAAGACCAGTAAAAAGAGTCATTCAGAAAAATGTACTGAACGAACTTTCTAAAGAAATTTTATCAGGAAATGTAACTCCAGCTTCAGAAATAGTGTTGGATGAGTTTGATGGTAAGTTTGTGTTTAGAAATAAAATAGATAAAGCAAAAAGTAAATAAAGGAAAATCAAACCTAACAGGTTTCAAAATCCTGTTAGGTTTTTATGGCTTTTAAGCTTAAATCCAAACTATTGATTTGATGCGTTAAAGCACCAACAGAAATAAAATCAACGCCACATTCGGCATATTTTCTAATGGTTTTTTCGGTAATACCTCCAGAGGCTTCTGTTTTGTAATTACCGTTAATCAATTTTACAGCCTTTCTTAAATCATCAAACGAAAAATTATCGAGCATAATTACATCAACACCTCCAACGGCTAAGATTTGATGAAGTTCATCCAAGTTTCTAGCTTCAATTTCTATTTTTA
>Ga0100377_1004401_pt1 | contig 10866 bp, 7 predicted proteins | sample CryGeymeta201501_FD_83664 | JGI IMG/M metagenome (GOLD analysis project Ga0100377, IMG submission 83664) | Groundwater microbial communities from Crystal Geyser aquifers in Utah, USA - Crystal Geyser metaG 2015-01 | ecosystem: Environmental > Aquatic > Deep subsurface > Groundwater | place: USA... | reverse complement strand
GCCCTGCACCTCGCGCTGGGCTACGTCTTGCGGGCCCACGTCGCCGAGGGCTTCGCCGTCGCGTTCTACATGCTCACGCGCACAAGCGAGGACACCGACATCGCCCCTTCCGTCTCCATCTACCCCACCGCCCGGAACCCACATACGCGAGGACGCCAGCTCGAGGCCCTCGCCTTCGAGATCGTCAGCCGGCAGTCCATGGACATACCCACACGCAAGGCCATCGCCCTCCTCCGGCGCGGCGTCAGGCGCGTCTTCGCCATCGACATTAGAGCGCGCCCTCGGACCTTCCTCGAGTTCGACATGGATGCCAGCGCCTGGATCGCGCTCCCGCTCGACGGCATCCTCCAGGATTCCACCCTCGTGCTCCCCATACCCGTCAACGACCTCCTCCACACCGAAAGCGCCGACGGTGCCGTTGTACGCGCCCTCATCGCACGGAAGGTTCCCGAGATGATGGCAGGCCTTGAAGCGCGGCGACGGCGCGCGGACAAGGAGCGCGCGAGCGCGGAGGCCGAGAGCCAACGCGCTGACACCGCGGAGGCCCGCGCGGAGACCGAACGCCAACGCCGAGAGGCCGCCGAGGCCCGCGCGGAGGCCGAACGCGAGCGCAGAGAGGCTGCTGAAGCCCGCTCGGAGCACGACGAACAGGAACGAGAGAGGGTCGAGGCCGAGCGCGACGCGATGGCAGCGGAGCTGGCGAGCCTCAAGGCGCGGCTCGGGCAGAAGCCCACGGACTGACGCCGGGGCGTCAGAGGTAACGCCCGCGGTGAGGATCAGACGGCCGTGAGAGGCGCGGGCCGGTGTGTCCTCCGCGCCCCATTCCGGGCCGGTTGACACCACCCGAAGTGTGACACCCTGTCACAGTCCCGGCTGACGCCGCCCGTCCCGACGATGGCGGTGGCGAGGGCACGTTTCTTGCGCTACACTCTCGTTGCCGTGTCCCGCACCCAGGAGCTCCCCATGTCCAGGCTCAACCCGCTTCCGCTCGTGCTCTTCGCCATCGTCGCCCTGACCGGCTGCATCGAGGCCACCGAGGGGCCAGACGAGAGCGCGCCGGAGGCGCTGTCGGACTATGACGTGACCGAGCAGGCGGTGGTGGACTGTGCGGAACGCACGGACACGGGCTACACGAGCGGCAACGCGTTCGCGATCACGGTGGTGACGGTGGACGGCAAGCCGGTGGAGCGGGAGACGGCCAACGCGTTCGTGGTGATGCAGGCGGCAGCGGCAGCGGATGGGGTCAACATCCAGATAGTGAGCGGGTTCCGGACGAACGCGGAGCAGCAGCGGCTGTACAACTGCTACGTGAACTGCAACTGCAACAATTGCAACCTCGCGGCGAGGCCGGGGTACAGCAATCATCAGAGCGGTCACGCGCTGGATCTGAACACGTCGGCGGGCGGGGTGTTGAGCTGGCTGAACAGCCATGGGGGGAGCTTCGGGTTCGCGCGCACGGTGCCGAGTGAGGACTGGCACTGGGAGTGGTGGGGCGGCGGGCCGGGCGGCGGGCCGTGCGGCGGGGAGCCGTGCAGCGTGGTCGGCGCTGGCGGCGACACGCTGGACGACAGCGGGCCGTGCTTTCAGGCGTTCGGGCCGGCGCAGTATTGGCGGCAGGTCAGCGGCGAGGGGAACGCAGGGGGGTTGAGGTGGACCAACGCGTTCGCGGCGGCGAGCCCGAGCTGCTGGGCGCGGTGGAACCTGAACTTCGCGCAGGCCGGTCAGTACGGTGTCGAGGTCAATACGGGCGGGAGCTGGGGGGTGTGGGGGCAGACGCGGTACACGGTGCGGCACGCGGGCGCGGACGAGACGGTGACCATCGACCAGTCGGCGATCGACGGCTGGCAGGCGCTCGGGGTGTTCCAGTTCGCCGAGGGCGGCGAGCAGCACGTGGACGTGTTCGACAACTACAGCGGGACCATCCCGGCGGACCAGCACATCATGGCCGACGCGGTGCGGGTGACGCCGTGGGTGGAGCCGCAGCCGGACCCGGATCCTGATCCGGTGCCGGACCCTGATCCGGTGCCCGATCCTGATCCAGAGCCAGACCCTGATCCGGTGCCGGACCCGGACCCGGTGCCCGACCCCGATCCGGTGCCCGACCCCGATCCTACCGGGACCGATGACCCCTTGGTGGACGACGACTCGCCGGACGGCAACGCCAGCCCCAACACCGACAAGACGCCGGGTGAGGAGGCCACCCAGGTCCAGTCGAACGGGGCGGTGACGTCGACGTGCACGACGGCGCCGGTGGGGCGCGGCGTGGCGGGGACGCCCGGCGCGGTGGTGCTGGCGCTGGTCGGGGGCGCGCTGATCGTGCTGCGGCGGCGCTAGCGCCGGCCGGCGTCAGGTGTCCTGCGATTCCAGATCGAGCTTGACGGCGGTGCCGTAGACGAGGAGCTCGGCGGCGCCCTGCATCATCGAGCAGGTCTCGAAGCGGACGCCGACGACGCCGTCGGCACCCATCGCCAGGGCGGACTCGACCATGCGGTCGAGGGCCTGCTCGCGGGCCTCGGAGAGCATCTTGGTGTAGTCGGTGATCTCGCCGCCGATGAGGTTGCGGAAGGCGGCGAGTATGTCGCGGCCGACGTGGCGGGCCCGAATGGTGTTGCCGCGCGCGATGCCGAGCACCTTGACGATGCGCGCGCCGGGCATCTCGAAGGTCGTGCTGACGGGGATCGGGGTGGTGAAGCCGAGGACCGCTCCAGAGGCGTCGCGGATCACGTCCTTACGGGGGCGTCGTACCATCTCACTCATCGGTCCACCTCGGTGTAGGCGTCGTGCGGAGCCGCGCGAAGCCGGTCGATCACGATCTTGACGAAGGCGAGCAAGGCGCCGGCGGTGACCGCGCCGAGGCCGATCTTGAGGGCGATGTGGAGGTCGGGGGCGGTGAACAGGAGCCACAGCATGACCCCCACCATCAGGAGGCTCCCGAACCCGACGAGCGCCGCGGTGACGACGCCGACGCGCTCGCTGGACCGCTCCACCGCGTGGGTGGACAGGTCGTTGAGGGTGCGGGTGCGGAAGGCCTCGAGGTGATCGCAGGTGTGGCTCATCTCGAGGAACTCGGCTTGCAGGGCGCGGTCCTGGGCGAGGAGGCGCTCGAACTCGGCGAGCTCGGCGGCGTCGTTGCAGTGGTCGAGCACCTTCATCATGAGGATGCGGGCGCGGTCGAGATCGTGCTCGTTCATCGGGTCCACCTCGGGTCGGCGTTGAGGGCATCCTGCAGGGCGCGGCGCGCCCGGTAGAGGCGGCTCATGACGGTACCGACGGGCACCTCGAGCACCGCGGCGATCTCCTCGTAGCTGAGGTCCTGCCAGTGTCGCAGCTGGAGGATCTCGCGATGAGCCTCTCCGAGCCCGGTCATGGCGCGCTGGACGGCGCGGTCGCGCTCGGCCGCCAGGAGCGAGGCGTCGGTCTGATCGGAGGCGGCGACGTGGTCGAGGACGGCCTCGGGGTCACGGACCTCCGCGCGGGTGCGACGGCGACGGAACAGGTCGAGGCAGTGGTTCTTCAGGATGCGGTAGAACCAGGGGTAGAACGGCGCAGCGGCGTCGTAGGCGTCGCTGGCCTTGAGGGTGCGGATGGTGGCCTCCTGCACGGCGTCGAGGGCGGCGTCGCGATCGCCCAGGATGCCGAGGGCGGCCATGGTGGCGCGCTGTCGCGACTGTTCGAGCAGGGTGTAGACGTGTTCTCGTTCGGCCATCCGGCACCTCCTGGGGCATCGTACGCCCGCGGTCGATGTTCATTCCACGCCAGATTGGAACATTTCTTGTCCGGCGGGAGGGTTCGGTAGCGACGGGTGGTCCGGGATGTAGCCGCCGACCCGATTTCAGGCGCGGGGATCGGCGAGGCGGCGCACGGGAGATTGCGACATCGGCCGGACGGCGCTACCTTGCGTGGGTATGTTCGCGCGGCACACCGGCGGACAGGAGCGTGACGCCAGCGCGCCGGGACAACACGGCGCCGGCACGGAGTGCGGCCAGACATGACCAAGTACATCATCGTGGGTGCAGTGATCCTGCTTGCGATCGCCGCCATCGCGACGATCCTGCAGCGCAATCGAAAGAACGCCGCCGCGAAGGCCAACAGCCCGACGCCGATGAGCGCGGGGCCACCGCCGCTGCCTCCTGGTGCCGGGCGGGCCGGTGTGCCGCGCGGGCCAGGGCGGCCGGGCTCGCTTCCGCCCGTGCCTCGCCCGGCGCACGCCACGATGCCCCCGGCGGCAGGTGCCCCGGCGGCAAGTGCCCCGACGGCCGGTGCCGCGCGGCGCCACGGCGCACCGGGCGCGGCCAGCCCGTCCGCGCAGCCCCAGGCGGGCGGTAAGACCAACTGGCTCGTCGGGCGGCGCGGCGCGGTGATGGGTAAGACCTTTCACATCGGCGAGCGGCGCGTCACGCTGGGGCGAGGGGTCGGCAACTTCGTGCAGGTCGTGGACGACCAGGTCTCGCGGGTCCACTGCCAGCTGTTCGGTGGTCCGGCGGGGCTGACGATCAAGGACATGGCCAGCAAGACCGGCACGGTGGTCAACGGCCAGAAGATCGACGAGTACATCCTGCAGAACGGCGATCAGATCGAGATCGGCGACAGCATCCTCGAGTACTGGCTGCACGGGGCGTTCACCCAGAACGACGCCCTGGAGAAGAAGGAGAGCGGCGAGGACGCGAAGATGGCCACGCAGGCGGTCGATCTGGCGGGGGACATGAAGCAGGTGGCGGCGAAAGCCGTTCAGGCGCACGGCGGCGATGTGCGCGCCGCCGCGGCCAGCCTGGGGGTCTCGGCGGAGTTCCTGATGCAGGTGTTGGACACGAAGCGCTGACCGCCGCCCCTACGCGCGAGACGCGAAGCCGCAGGCGGAGCGGATGAGCGTAGGGCGGCGGTCAGCGCTTGAGCGCGGCCAGCATCGCCCCACCCAGCTTCGGGTCGGTCATGTGGATGTACGAGGCGTAGCCGATGATGCGCTCGGGGAAGTCGCCCTCGATCAGCCCCTTGCCCGACTGAAGGTTGTGGATCGCGGCGCGGACCTGGCGCTTGAGCTCGCGGGGGACGCGGGGCTCGCCCGTGCCGTTGACGATCAGGCCGGTGACCTTCTGCTGGCCGCCCTGGCGCATGATGTGGGTCTTGCGCTCGTGGATGGTGAAGCCCTCCTCGGTCACGATGGCGTGCACGGCGCCGAGCATCCGGGCGACCTGGTGCTTCTGCTTCGCCCTGGTGGGGAAGCTGAAGGTGAGGTCGTCGGCGTAGCGGCTGTAGCGCCAGCCGGCCTTGGCGGCCAGACCGGCCATGCGGCGGTCGAGACGGAGGCAGAGGGCGTTGGTGATGCCGGGGCTGGTCGGGGCGCCCTGGGGCAGACAGCGCGGCCCGAGGGCGACATAGAACTTCTTGCCGTCGTGCTCGACGACCTCGCGGGGGGGCTCGGTGCACAGCAGGGCCAGCAGCGTGGCGACCTGCTCACGGTAACCGGCGTTGCGGAAGACGCCCTTGACGCGCCCGAAGGTCACCGAGGGGAAGAAGTCCTCGATGTCCATGGACAGGATCAGGGAGGAGTCGGTGTGCACGGCGGCGTTGGTCGCGATGGAGCGTCCGGCCAGGAAGCCGTGGGCGGCGCCGTGGACGGGGAGCTTCTCGACGATCTCGGCCAGGATCCAGCGCTGGATGGCCTTCAAGCGCGGCATGGGGGCCCAGATCGCCCGCTCCTTGCCGTTGCCCTTGGGGATGGTGAAGCGCTGGTAGTGGACGAACGGCGCGGCCTCGCGATGGTAGGCGAACCAGCGGAGGTCGGCGACGGAGATGCCGAGCGCCTCGGCGAGCTGGGCGGGGCCGTCAAGCGGGGGCAGGTCGTTCTCGGCGGCCCGCTCCTCGGCGTTGTCGAGATCCCAGCGGTCCCAGTCGTCGGCGTCGTTGTAGTAGACGTTCTCGCCGAGGTGGACGATGTGGTTGGCCTTGTAGGCCACCCACGCCTCCTGCTTGAGCCGACGGGTCTCGGCGGCTTCGGCCTTGAGCTCGTCTTTGTAGCGCTTGAGCTCGCGGGGGCTCATGCCGTCGGTCTCACGGCGCTCGACGAGGAAGCCGTGCTCGCGGAGCTGGGCGTTGATGTAGGCTTGAGGGCCGCCCGCCTGGACGATGGCGCGCCAGCGGTTGATGAGGTCGGATCGAGTCGCCATGGGTCGCCTGTGTCAGTCAGTCCGTCAGTCCGTCGAAGAAGATCGCAACAGCGTGCACGAAGGTCGGCGAGCGGCGCCGGTCATCCGGTGGTCGCGTCGAGGTAGCCCTTGCGCTCGAGGTCGTCGACGCGGGCGAAGAAGGCGTCTCGCGCATCATCGACGGTGTTGAAGACCATGTTCTGGACGCGCATGTCCTTGCCCCGGAGCCCCCAGCGGACCTTGACCCGCGAGCGGTTCAGGGTGACCTGGAAGACATGTTCGCCGTCGCCCTTGCGCTGCGAGTAGGTGCGGGTCTCGAGGGTGACGGTCTTGCGTGCCTTCTTGCCGGTGTGCTTCTCGGCCTCCTGACGGCGGTAGAGCAGCATGAGCGCGACGAGGTGGGCACATGGGCCCTGCTTGAGGCCATTTTTGCGGAAGAAGGTGCAGGTGCACTCGGCCTTCTTGATGCGGGCCTCATCGTCGATGAGGATCTGCGGACGGTACTCCCGCTTGTCCTCGCTGACGTCGACCTTGCCCGTGATTTCGAGGCCGGTGCCGTGGATGCGGTTCTCGCTCTCGACCTTGACCGCGCCCTTGCGCGCGACCAGATCCCAGGCCACCCGCTCGCGGTCGCTGCGGTACTCGAGGCGCGCGAGGTCGATGGGGACGTCCACGACGGGGCGCAGCCGGTAGAGGTCGTGGGCGATGTCGAACATGAGGCGGCCGTGCTGGCAGCCGAGCTGCAGCGCGGCGGTGAGCGCGGCGCCGGTGACGCCGGTGGCCTTGCCGATGGTTGCTGACGAGCCGGTCCAGTGATCGGCCAGGTGCGCGACGATCTTCTCGAGGTCGTCGGTGGAGCTGGCCGAGCGGGGCAACAGGAGGTCGAAGCTGAGGGCCTGGGACCAGTTCGAGGCCATGAAGCCCGTCAGGCCCAGGGTCAGGTCGAAGCCCGCGCCGCGGAACACCCAGAACGAGGGCAGGCCGCTGCCGACGACGTAGACGTCGACCTTGTCCACAAACGGCAACAGGCGACGCACCAGCGCGAGGCGCCGACGGCCCCACACCCGCACCACCTTGGCCTGCTTGCCCTTGTACGCCGCCGTGGTGGAGGTGATCACCTCCTCCCAGGGCTCCAGCACCAGCCGCGCCGGCTCGCCGGGCACGAGCTCGACCCGGAGGCCGCGGGGCTTGCCCTTCTTGTCGGCGTGAAGCCGCAGGTGACGGAGCGCGTTGTACACGTCCATCGGGCTGAGCTCGAAGTGATCGGTGGGCAGCATCGCCGAGGACTGGACCTGCAAAAAACCGCGCAGCCAGCCGTCCGGAACCTGGATCTTCTTCTCGAGCACCTCACCGACCGTGTCGGTCTTGACGGCCACCGCCTGCTGCCCGATCGACAGCCGGGTCTTGCGGTAGCTCCGCATCTGCTGGATGCCGTCGTAGAGGGAGCTGGAGAAGTCGATGTTGGTCGTGCCGTAGCGTCGGTCGCCCTCGAACTCGAAGGCCTCGCTGTGGATCCCTAGCTTGGCGTAGACGCCCTCGTCCTTGCTGAAGACCTCGAACAGCACCTGGTCGGGGTGGACGGTGATGATCGGGTCGAGCAGGAGCCAGGCCGACGGATCGTTGCGGGCCACCCACGTGAAGTAGGCCTGCTGGGCCTGCCAGACCGTCTGGGTGGAGGCCTGCTGCTTCAGGCGCAGGTAGGCGACGTAGGCGGTGCGGTCCTTTGGCTTGTAGCGGAAGTCGCTGCCGACCACGCCGTACAGAGCGCTCAGCGCCTCGCGCACGCGCAGCGGGTCGCGCAGCACGCCCACGCCGGAGACGGCGCTGCGATGGATGTCACCGAACAACGCCACGGTGGCCTCGCCCTGCTGAGCCACCACCTGACTGGCGCCGGCGTACTGCAGGTCCACGTTCGTCTGCGCGACCTCGCCGGAGTCGGCGGTGCCCTCGGGCTCGGTCGTATTCTTGTCCTCGGTCGTCATGGACACTCCTGCAAATTACACGGTCGCGGCGTCGCGAGTCTGAACTTTGTTGCGGAGCCGACGGCACCGACGGAAGGCGCGCCAGGCGGCCTTGCGGAGCTCGAGGTCCAGCTTTTCGTCCTTGCCGAGGGTCGCCAGGGCGTCCTCGGCGGCCACGGTGCCGAGGCGGCCGAGCGCCTCGATGGCGCCGAGTCGACTGACCTCGGAGGCGGCAGCGTCGGAGGCAGCGGCGCCGAGGCCGTCGAGCTGACCTGCGGCGACGAGGTGCGGCAGCACCACGCCCTGGTAGTGCACGGCGCCTGCGGCTCCCCGCAGCCCCGCGGCGACATCGACGCCGCGGCGCACGATGCGCCCGAGGCTGGTGGCGTCGCCGAGCAGCTCGGCCGAGAGCCGGGCGGCGTTGGCCGGGGCCCCCGCTGCGAGCGCCGAGATGGCGATGGCGCGCAGCTCGGGGTCGGCGCCGACGGCGATCTTGTCGAGCGCTGGCAGCTCGGCGGCCCCTAGCGCGCCGTCGGTGATGGACTGGAGCGCCGAGAGGCGAACCGGGCGCCACTCGGCGTCGTCCTCGCGGAGGCCCAGGGCGGTCATGCGGGCCTCGAGGCCCACACCGCCGCGTCCGAGCGCCCAGACGATCCATCGCAGCGCGCTGGCCAGGGCGTCGAGGTCGCCCGCGGGGCGCCCCTGAGTCTTGAGGGCGCGCTGCTCGCTCCACAGCGCCATCAGCGCCTCGAAGCGGCCGAGGAGCGCCGCTTCATGCGACGCACACCCCGCCCCCAGCCGTCCGAGCAGCCGGGCGGCCGTCTCGACGACGATGGGGTGCTGGCTGTCGAGCGCAGAGGCCGCGGCCTCCGTTGAGGTGCCCCGGCTCAGCAGGCTCGCCTGGAGCTTGTTGCGAGGCTCCTCCTCCTGCACCTTCGGGAGGATGCCGAGGATGCGGTCGGAGTCGCCGCGGGTGATGACGCGACCGAGCGCGTCGTCGTCGATGTCGGGGTGCTCGCTCTGGAGCAGCGCGTAGTCGGGCTCGAGGGAGTCGGCGCCACAGACCTCGCGCAGGGCCTCGTGGGCGGCCTGCACGATGCTCCAGTCGTCGTTCGTGGTGATCAGGCGGCTGAGCAGGTCACGGGTGGCCGGATCGTCGTTGTGGCTCAGGAGCGCGATGGCGTCCGTGTTGAACCAGCAGTCGGGGTCGACCGCCCGGTCGCGGATGATCTGCCAGGCCTCGCGGGTGCCGAACCAGCGCAGACCGGCCAGCGCGCTGCTGGCGACGCCGTCGTCGCCGCGGGCGAGGCGCTCGAGCAGCGTGAAGATCTCCGCCGCCTTGTCGGTCTTGCCCATGTGGCCGATCGCCTCGGCCGCGGCCTCCTGCAGGGCATGGTCGGTCTCGTTGGCCAGACGCAGGAGCAGGTCGAGGGCGCGCGGGTCGGCGAGCTCGCCGAGCGCGGCCACAGCCCGGACCCGCAGGCCGAAGTCGTCGAGCATCTCGACGCTGGTCTGCAGGACGTTGAGGCCGTCGGCGGCGCCCGCTCGGGCGAGGCCCTCGGCGGCGTAGAAGCGCGTGTCCGGGTCGGTGTGCTCGAGCGCACGCCGGAGCACCTCGACCTTTGCGCCGCGCTTGCGGGCGCGCCACGCAAACGCCTGCACAGCCTCGTGGCGGATGCCATCGTCGGGGTTGCCGGTCAACGCCTCAAGGACGGGGTCGACCTCGGCGCCGCGGGCCCACTGGGCGCTCGAGAGCAGCCAGCGGAGGCTGGACAGGTCGCCGACCTCGAGGAGCTTGTCGATGAGGCGGGCCAGGACGTCGGTGTGGCGAGGCTGCTGGCGCGTCTCCCAGGTGCGGTCGGCGCGCTCGTCCTCCTCATCCTCGATGTACTGGTCGAAGCCGCTGATGGTCTTCAGGGCGCCGATCGTCTCGCTGCGCCAGTTCGTCTTGTGCAGGTAGCCGAGCAGGCGGTCCACGACCGCGCGGTCACGCGTCTGGCCGACCTGCTGCATGAGCACGTAGAGGTTGGCGTTGCCGCGCTCGTCGTGCTCGAGGCGGTCCAGCAGGACACCCGCGGTGCGGGGGTCGTTCAGGCGGCTGAGCGCCCAGATGGCGTCGTACTGCTCGTAGTAGCCGTCGCTGCCGAGTTTTTCGACCAGGACGTCGAAGCAGGACTTGTCGTTGCGGTAGGACAGGGTCGAGGCCGCCTGGAAGCGGACCTGCTTGAAGCGCGACTTGAGCGCGCCACGCAGCAGCTCGTTGGCCTCCACGCTCTCCACCGGCTCGTAGCTGAGCCAGTTGACGGCCGTCAGGCGCATGTTCTGCGAGGCCGCCTCGAGCCCACCCGTGACCGCCGCGGCCAGGCCGAGGCGCTCCTTGAGCAGACGGGCCGCTTCGGTCTCGAGGCCGTCGGTGTTGGTCATCATGACCTGGCGAAGGATGGCGTTGCCCTCCTCCGACGACCCACCCCCGCTCAGCTCCTCCAGACCGCGCACGCCGACGTCGTTGTAGCCCGCCGCCAGCGCCTCGCCGCCCAACAGCTCCACCGCCACGCCCGCCGCCTTCAGGTGCTCGAAGGCCTGCAGCCGGACCTCGCCGACCCCATCCCGCAGCGACTGGACGAACACCGCACAAGCCGGGTCCACATAGGCACGGTCGTCGATGGCGATGGCGGCCAGGCGCCGAAGCGCCGTCTGGCGCACCCGCACCGGATTGATGCGGGCGTTGGCCCACGTCGAGGAGGTGCGGTCCTGGTTTCGCG
>Ga0100377_1004399_pt1 | contig 10870 bp, 7 predicted proteins | sample CryGeymeta201501_FD_83664 | JGI IMG/M metagenome (GOLD analysis project Ga0100377, IMG submission 83664) | Groundwater microbial communities from Crystal Geyser aquifers in Utah, USA - Crystal Geyser metaG 2015-01 | ecosystem: Environmental > Aquatic > Deep subsurface > Groundwater | place: USA... | reverse complement strand
CCGGCCGCGACCGCCTCATCCGCGAGGCGTACCACGCACTCAGACTCATCTCCTTCTTCACCGTCGGCGAAGACGAGTGCCGCGCCTGGACCCTCACCGCCGGCTGCAGCGCAGTCTCCGCCGCGGAGAAGATCCACTCCGACATCGCCCGCGGGTTCATCCGGGCCGAAGTAGTGGGTTTCGACGTGCTCAAAGCAGAAGGGTCATGGAACGCCGCCAAGACCAAGGGCCTGCTGCGTCTCGAAGGCAAGGAGTACCCCGTGCGAGACGGGGACGCGATCAGCTTCCGGTTTAGTGTGTGAGCGGGGGGGGGGCCTGCGCAGGAGGCGCTGCGTAGCTCCGGCGTATTGGGATCACGCTCACGCCGGCACCCGGGCCACCGGCAGGAGGACGGTGAAGGTTGTGCCGCGGTCGACTTTGCTCGTCACGCGGATGTCGCCGCCGTGCTTCTGGACGATCCCGAGGGACACCGACAGACCCAGCCCGGTGCCTTTGCCGGTGGGCTTTGTGGTGAAGAACGGATCGAAGACCCGGGTCAGTAGATGGTCGGGGATGCCCTTGCCGGTGTCTGAGAGTTCGATGGCAACGAAGTCGGGTTCGTCTGCCGGCCCGGTGGCGACTGTGAGCGTGCCGCCTTGGGGCATGGCGTCTACGGCGTTGAGCACCAAGTTCAGCAGCACTTGGTTGAGCTGTTGGTGGTCCCCGCGCACTTTGAGCAGGTTCTCGCCGAACCGCCGCTCAACCCGAATGCCCCCAAGGCGGAGCTGGTTCGCGGCCAGGCGCAGGGTCCCCTCCACCAGGTCCTGAACGTCCGGTAGGCCGGTGTGCAGCTCGCTCTCCCGGGCGAAGTCGAGCAGGTTTCGGACGATGCGCTGGGTTCGTTCGGCCTGGTCCACCAAGTCCGTGGCCATGTCGAGCTGTTCGTCTTCGGTGAGAGTCTGGCGGTCTTCCAGCAACATCGAGGCCGTCAGCATGATGTTGTTGATGGGGTTGTTCAGCTCGTGGGCAATCCCCGCGGTCAGCGTGCCGACGGCCTGCAGCTTGTGCGCCTGAACCAGCAGTTCCTGCCGCTTGATGATCTGGCCCATCATGTGGTTCATGGTCAGACCCAGCTCGGTGAATTCGTCGCGGTAACGCCGTTTGGGCGTGATGGGGGTGAAGTCGCCTTCGGCGACTCGACGGGCGACCTCCATCATGCGGTTCAGCGGCCGGAGGATCTGCCGGGTCAGGAAGTTCACGATGTAGCTGATCAACGGAAGCAGGACCGCCAGAAACACAATGGGGACCCGCTGGGACATGACCAGCATGGTGTTGAGGGACCGCCGTTCGCGCGCCATCAAGTCCTCAGCGACGGACACCATCTCCGAGCCGTGCACCCTCAGTTCCGCCTCGATGGCGGGCCGACTGGGGAGGGCGGCCTTTGGCTGCCGCTGGCTTAGCGCCTCGAGCCGCCCGAGGAGTTCCTCGTACTTCACCAGGTGGGTTGCCATGGTGTCGGCATGGGTGGCGCCCACCACGGTGGCGATGTTCCGCCGATGCCGTGCCAGGAGGTGCTCGGCTGTTTGCACATGCTCGATGGCGTCGCCCAGGTTTGTGCCGTACAGGAAGTAGTTCTTTTCGTACCGGCGCACCTGCTGGATTTCGAATGTGTAGCTGGCAGCGGCCTCCAGGAACTGCAACTTGTCGTGGATCCGCCGCAGCATGACCAGCGACGCCACCGTGATTCCCAGGCTGAGCACGAAGAGCAGCAAGAACCCCAGACTCATGCGGGTGCGGATGGACAGGCTGGGCCGCTCCCGCAGCGCCCTGCCGGCGTCGGTCTCGATCACGTGGAACAGCGGCGGCCTCTCGTCGGTTGTGGTTGGCGGGGGCGACGCGTTTGTCTCAGGCGAAGGCGCCATAGTCTCCCTCCAGGAAGCGCTCCACGAAGTGGTGGACGCGCGCTTCGTCGTCCATCAGCATGTCGAGTTGGCGGGCGCAGCCCATCAGCGCTCCCAGTGCTTCGAGGCCTGCCTCGGACGCGCCCCTTGATCGCCCGCGCATCCAGGCGGTCACCAGATCGCCGCGCCGGTCCACGCCGAAGTCGGAGCGCAGCAGGACCTCGGCGAGGAAGCGCGCGCGGAGGTCCGTCCGCTGCGGCCCGGCGCCGCCGCCGCGCAGGCGGAAGTTGACGTAGTTGTTCTCGCCGACCTCGGTGACCAAGGCATCCACCATGGCGAAGTGGTACGCCAGCCGCGCATTCAGGTTCAGGAACTCCGGGGCGACGATGGCGTAGTTCCGCTCCCCCAACCGCCGCACAGCGCCCGCGCCCTCGCCTGCTGAAGCCACGAGCACCGAGGCGAAGCCTGCCCCGCTGACCTGCCGCCGACCGGCCCACGAAACGCCGGGGCGCAGCACGCCCCTCCACAAGGCGCGGAAGGGCACGGAGTCGAGATTCTCCACGCGCAGCGCCGACTGCCGTCGAGCCTGCTCCGCAACGGCGCCGCCCAGGTCCATCACCGTGAGGTTCAACGGAACCTCCGTCTCCAGCCGCCAAACCTGCCGCCGCCCCTGTCGCACGGCCTCGTCCCCGATCTCGAACAGGGCCCGCACCGCCGTCTCATGGGTGTAGCGGACGAGGTCGTGCACCGACCGGCAACCCCGCGCCCTGAACCCCGCCGACAAGGGGTTGGTCAGGCTCAGCGCCAGGAGGCGGTCGTGGAGCACGCCGGCCGACCCACCCGATGCCGCCTGCCGCAAGCGGGAGCGCACCCGCTGCGCCACCTCGGGCCAGAGCGAGCCCTCGTAGACTCTGCGGTGGGTGGCGTCGAGACTCAGCACCGCGCCCGAGGCGAAGGCGTCTCCGGCGGGCAGGCCGAACAGGGCGGGCAGGCCGAACTCCCGAATCAGCGTGGCGGCGTGTCCGCCCGGGCCGCCTCGCTCGGCAACCAATCCGGACAGTCGGGAGAGGACCTCCGCCAACTCCGGCGTCGCGTCCTCGACCCAGAGAATCGCTCCGTCGGGGACGCCGGAAAGCCCGTCACGGCCGCGGACGACGTGCGCCGGGCCGACGGCGCGGCCGGGGAACACGGTGGTGCCGCCCTCCAGCAGCGGCGGGCGCGATCCGGCGGAGTGGCGGGCGTGGAGGGCCCGGTCTTCGACGCGGAGCGTCCTCGACTGCACGATCCACAGGACTCGGTCCGGGGCGAGCACCCACTCAATGTCCTGGGGCCGGCCGAAGTGCCGTTCGAGGCGCAGGCCGGTCTGGGCCAGCTCCTGGAGATCCGCCGGCGACAGGCAATCGGGGCCGGTCGCACTGGCCGCCGCGCCCGCCGCTTCACCGGCTTCAGTCGGTCCAGAGGGGAAAAGAACCTCGCCGGGCCGGTCGCGGCTCAACAGGAGCGTCGCCCCCAGCACCCGCCCCTGGACCAGACCGTCTGCGAGCCCGGGGACCGCGGTTAGCAGCATCCGGCCGCCGGCCTCGTCAACGGGGTCGCGGGTGTATAGGACGCCCGCAGCCCGCGCCTCCACCATGGGGAGGAAGAGAACAGCCATGGGCGTGTCCACTTCGGTGAACCCGCACATCAGCCGGTACAGGATGGCCCGGTCGCTGAAGCGACTCTCGACGACTTGTCGCCAGGCGTGTTGCAGCCGATCGGTGGTCACGTTCAGGAAGCTGTCGAACTGCCCCGCGAAGCTGAACGGGCCGTCCTCTCCCACGGCGCTGGACCGCGCGGCCCACAGCGACGGCCACGGCATCGGGAACTGCATCACCCCGTCGGCAATGGCGTCCGCGACTTTGCGGGGGACCGGTCGGGAGCGGAGCAGCCCCCGGATTTCGGCGGCTCGCTCGCGGAACACGTCGCGTCCGGCCGCAAGCGTCAGCTCTTCCCTGCACTTGCGGATCGATTGGTGCAGGTCGCCCTCCTCCAGGAAAAGCCGGTAGGCGGCTGTGGTGACGACAAAGCCCGCGGGCACGTGCGCCGGCATCACGAGGCGGAGTTCGCCCAGCGAGGCGGCCTTGCCACCCACCTCGCGGGCGCGTGCCCGGCTGGCGTCGTGGAGCGGAAGCACGAGGGGCCGGGCGGCCGGGGGGGGGGAACCCGCCAAGGTACTTCCTTACTTCGCGCTCGATCTCCTCATGGGCGTCATACAGAGCGCGGTCGCGATCCCGGGTCAGCAGGTTGAGGTTCTCGGCGGCCAACAGCGAGCCCTCCAAGAGGCCGAGCACCGGCTCCCGGACGGGGCCCTGACCCGGGTCCAGGTGTCGCAGGTCCGCCTCCAGGTCGGCCATCAACTCAAGCAGTTCGCTGTTGTTCGCCAGTAGCCGCCGCAGCACGCGGTAGCGCTGCCCGACGGGGTCGGGCGGGGTCGTTGGCCCCTGGGCGCTGGAGGACGGGCGGTTCATGCCAAATCCTTGTGGGGCGGCGGAGCCGCGGCGGGCGCGAGCCGACGACGCTCCGTTGGTTGGGGAGGTGTATCCCAGCCAACCGGTGACGGCTGCGGGCGGACAGCGCGCCTTTCAGGTCAGCTCGCCGGCTCTGGTTGCTCCAGAGAACGGGCGGCACGCTCAACCATGGCGCGGAGGTCGTTTGGCTTGAACGGCTTGGCCAGGAAGTCGAACGCGCCCTTCACCAAGGCCTCGCGGGCCATCTCGATGGTGGCGTAGCCGGTGATGATGATCACCTTGGTCCGGTCGGACCGCTCCTTTACGCGCTCCAGCACTTGGATGCCGTTCACGTCCTCCATTCGGACGTCGGTCACCACAACGTCGAACTCCTTCTCGCCGAGGCGGCGGAGCGCCTGTGCGGGGTTCTCGAATACCTCCACCTCCAGCCCGCTTTTCTCCAGGGCGGGTTTCAGCCGCTTTCCGACGATCGGTTCGTCGTCGAGCACCATAATCTGCAGCGCCTTCTCCATCGGTTCCTCCCTATCGGAAGTCCTGCTTAGAGCCGCTCCAAACAGCGCGCGGACGCGCCGCGGAACGGCCCTCAGGTGTACTGCGCCATGAACCTCGGTACCTGCTCGGCCGGGCTGAATCCGTGCCAGCCGGTGGCGTCTACTGCGTGCAGTGCCGAGGCCAGATGAGCCACAATCTCGAGCCGTTCCTCCGTCTCGGCCTGGGGCAGTCCGCCGAGCCAGCCCGAGAGCGCTCCGGGGGTGTGCGTTACTGCGAAGTCGAGCCCGGTCAGCACCTCGCCGGCAAATCGCCCGCGAAGGCGCGGCGGCTCCGTCAGGTCGCCGCCCGGCGCAAACTGGCAGTAGAGATAGTTCGAGTCACGGCTGGCACCCACGAAGGAGTCGATCAGCTCGCACCCCGCCAGCCCTCGGAGCAGGACGGTGGCGTGCTCTTCAGTTACGACAGCCAGCACGGAATCAGGCAGCGGCGCGGCCGCAGTCGAGTCGCTCAGGTTGAGGCCGCGGAGCAACGCCCGCAAGGGGCGGCTTCTGAGCGCCACGTCCTCGGCGTCGGCTTCGTCCCGCGACAGCCCCTCTCCCAGGTCCAGTACCCGGGTCCCCGACGGCCTCGCACACGCGTTGGCCCATAGTTCGCGGCGCTCCCCAAGCTGGTCGATTAGCGCTTCCCCGGCAAGCTCCTGGGCCAGGTAGACCAGCTCCCGAACGGCGGTGCAGTCCTCGAGACGTGCCGGGCAGTCTCCCGAGGAGAGCGGGAACATGGCGCGGCGAACCTGTCGCAGGGCGACGTACTCCGGTTCTTCGCCCTGACCGAGGCGGTGAAGCCGGTAGTACTCCAGCAGCTCGTGGACGCGACCCTCGTACACCACGTTCTCGTCCGCATCCACCGTCACCACGGTGCCCGGCGTCAGACGCGCGGCAGCATCTCGCAGCCCCACCAGCGTGGGGAGGCGGAACTCCCTCACCAACCTGCCGGCGTCGCTGGCAAGGCGGCTCCCTTCGACCAAGATCGCGACCGCGTGACGGGCTGCCTCCAGCAGCCGCTCCTCTGGCGGCAGGGCGTCCACCACCAGCACCGAGCCCGGTGGGCAGGCGACCACCTCCGGAGCCGCCTCAGCCCGGAAGACGGGCCCGGCGGCCACTCCGCGACAGGCAACCTCGCCGCTCCCTCGATGGAGCACTCGCGTCCGTTCGAGAGCGGCGGCAAGCGTGTCCGGCGGCACGGCGGCAGTCTCCAGGGCGAGGGGTGCCGCGCCCGGCTCCGGGCGGGAGGCGACCACCAACCTGCGGACCTCCTTGCGCAGGCTCTCGACCACACCGTGCGCGGCCTCGTGTCGGCCGGCCGTCAGGACGTTCAGGTCGAAGACCACTGCCTCCGCCAGGTCAAAGACCGTCTCGACCAAGGTGGCCACGTAGCCCCGATCCAGGACGTAGTCGCCGGCCTGCTTGTCGGCGGCGTCGGTCTCCAAGTCCAGAAACCGCCCGTAGCGCCTCAGGAGTTGCCGGAAGCGGGTCGTCCGCAACCGCACCAGACGCAGCGCGGGTGAGCGCTCCCGGCCGATGAGGCGGCCAAGCCACCGCATGTTTTGCCTCCGCACCGGGGGGTCTCAGGGCGCTGCGGCCTCGATCAGCGTCGTCCGGACACGGCCTTTCTCCCGGTATGCGCGAATCACGTTGAAGAGAATCAGCCCCGCCCCCGAAAGACCGGCGACGAAGAGCATGAGTTTGCTCGCTTGGTTGAAGTAGACGTCCCAGCCCGGGTTCATGGCGATCAGCCCGAGCTGCCTCAGATAGATGGGCACCGCAACGGCCCGGCTGACTACGCAGAGGAGGATGATGGCGCCGGTTACGAGCCGGATCACCATCTCCTTCACGACCTTGGTGCCATAGGCGCCGATGTAGACGCCGAACAACGAACCCAGGTACATCAGCATCGTGAGACGGATATCGACGTACCCGAGCCAGGCGTAGTTGATGGCGCCGAACGCCCCCATGAACATGGCGAGATAGAGCTCGGTACCGGCGGCCACGGCTGTCGGCAGGCCGAAGACGTAGATCATGGCCGGCACGCCGATGAACCCGCCGACCCCGATGGTCCCAGCCAGATACCCCGTAGCCAGCCCCACCAGCATCAGGATCCAGAGCGAGATGCGCACATCCGCAACCGGGAAGTAGATGTAGGGCGGCAGGTGGAGGCGACTGAGGCAGGCTGCGATTTTCCGCGAGGGGCCGGTGTCGCCATTCTCCGGCCGCGTGCGGAGCGCGTCCCGCAACATCGACACGGCGACGAGACTGAGGATGCAGATGAAGACGAGGCTGATGTAGAGATCGGCGGCGGCGCCGCCACCCCCCTCGCCGTGACTGCCACCGCCGCCGCCCTTGAACAGGAAGCCGGTAATCCAGACCGCGATCTGGATGCCAACAAAGGAGGTGAAGACCAGGAAGCCGCCAAGCCGTCGATCGACATTGCCCAACTCGCCGTGCTTCTTGGAGCCCATCATCGCCTTCCCGAACTTGTGGGCGATGTTGCTGGCTACCGCCACGACTCCGGGCACGCCCAGGTTCATCATGCCCGGAGTCATGAAGAAGGCGCCGCCGCTCCCGATGAAGCCGCTGAGGATTCCGCCGACGAACCCCAGCAACACCACCTGGGCGGCCGTCCAGAAGTTGACATGAATGAAGTGGTAGATCAGGAATGATTCCACACGCCGGCTCCCTTTCTCATTCCATCCGGAGGAGCTTCAAGAACGTCCGGGCCACGGTTCCGTACAGGTGCGCCACGACCGGCACGAACAGGAACACCGACACCGAGGACAAAAGCCGCCCCTTCCAGTCGTGACCGGTCAAGAACTTCAGCACGGCCACTTGGTGCGTCATCACCAGCGCGTAGAGCACGCACGTCAAAGCCAGGAGGCCGACCAGCCGCAGGGCGTCGCTCTTGCCGAACAAGTACTGGGTTCTCAGTTCCTCGGCGAGCACCACCGGCGCCTTGACATGATCCGCCAAGAGCGCTCGCAGGTCTCGCGCCATCCGGGTCCGTGCCGCGTGCCCTTTCGAGAGGAACACGTCACCCACCACTACCATCGTGCAGGGGCTGCAGTGGTGCAGTGCTTCGAGCAGCCGCTCCGGCCCACCCCGCACGCTTCGGCCGCCCCCGGTCCTTCCCAACCGCGCCAGTGCGTCCACCGTCTGCTCGAGCCCCTCGTTGTCCGAGGCTGCCGACTCGTCCATGTCATCCTCGACGCCCCCGTTGCACTCATGGTCCGAGGCGACGACTTCCGCCTCGACGGGTCCCTCCGTGGTCTCGGCTTCTTCTTCTGGGGCGAAGCGAAGGAGGGCCACCGCGGCGTCCCACTTGGCGGCCACCTCGACCACCTCGCCGAACACTTGGGCGGCCGGGTCGAACGTCTCCTGAATCCACACGACGTTGGTGGAGGCCATCGTAGCCCGGAGGTCCCGCATACCCTCAAGTTCGCCCACAACCCGCGGGATCTGGCTCGCCAGGCGGGCATCCTCGGGCAGGTAGGTCACGGTCACCACGCCGTCGGTGCACGTCGTCTTGAAGCGGGCGCAGCTTGTCTGATCGTCTCTCGCCAGCAGGACGCGGGCACGGGACGCCAGCCCCAGATCCTGCAGGGCCTTCCGCGAGGCAGGGGTCATCTGGAAGTCGGGGAGCTGCGCCGTGGACGTGACGGCCGCAGCCGCGTTCACGGGCGACATCCGCTCCAGGTTCAGCACCAGGTCGTAATGCGCCACGTCTTCCCACAGCACGCCGTACATCGCCCGCGCCCACCGGCGCCGATCTTCATCCACGTCCTCCACGTACCGGCGCGCCTTGTCGCGGCTAACGCCGAGCTGGTGCACGGCGGCGCGGATGCGGTACTCGCGATCTGCGACAACGCGGACCCGCAGCACGTTCCCAACCCCCGGCAGCACCAAGTGACCTTGCCGGCCGTGGTACACAACGTCGCCTTCGAGCGCGCGCCGGCACAGGAAGTCTGTTGTAAAGGCAAGGTAATGTTCGCGTTCCAGGGAAAGCCGACTGGTGAACTCCCCCGGTTTCAGCATCGCCGCCTCGAGCCGGCCCACCTGGATGCCCTCGTTGGTCGCCGCCTCCGTCAGTTCCTCGCGACACAGACACCGGTAGCCGAGGTTCTCGCATAGCCGTGCGGCCAGCTCTTTGCCGCCTGCCAGTGTCCCTCTCGAGACGCAGATTAGCTGCATTTTGGTCCCCCAACGTAAGCGGCGGACGGTCTCAGTCAGTGCTGCGCTTCTGCCACATTCGCCTTGAAGCGACCAGCGCCGGGTCTGGCAATGACTGGAGAAGCGGCCACGCGGGCTTGCATTGTACTTTACGTGCCCTTTACAGTCAATGTGCCGGCCCTCAGCGCGATCGGGGGGGGTATTCCGACCTCCAGCCAGGGCCGTGGGACCCGCCGGTCCTGCGAACGGAGCCGCAGACCGTTCCCCTCAGCAGGGCGTTCCCCTCCCCCACACTGGCGGGCGTTAGCCCTGGATTCCGAAGCCCTTGCTCTTCCTGCCCTCCATGTTTCTGGCCCAAGGGAGACCTTTGACAGGAACGTGGCGGGCAGGAAGAGGAAGGGGGACCGTCAGTGCGGCGAGGGCGTGCTGCCGACTCCAGAGGGCCGGTGGCCCCGTCGTCTCAGCGTGGGCGCGAGGCGGGCGGCAGCGGGCTCTCGGGGCTGGGTCGACGGCGCCCAGTCGCCCTCGACCTGCTGCCTCCCTTGGCTGCAGGCGATGCCAGCTCCGCGACAGGTGGCTGCTCGACTGCGGGCGAAGCGGCAGCTCCGGCGCTGGGGCGGGGCGCCTCTGCCGGGAGGGCGGGTTCCGGCGCTTCCTGCTCCGAGGGTTCCGCGCGCGGCGGAGGCGGCGCGTCGAGCGGGTTGGGCGGGTTCGCCTCGATGGCCCGGTGGTCGTCCGTGGTCAGGTCGCCCAGAACGCGGATCGAGTACGGCTGCACGGGTTGCGTTCGGTTCTTCACGTAGAGCGGCTTCAACTTCTCGGCCGGAATCTCGCCGTGCACACGTTGGTAGACGCTGTCGCTGATGAGCACTTCGCCGGCTCGGGAGTTGGACTCGAGGCGGGAGGCGACATTGACCGGGTCGCCGACGACCGTGTAGTCCATCCGCTTCTCGGCGCCGATGCTTCCCGAGATCACGTTGCCCAGGTTGACGCCCACCCGCACATTGAGCGCGCCCATCCCCGCTTCGCGCCACTCCGCCTCCAGGTCGGCCACCGCGCGCTGCATCGCAACGGCGCACCGGACGGCGCGGAGCGGGTGGTCGTCCGCCCCCTCCGCTGCGAGGAAAATGGCCATCGTGCCGTCTCCCATGTACTTGTCCAGCACCCCGTCGTTTTCCTCGATGACCTCGTGGGTGACCGAGTGATACCGGTTCAGCATGCGGACGAGTGTGGTCGGCTCGGAGGACTCCGAGATGCGGGTGAACCCCTCGATGTCGGCGAACAGAATGGTGCACTCCACGGTCCGCGTGGTGGCGGCAAGCGCCTGTTCGCGGTTGCGCTCGATGTCTTCAACCACGGACTTGGGCACGTACTTGCCCAACTTGTCCCGCTGCAGTTGCAGCCAGCGCACCCGTTCCATGGAGCCGCGCAGCTCTTCCGCCTGGCGCTTTGTCTCCTCGTACAGGCGGGCGTTCTCGATGGCGATGGTGGCGTGGTGGGAGAACGACACCAGCGTGTCGAGGTCCTTCTCCAGGAAGAGCGGCTTCTCCGCACCCTGGGCGACCTGCAGGACGCCGCGAACCTCGGCCTGGATCTTCAGCGGCACACACAACACGGACTTGGTGCGAAACCCGCCCCCTCTTTCTGAGTCGGAGTCGAAACGCGGATCATTGTAGGCGTCGTCGATCCGGAGCGGCTCCCCGGTCTTTGCCACCCAACCGGCGATCCCCTCACCGATCCTGACGCGCGAGCCTTCTTCGGCCTGACCGGG
>Ga0100377_1004398_pt1 | contig 10872 bp, 10 predicted proteins | sample CryGeymeta201501_FD_83664 | JGI IMG/M metagenome (GOLD analysis project Ga0100377, IMG submission 83664) | Groundwater microbial communities from Crystal Geyser aquifers in Utah, USA - Crystal Geyser metaG 2015-01 | ecosystem: Environmental > Aquatic > Deep subsurface > Groundwater | place: USA... | reverse complement strand
TGCGGCGTCAATTTTTCGAGTTCTGCCGCCAAAACATGAAATTCTTCGGTTTTCATCGTAGCACCTATCTTATTGATTGGTATGGCGATAGTATAGACCACTACTTAACAGTGACATAGCCTTGATGATCCAGTTCACGATCATCGAGGCCGTTCATGCCGACTTGCCGGCACTGGGTTCCTTGCTGCATGAACTGTTCACTATGGAGAGTGATTTCGAGCCAGATGCCGCCAGGCAGGACGCGGGTTTGCGGCTGATCCTCGATAATCCGGCGTTGGGGCGGATTTTTGTCCTGCGCGCCGGGGAAGCCGTCGCCGGCATGGCGAATGTGCTGGTGACGGTCAGTACCGCCGAAGGGGCTCTGGTTCTGTTGCTGGAGGATGTGATCGTGGCCGGTTCGTGGCGGGGGAAGGGGCTGGGCGCCCGCCTGGTGAACCATGTGCTGGCATGGGCGCGGGCTCAGGGCTATTCCAGGGTGACGCTGCTGGCAGACCGGCAGAATGCGTCGGCGCTACGTTTCTATGAAAAACTGGGTTTTCGCGAGTCCGCCATGCGGGTTTACCGTAAAAATCTGTCTTGATGAATATCGGGTTGGCAACCGGATCTAGTGGGCCGTCACGTTGAAATTGCGGGAGGTCGCACCTACGCACACCGTCGCTTCATGTTGACTGACTGCCAGGTGCCGCCTTGTGCCAAAGGCCGTCTTAAACCTTTTTCAGGTAGCAAGCCTTCAACATGAAGTTGCCAGCGTCCATCTTGCAGTCCACCTCGTGGTCACCTCCAACCAAACGGATGCTTTTGACCTTGGTGCCCACTTTAAGAGTGGTAGACGATCCTTTGACTTTTAGATCCTTGATCAGAACCACTGCGTCGCCATTGCTTAACACATTGCCGTTGGCATCCTTTATCACTGCGTCTGCGTTATCGTCGGCGCGTGCGGTTTCTGCCATTGGCCATTCGTGTCCGCAGTCGGGACAAATATAGTTGTCGCCATCCGGGTAGGTGTTCTCCATGGCGCATTGGGGGCAGGCGGGGATTGTGGACATGATTGCTCTCAAATTGTAGGTGGTTCAGACGACTCGAATTATAACCGTTACCAGAGACGGCAACCATGGCTGATTTCTATCGGGGGGCATTTTTGTAACTGCCCGGCGTCTCATTTTGTGGTTCGATCATACCAGTCTGGGTTGAATTGTCAGGCATTTTGCTTCATCTTGGGATAAATGTTTGTTGATTACAGAGGGTAGATGCTTAGGCGATTTAATGCGTAGTTGTTTATTGACATTGAATCTGCCAAACACAACTTCAATATCATTGATTGTCACTCCAAATTCTTCTGCCAGGAATCGAACCATATGATCTGTTGCTTTGCCCGCCATTGGCGCGGCAGCGACACTAATTTTGAGTTGATTGCCTTTGACCTTGCCAATAGCATCTTTTTTTGCGCTGGGTTTGCCGAGAATATTAAGCACTAAAGTTTCTCCATCCCAGACACAGAAGGAATTAATTTCCAATCCTTTGTGCGCCACTTTATCTCCGATATACGATTGTTTGTTTTGCGTTATTTGGCTGGCTTGCCTCTTCACTTCTTACAAGTACACCATTCAAACTGCGATGGCAATTGTACCAAGATCATCCGCAAAGCCAACGAATGAATCTGTACTCACTCCAGCAGCGCGACGCTCTTCACCTGGGCGAAAACCGCCATACCGGGTTTGAGGCCCAGCAGGGCGCTGGATTTGCGCGTGATCCGCGCCAGCAGCGGGACGCCTCCGGCATTTAGCCGCACCACGACATGGGCCGGGGTTTCGTCGGCGATCTCCAGCACCTTGGCTGGCAGGATGTTGAGGATGCTGGAGTCAACGTGCCGTTCCAGGGCGAGGCTGACGTCGCGGGCATGGATGCGCAAACGCATGCGGTGCTCCAAGGCGTGGGGTTGGCGGGCGACGATGATGCTGCCGCCAGCAAAATCGAGCCGGGTGAGATGATAGGTCTCGTCGTGCTCGCCTACTATCGTGTCGATCACCACGCCGGCCTCGTCGCCGTGGGCCAGGGGGAGATCCAGGCGCGTCAGCATTTCGTGAATCGGCCCGCTCGCCACGATTTTTCCCCCTTCCATCAGCACCATGGTGTCGGCCAGTCGCGCCACCTCGTCCGGCGAATGGCTGACGTAGACGACAGGAATTTCCAGCTCGTCGTGCAGCCGCTCCAGATAAGGCAGTATCTCCTGCTTGCGCGCCAAGTCGAGCGCAGCCAGCGGCTCGTCCATCAGCAGTATCCTGGGGCTCACCGCCAGCGCTCGGGCGATGGCCACGCGGCTTCGTTCGCCGCCGGAAAGGCGATCCGGCATACGTTCCAGCAGGTGGCCGATGCCCAGCAACTCGATGGCGCTGTCCAGCGACACCCGCCGCGCGCCGTCTGCGATGCGGCTCATGCCATATTCCAGATTGCGCCGCACGTTGAGGTGCGGAAACAGGCTGGCCTCCTGGAACACATAACCCAGAGACCGGTGGTGGGTCGGCACGAACAACGAGCCCTGTTGCCAGACCTTGCCATCCAGGGCGAGATAGCCATCCGGCGCCCGTTCCAGGCCGGCCAGACAGCGTAGCAGGGTGGTCTTGCCGGAACCGGAATGGCCGAATAGCGCGGTAATTCCCCGGCCAGGCAAAGTCAGATCAACATCCAGATTGAAACCGGAAAAGTCCAGCTTGAAGCGTGCCTCGATGCTCATAGGTGCACCGTCATGTAACGCCGGTTGAGGGCATAGACCGTCACCAGCATCAGAAAGGAAGCCGCCAGCAGGCCACCGGCCAGGATATGGGCGGAAGCGTATTCCATGGCCTCGGCATGGTCGTAGATGGCGATGGACAATACCCGCGTCTGGTCCGGGATGTTGCCGCCCACCATGAGCACCACGCCGAATTCGCCGACAGTGTGGGCGAAGGTAAGCGTGATGGCGGTAAGAAAGCCGCGCCGGGCCATGGGAACCGCCACGGTGAAGAAGCGATCCCAGGGCCCGGCGCGCAGGGTGGCGGCCGCCTCGATCATGCGGTTGCCAACGGCGTTGAAGGCGTCCTTGAGCGGTTGCGTCATGAAGGGCAGGGAATAGAGCGTCGAGGCCACCACCAGGCCGGGAAAAGTGAAGGCCAGGTGATGCAGTCCCATGGCTTCGAGGGTGCTGCCGACCAGCCCCTTGGGGCCGAGCAGCACCAGCATGTAAAAGCCCAGCACCGTGGGCGGCAGCACTAGGGGCAGGGCCACGATAGACTCCGCCACCACGGCAAAGCGCGAGCGGCTGCGGGCCAGCCACCAAGCCAGCGGCGTGCCCAGGACAAGCAACACCAGAGTGGTGACGCCGGACAATTCCAGGGTTACCTTGAGCGCCAGCCAATCGGATTCGGACATGATATTTCCCGCTCACTCGCCCGGCAGGACGAAGCCGTAGCGGCGCATCACCGCCCGTGCCGCCGGGGTTTCCATGTAATTGGCGAAGGCCGCCGCCAGAGGATTATCCCTGGCGCGGGCGGTGATGACGTAAGCCTGCTCCAGCGGCGCGTGCCACTCGGACGGGATCAGTGTCCAGGCACCCTTGCCGGTCAGTGCCGGCCCCTTCACCAGGGACAGGGCGACGATGCCGGCTTCCGCCGCGCCGCTGTCCACGTATTGGGACGTGTGCGCGATGTTCTCGCCCAGTACCAGCTTGGGTTTCATGGCGTCCCACACGCCTTCGTGCTGCAAGGCTTCCTGGGCGCGGCGACCGTAGGGCGCGTGATCCGGGTTGGCGATAGCGAATTTTCGGATAGCCGGGCTGGTGGGCAACGACTTCAACGGTAGCTTCGCCAGTTCCGGCTTGAGGCTCCACAGCACGATGCGACCGATGGCATAAAGCTTGGGTGGGGTGGCGGCCAGTCCCTTATCCCGCAGTTCGCGGGGATAGGCGATGTCGGCAGAGAAGAACAGGTCGAAGGGCGCACCGTTCTGTATCTGGGTGTGGAACTTGCCGGAGGAGCCGAAGATAATGTCCATCTTGTCGTTGGGATGCTCGGCGCGGAAGGCGCCGCCCATTTCCTCCAGGGCGTACTTGAGGTCGGCGGCAGCGGCGATAGTGAGTTCACCCGCCTCGGTGCGGTAAGTAAACCCCGCGAACAAGGTTAGCAGTGCGAGGACGCGAAGCAGCGGTTTTACGATACGTGGTTTCATTAAGAATTTCTCCCTTGTTATATATGGCAGAATACAGCGCAAGGCGGCCAAGTACCCTTGAAGTTCATAAAAGCAATCTTTGTTCCAGCGGCGGGTAGCTCAACGAATAATGTTGTTATTCATCATGTTGAGTAAAAACTGTTGCAACACGCGAAGGAGTCGGATGTATTCATCCGTACATAACGCAGCGCTATCCTAGTGCCTATGCACCGAAAATGTCAATCCGGCGCAGCAACGAGCAGGGATGAAAAATACGCCATGTCGTCCGCCACCGCTTGAGCGGCTTTGTCCTCCATCTCCCGGTAGCGGCGCAGCACTTCGCGCCCGAAATCGGAGATGCGGGCGCCGCCGCCACCCTTACCGCCGGTGGCGGTTTCCACCAAGGGGGACTTGAAGCATTGGTTCATCGTATCCACCAGCAGCCAGGCACGGCGATAGCTCATGTTCATGCATCGGGCGGCGGCGGAGATGGAGCCGGTTTTCGCGATATGTTCCAGCAGCTCCGCCTTGCCGGGGCCGATGGGGATGGCATGGCCAAGCAGAATGCGCAGGCGGGGTTGAAGCGAATCGTTCATGGCGGGAATATCGGGTTCCGAAAAACCGATACGATACCCGTTTGACGTCAGGGCGCAAGAGGCGGCATGGCGAAGTGGGTTGCCATCGAATTCCTATACTGAATCCCGCACTGCCGGGGCCATTCTCAGCAGTCCCTTCGTCTGTTCGCCGATCCGGTGCGTCACGGCAGGATCGAGCGCGGCAAGCCAGCGCTTGGGAATCGCCTCCGAGCCGTACAGCGCGCCAGCCAGCATTCCCGCCAGCGCTCCCGTGGTATCTGCGTCCTCGCCACAGTTGACGGTATCCACCACGCAGCTCTCGAAATTGTCGGTGTAGAAAAAGTGGTGCAGCACCGTTTGCACCGTGTCCACGATGTAGCCCGAGGCGCGGCCCGGATAAGGGTTGAGGCGAAACTGCCGGTGCTGTTCGATCAGGCGGTTGGCGATGGCGCGGCATTCCTTGATGCCGCCGCCGAGGATCAGGGTTTGCGCCATCCGCCCCAGCGCCAAGGTACCCGCATCGGAAAACGGATGGTGGTGGGTGATGTGGGCCTGTTCCAAGGCGCAGCGCTCGAATTGGGCGTCGTTTCCCAAGGTGAACAAGGCTACCGGCAGGTTGCGCATGGCCGCGCCGTTGCCCCCGTCGGTGTCGGACAAGGGCGCTTCCAGCGTGCCTTCAAGCATGTAGCGGCGGATGCCTCGGCGGCAGGTGGCGCCGACATCCACCGGTTTGGATTTGAGCCAGGCGGCGAAGCCGTCGGCTGCCGCCGTGAGATTCCAGCCGCCGCTATCCAGGATCGCCTGGCCGAGATACAGGGACATCTCGGTATCGTCCGTCACCTGCCCAGTCTTGAGACGCAACCAGCCGCCGCCGGTGATGTCGCGGTGGGTGCCATATTGCGCCTTGATCTCGCGCGGCATCAGGAACTCCACCGTTGCGCCCAGTGCGTCGCCGCAGGCCAGACCGAGATAGGCGCCGAGCGCCCTGCCGCGCAGGGAGGCGGGTGATGGAGAATGGGTAATGGGTGATAAACGCATCATCAAAAATAGCTCATCGTCACCCGGTAATCGCCGCCGATCACCAGGTACTCCCCTTCGCCCTTGAGAGGGTGTCCGGCCAGCAGGCCGTTGAAAAACAACACTTTCGCCACCGGCACCCTGGCTTCGAGGATGATGTCGCCGAATTCGTCGGCGATGTAGCGGTGGGCAGTGAACGAAACCAGGTTGTTTTGGCGGATCACGGCGGTGCGTTTGTCGATGCGTTCGATCATCGGGTGTTCGTCGAAATTGTTGATGCCCCGGTACAGGGTGAGGTGCCTGCGCCCCGGCACCATCCAGCGCGCCAGCATCCACTGGCAGAACTCGTACAGGATGTCGAGTTGCAGGCTGATGCTGTTGTTGTGGAAGCGGCTCGACATTTTCTGTTCGACGTAGGCGATCCAGGCGGGTGAAGGAAACCGGCCCAGCTTCTCCTTGTGAAAGGTGGGCAATAGGCCGAACCGGCTTTCCACCCAGCCTTTCAGTACCGCCCCCTCCGGGCCGTTGGAGTCGAACCCCCAGCCCTCCAGCAGGCGCCGGTAGCTGGAGCGGAAGCGCCGCTTGCCGTCGCCTTCGTCGCCCGCCAGCGCGATCCCGTCCAGCCCGAACAGCATGCCCATGTAGTGCTCGAACATCCCGCCAGCCTCGGCAATATCCGGCGCCTTGTCCAGCATCTCGAAAAAAGGCCGGTTCATCTCCCGCACGCCGCTGATCGCCAGCGGCAGCGGGGTGTCATTAAAGGCGGCGCTGGCCAAGAGACCGGTAGGGATGCCCACCAGGTTGGTGCTGTGGCCTTTGAAATTGTCGGTTTTTTCGTCCATTAGGAGTGGTTCAGCAAGTTCCGTTCCTTCTTGTCCCTTTCAGCCAGTCTGTCATTCCCGCGCAGGCTGGAATCCATAGGCAGGCACTTATTGCGACAGGCTTATAGATTCCCGCCTGCGCGGGAATGACGAAGTTTTTAATGGGCACCTGAGTCGTTGCAATTTCCGAAGACTTCCCGACATCGCCATCCTGTTTGTCGGTTTTGCGACACACGGTTTGATGACCATGAAAATTCATAAATATTTAACATAAACATTGCGTTGAGAGATTATTAAAGGACCTGGCACGGTGGTTGCATAAGCGTTGAGCAAGGCAGGTTGCATGACAGCAAACCGAACCCGATTTTTAATTTTTAAAGAAGGAGAAAATGATGGGCGCACTGAGACAAATCGCTTTTTACGGCAAGGGTGGGATCGGCAAGTCCACCACTTCCCAAAACACCCTGGCGGCTCTGGCCGAGATGGGCCAGAAAATCCTCATCGTCGGCTGCGACCCCAAGGCCGACTCCACCCGTTTGATCCTGCACGCCAAGGCGCAGGACACGGTGCTCTCCCTGGCCGCCGAAGCGGGCAGCGTGGAAGACCTGGAAATCGAGGACGTGCTGAAGTTCGGTTACCGCGACATCAAGTGCGCAGAGTCCGGCGGGCCTGAGCCTGGAGTGGGCTGCGCCGGTCGCGGCGTGATCACCGCCATCAATTTCCTCGAAGAAAATGGCGCTTACGAGGGCATGGACTACGTTTCCTACGACGTGCTCGGCGACGTGGTGTGCGGCGGTTTCGCCATGCCCATTCGCGAGAACAAGGCGCAGGAGATCTACATCGTGATGTCCGGCGAGATGATGGCGATGTATGCCGCCAACAACATTGCCAAGGGGATTCTCAAATATGCCAACGCCGGCGGCGTGCGTCTGGGTGGCCTGGTTTGCAACGAGCGCCAGACCGACAAGGAACTGGAGTTGGCCGAAGCCCTGGCGAAGAAGCTGAACACCACGCTGATCCACTTCGTGCCGCGCGACAACATCGTGCAGCACGCCGAGCTGCGCCGCATGACGGTGCTGGAATACGCGCCGGATTCGAAGCAGGCCGAAGAGTACCGCCAGCTTGCCCAGAAAATCCATGCCAACGCCGGCAAGGGCACGATTCCGACCCCGATCACCATGGACGAGCTGGAAGACATGTTGCTCGAGTTCGGCATCATAGAGGCAGTGGACGAGTCCATCGTCGGCAAGGCGGCCGTAGCGGCTTAAAATAAATACGTAGGTTGGGCACGCCGTGCCCAACATGGCGGAGTTTGTTGGGCACGGCGTGCCCAACCTACACAAGGAGTTTGAAATGAGTACCGATGTCAAAACCAGAAACAAGGAAGCGATCGAGGAAGTGCTCGCCGCCTATCCGGAAAAAAGCGCCAAGCGGCGCACCAAGCACTTGAATGTCTATGAAAGCGGCAACACCGAGTGCAACGTCAAGTCCAACATCAAGTCCCTGCCCGGCGTGATGACCATCCGCGGTTGCGCCTACGCCGGTTCCTACGGCGTGGTGTGGAGTCCGGTCAAGGACATGATCCACCTTTCCCACGGACCGGTCGGTTGCGGGCACTACGCGCGCGGCGGACGGCGCAGCTATTACGTTGGCACCACCGGCGTGGATACCTTCACGACCATGCATTTCACCTCGGATTTTCAGGAAAAGGACATCGTCTTCGGCGGCGACAAGAAGCTCGACAAGCTCATCGATGAGCTCGAAACCCTGTTCCCGCTGTCCAAGGGCATCACGGTACAGTCGGAATGCCCGATCGGACTGATCGGCGATGATATCGAGGCGGTCTCCAAGAAAAAGGCCGCGCAAATCGGCAAGCCGGTGGTGCCCAATCGTTGCGAAGGCTTTCGTGGCGTTTCCCAGTCTCTCGGCCATCACATCGCCAACGACACGATCCGCGACTGGGTGCTGGACCCTGCCGCAGGCAAGCATCAGGACTTCGAAAGCACCCCTTACGACGTGACCCTGCTGGGCGATTACAATATCGGCGGCGACGCCTGGGGCTCGCGCATCATCCTGGAAGAGATGGGCCTGCGCGTGATCGCCCAGTGGTCCGGCGATGGCACCCTCAAGGAATTCGAGCTCGGTTCCAAGGCGAAGCTCAACCTCTTGCACTGCTACCGCTCGGTGAACTATATCACCCGGCACATGGAGGAAAAGTACGGCATTCCCTTTTATGAGTTCAACTTCTTCGGCCCCACCAAGATCAAGGAATCCGTGCGCGAAATCGCGGCCCTTTTCGACGAGTCCATCCAGGAGAAGGCCGAGAAGGCGATCGCCAAATACCAGCCGCAGTGGGACGCGGTAATCGAGAAGTACCGCCCGCGGCTCGAGGGCAAGAAGGTCATGCTTTACGTTGGCGGCCTGCGCCCGCGCCATACCATCGGCGCCTTCGAGGATCTTGGCATGGAGGTCATCGGCACGGGTTATGAGTTTGCCCACAATGACGATTACCAGCGCACTACCCACGAGGTCAAGGACAGCACGCTTATTTACGACGACGTGACGGGTTTCGAGTTCGAGAAATTCGTCGAGAAGCTGAAGCCCGACCTGGTCGGTTCCGGGGTCAAGGAGAAATACATCTTCCAGAAGATGGGCTACCCCTTCCGCCAGATGCATTCGTGGGACTATTCCGGGCCCTATCACGGCCCGGACGGGTTCGCCATCTTCGCGCGCGACATGGACATGGCGGTCAACAGCCCGGTATGGAAAATGACCAAGGCGCCCTGGTAGTTGTGATTCGTGTGAGGGGTGAGGAGTGAGGAGTAAAAACTCGCTCCAGCCTTCTCCTCCCCCTTCACTCCTCACTGAATTTTTAAGGAGAAATATTATGAGTCAGAATGCGGAACATATCGTCGATCACTTCGACCTGTTCAAACAGCCCGATTATCAGGACATGTTCAAGAACAAGCAGCAGTGTTTCGAAAACCGGGTACCGGAGATTGAAGTCGAGAAAGGCCAGGAATGGAGCAAGAGCTGGGAGTACCGCGAGATCAACTTCAAGCGCGAGGCGCTGAGCATCAATCCCGACAAGGCCTGCCAGCCCTTGGGGGCGGTCTTCGCCGCAGCGGGCTTCGAGGGCACCCTGCCCTTCGTGCATGGCTCGCAGGGCTGCGTGGCCTATTTCCGCACCCATTTCAACCGCCATTTCAAGGAGCCCAGCTCCTGCGTGTCATCCTCCATGACCGAGGATGCGGCGGTATTCGGCGGCCTCAACAACATGGTCGATGGCCTGGCCAACGCCTATGCCCTGTACAAGCCGAAGATGATCGCCGTATGCACCACCTGTATGGCGGAAGTGATCGGCGACGACCTGGACAGCTTCATTAAAACCGCGAAACAGAAGGGCTCGGTACCGGAAACCTTCGACGTGCCGTTTGCGCACACGCCATCCTTCGTCGGCAGCCACGTCACTGGCTACGACAACATGATGAAGGGCATTCTCACCCATTTCTGGGAAGGCGGACAGCGCAAGGAAAACGGCAAGCTCAATTTCATCGGCGGCTTCGACGGCTATACCGTGGGTAATTTGCGGGAAATCAAGCGCCTGCTCGGGCTGATGGGTGTCGATTACACCGTCCTGGGTGATGGCAGCGACGTGTGGGACACCCCCACCGACGGCGAATTCCGCATGTATGACGGCGGCACCAGGCTGGACGAGACCAGGGATGCCTTGAACGCGAGGGCGACACTCTCTATGCAGGCGTTCAGCACCGATAAGACGCTAGCCTACATCAAGGAGAAGGGCCAGGAAGTGGTGGCGCTCAACTGCCCCATCGGGGTGAACGGCACCGACCGTTTTCTCATGGAAGTGTCGCGGCTCACCGGCAAGCCTATCCCCGATGAGCTGAAAAAGGAGCGCGGTCGCCTGGTGGATGCTATCGGAGACTCCCTCTCCTACTTGCACGGCAAGAAATTCGCCATAAACGGCGACCCCGATTTCTGCCTGGGGATGGCCGGGTTTCTGCTGGAACTGGGGGCTGAGCCGGTGCATATCGTGTGCACCAACGGCAACAAGGACTGGCAAGCCAAAATGCAAGCTGTGCTGGATGCTTCGCCCTTTGGCAAGGGCGGCAAGGCCTGGGCGGGCAAGGATTTGTGGCACATGCGCAGCCTGCTGTTCACCGAACCGGTGGATTTCCTCATCGGCAACAGCTACAGCAAGTACCTGGAGCGCGACACCAAGACGCCCATGATCCATATCGGCTTCCCCGTCCATGACC
>Ga0100377_1004396_pt1 | contig 10873 bp, 8 predicted proteins | sample CryGeymeta201501_FD_83664 | JGI IMG/M metagenome (GOLD analysis project Ga0100377, IMG submission 83664) | Groundwater microbial communities from Crystal Geyser aquifers in Utah, USA - Crystal Geyser metaG 2015-01 | ecosystem: Environmental > Aquatic > Deep subsurface > Groundwater | place: USA... | reverse complement strand
TCAAGGGGTCATGATCCGCACCATGACCGGTTTTCGCTTTCCAAACTGGATTCGGGTTACTCTTTCACACCCGGAAGCCATGGGGGCCTTTATCCGGGGCCTGGCTAAAATGATCGCATTGTAGCAGATGGTGTTATAGAAGGATTTGCTGTGCATCCGGAAATTCCCAAAATTGGAACGAGCATGCTAAGGTGCGACGCCTGGAGCAAGGTGACCGGAAAAGAGAAGTATTCGGCGGATTTCTACGAAGGCAATTTTCTCTGGGCCGGACTGAAACGTTCCGATGTGGCCCATGCGCGGATCAAACGCATCCATACAGAAACAGCCCGCCGTCAGTCAGGCATCGTTGCCGTGCTGACGTTTCGGGACGTGCCCGGTTCGAACCGTCAGGGTATTGTGAAGAAAGATCAACCTGTCCTGGTTGAGGAAAGGGTGAGGCGGATCGGTGATCCGGTTGCGATGGTTTTGGCTGAAACCCGGACGGCACTGAGTGAGGCCCTGAATGCAATTAATGTGGAATGGGATCCCCTCCCGGCGGTCTTTGATGCAAACGCCGCACTTTCCGGAGATCCCCTGATCCATGCCGAGAGCTCAGGCAACATACTGGCGGCGGTTCACGTGGAAAAAGGGGAAGGGGAATCAGCGCTTTCGGATTGCAAGACGGTTGTTTCCGGTCGATTCGTCCTTCCGAGGCAGGAACATGCTTATCTTGAGACCGAAGCCGGCTTTGCACAGATGGATGCCGACGGAAAGATTACGATAACGGTATCCACCCAGTCGCCCCATCGGGATCGGAAGGAAGTGGCCGAAGCGCTGGGTCTTCCCGTAGAACGGATCCGGGTGATCGCCCCTTATCTGGGCGGTGGATTCGGCGGGAAAGACGGTGCAACGGTGCAGGCGCTGCTGGCCCTGGCCGCGTTGCATGCAAATAGGCGTCCGGTCAAGATGTGGTGGGACAGGGAAGAGAGTTTTCTTTACAGCGTCAAACGCATGCCGGCCGAGATCATCTGCCGAATAGGGGCGTCCGAAGACGGCCTTCTCCAAGCTATGGATTGCCGCATTTTAATGGACGCCGGCGCTTACGACCATCTGTGCGGAGAAATCCTGGCTCTTGCCGTGGAGCATGCCGGAGGCGTCTATCGGATTCATCATGTTGCCATCGATGGGAAGTCGGTCTACACGAATAATCCGCCCTCAGGACCCTTCCGGGGATTCGGGGTCCCCCAGATAACGGCCGTCATCGAGCAGCTTGTAGATATGCTGGCCGAACGTCTCGGCCAGGACCCCCTTGAGTTACGGATCAAAAACGTCTTGCATCAGGGAGACCAGAACCCTGTGGGAGTAACTATGATGCATTCCACCGGTGCGATAGCATGCCTGAATCATCTCAGGGCGCACACCCTTTGGCAGGAGCGTGCAGCTTGGAAGCAATCGGCCGGAGCCTTCAAACGCAGAGGGGTGGGCATTGCCTTGCTATCCCACGGTTTGGGATACGGGCCGATCATACCGGACATCGGCAATGCCAAAATCGAACTCACATCGGAGGGCACCTTCAAGATCGATGCCTCTGTGTCGGACATGGGCCAGGGCAATGCGAGCACGTTTCTTCAGATTGCAGCGGATTTGTTCAATCAGCCGCCGGAGCGCTTGGAACTTGTCCTCCCGGACACCGACAAAACGCTCCCATCCGGGTCCTCGGCGGCAAGCCGCACGACCTATACTTACGCTAACGCACTGATCGGGGCAGCCGCCAAGCTGAAAGAACGGCTTTTTGAAAAGTCCGCTTCACGATTGGGGGTAAATTCAACAGACGCATTCGAAATGCTTCCCGGAAAGATCCGTCATCTCCCCTCGGGCCGGGAGATCATGCTTTCAAGTCTTGCCGACGGTCTTTCTGACTCCGAACGGACGGCCGTCCATTCCTGGCAGGCGCCGGTGGCAACGGAAAAGGTTCGGGCGGAATTGAAATCCGTCTTCGGCTTTCCGCACATCGTTTTTTCGTATGCCGCCCACCTTGCCGCAGTGGAGGTGGATCTATTAACCGGCGCGATCGTCATCTGCAGGTATTTGGCGATGACCGACGGGGGCAGGATCCTCAACCCGCAGCTTTTTGAACAGCAGATCCACGGCGGCATCGCCCAAGGCATCGGCTACGGGCTATATGAGGACTACCGGGTTGAAAACGGATGCAGCCGAACCCCGAACCTGACTACCTACATCCTGCCGACGGCCATGGATGTTCCGGAAATGGAGAGCTGCGCCCTTCCGCTTTTCGAAAAAACCGGTCCTTTCGGAATGAAAGGCATCGGAGAGATCCCCATCAGCGGTCCGCTTCCGGCGGTAGCCAATGCATTAGCCGACGCCTGCGGGATTCGCATTTTTCAACCGCCCATGACGCCGGAAAAGGTCTTGTCTGCTCTGGCAGAAAAGCAAAACGATAAGGATCAAAAAACCTAAAAGGAAGTATGAAAATCCGCTTCGTCTTGAATGAAAAGGAGATGACCCTGGATGTCCCGCCGGACCGCCGGGTAGTGGATATCTTGAGGGAAGATTTAAACCTTTATGGTACCAAGGAATGTTGCGGCTCCGGTGAATGCGGGGCCTGCACCGTTCTGGTGGACGGGGAGAGCAGACTTTCATGTCTGATGCTGGCGGTCCAACTGGAAAATAAACGGCTGACCACCATCGAAGGGCTCTCCCAAGATAACCGGCTGCATCCCATCCAGCAGGCCTTTGTGGAATACGGGGCTGTCCAGTGCGGTTACTGTACTCCCGGGATGATCCTGGCGGCACACGATCTGTTATCGCGCAACCGGCATCCCACACGGGATCAGATCCGGGAAGGGATCTCCGGAAACATCTGCCGTTGCACCGGATACCAGAAGATCGTGGATGCGCTTGAAGCCGCTTCCGCCAAAATCGGTAAGGAGAAAACGTGAATCGGAATGTCTTTCTGCCTAAGACCCTGCAGGCGCTTTGGGAAATATGGGGGGAATATCCCCAAGCAGAAGTTTATGGCGGCGGCACGGACCTTTTCGTAAAGATGCATGCACGGATTGCCGATCCTGAAGCGTTGATATGCCTCGATCGGATCGGTGCGCTTCAAGGTGTCGAGGATCGGGGTGAAACGGTTCACATCGGCGCCTGTACGTCGCATGCTCATATTATGGGTCATTCGATCATCCGAAAAGAGTACCCCCTTCTCTGTCATGCCGTTGCGAGGCTCGGTTCCCCGCCCATCCGGCACATGGGGACCATCGGCGGAAATATCGTGACCGCCTCCCCGGCCGGTGACACACTGCCGCCTCTGTATCTGTTAGATGCCGAAGTGCAGTTGGCATCCAAGAACCGCAGCCGGCAGATGAAACTCTCCGATTTTATCATCGGACCGGGACGGACCCGCCTTGCTCCTCAGGAAATCGTTACCACCGTTTTGATACCTAAACCCCGACCCTGGGCCGTCCAACACTACGAAAAAGTCGGACTTCGAAATGCATTGGCCTGCGCCTTAGTCAGTATGGCGGCGCTTGCAGATATCACCCAATCCGGGGAGATCCGCGAGATACGGCTGGCCTGGGGAAGCATCGGACCTACCGTTCTTCGTTTTCCGGAGGTGGAAAACAGCCTGACCGGGAAAAACCTCTCTCCGGAGACTTTGGAAACTGCGGCTGACGCCATCCGGAAGGGGGTCACCCCCATCGATGATGTTCGGGCAAGCGCCGAATACCGGCGGCAGGTGGCCGGAAATCTGCTTTTACGCCTCCTTAAATATGCACCGGCATGAAAAATACTGTGAAATCCGCGTTCATCGATGCCGCCGGTTTCTTGTTTTTTATATATGCATGAGCCGGTATCCAACGGATCTTTGTGCAATATAAGTGATGAGAGATAAAGATTGCCAAACCTAAAACCATATGATATCCGCCGGAACGGCGTTCAAGAGGGAAAAGGTTTCCCGTTTTAGGGTTATATCAACCGGAATCGGTTCTTGGACCGTTGAAATGCGGGCTTTTGGCCCGTTTTCTTGCCTGGGGGCCGACTCAGACCGAAAAGGAGGAGACATGCGCAAGGGATTGATTTTCGTCATCGTGTGTGTGGCAATCGGCTTGATCGTTATGCCGTCTGCCTGGAGCAAAACCAAACCCATCAAAATCGGGATCAACGCTCCCATTACCGGTGATATCCCGAAAGTCGGGGAAGGGACCAAGTTTGCGGCCCAGATGTGGCTTGAGGATGTCACGGCGGCCGGCGGATTAACCGTCGGCAGCCAAAAATATCCGGTGGAACTCGTCATTGAGGATAACGAAGCGAAGGCAGAATCTGCCGTGAAGGTGGCCACCAAAATGATTACCGAAGATGAAATCCTGGTGATGGTGGGGCCCCCGGCATCCAAACAGGCCATTCCGGCCGGTGAGGTCGCCAACAACTACAAAACCCTCATGATCAGCCCTTGGTCCACCAATCCGGACACCACCAAAAACCGACCCTTTGTCTTCCGAGCGTGCTTCCTCGATCCGTTCCAGGGACCGGTTGTAGCCAATTTCATCAAGGAAGAATACAAATTCAAAAAAGCCGCTGTCCTGTATGATGTCGCCAGCGATTACCCCAAGGGCCTGGCCGAGTTCTTTAAAAAAGCGTGGGAAGGCGTCAACGGCCCGGGTTCCGTAGTGGCCTACGAAAGCTTTACCACCAAAGACACCGATTTCAGCTCTCAGCTCACCAAGATCAAAAAGTCCGGTGCCGAATTCCTTTTCACCCCACAGTACTATAACGAAGTGGCCCTCATTGTCCAGCAGGCCCATGAACTGGGATTCAAAGCCCCCATCGTGGGAAGCGATAGCTGGGGCAGTGCCGAGACCGTCAAGCTGTGCGGAAAGGACTGCTACGGACTCTTCTTTTCCACCCATTATGCGGCCGCCGGAGCCAAGGGGGAGACCAAGAAATTCATCGATCGGTACAACAAAAAACATGGTTATGTTCCCGATGACGTGGCGGCTCTGACCTGGGATGCTATGAAGCTTGTGGAAGCCGCCCTGGCCAAATGCGGGAAAATCACCGGCAAGATCGAACAGGACCGTCAGTGCCTGCGCGATGCGCTGGCCAAGGTGAAAGATTTTGAGGGGATCACCGGAAAAATGACTTTCACCGAGGAGGGGGATCCGATCAAGTGCGCCGTTGTGGTTCGGATCAGCGAAAAAGGGGAGTTTGAATTCTATAAGTCCGTCTGCCCTTAAGATCCAACGGGAAGGGCTTAACTCTACAAATAGACCTGGCTGAGGAAAAAACCGCTTTGGTTCAATTTTGATGAAATCGTAAAAAGTCGAAAATGCTTTCTTTCCGTCATTCCGGCCAAAGCCGGAATCCAGTGTTCTCAAGCGCTTATAAAACCCTTGGACCCCGTTTTTCAACGGGGTGACGATTTTTAAGAAGCCATCAATTTTTTCCAAAAGCCTGAGTATTCCGGCGGGCCCGGGAGATCGACTCCCGTGCCCGCTCCTTTAAAATAAGGGATGTTCTGCGGGGGGACCCGGATCGATGGTTTTTTTCTTCCAGAACATGATCAATGCGCTGCAATGGGGAAGCTTTTATGCTCTCATCGCGTTGGGATATTCCATGGTCTACAGTATCCTGATGCTGTTCAACTTCGCCCACGGCGATATTTTCATGGTCGGCGCCTATATCGGTTTTGGGGTATCGACGGGGCTCATCGCATTGACGGCGACAGGAGTAATCGCCCTGCCCAACTGGCTGATCCTGGTGCTCACCATCCTATTTTCCATGTTTCTGACGTCATTGGTGGGAATGCTTGTGGAGCGGATCGGGTACCGCCCGCTCAGGGATGCGCCGCGTGCCTCTGCCGCCATCACGGGGCTCATGATCGGGATCATCCTGGAAACCGGGAACCTCGCCCTTCTCGGCGCCCGGCGCGTCAGCTTTCCTAGCCTGATCGAAACCACCACCTATAATCTCGGAGGCGTTTACATCACCAACAAGAAGATCATGATCGTGGTGGTGTCGCTGGCGATCATGCTGGCGTTGGACCAATTCATCCGGAGAAGCAAATGGGGGATGGCCATCCGTGCCATGGCATTCGATTACCTCGTTGTTCCTCTGATGGGAATCTCGATCAATACCATCGCACGGATGACCTTTGCCATCGGATCGGCGCTGGCCGCCGTGGCCGGGATCCTTTTCGGCATGGCTTATCCGGTTCTGGACCCTTACATGGGAATCCTGTTCGGGTGGAAGGCTTTTGTGGCGGCAATTTTAGGGGGAAGGGGCTCCATCATGGGCGCATGTCTGGCCGGTTTTTTGCTGGGGTTCATTGAGATCTTCGTGGCCATGATTTTCCCGTCCACCTTGAGGGACCTCATCGCCTATTCCATTATCATGCTGATCCTCACCTTCCGGCCCCACGGATTTTTCGGAGAGCCGTACTCCGCTCAATTGCGGTTGTAAAAGGTTCGGCTTCCGATGACGAAAACCGACAAGAAACATTTTTTCAGCAGACTTTTCTCTGGAATTCCGGTTCTGGGATGGCTTCTCGGGGTCTTGATCGCTGTCCTTTTAGAGCGTTACCTGGGAGAGGCCCTCGCCGAAATCCTGGGGCTTCCCAAGATACCGGTCCTGTTCGGTTTCGTGATCATGCTGAAAAAGCCGGCTCTCATACCCGGTTCCCTGGCTTTTGTGATCCTCATCTATATCTTGCCCATTTGGATCATCGCCAGGCTCTCGGCTCCGGCCACCAATGCCGCAGCCGGGTTTCTCGTCCGTCGTTCCGTGGGGCTCTCCGCGATGATTCACCTGGCCCTCCTTTATGCGTGCATCCACATCTGGTCCGATATTTCCGCTTACCGGGTCCTGGCCTTGAAGCTGACCCTGATCTCCATCATGCTCACCCTGAGCCTGAATGTCGTCAACGGATACATGGGTGAATTTTCCTGTTCCCATCCCGGCTTCATGGCTTTGGGGGCGTATGTATGTTCGATCTTCACGGTGGGTCCCTTCATCAATGACAGGTTCTTCGACCAGGCGATCCTGCCCTTGTTCCTGGCGCCGTATATTTTCCCCGTTGCCCTGATTTTCGGGGGCCTGGCCGCTGCTGCCGGTGCGCTTTTCGTAGCCATACCCTCTTTTCGGACAAGGGGCGATTATCTCGCCATCATCTCCCTGGCCTTCATGTTCATCGTCAAGAGTCTCATCGAAAACCTTGAGTTCGTCGGAGGTCCCAGGGGATTGGGCGGCCAGCCGGATCTGGCGAGTCTGCCGACTGTTTTCATCTGGACCGTTTTATGCGTATGGATCATCAATAACTTTGTTCGCTCCACCTTGGGGAAAGCCATGAATGCGGTGCGGGATGACGAGTTGGCTGCTGCCGCCATGACCGTAAACACCCGGAATACGAAGATGACGGCCTTTCTATTTGCGGCGTTCTGGGCAGGGGTCGCGGGCGGGCTTTTTGCCCATGTCTTGCGATATGTCAACCCGGGAACCTTCGGCGTACAGAACCTGGCGGAAGTCTTGGCCATGGTCTATTTCGGAGGACTCAATTCCGTCTATGGCTCCATCGTGGGCGCCGTAAGCCTCAACCTGCTGGGGGAAGCCCTGAGGCCCCTCGAACTGTTCAAATGGATCATTATCCCACTGCTTCTGATCCTGGTGATGATTTTCAGGCCCAAAGGGCTGGTTGCCTTCAAAGAATTCGATCCGAGGCGTGTACTTCAGCCGAAGCTCAAATCCGAGTAAGGAATGTCTTAATGAGTCTTTTGCAAGTTGAAAAGATGACGCACTACTTCGGCGGATTGAAGGCGGTTTACAATTATAATCTGCAGATCGATCCCGGACAAATCAAGGGCCTCATCGGACCCAATGGCGCCGGGAAGAGCACGATTTTCAATTTGATCACCGGGATCTATAAACCCACGGAGGGGGATATACGGCTCGAAGGCAAGAGCATCGTCGGGTACAAGCCTCACCAGGTGGCGGCCATGGGGCTGGGTCGGACCTTTCAGAATATGCAACTATGGCGCCACATGACGGTCCTGGAGCATGTCAAAATGGCCCGATACTCCAAGTTGCGCTACGGGCTATGCGGCGCTTTTTTCGGAACCGCTAAACGGCGTCGGGAAGAGGCGGAGTCCGACGAGAAGGCACATTATTTCTTGAACATGTTCGGTGTGGATCCGTTGGCCGATCAGAACATCTTCAATCTGCCTTACGGTGCGCAGAGGCGCGTGGAGATGGCCCGGGCCATGGCCACCGAGCCCAAGGTGCTTTTCCTGGATGAACCCACCGCGGGGATGAATCCTGAGGAGCTTGGGAGGATGGTGGCGACCATCCGGCAGGTCCATGAAGAACTCGGTTTGGCAATTTTTCTCATTGAACACAGGCTCCGGGTCGTCATGGAGCTTTGTGAAAGCATCCAGACCCTGGTTTTCGGAGAAATCATCGCCGAAGGAACTCCAGAAGAGATTCGCAGCAATCCCAAGGTGATCGATGCCTACCTGGGAAAAGACGTGGTGGAATGATGTTTTTATCCGTTGAAAACCTGCGGGTATCTTATGATCGCATCCGGGCCTTGCACGGCATCACCTTCGATATCAACCAGGGCGAAATCGTGTGCATCATCGGCGCCAATGGCGCAGGCAAGAGTACCACCCTCAGGGCCATATCCGGAATGGTAAAACCGGAACCTGAAAGCCGCATGACTTTCATGGAGCGGGATCTTTTGACATTTTCAGCGGACCGTGTGGTCAGGGAACTCGGCATATCCCATGTTCCGGAAGGGCGGCGCCTGTTTGGAAACTTGACGGTGTTGGAAAATCTGAAACTGGCCGCTTTTGCCAGGAAAGATCCGGAGAACGTCCAGAAGGACCTTTCCCGGCTTTTTTCCATATTTCCTCGCCTCCAGGAGAGGACCCGGCAAAAATCCGGGACTCTCTCCGGAGGGGAGCAGCAGATGCTGGCTATCGGGAGGGCTTTCATGAGCGGCCGGCGGCTCATGCTCTTGGATGAGCCTTCCATGGGTCTGGCACCGTTGCTCATGAAGACTGTCTTCAAAGCGTTAAAGGAAATCAACGGGGAGGGAACTGCTATTTTGTTGGTGGAACAAAACGCCCGCATGGCCCTCCAGTTTGCCATGCGCGGATACGTCATCGAAAACGGCAACCTTGTGCTTGCCGGCGATTCCAAAGATCTTCTCGAAAACCCCGAAGTCCAAAAAGCCTACCTGGGAGGCTGATCGATTTTTCCTTCAAGATGTTCCGGTGCAAGCGGTTTGCAAATGGGGAGAATGTAATAAAAACCAATCGGGCAAAGATAGATATCGATTTGGAAATACAGGTGCCAAGTTGGGAGCACTATTCAAGGCTCACATCATAAATGACTGCAACCGGTTCTTGCGTGCCTGACTCTTAATCATGACAAGATCGGCATCCAACCCGTGGCGGAGAATATCGAGTCTGGATGAAGCGGCTTTGATGCTTTCCGCGTGGACCGATTTGATCCGGAAAGGGAATAGGCTCTGGCTGTTAAGCAGGTCTTTCAGCGGAGCCGAACCGTCTGCCTGTGCGTGTCCGCACGCAGACAGGTTGGCACGCGTCTGCTTGTCCCGGAGGATACCAATACTTCCTCAAGCTGCAAAGGATGCCCTTCCGCAATGTGGCTTTGGCTCCCTTAAAAGGTCAGCTACTCCTTATGTGGTCTGTTCTTGCATGATCATTCTGATATAGTCATACGTGGCCGATCGCTCCTGAAACAAAATATGCTTCTCGGCAAATTTCTTCCTGTCCCAGGCGCCGTTGTCGTAACGCTTATGCAAATCGTCGTACTTTGTGGCGGAGATGATGAACGAATCCAGCATGATATTCTTCTTTTTGCTTCGCCTCCCCATTTCCTTTGCCAGCTCCGGAAGCCGTTCGTGAAGTTGGGCTTTTTTATCATTATCGTAAGGTCCGGCATAGACCATACCGTGCGGTTCTACAAAAATTATCCGCTGGCTCTTAGCGTCCACCACCCACATGATAAAATCAGGATAAAATTTTCTCTCTTCAAAGAAGCCCACACCGCTGCCGCTACTCAGGTTGCGGAGCAGAAACACCTCTTTCCCTGCCGGCGATTTATCCTTTTCCACCATCCAGTATTCCTTTAAATCGTTTACGAATTGAGCTTCGCTTTTTTCCAGCCCGGGCGGGATAGTGTGTGGCTTGTCTTCTTTCTTTAGCAGGAGCGGCAGATACAGGTGCCGGTCAAAATAGATGCGCGGCAGTTCATCCGTTTCTAACTTACGTAAACGGGCTACATCTTCGCGGAGTTTTTCTATGGCCGCGATCAGTTCCTTATCGGACTTCAGTACTTTGACGACGTAGGTTCCCTCTGAGTGCTCGCGTACCACGTCGCGGTTGAAAGTTAGGTTCGGATCGCTCTTGTCGAGGGTTTTGTACACCAGATTCCGACTTTCCCACTTCTCGCGTCTGTTTCGGTAGAAGTTATCCGCATATTTACGCAAAATGAGGGTTACGGCTTCCTGAAGCAAGGCGCGTTCGGCAAATGCGCGCGGCTTAACGACGGACTCATCGGCCACCAAGGTGTTGTTCACCTTTTCGATGATCATTCGCGACGCCTCAGGGCGGATAACAAAGTTTTTCAGTCCTTTGCGTTCCTTGTAGGCCAGCAAATCGAGATAGGCCTGCTCCCAATCCACCAACGCGAGGCTTTCGGGTGGAATGGGTTGCTCGGCGCCGGCGCGGGCCTCCGCCGTCTGTATCCCCGCAGTACTGCTTTCCATGGCCTGCACCTTGACCGACATATCCACAACCACACGCACGGCCGGATCGGCTTCGAGCAGAAGGTCGATCTCCTTCGCGAAATCGCG
>Ga0100377_1004395_pt1 | contig 10873 bp, 8 predicted proteins | sample CryGeymeta201501_FD_83664 | JGI IMG/M metagenome (GOLD analysis project Ga0100377, IMG submission 83664) | Groundwater microbial communities from Crystal Geyser aquifers in Utah, USA - Crystal Geyser metaG 2015-01 | ecosystem: Environmental > Aquatic > Deep subsurface > Groundwater | place: USA... | reverse complement strand
TTTCTAAATGTTTCAATCTTTCCTAAAAAACTGCTTTTAATTCTATCAATTACTTTATTGCCAGATTTAACAACTATTGTAATTGGTGTATTTAATTGTATAATTTCTGATTCTTTTATTACAACTAAAAATTTAGCTTCAATTATTCCTTGCGGTTTAGCAATCATATCGCTTCCAACTATTTTAATACTTCCATGACTGTCTTCCAATTCAAGCACGGCTGGAATTTCTTTAAATGTTTTATTTGTTAGAACAAAATCGTATAAATTGCTAATGTGCAAACTATCGTATTGTTGATACATCATTCCAGGAGTTCTAAGTATTGACAATTCAAAATCATCCCTTGCAGAAAGCATAAATCCAAGAATAGTAAATAATATAACCAAAACAACTGTATAACCTATTGAACGAGGTGTTAACAAAGAGCGGACACCCTTTTCAATTTCATTTAATGAAGCAAAGCGAATTAATCCTCTTGGTTTTTTTACCTTATCCATTATAGAATCGCAAGCATCAATACAAGCTGTGCAATTTACACACTCTAACTGAGTTCCGTTACGTATATCAATTCCTGTTGGACAAACATTAACGCATGCTTTACAATCAACACAATCGCCAAGATTTGCGGTTTTATCTTTTGAAACTCCACGAGGTTCACCACGAACATGGTCGTAAGAAATTACAACTGAATTTTCATCAAGCATAACACCTTGCAAACGTCCATAAGGACACACCATAAGGCAAGCTTGTTCTCGAAAAAAAGCAAATACAAAATAGAACACTCCCGAAAAAATTATCATTGCAATAAATCCAGTTAAATGGTCAGAAACTGGACTTTGCATAATATTAAATACTTGGTCTTTTCCGATAATATAGGCAAGAAAAGTGTTTGCTGTAATTATAGCAATTATAAAAAATATGGCATGTTTTAATCCTTTCTTGAATATTTTTTCGCCATTCCAATCTTTTTTTGCAAGTGCTTTTTGTTTGTTGGCATCACCCTCAATCCAATATTCAATTCTACGATAAACCATTTCCATAAAAATAGTTTGTGGACAAATCCACCCACAAAATATTCTTCCATAAACCACTGTAAAAAGGAATATTGAGATAATTATTAAAATCATTGCAATAACAAATAAATGAAAATCGTGCGGTCCAAAAGGAACACCAAAAAGAATTAACTTTCTTTCTAAAATGTTCAAAAGAATTAGAGGGTTTCCATTTACTTTTACAAATGGAAGTCCGTATAAAAGAACTAAAAGAACAACCGAAAGGATAGTTCTTGCATTATAAAATTTTCCACTTGGCTTTTTAGGAAATATCCAAATACGGTCACCCTTTTGAGTGACTGTTGCAATAGAATCCCTAAAAGATTCTTTGTCACTATTTTCAGAGTTATTCAAGCATCGCTCCTAACTAAAATAAGATTCATTACTCAATATTGGGTCTTAAATTAAATTATTTATTTAATAAAGACAATATAACCATTTTAAATTTATTTTTATTTTCAAAAATAATATTGAATTGGGAATGGTAAGATTAAATTGTTTTTTTATAAACAGTAATAATTAAAGTAAATAATTATTACTGTTTACTCCTATCAAAGATACTTTTTTCACAAAGCTGCTTAGAATGGCTTTTGTTTGCAATTTAAGCAGCCAAAGAAATTAATGCTTGTGTTCACCAAAATAGACAAGAACAAATTCATCAACACTTTCTTTCAAATTTTCAATAACCGAAAGATCTGTGTCTTGTTTTGCCTTCATTGAATAAACTGCAATTGCATGAAGTGAGGATAGTTGTTTAATATATTTGCTATATTTTTCCTTGTCAGAAGAGTCGGTTATTTGAACTCTTTGGTGTAAAAAATATTGGCTTACAATTTCTTGAATTTTATTTGCGTGTTCTTCTTTATTTGTAACCCATCTAACAATTTGGTTATAGTTTGGAATGGGTTGTTTTGATAATTCGTTTATCATATTCATTGATTTTTCAATTGTAGTAATATGTTCGTTTACTAATGAAATCCTCAATGAATCTTCATAAATTCCACAAGGAATTTCGCAATGAGCATAACTGTTTTGATTAATAAACAAAATGCTTACAAAGAAAGCCAATGCTATATATGTAATTTTGTGTTTAATCTGTTTAAGATAGTTTGCTTTTATGGGCTGTACCTCACAATTAAAATCATACTCTCGAGAATGAGTGTTTATGAATGGTTTTTTCATAATATTACCTTTCTTTTTATTTATAATAAGTCTGTTAAACTTATTATTTTATTTAGTTAGTGTTAAACTTAAAAGTTTTAGAATACGAGTTATAGAGAATAAAGATGCATGTCTATTTTTTAGAATATTTTAATGTTTTGCTTGATTTTATTCATACACCTAAAAATTACCAAAAACGTATTTGAGTATATCTGACAACTATAAGATAACGTTTTTCAAAAAAAGATGCGGATAAGTAAAATACTTATCCGCAATTAATTTATCCCTTATTAGGAATTGTTCTACAATTGTGTGAAAATAGTCAGGAGTTAAGTTTTGGCTAAACATTGGCGTAATGCAATTAGCCAACTATTTTCTTACAGTTTCATATTAAACAATCAATTCTTTATTTGCGCTAAATTGAGATCTATTCCTTATAATTTTGCTTGTGAAACTTTTCCACCACCATTATCACTATTTGCAGTATTGGTGTTTTCTTGAGAAGAATCCCATTTTTCACCTTCAGGAGCTTTTGGATTTGGTGGATTTGTTCCATAAAGACTAATGATATAACTGCCAACTTCTTGAATTTGGTTAGGACTTAATTGTGATTTCCAGCTAATCATTCCTTTGGCAGTAACACCATCAGAAATAGTGTGGAATATGTTTTTAATTCCACCTCCGTTAATCCAATAATCATCAGTTAAGTTTGGCCCAACTATTCCTTCGCCACCAGCTCCATGACAAGCTACGCAGTTTTTGGTAAAGATATCTTTTCCTGAAGCAAGTGAAATAGCGTCGGTTAAAACGGTTACGGTTTCTTCCGAAATTAATGCTCCACTTTTTGATAAAAGCTCTGCTTGCAATTGGGCAGCCTGAACCTGTTGTTGGTACTCATTAAATTGAACATTTCCATCACCAATTATGTGATAGTTTATCATGTAAAGAATACCAAAAACAATTGCACCATAAAAAAGCGCTTTCCACCAAGGTGGAATTTTGTTATCAAGTTCTCTAATACCATCAAAGTCGTGATCAAGCATAATATCTTCTTCTTCTTGAATTGAAACAGATTGTGTAAGAGAATGGATAAATTTACTAAATGGTGTTATAACCTTTTCGCCTTTAACATCGTTACTTTCGGCATAGACAAGCACTAACCATAAAACAAACGCTATTAAAAAAGCAGTAATGGCAATTACAATTTTCAGCACAGAACCGTAGCTTTCATCAACTCCGGTTGCTGCAAAATTTGTTGTGCTGAAAACAAGTAAAAACCATAAAGTTGAGATAAACCTATATTTCCTTTCATTTTTCATTTTTACTCTCTTCAATTATTTTAACTTTATTATCGTTTTCTAAAGGAATGTTTGCATAGCTTTCCATATATGATTTATCTTTTTTAAACACCCAAATAATAACTCCGGAAAATATTAAAAAGAATAATATCAAACTAATAATAGGAAAAATCCAAACATTCTCAATTGAGGATAAATTTTGTGAAAACATATTAACCTCACTTATTTTCAGCTGGTTTAACTTTAATATCGGTACCAAGGCGTTGCAAATAAGCAATAAGAGCCACTATTTCTTTATCCGATTCAACAACAATTCCACTATTCAACAAATCATCTGCAATTCCTTCAGCTTGAACTTGTAAATCAGCAACAGCTTGATTTTCATATCCGTCTGCATAAGGAACGCCCAGCATTCTCATAACATTTATTTTATTTAATGTTAATTCAGTATTCAGCTTTTGTTCTAACAACCAAGGATAACTTGGCATAATTGAGCCTGGTGACATTTGTCGAGGATTTTGCATATGCAAATAGTGCCACATATTTGAAAATTTACCCCCAACGCGGTGTAAGTCTGGACCAGTTCTTTTTGAACCCCATAAATGCGGATGGTCGTAAACAAATTCACCCGCTTTTGAATACTCACCATATCTTTCTGTTTCAGAGCGGAATGGTCTTACCATTTGAGAATGACAAGAGTTACAAGATTCGCGAATATAAATATCTCTACCTTCCAATTCTAAAGGAGAGTATGGTTTTACACTTTCAATTGTTGGAATATTTGACTTAATTAAAAATGTAGGTATAAATTCAACAATGCCTCCAATTAAAATTGCTACTGTAGCAAGCAAGGCAAACTGAATTGGTCGTTTTTCTAACCAACGATGAGAATTAAATTTATCATTATTTTCTTTAATTAATGCTGGTGCTTCTGCGGCTTCGTTTGCAACAAAACTACCTTGCTGTGCGGTTTTAAATAAATTATAAACCATTACAATTGCACCAACTAAATATAAAGAACCGCCAATAGAACGTATTACATACATTGGAACAATTTGCAAAACGGTTTCTAAAAAGTTTGGATATTGTAAAATTCCTAATGGAGTAAATTCTTTCCACATTAATGATTGTGTTAAACCTGCCCAATACATTGGTACAACCCAAACAACTAAACCTAAAGTTGCAATCCAAAAATGCGCAGTTGCCAATTTTTTAGAAAAAAGATTTGTGTTCCATATTTTTGGAACTAACCAATAAAGCATTCCAAAAGTTAATAAGCCATTCCATCCAAGAGTTCCAACATGAACGTGAGCAGGAATCCAATCGGTAAAATGTGCTAATGCATTAACATTTTTAAGCGATAACATTGGTCCTTCAAAAGTTGCCATACCATAAGCTGTTATTGCAACTACATAAAACTTCAGAACTGGATTATCACGAACTCTATCCCAAGCACCACGAATTGTTAACAATCCATTAAGCATTCCACCCCAAGAAGGTGCAATAAGCATAAGAGAAAAAACAGTTCCAAGCGATTGTGCCCAATCTGGCAAAGCTGAGTATAATAAATGATGAGGACCAGCCCATATATATATAAATATTAATGACCAGAAATGAAGAATAGATAAACGATACGAATAAATAGGTCGGTTAACAGCTTTTGGTAAATAATAATACATTAACCCGAGATAAGGCGTGGTTAAGAAAAACGCAACTGCATTATGACCATACCACCACTGAACCAAAGCATCCTGAACACCAGCATAAATTGGATAACTTTTAGTTAACGAAACTGGTATTTCAATTGAATTAACAATATGTAAAACAGCTACGGTTATAAATGTTGCAATATAAAACCAAATAGCAACATACATGTGCTTTTCGCGGCGTTTTAATATTGTACCAATCATATTAGTACCAAAGGCTACCCAAATAAGTGCAATTAAAATATCGATTGGCCATTCGGCTTCGGCATACTCTTTTGAAGTTGTAATACCTAAAACATAGGTAACAGCAACCGATACAATAATAAGTTGCCAACCCCAAAAATTAATTTTACTTAACAAATCGCTAAACATTCTTGATTTAGTTAACCTTTGTAGCGAATAGTAAACACCAGCAAAAATACCGTTTCCAACAAATGCAAAAATAACGGCATTTGTATGAAGCGGACGTATTCTACCAAATGTTGTGAACTGCAAATCAAAGTTTAACCAGGGAAGATAAATTTGGAAAGCTATTAATACTCCGACTGTCATTCCTACAATTCCCCAAATAACTGTGGCAATTGTAAAATATTTAACAATCTGATTATCATAACTGAACTTTTCTACATTCATTAATGTACTCCTGTTATGTTATTTATGTGTTTTTATGTTTATCTTTTTCGCTTTCTATTTTATTATCGTCAAATAACATTCTTACCGAAGGTGTATATTTGTCATCATACTGTCCACTTTTAACTGCCCAGATATAGGCACCTAAAAAAACTAAGGCAACAAATAACGAAAAGCCAATTAAAACTATTATTGCTGACATTACAAAAGTCCTCGCTTTTTAGCCATAAAATTAGTAGCAATAGTAGTAAAAACCACTATGCTAATTGAGCTAATTGGCATTAAAATAGCCGATATTACAGGTGAAAGTGTTCCTTGAACCGCAAAGCTAATTCCAATTATATTGTACATAAAAGAGATAATAAAACTGATTATAATAATTTTTTTACTCGTGATAGAAAATCTAATAAATTCTTTTATATTTTTAAAGGACTTTGCGTCCATTATTCCATCACAGGCAGGAGAAAAATTATTAATATCCTCAGCAATTGAAATTCCAACATCACTTTTTACAAGAGCACCGGCATCATTTAAGCCATCACCAATCATTAGTACTTTTTCATTTTTGTTTTGAAGGTCATTAATAAAATTTAATTTATCGTGTGGAGTTTGGTGAAAAAATAGCGATTTTTCAGATTCAAAGTAATTTAACAAGTTCATTTTTTCTCCTTCATTATCACCCGAAAGAACAAAAAGCTTGTATTTTTTAATTAGTGATGATACAATTTCTTTTAATCCAGTTCTGTAAATATTTGTAATTCTAAAGTAACCCAATTCTTTATTATCTATAGAAACATAAACATTTGTTGAAATATCATTTTCTTCAATGTTTTTATTGGAAACAAATTTACGTGAGCCAACTAAAATATTTTTGCCATTAATAATTCCAGAAATTCCTTTTCCAGTTTCTTCGGAATAATTTTCAATATTTAGTTTCTTGTTGAAACTTAGTAATGATGCAATTTTTAAACTTAACGGATGTGAGGAATTTAGAACTAAAGCTTTAATCAAATTTTGTTCATCTTTGGATAATTTTTCACCAATAAATTCAATTTTTGAGCCAAGTGTTTCTGTAATTGTTCCTGTTTTATCAAATACAATTGATGTGATTTCAGCTAATTTTTCAACTACACTTGTATTTTTTACATAAAACTTATTTCGTCCAAAAATTCGTTGCGAATTTCCTAAAGTAAATGGTGTTGATAGTGCCAGGGCACAAGGGCAAGCTATAATTAATACTGCCGTAAAAGCATTAAAAGCTAAGTTAACATCAGTATTTACCCAATAAATAAAAGCACTTATTGCAATTGCTAAAATAATAAATGTAAAATATTTGCTTACAAATGTAACAGTAGTTTCAATTTTACTTTCGTGTTTTTTGTTAAAAGCGCTGCTATTCCATAATTGTGTTAAATAGCTTTGAGAAACCTCTTTTACCGTTTCAACTTCAATTGCTTGTCCAATTTCTTTTCCACCGGCAAAAATCATTTCACCATTAAATACTTCAACGGGTTGCGATTCACCAGTTACAAAACTATAATCGATATTTGCTTTTTCACTAATTAAAATTGCATCTGCTGGAATTAGCTCGTTATTTTTTACAACTATTCTTTGTCCAACTTCTAATTTATCAACTGGAATTGTGGTCTCTTTTCCATCCTTTTTTATTGTAACTGCAATTGGAAAGTACGATTTATAGTTTCGTTCAAAATTCATTGCATCATACGTTTTATTTTGGAAAACCTTTCCAGTAAGAAGCAAAAACACAAGTGCTGTCATTGAATCTAAATAACCAACACCGCCACCGATAAACATTTCATAAAGCGAGCGGAAGAAAAGAACAAAAATTCCTAACGTAATTGGAACATCAATGTTTACTATTTTTTTCTTTAATCCTTTGAATGCCGAAATGTAATACTCACTTGCCGAATACAAAAAAACTGGCAGGGACAATGCTAAACTTATCCAATTAAAAATATTTTGAAACTCGGCTGTAACTAAATCAGTGTACGAGAGATATTCTGGAAAGCTCAATAACATAACATTTCCAAAACTAAAACCAGCAATTCCTATTTTATAATAAAGTCGTTTAAATTCGTTTTTTAATTTATCGTCCCTATTTGTATCTAAACTTAAATTTGGTAAGTAACCTAAAGAATCAAGTTGTTCAACTATTTTTTTTATTGTTGTTTCTTTTTCGCGAAATTTAACGGAAAGAGTTTTGTTTAAAAAATTTACTTCGGAGTTAATAACACCGTTATCAAATTTATACAAATTTTCCAAAATCCAAACACACGAGCTACAGTGCATTTGTGGAATATCAAAAGTTATGGTTGTGATATTTCCATTAGTAAATTCAATTAATTTTTGAATCAAATCGGGGTCTTCTAAAAAATCAAAATTTCTAATTATTGAATCTCTTTTTGATATTCCTGGAGTTTCGTCAATTGCATAATAATTGCAAAGGTCGTTTGCTTCCAGCATTTCATAGACAGTTTTGCATCCATTACAGCAAAAATATTTTTCATTTATTTTTATCTGGTCATTTGGGCACTCAAGCCCACAATGATAACAGATTGTTTTTTCGTTCACGTTAAATATAAATTAGTTAATGAGGTTTTTAATTTACTAAAATAAAGGTTGTCTCAAAAGTTGCTTTAATAGCCAGCGCTAAAAGTTATATTCCTAACAAATGTGTTAAAGATAACTATACGAAAGAAAAACGTTGGATTTGCAACGAAATTCCTAAATTTTTTAGACAGCAAAATATAAAGCAATAACATCTTTTTTAGGCGCGTTTACTTACATCAACAGCTTTTAAAATTTTTAAATTGAGTACAATAAATCTATAAAATTGAATGAACTTATTATTCATCCTCTTTGCTTCTTTTTCCGAAATTTCCATAGTTAACTCCTTTTATTCAGGTATAATTTTCCAGCCAATTCTTGCTCTAAGTTTGTGCATAAATGTTGTGTGAATCATTCTTTTCATCCAAGCGCCAGCCAGCCCCATTTCCATATGAGTGACAAAAAGATCGCGACCGTGTTCGTTTGGATATTTTCTTTCATCTGGCACAACGGGATACATCATAATTGTTGCAGCAGAACCATCCCACAAAGAATCGCCCATTGAAGCAATACATGCAGCAGCCATTTCTGACATGCGTTCGTGGTGAGTCATTCTTCCTTTTTTGATAAGGTCAATAATGTTTTTTGCAATAATTCTACCAATTATTCCAGAAACCATTCCAGTTCTTGGAGGTGCGGCGGCAATAACAGTTCCATTTGGCGTTTTATGAGGTTGTGAAATTGGTCCTGGAGGTGCAAAAGCAATTCCACCAGCAAAAATATTTTGATAATTTTTGTTTTGATAAACGGCTGGCCAAGCATCTGGATTTGCTGCAAGAGCCGAATATTCTAACCCATAAATTCCGTCAACTAAAATAAATCCCGCTGGATTTGCAATTTTGCTTGTAATATCTTCACCATCTTTGCCAATATATTTGAAAGGTTGACCTAAAAATTGAGGTACTAGCATTGCAAAATCATACTCCGTTTCTCAAAAATTGCCTTCAAAATCTTCCCAATAAATTTTCTTTTCGTCAACTTTTTTAACACCGCGTTGAACTTCAACTTTAAAATCATTTTGTTTAAATATTGCTGTGGCAAATTCTTCACTAGAAATAATTTTTCCGTTATATTTTGCAAAAATTCCACGAACACCAAAATCGCCAAGTGCTCTTTCGTTGGAAAGATAAATCATTTCGGCATTTTGTCTTATGCCTTTTTTTAATAAGTCTTTATGAATATTAGTAATATATTCAAAAGCTGCGCCTTGACAAGTTGCACCAGAATGACCTGTTCCAATCACAATTTTCTGTTTTTCGCCTTTTTTTAGCTTTTCGACAATTTCAAGGTATTTATTGCGCGAAGCAATTGCGTGGTCAAGCGTGCAAATAGAATAGGTGAAATCATTTGGTCCAAGTCCTGGAGTTCCTTCAAAATTAAGTTTTGGTCCAGTGGCAATTACTAGATAATCATATTCCAATTTTACAATTTCATTTGTGGAATCTCTTTCTGCAATAACAAATTGATTATCAGCATGAATTTCGGTTGCTTTTCCGTGAATTAACTTTACATTTAATTTTGAATAAACTGGTTCGAGTGGAAAAATTGTTTTTTCTGGTGCCATGTGCCCAACTCCAACCCAAACCCAAGAAGGAATGTACGAAAAATAATCTTGCCTATTAATAACAGTAATTTCATGATCTTTTCCCAAAGCATTGCCAAGGTAAAGTGCCGCTGTATGTCCTGCAAATCCTGCACCAATTATTACAACTTTTGCCATACTATTACCTCACTAAAATTTCGGAATAAATATATTTTTATTTGAACCTTAATTCGCCTTAACAAGACAAAACATATTATTTATTTTATTATGATGACTTAATTAAAATATGGAATATATTTACTAAATAAAAGTGCTGTTGCATATAAATTTTAAAAAGAAAACAACTTTAAAAATGGTGGTTATTTCAGAATAAAAAGGAAAGGAGAAATGCTGATTATCAATAAATAAAAGCAAGAAATTGGATGGGGAAAAATTAAAATCCCTCTCTTTTTTCGAGAGGGATTTCGAAAAGGGTGAATTGTTTTTTAACAACCTATTTTGTTAACAACATCTTTTTTACTGAACTAAATTCACCAGCCTGCAATTTATAAATATAAACGCCGCTTGGTAAATTGCTTGCATCAAATTTAACTGTGTATTGACCTACAGATTGATGCTGGTTTACCAACTCTGCTACTTTTTGTCCTAATGAATTATAAACAACCAAATTTACAAAGCTATTTTCTGGTAGTTGATAGCTTATTTGTGTTGTTGGGTTAAATGGATTGGGGTAGTTTGAATTTAGTGCATATTCATTTATTGCTGGCAATTCTGTTGAAGTGCTATCACCATTAGCTATTTTTTGTACTGGTGCATCATAATTAGCATATACTGTAATTGACTCATTTGCAGATA
>Ga0100377_1004393_pt1 | contig 10878 bp, 6 predicted proteins | sample CryGeymeta201501_FD_83664 | JGI IMG/M metagenome (GOLD analysis project Ga0100377, IMG submission 83664) | Groundwater microbial communities from Crystal Geyser aquifers in Utah, USA - Crystal Geyser metaG 2015-01 | ecosystem: Environmental > Aquatic > Deep subsurface > Groundwater | place: USA... | reverse complement strand
TCCCTCTGTAAGAAAAGTAATTCGTGGAGAAAATTGGGACACAGAAAGAGCAAGGGCTGAGTTTGAAAATAGAGCTGCGGTTTTATTTGAAGCTAAAAAAAATGCAAATGAAAATGACTGGTTTATTTATACAGATGCAGATGAAAGGATTGATTATGATTGGGCAAACCTATATTATTTTAATAATGATGTGATTGGAATAAGAATGAGGTTATTTGATTTCTATATTACTCCGCAAGACGTTGGTGAAACATATTATAATAGAAAATATATTGGGCCAGAATATAGAGATATTCTAATAGCATTTAGGAATTTACCCACATTACAATATTCACAAATGGATCAGCGTGAAGTAATATTAGGCACAGAGGGAAAAGTGTTGTGCGAAGGCTATGTAAGACATTACGGGAAAGCAGTTTCTATTGAAGAATGGGAAAAAACTTGTGACTATTATTCTGATCATTTCCCTATGTATTCCGAAAAATGGAGAAGAAGAAAAGGAAAAGCCATTCATTACAAATATTCTGATTTTGGAAATGAGTTAATTACATGGGAGGAGAGAAATGAAAAAGGAATCAATTTGTATGAATTAGAAAACCAAAATAATAATTCTAAAGAACCTAAATTAAAAATCTTATTAACAAATCATCACTTACTTTCTTATCAAGGATCAGAGCTATTTACGCTTCAAATAGCAGAGTATTTAGTTTCTCAAGGACATAAAGTTACCATCTACACAAAATATATAGAGGAACTCAAAAATGTAATAGAGCAGGAAGGTATAATAGTTGTAACTAATCTAGAACTAATAAAAACAGAAAAATTTGATGTTGCTCATGTCCATCATAATATACTAGCGCTTGATGTGAGACATTATTTTCATAGCTTGCCAATAATATTTATGTCGCATGGTGTAATTCCGTTTTTAGAACAACCACCAACGTTTGATATTGGAATTTCAAAATATATAGCGGTAAGTGAAGAGGTAAAAGAAAATTTAATTTCATATGACATAGATAAAAATTTAATTGATATTTTTCATAATAAAATTAATCCTCGTTTATTCAATCAAACAAAACCTCTAAATCATAAACCAGAGAAAGCTTTAGTAATTAGTAATAAAATTGATTTAAATACCGAAAATATTATTCGTGAAGCGTGTAATTTATTAAACATACAGATTGAGTTCATCGGGAAACGATTCCTATCAGTTCCTCCAGAGAGAGTAGCTCATAAGATAAATGAATCGGATATTGTCTTTACATTGGGGAGAGGGGTAATTGAAACAATGATGTGCGGTCGAATTCCAATAATTTTTGATTCAGATGGAGGAGATGGAATTGTTAACCCAGAAAACATAAATATTTTAATGAAAAAAAATTTTTCAGGTCGGGTAAACAAAAAATACTTTTCTGTATCAGAACTTGTTGAAGAAATTGATAAGTATGATTCTACACACGGAAATGTGCTTAAAGAGTTTGCACTCAAATTATTTAGCACCGACACAATTAATGAACTAGTAAAAATTTATAAAGAAGTAATATCTAAAAATTCTTCGAATGAATATTCTAAAATAGAAAGAAAAAAAGTTGAATTTTTTGTCAATGCGACAAAAGAAATAATTCACTATGAACAAGTAAAGTCTGATAAGAGAATTTTTAAATTAAATCTAACAAGCGCAGAGTTCCTCATTCAAATTGGACAATTGGATAAAGCAAAAGAACAATTACTTGAAATGTTAGTCGAAAATGAATCTAATATAGACGCAAAAAATGATTTAGCTGTTATCTTAATATTACAAGAGAATTATCAAGAAGCATTTACAATTTTAAAAAGTATATTAAGCATTGATCCATTCGATGAAATTGCACTAGAGAATTTTAACTATATAAAACAAGAGTTTCCTGATTTTTCAGAAAAATAAAAACATAAGAATAAAATAGAGAAAACTAATTCGCTTTATTTAACTTAAATGATATATATATGAAAAAAAAATTACAAATACTTGCTGTCGTTAATGATTTAGGTGCGGTTGCCCAAGTTAGAATTATTAGTCCGCTTGAATATCTTAAACTCAGTGAATATATAGAATATAAAATTTTAGATATATCAAAAGGTAAGCTTTCTGATATCAATTATGTGCCAGACATAGTAATCGTACAACGATTAAGTAATATCTTCTTTTATGATTTTATCAAATATTTAAAGTTTAAAGGAGCAAAAATAGTATTTGAACTTGATGATAATTTACTCGAGTTACCACCACAAAATCCTAACCATGATTTTTACTCTGACCCTAATATAAGGAGAAGTCTTTTGGAGTACATTTGGTTGGCTGATCATATAATTGTTTCAACACAGAATCTAAAAACATACTTTTCTGTTTATAACCCATCAATTACGGTTGTTCCAAATCAAATAGATGACCAAATATTTACCAATACAGAAATTAGAAAAACAGACCCTTCACAAATAAGAATTGGTTTTGCTGGTACAATAACTCATCGAGAAGATTTTCTACAAGTTGAACAAGCTCTGAAGGAAGTTAAGGAAAAATATACAGATAAAGTAAAGCTTGTTTTTCTCAGTATGATACCTGAATCGTTTGTTACCGATCATACTGTTGAATACATACAAGGCTTAAATTCATTAGAAAAATTTTCAGGAATATTAACTAAAGCAAATTTTGATATAGGTCTTGCTCCCCTTGCATTTAATAAATTCAATAGAGGTAAAAGTGACATAAAATTTCTAGAATACGGAATATCTGGAATTGCAGGAATCTATACAAACTTTGGCCCTTATAAAAGGACGATAAAAGATAATGAAACTGGGTTGTTGGTAAATTTTGAAAGTAGTACAGGATGGTTTTCTAAAATTTCGTATCTAATTGAAAATCCTTCAGAAATAGATAGAATTAAAAATAATGCGTTTGATTATGTGTCGCAAAAAAGGACATTAAAACAAAATTATAAAAATTGGTTTGATGTTTTTTCAAATATTACAGGTAAACAAATTCTTTTAGAAAAAAAAAATATAAATGTTGACAAGGCGGAAACTAAGAGGAAAACATTTTATCCCTTATCAGAAATTGACTTAGTTTCTATAATAATTCCAGTTTTTAACAAGGTAGATCTTACCCGCCAGTGTATTAAATCTATCTATCTAAATACACCTAAAAATACTTTTGAAATAATTATTGTTAATAATGCTTCAACTGACGGAACAGGAAAATATTTAAGGCAATTATTAAAGAAACATCAAAATCTTAGAGTAATAGAGAACAAAGAAAATCTAGGTTTTGCAAAAGCAAATAATCAAGGTGTATTAGAAGCAAAAGGTGAATTTGTTCTTTTACTTAATAATGATACTGAAGTACAGGAAAATTGGTTAATCCCATTAGCCGATATTCTTAAAAATGATGATTCAGTTGGTGCTGTCGGAAGTAAGTTACTATTTCCTGATGGCACAATTCAACATGCTGGAGTTTGTATAATTAATGATAAGAAACTTCCTGATCCATTAGTTGCTAGGCATATTTATTGGAAAGCTCCTGGAAATCTTACAGAAGCAAACAAACCACAAGTATATCAGGCATTAACAGCAGCATGTCTACTTGTCAGAAAATCACTATACAATGATGTGGGAGGGCTTGATGAAGAGTATTGGAATGGTTACGAGGATGTAGATTTTTGTTTTAAACTACAAGAACGAAAAAAGAAGTTAGTTTATCAGCCTCAAAGTATTGTAATTCACCATGAATCTCAAAGTGGAAAGGAACGATTTTCAAAAGTAAACGAAAACATAAAAATATTACATAAAAAATGGCTAAATGTAATCAAACCAGACTTCATTATTCAAGAAAATGGTATTATGAATGAAACAAATGCCAGGATTATAAAAGAATATCAAATAAAACAAATCCCTCAAAAAAGAATTTTTAATGAACAAAAAACTTCTATTATCATCCCAACTTTCAACAAATGGGATTACACAAAACAAGTAATCGAAGGCATTCAAAAATTAACAAATAAAAATTATGAAATTATAATTATTGACAATGCTTCATCGGATGAAACAATTGAAGCGCTAAAGAAATATAATAAAGTCAAAGTTATATCTAATTCGGAAAACTTAGGTTTCCCCAAAGCAGTAAATCAAGGCATACTTGAAGCACAAGGCGATTATATTTTATTAGCTAATAATGATATTGTTGTAACCGATGGTTGGCTTGAAAGAATGCTTGAAATTGCGGAGGCGCATCCAGAAATTGGAATTGTTGGTCCAATTAGTAATTCAGTTAGTGGAAGGCAATTTGATAAAAATGCTAAATATGAATCAATTGAAGATATGCACAAGTATGCAGCAAAAGTTCGAAAAGAAAATAAAGGACAGTTTTTCCAATTTCCACGAGTTGCGTTTCTTTGTACATTAATTAAAAAAGAAGTCATTGATAAAATTGGTGGACTTGACGAACGCTTTTCTCCAGGCAATTTTGAGGATGATGATTTCTGTTTGCGGGCTCAAATGGCGGGATATAAAACTGTAATTGCAACGGATGTGTTTATTCATCATTATGGTTCGGTAAGTTTTAAGGCAAATGGTGAAAGTGAATATGCAAAACGAATTGAAATTAATAAGCAAAAATTTGTGGATAAATGGAGTGCAGATCCTGAAGAAATTTGGATAAAAGGCAATAAACCAAATCAAAGAGATGTTAAATTTGCCATAAATTCGGATTTATTCAATCAACACATAGAACGTGCATTTACAAATATTGAAGAAAACGAACACGAATTAGCCATTGAAAATTTAGAAATAGCCGTTGCTAATTTTAAAACATCCGAGAGAAAAGGATACGAAAACCTACTTTTGGATGAATTGATTGTAATTCTTGGTAATCTTTACATTGCCACAAATAATCTTGAGAAAGCAAAAGAAACTTTTGAAATGGCGCTAAATGAAAATCCAAATTCGTCATTAGCTTGTCAAGGACTTGGAGATGTTTTTAATTCTATTGAAGAATTTGAAGCGGCTAAAACTATGTATGAATGGGCGGTGAAAAATGATTCTCAAAATCAATCAGCAATAAATTCTCTGGCAAATGTAAATCAAAAACTCGGCTTCTCGCAGAATCATAATTCACTTGTTGATAACAATGTAGATCCGTAGCTGTAGCTCGAAAAAAAATATAAAAAAGGAGGAGTTAATACGCAAAAATAAAAAATCCGAAGCTTTTTTGTTCGAAATATTTTGGAGAGAACCGACAAATGTTATCATTTTCAACAATATTTCGGTAATAAAAATCATGGAATAGAAATATGATCACTCCATTAAGCCCATAACTAAAGTTCTTATCATAAATCTGGTGGTTGAAATAGCTTTTGAGAATATGAATTATTAAAAAAAATTATCTATAATTACGCAATCTTAAAGGTTGATTGATAGGAGGAATTACCAATGATTACACTGAGTATGATCGTAAAAAACGAAGAAAAATATCTTGAAGCTTGCTTGAAATCGGTAAAAGATGTTGTTGATGAAATCATTCTTGTTGATACCGGTTCAACCGATAACACAATTGAAATTGCAAAAAAATATTCTGCAAAAATATTTCACTTTGAATGGATTAACGATTTTGCCGCTGCTCGTAATTTTGCACTGGAGCAGTCCACATGCGATTGGATTTTATATCTTGACGCAGATGAATGTTTATCAAAAGAATCCATTTCCGAAATAATAAAATTAACAAAATACCCAAAACGTCATGCCTATTATTGCATTATAAACAATATTGATGAAATTAATTTCCACACAATGGTGATGACATATCCAAGACTTTTCCCAAACGAAAAGCATGTCCGCTTTGAAGGTAAAATACACGAACAAATTGAACCATCGCTGCTTAAAAATAATTTCAAGATAAAAAATTCTACGCTTAAAATTGATCATTACGGATACAACATTTCTGAAGAAGACTTGCAAAAAAAGGCGAAGCGAAATTTGGAAATACTGCTTGAAGAATATGCGGAAAGCAGTTCCTCCTATTTTGCATTTCAGATAGGACAGAGTTATGGTACATTGAAGGAAAAAGAAAACGCCAAAAAATATTTCACTTACGCATTGCAAGACACTAAACTTGCAAAGGAGTACAAGTCAATTGCCTATCGGTATCTTGCAGCAAATAATATGGTGCACCAAAATTACCCTATGGCATTAGAGTTGATAAATAAGAGCCTTCAATGCGACAACGAGCAGCCCATGGCTTTAGTAGTCGGATCACAAATTAATATGGAACTCGGCGATATGGACATTGCCGGAAAATATTGTCGTAAAGCCTTTGAGGAAAATAGAAAATATTTAAAGGGGGAAAAAACGTCCAATCAAAATATCTTAGTTGATGAACTCCAACTTTGCAACTTTGGATTAAAGATAGCTTTGCTATCAAAAAACAAAGAATTATTTAATTTCTTTTACAAAGAATATCCTTTGTTATATAAAACTTCCAATGTTGGTGAAGTAGACTTGTATAATCAATTACTCAACAACCAACCCATATCTTATGAGAAATTAGCAGTCTATGCAGGAATTGTAACTAGTGCGAATATTGAATTAATTCTTACATTATTTGATTACTATAAAGACCCTTTCGTAAAGTTAGAAATGCTTCAACTTATTAAAGAAAGATTTCAGGAGCACGCAGGTTTCCATAATAAATTAGGCCTTTTATTAATAGAAACAGAAAAATATTCAGAAGCAAAGACCGTGTTGGAGTGGGGAGTAAAAAATGATCCACAAAATCAAGTCGCAATAAATTCTCTGGCAAAGGTAAATCAATTGCTTGGCTTTTCTGCAAACGATAATTCGCTCATTCAGCAAAAAAGTGCTGAAGAGCAAGTCCTTGATTTATACGCACAAACATATTCACTTTATGAAGGCAAATTATTTTATGAATCGCTTACTGTCCTTTCTGAATTGGAGAAATTTATTAACGTTAGCGTTGAAGAAATAAATTATGATACGATGATTTCCATCATTAATCTATCGGGGCATAATTATCTTGCCCTAGGAGAAATAGGTAAAGCACGTAAAACATTTGAAAGAGCGTTAAGTTTTAATCCGGGTTCATCCTCCGCTTGCGCAGGTCTTGGTGAAACATTTTTATCTCAAGAAAAATACTCAGAAGCCAAAACTATGTTTGAATGGGCGGTTCAAAATGACGAAAAAAATGAATTGGCATTACAAAAATTGATTAACATCAACAAAATTCTCGGCTTAGATGAAAATGATTTTTCTCTTAATGAAGGGACTTAAAAACAACGATTAAATGTAATGGCTGAATTGCAAAATTATTGCATTCAGCCATTTACACAAAAAATGGTACAGTCCCACTTTTTCTACTATTCCATCTTTCCATTTTTCCATCATTCCAATATTCACTTTTTTCCCACCATTCCCTGCTTTTCCCTTCCTTGCACTTTTCAACAACTGAACAATATTAGCCATTTTGAAAATGGTTTAATCTTTAAATATATGCAAATATGGCTAAAACGCACTATTTTGAAGACATTTTGGCTTTGGCACATCAGTTGAACAGATTATAGCAACCTAAAATTAAAGGAGTAAAATTATGAACTTAAATCAATTGGTTGATTCAGCGTATGATTTATTCAATCATAAAAAATACAATGAATCACTAGAAGTATTATCTCATATAGATGAAGTACTTCAAACAGAAAATTTAAATGAAAAAGAAAAGGAAGCTGTTCTTGTTAGCTTGCTAAATCTTAAAGGATTTAATTACTTAGGATTAAATTCATTAGATAGAGCCACAGAAATGTATGCAAGCGCATTGGAAGTTAATCCAAATTCATCACAAGCTTGTGCTGGCTTAGGCGAAGTTTTTCACATGCAATTTAAAGAACAAGAAGCAAAAACTATGTTTGAGTGGGCAATTAAAAACAATCCAGGTAACCTTTTTGCAGTTTCTGGGTTAGCAAAAACAAATAGAGATTTAGGGTTGGAAGAAAATCACAATAACTTAATTTTAAATTAGTGATAGAACAATGCCAAGACTAACACTAAGTATGATTGTTAAAAATGAAGAAGCAAACTTAAGAGATTGTCTTGAATCAGTTAAAGATGTTGTTGATGAAATTGTACTTGTCGATACTGGTTCTACAGATAAAACTATTAGGATAGCCGAGGAATTTGGAGCAAAAATTTATCGTTTTAATTGGATAAATGATTTTTCGGCTGCTCGAAATTTTGCGTTAAAACAATCTACTGGTGATTGGATTTTGTACCTTGATGCAGATGAACGATTGGAAAGAAGGTCTAAAACAGAGCTTATCAATTTGTTAAAAAGGAATTCTTTAACTGGAATTAACTGCTTAATAAACAATATTGATGAAATTACTGGTACACCAAAATATATGAAGTATATTCGTCTTTTTAGTAATTCTGAAAATATAAAATTTACGGGCAGAGCTCACGAGCAAATTGAAGCATCTTTGTTGGAAAATAATTATTCAATTATCAATTCCAAAATTGAAATTGTCCATTTAGGATATAATTTGGAAAAACCTCAGCTAAAAAAGAAAGCTGAAAGAAATTTACTTCCATTATTGGACGAATATCGCTCAAATCCTACATCTTATTATGCTTTTCAGCTTGCAAATACCTATAAAGTTATTGGTGATAGAGTAAATGAAATTAAATATCATCAAATAGCAATTCAAGACCCAAAACTTAGAAATGAGTATAAAGCTATTGGATATTTAACTTTAGCTGATTATTCAATGCGTGATAATAATATCAATTTAGCTTTGGAATATGTAACTTCGGGATTAGGGTTGGATAATAGACATCCGCTTCTTAACCTTGTTGCATCACAAGTTTATAATTCATTAAATGAAAAAAGCAAGGCTATTCAATTTTGCAAAACTGCATTAATTGAAAACAGAAAAATTGCTAATAAAGAAAATATTAGTAATTCAATTGATATTATTGTTCCAGAAGAGAAGATTATTAAACACGGACTATATCTATCGGTTTCAAGCGAAAATGATTATATGTTCAATTATTTTTTGTCAGAACTTAACAAGTTAAGAAATTCTGATAAACTTGAAATTGAATTTATTGAAAAGCTTTTTGCTTCAATAGAGTTAAGTGAAAATGAGTTAGTCTATTTGAGCAATATAATTGACGTTGATAGTTTAGATCTTTATCTCTTGCTTATTTCAAGAATTAAAAGCATACAATCGCAGCTTAATTCTTTATTCTTTTTAAACGACAAATTTGAAACGAATTCAAAGTTTTTAACAAAACTTGGCTTAATGCTTAATGAAAATGGGTATTCAAGTGAAGCAGCGCAAGTATTTGAGCGTTCGCTAAAGTTAGAAGTGAAGGATCCTTCGCAAGTTTTTTACTTAATTTCAATTTATGTAAACGAAAATAAATATGATAAAATTCCTGAACTTTTGGAGTTTGCATTAAAAGAGTTTTCACACATTGCTGGAATTAAAAACAAATTACAAAGTGTAATTAAAAAATTAAAACCAATTTTAATAAATTAAAAAACGGAGAATACGATGGGATTCCAAATTAATACCAACATTGGCGCGTTAAAAGCATATAATGCTTTAGCCAAATTAAATTCAAAAGCAGAAAAATCACAAATTCGTTTAGCGACACAAAAAAGAATTAACTCAGTTGCCGATGATACTTCTGGGTTCAATGTTGGAAAATCTTTAGACCAAAAAGTAAAATTAATGCAAGCGGCTCAAGGGAACGTTGGATCTGCTAAAGATATGCTAGCAACTGCTGAAAGTCAGTTGATATCAATAAAAGATATGATAACTCAAATTAAAGCAAAACTTGCAGACGCCTCAAACCCAGCGGCTGATAAAGCAGCAATTGCAAATGATATTAAATCCATAGGTCTAGAAATAGATAGCGCTATTGCAACAACCAAATTTAATAATACAAATTTATTGATGTCTGGTACAAGTGGTACAGGAGCATCTGATTTTTCATTCCAAACTGGAGCTGCTTCAACTGATAAGTTGGTAGTTGATTATGGTAAATATCTTGGTGGTGATGTTGATGTTGATGGTACAGGTGGAACAGCAAAGGATGTTCATGCTGACGTTCGTACATCTTTAAATTTAATTTTGGGAGTAACTGAAAGTACTATCTCAGATATAAATAGTACAGCTAATACCGAATTAGATGATTTTGAATCAGCCATTGATAATGCACTTGGTTCAATTGGTAACTCTGTTCAAAGATTAGATGCCAAAGATGACTTTTTAACATCTGCAATTGCAAACTCTCAAGCGTCAGTTTCTCGTTTGTTTGATGCAGATATGGCATTGGAACAATTAAATGCAACTAAAGCATCAATTGGTGGACAGGCAGCTACAGCAATGTTGGCTCAATTAAATATGAGCCCACAACAAGTACTTCAATTATTAGGTTAAAATTAAACAATAGGAAAATGAAATGGGATTTCAAATTAACACAAATATTGGCGCGTTAAAAGCATATAACGCTTTGGCAGACTTAAATTCAAAAACTGAAAAAGCGCAACTTCGTCTTGCTACACAAAAAAGGATTAATAGTGTAGCTGACGATACATCTGGCTTTAACGTAGGTAAATCGTTAGATCAGAAAGTTCAATTAATGCAAGCCGCAAAAGGTAATGTTGGTTCCGCTAAAGATATGTTGGCTACAGCAGAAAGTCAGTTAATATCTATTAAAGATATGTTAACACAAATTAAAGCGAAAATAGCTGATGCTTCAAATCCAGCAGCAGATAAAGCAGCAATTGCAAATGATATTAAATCCATAGGTCTAGAAATAGATAGTGCTATT
>Ga0100377_1004380_pt1 | contig 10900 bp, 9 predicted proteins | sample CryGeymeta201501_FD_83664 | JGI IMG/M metagenome (GOLD analysis project Ga0100377, IMG submission 83664) | Groundwater microbial communities from Crystal Geyser aquifers in Utah, USA - Crystal Geyser metaG 2015-01 | ecosystem: Environmental > Aquatic > Deep subsurface > Groundwater | place: USA... | reverse complement strand
CGTCTACGAAGCGCTCGATGAAATAAAGGAGCTTCCAAAGAAGATCAAGATAAACGATAACGAAGGCAACTTATCTTCAGAAATTAATGCCGAGTGCGAGGTCAATTTAGCGTGAGCCAGCAAAATTTCGATAACCGGCAGATTATTGATGAAATTCGAAACCGTATCGACATAGTAGAATTGATAAGCGAAACAGTTTCTTTAAAAAAAGCCGGTTCGAGCTACAAAGGGCTTTGTCCGTTTCATTCAGAAAAGACTCCATCCTTCAACGTCAACAGAGAGCGCGGTCTTTACAAATGTTTTGGATGCGGCAAGAGCGGAGATATCTTCTCATTCCTCGAAGAGACTCAAGGAATGACCTTTGTCGAGGCTTTGCGCGAACTTGCAAAACTTGCCGGAGTTTCTTTACCAAGTTGGAAATCATCAGACGGAGGAAAGAGAGAAGCGATTCTGGCATTGAATGAATCAGCCCAAAAATTTTTCTCAGACAATCTTCTTTCCAAGAACGGAAATGAAGCTCGAGCATATCTTGGAAAGCGCGGCATCAATGCCGAAATGATCGAAAAATTCGGGCTCGGATTGGCTCCAACCGGTTGGGATGTATTTTATCGCAAAGCAGGAAAAAGCATGGCACCTGAAAATTTAAAAGTTTCGGGACTATTCCGTGAGCGCGAAGGCGGCGGTTGGTATGACCTCTTCAGAGACAGAATTATTTTTCCAATTCAAGACATTCATGGAAACATCATTGCGTTTGGCGGAAGAGAATATCTAGAAGAGAAGGGCCCGAAGTATATAAATTCCCCCGAAACCCCGGTTTATACAAAAGGAAAAACATTATACGCAATGAATCTCGCAAAAGAAAAGATCAAAAGGCTGTCATGCGCCGTGCTGGTTGAAGGCTACACAGACGTAATTCTATGTCATAAATACGGTTTTTCGCAAGTTGTCGCTTCTCTTGGAACAGCTCTAACCTCTGATCAAGTCGCATTGATATCGCGTTTGGCATCAAAAGTTATATTGGCGTATGACGCAGATTCAGCTGGGCAGGCGGCAGCCGAGCGCGGAATCGATATTGTTCTTATGCGTGGTCTTGATGTTCGAGTTGCATTATTTGAAGAAAAGGATCCGGCGGATCTTCTTTTATCAGGAGACGAATCTCGATTCGTTGCGTCTCTGGACAAAGCGGAGGAATTCATCGAGCATAGAATTAATCGATTGCTCGAATCAGCAAAAAATCCTCAGGAACGCGCAGTCGCCGCAAAAAATCTGCTTTCGTCTCTGTCCTCAATTACTGATTCAATTTTAAGATCTTCGTTGATTAAACGAATTGCGGAAAGATTCGGAGTTTCAGAAGATGCTCTAATAACCGCATCTAATCTCGATAGCCGTCCGATTATTGAGAAAGCAGAAATACAGAAAATAGTTCGAGGAATGGATACAGAACTTTCTCTTCTCAAGTTAATGCTGGAAGATCCCGAATTGAGAGAAGTTGGCGCCAGGGAACTGCGGCCCGAAGACTTCTCTAAAGAGGTCAGAAGAAATGTTTTCTCAGCAATTATTGAGGCAGGCCGAAATGGAGAATCGATGATAGGTGATCTAGGTGGGCGGGTTCAGGGAATAGGCATTGATCTGCTTGCTCATATTTCCAATTCGGAACTTCCTACCGGCGATACAAAAAAATTATTTTCAGATTTTACTAAAATTGTAAAACTTCAAAAAATCGATGCTGAAATAAATGACTGCACTGTGAATCTCCAAAAGGAATCGCTTACAATAAATGAAAAGGTGATGCTGACAAAGCAGCTCACCGGATTGTTAAAAGAAAAAAGTCTGGTCGTAAATTCAAAAAAGGTTGGTGAACATCCGGTATGAAGAAGAAAATTAAGAAGCATAATGCAAAACATGGAAAAGTTGAAAGTAAAATACGTAAGAAAAAGAGCCTTGAGTCAAATGAGATATTAGTGCTCAATGAAACTGAAGAACTCATCCCGACAGAAGAGGAAGCATTTCCGGTAGCGGAAGTTGAAGAACCTGTCGTCGATATTTTAGAAGACGAAATCGTCGATGAAGTAGTCGATGATGCCGGCGTGCCGCATGTTGCGGAACCAATTGAAGAACTTCCCCACGAACTGACTGCGGAACAGCAGGCAGAACTTCAGGCATTGTCAGAAACTCCGGAGATATCTAAGCTAGTCAGGGCTGGAGAAAAAACAGGTTTTTTGACATGGGATCAAGTCAACGACATGTTGCCTGAAGAAGTAACTACCAGCGACCGTATCGACAACATCTTGGCATTGTTTGCTCAACACGGCATCGAAGTTGTAGAAGACATTGAAGAGATAAAACAGAAAAAAATTGCAGAGCGATTTGCCGCTGAAAAGAAAATTGCTCAGACTTCTCTGAAGCGTCCGATCTATATGACCGACGACCCTGTAAGATTATATCTCAAAGAGATCGGAAGAGTCGATTTGCTGACAGCCGACAAAGAGGTTTCAATTGCGCAAAGAATGGAAGCAGGCGACATTAAAGTTAAAGAAACACTTGCCACATCGGCTGTAGCTCTTTATGAAATGAACGAAATTCGAAAAAGGATTTTCAAAAATGAGTTGAGAATTAAAGACGTAATAATTTTAACACCTACCGAACTTGAAAAAGAAGGAGCAGGGGCATTAAAACGCTACATAAAGTTATTCGACAAGCTGAAGGTAGCAGGACACGAATTGGAACATCTGAAAAAGAAGCTGGAAAAAAATAGCAGTGAACACGGGCTCAAAGAAAAGGTTAAGATAGCGGAACTTGGCATCAAGAAAGCGATAGACTCGATAGGTTTCCTTACAAATCAACTCGATTTTCTCACAGAAAGAATTAAAGAATGCGGATGGTCTCTGAGAGCTCATATCGACACAATTAATTCTCGCTTAAGACAGCTCAACATGGAAGAAAAAGAACTTTTGAGAAAAGCAAAATCATCTCGCGCTAAACTTCCAAAAAACATAACTCGAGAAGAAATAATTGAGGCAGCTGACAATATCCGAAAAGAAAAAATAAAAATTCGCGAAATAGAAAAAATGTATAAAACTCCAAGTAATGATCTTATCTCTGACGCAAAAGCGATAGAAGAAGGTGAAAGGGAGGTTGAAGCCGCAAAAGAAGAGATGATAAACGCAAATCTGCGGCTCGTTGTCTCCATTGCAAAAAGATATACTAATCGCGGACTCACCTTTCTTGATTTAATTCAGGAAGGAAACATGGGACTGATAAAAGCTGTAGAGAAATTCGAATGGCGAAGAGGATACAAGTTCTCGACCTATGCAACTTGGTGGATTCGGCAAGCCATTACTCGCGCAATTGCGGATCAAGCAAGAACAATCAGAATACCTGTACACATGGTCGAGCAGATTAACAAAGTAGTCAGAGAATCAAGACAATTAATTCAAAGATACGGCAGAGAGCCTTCGCCCGAAGAAATTGCTGAGAGACTCGGCTGGCCTATCGGAAAAGTCCGAGCTGTTATGAAGATTGCAATGGAACCTTTATCACTCGAGACTCCGATCGGTGAAGATGAAGACTCGCATCTTGGAGATTTTATCGAGGATAAAGATGTTGAGCAGCCTGTAGAAGCTACGACTTATTTAATGCTTCGAGACGAACTCGAAGTAGTTCTACAATCGCTCACGCCAAGAGAAGAGAAAGTGCTCAGATATAGATTTGGTCTGGATGACGGATATCCAAGAACGTTAGAGGAAGTCGGAGCGATCTTCAATGTGACAAGAGAGCGAATTAGGCAGATCGAAGCGAAAGCACTTAAAAAACTCAGACATCCAACTAGAAGAAGAAGGCTCGAGGATTTCATAGATTAAAAGTTGGTAGCAAGCACAGGCGAGGCGTCCCTTGACGCGTGGCGTCCCTTGACGCGTGGCGTCCCTTGACGCGTGGCGCCTGTGCCTCCATGACGAGTTATTATATTTGAAATTGCAAATTGGAAAGTGCAAATTGAAAATTTTATTTTTCCAATTCTCATTTTTCAATTATTTCGCACGTTCTTTGCGAAAGGGAAATTGCATCTCATCTGGAGGCACGCACGCTACGCGTCAATGCCTCCAAGAGAAAAATGGAAATTTATGATTATTATTGACTATATTTCATAAGGAGGTAGACTCTACTTATGTTCAAAAAGATTGAAGGGTCAACAGAACAGCTTATACAATTTTGTGCCGCATATTTTGTAGCATACGTAATCTTTGGGATAACATCCAAATGGTTCCCTGTAATAAAAGGCCTAAATCAAATTGAATATCTGGTCTGGAGCACTATCGGAGGCTCTCTGCTCTGCATTTCATGGGTTCTCATCAGAGGCTGGTGGAAAATTGATTCAATAGATAAACGCGCTCTAATCTACATTATTTTTTCCGGATTGTGCACCGCAGTAGTAATCCCGACAACAACTATGATGTACCTTTTGCCAATTTCCGTAATGGTGGCAATGGTCATTATGCGCGCGAGCCTCATAATTATTGGTCGAGCTGTGGACGAAATACAAATCAGGCAGGGAATCCTGAAGAAAAAAGTTTATCAAGAAGAAAACACCGCTGTTCTTTTTGCTTTGACTGCCGCCGGAATGCAAATATTCTTTGTCAAGCCCGGTGACTTTGATTTCATTCACAACTCAGCGGCTATAACAATATTATCCTGCTATCTTACAGCGTATGCTTTGAGAATCTACATCATGAACTATTACAAAAATACTCGGCCGGTCGGAACTCCATTAAATAATAAATGGTTTTTTGCTATTGAACAGTTTTCTGCGTCTATAGGAATTATTTTATTGTCAGTCTTTATTATCAATCTGCCTTCAATTATGAACTGGACTCGGCCGCTAGTAGACGAAACCGCTATAGTTCAATCGCTTAATTCGACTCAATCAGCCGAAACTATACTTCCAACCGTAGTAGCAGAATTGGCTAAAAAGGCAAGAAAAGAGCCTGTAGAACAGGTATATGTTTTTCGCGACGCATTCAGAATTCCTGAAGCCAAGTATCTGCAAAAACCAAATCTAACATCATTGCGTTTTGGAGCTATAGGAGCAGGAATGGTATTCGGAATTGCCGCATTCTTTTCAGTATTTATCTTCATGTTCAAGGGCAGAACCGCAACCTTTGCCAACCTATCGAATCGGCTGACATCTCTAGTTGCAGGTACTGCTTCAACAGTTATTTTTGCAATCTTTTTTAAAGGAAAATTTCCTAAGATTACGGATTGGCTCTCATTGCTCTACATATTCATCGCAGTCATCTATCTTGCTGTAGCGGAACGAAAACGAATTGCAGAGATGAAAGCGGCTCGTGAATTAATCGAAGAAAAGAAATGACAAAGAATATTGAAATTTTGCTTTTACTAGCTTTGCCGGCTTCAGGAAAATCAGAAGTCAGAAGGTACATGGATTTTACTGACGCAAAGACGAGGCAATCAGACTTTGGAATCGGAGAAACTGTTCAGCTCGACGACTATCCTTACGTTCATTCGATGAGGCGTATAGACGATGAGCTTATATCTATAGGCGCGAACAGAATTTTTTTTCAAGCATCAGACAAACCGTTCAGAGACACAAAGCATTGGCTGACACTTATAGAACTTATCAACGAAGATTACAGTGATCTTATAGAACACAAAAAAGTTTCCTCTAACGAACCTGGAAAATGGTTATTACAAAGAATAGAAGCCGCCTCTAAAAGAGCCGGAGCAACTTTATTGTCTTCGGTTTTGAATTCCGATTTAGAAAAAGAACTCGGGCAAAGGTTAGATAAAGAGTCTTCAAAATTAATCGATGAAAAAAATGCTAATCTTCAGACTGATCTAAATGGTAAAACTATTGTCATCGAATTTGCGCGCGGAGGCCCGGATGGTGCTGAAATGCCGCTTTCAGAGCCGCTTGGTTACAGAAGCTCTTTAAAAAGATTAAGCGATTCTGTCCTTCAAAAAGCATCAATACTTTATATCTGGGTAACTCCTGAAGAATCGAGAAGAAAGAATGATGCCAGAACCGATCCCAACGATCCAGGCTCGATATTGCATCATGGAGTGCCGCTAGAAGTTATGCTTAAAGATTACGGATGCGACGACATCGACTGGCTGATAACAAATTCTAAAAGACGCGGAACAGTAGAAATCGAGAAAGATGGAAAGTCATTTTTTTTACCTACAGCCAGGTTCGACAATAGAGTAGACAAAACTTCATTTCTGAGAGATGACCCTTCGACTTGGAAAAAAGAAAATGTTTTGGCAGTTCATGAAGAATTAAAAAGAGCTTTGTCCGGAAAAAAAGATTAAATTGACAGATATTTTTTTACAAAAACGAAAATAGGTAGCCGCAGGCTAAATTATCAAATCCATTTTTTCTTTCGGAAAAACAGAACTAAAGTTACAGCGATTAACAACATAAACAGAATAATAAAGACATTGCTGTATTCCCACTGAGACTCAGGAGGAAGATACTGTAAATTCATTCCGTAAAAACCAGTTATCAAATTCAAAGGCAAAAATATTATAGTGACGACAGTCAAAATCTTCATTACATCATTTAACTTCTTTGAGATCATCGAGTAATAAGATTCCATCATAGAAGCTATCATTTCTTTCATAAGAGTCGTATTTTCATTAATGCTTATAAGATGATCATGAATATCTTTGAAGTAGATAACCTGATGCGTGCTGATAAAAGAAAAAGAGTGACTCATCATCATTCTGAGCACATCTCTTTGAGGGCCTGACACCTTTCGAAATTTTGAAAGCAATCCCTTGAACTCATTTATCTTCTCTAAAGCGCCTCCTTTATCCGCGATAATTTCATCTTCAATCTCATCGAGTTTATCTTCTATGCGATCAAATATTCTTGTCTCATCATCCACAACAGTATCTATTATCAGATGCAGAAGAAAATCAGTTCCTTTGCATAGTAGAGAATTGTTCATTGAACATTTTGTTTTTACCTGCCTGATCACTGGAATAGGATCTTCATGCACAGTCACAATATAATTCGGTCCTAAATAAATATTCAGTTCGAGAATATCCAGATTTTCTTGAGAGTAAACGTCACCTTTTATAGCCATCGAATGAAAAATTACAAATAGATATTCTTCGTAATCATCAATTTTAGGGCGATGGTTAGGAAATATGCAATCTTCTATCGAAAGCGGATGGAATTCATAAACGTCAGAGAGAAGATCCAGTTCATCCTCAGTAGGGTTCTCGATATCAACCCACAGTAAACCTTTCGGATCTAAAAGAAGCGCTTTCCATTCTTCTGATGGAATTTGCTGTTTTACGCCGGAACTGTCCGACCAGAAGACTTGCAGCATTTTTATCCTCCCTCACCGAATTGTTCCTTTGCGCTCATTATCTTTTTCCATGTTGCGCCGTCTTTGCGCCAATTCTGAAGGTTCCAGACCACTCCCTTGACATTCGGAATCTTTCTTATCATATAATCTATCTGCTTCATATCCGTATTACTTTTAGGCTCTGCAGTTTTAGATCTTCCTTTAAGAAAACCTGTTATCGTAACGGAACCCTTTGCAGTAGAATAATTCAGTTTTGTGGTATCGACTCCGCGTCTCACAAAAATCTGATCCACTCTGACATTAATCAATTTGTCATCAACAGCCATAAGAGAATCGTACGTGAATTTTCATTTGAATCAAGCTATTATTCGTCAAGAAGTTCTATCGAGTATATAATGACTTGAAGAAGCTTTCATAGGAGGAGCAACATGAAAAAAATATTGGGAATTGCATTTGCAATTGTAATTATAGCCGGAGCGGCATATTCAGCGCCGGTTAATGTCGGAGTCGTCGACATGGCAAAAGTCAGCGAAGGTTATGAGCGATACAGTTCTGCGAGAAAAGATCTCGAGAAAAAAAAGGCTGAATTGCAGTCTATAGTCGATCAGGAAGAACAATCAATACTTCAATTGATCAACGAACTCGAAACAGTGCGCGCGACGGCAACTCAAGAAGAAATTGGCAATCGAAGATCAGAAATAGAGCGGCGTGATAAAGACCTTCGTGAATTTGTAATTCAGACAAACATACAATTTCGAGATGAGCTTGATACTCTTCAATTCAGAACCAAAGACGAAGTTGAAACTGTAGTTATCGAAATTTCACGTAAGCTCGGATTGGATGTTGTCCTTGAACGCAACATGACTCTCTTTACAAATGAAAGTCTTGAAATAACAAATATGGTCATTGCAGAATTAAACAATCGTTACAAGCCGCTTCCTCCGGTTAGAATGAATATTTCCGGCAATAGTTCCGGAGCAACGAGCACTCCGCCAACTGCATTTCCTTCACCGGCGCCTGCGGGGAGATCCGGCAACACCGGCTGGCCGTTCACATCAAGGTAACTTATTGATGACCGAAAAGATATTGAGCAGGAGATTGAATGAGCTCGCCGAATTCGTCGGAGGGCGCATCATCGGCAATCCTGAAGCAATCATAAAAGGTATTGCATCGGTAGAAACAGCAAAGAGAGGAGATATAACATTTGCTATATCAGAACAGTTTCTGAAAAGTGCTGAAGAGTGCGCGGCAGAATGTATTATCGTTCCTCCAATTTTAACAGAGTCGGAAAAAAATCTTTTAATTGTAGATAATCCAAGATTCGCTTTTGCAAAAATAGCTTCGCTTTTTGCTCCGCCAAGTCGGCTTCTTCCGGGAATTCATTCAGAAGCATCTATAGCCGCTTCAGCGGAGCTTGGCCGCGATGTCGCTGTCGGAGCAAATGCTATTATTGATGAAGACGCGAGTCTTGGAGACGAAGCAGTCATTTATTCCGGAGCATATATCGGAAAGCGTTCCAAAATAGGAAATGGAACGATAATTCACGCTAATGTCACAGTCGAAGAAGATTCTGTAGTCGGCTCTAATTGCATTATTCATGCAGGAACTGTCATTGGCTCGGACGGATTCGGATTCGTAGAAAATAACGGAAAGCATTTCAAGATACCTCAGATTGGAAATGTAATTATCGAGGATAATGTTGAAATCGGAGCGAACTGCACTATTGACCGTGCGGCGACAGAATCGACAATAATTAAATCCGGTACCAAAATTGATAATCTTGTCCATATAGCTCACAATGTCATAATCGGACATGACTGTCTGATTATAGCTCAAGTCGGAATATCCGGTTCCGTAACCGTCGGCGACAGCGTAACTCTAGCAGGGCAGGTCGGAGTTGCAGGGCATTTGACAATTGGAGACAGAACCGTAATCGCGGCAAAGTCCGGTGTAACTAAATCCATTCCAGGCGGACTGCACATGTCAGGTTTCCCTGCAAAGCCTCATTCTGAGGAGAAGAAAATTATGATTTCCATGCCGCGGCTTCCTGAGCTGATAAAGAAGGTCGCACAGCTCACGGCAGCGCTTCAAAGAATCGCGCGCAGAATCGACAAACTTGAAGGAGGCAGGCAATGACCCAGGCAACGTTGAATGGAGAAGTAGTATTTTCCGGAGTAGGACTTCACACAGGAGAAGAAGTTACTGTAAGGCTCAAACCTTCCGAGCCGAACAAAGGAATCACTTTTATTCGAGTAGACCTGCCTGAGTCTCCGGTTATTCCTGTCAGTTCAGAATATGTTATTGCAACTGAAAGAGGAACGACGATTGGACGAGGCGAAGTTGCAATTCATACAGTGGAGCATCTGCTTGCGGCTTTAAGCGGATTAGAGATCGACAACGTAATAATAGAATTTGACGGTCCGGAAGTGCCGACACTCGACGGATCTGCTTTGCCTATCGTAGAAGAGATAAAAAAGGTCGGCATACGTAAATTCAATATACCTCAAAAAACTTTTCGAGTGCGGGAGCCTGTTTGGCTTGAAGACGGAGACAAAGAGATAATTGTTCTTCCATCTGCCGACTTCAGAATATCTTACACGATCAATTTTCCTGGAACAGGAATAGGATCTCAGTTTCTGACCTTAACTTTAACTCCTGAAGTTTTTGAAAAAGAGATCGCACCGGCAAGAACATTTTGTTCTCTGGACGAAGTTGAAGCGCTCCGAAACGCAGGACTGATTAAAGGCGGGTCTTTGGAAAATTCTATCGTATTCGACTCAAAGGGTCCGTATGGCAACTGCAAACTGAGATTTCCTGATGAGCCCGTAAGGCACAAAATACTCGATCTGATCGGAGATTTCATGTTTCTCGGATCGAGATTAAAAGGTCATGTCATAGTAATACGCGGAGGGCATACATTGAATATCCGCATGACTCGGAAGCTCGATGAGCTTCGGCAGAAAACAGCGGCGTATTACCATAAAAGCCTTCCTGTGGCCAATGAGCAGTTGGACATTCAGGCAATAAAAAAGATTCTGCCTCATCGGCATCCATTTCTTTTGGTCGATAGAATTCTCTCGATAGATCCTGGAAATAAAGTTGTCGGTCTAAAAAATGTCACAGGAAATGAGGACTTCTTTCTTGGTCATTATCCTCAGTATCCTGTAATGCCGGGTGTTCTCATTATCGAAGCGATGGCGCAAGTTGGCGGAGTAATGTTGTTATCAGCTTCAGACAAACCCGGCAGACTTGTCTTCTTTTCAGGACTTGATAATGTAAAATTCAGAAAGCCCGTTGTTCCCGGGGATCAGGTTATTTTTGAGGTTGAAGCTGTGAAAGTGAAATCGAGAATGGCTCACATGCGCGGCAAAGCATTCGTCGAAGGAACGGTCGTTGCCGAGGCAGAATTAAAGTTCACTATACCGGAGGCATAATCGCTGATGAATAAGATACATCCTTCATCAATTATAGATCGTGATGCAATAATTGGTGAAGATTGCGAAATAGGTCCTTTCTGCATTGTCGGAAAAGGTGTAAAGCTCGGAAATGGAAACGTGCTTCGCAGT
>Ga0100377_1004376_pt1 | contig 10909 bp, 4 predicted proteins | sample CryGeymeta201501_FD_83664 | JGI IMG/M metagenome (GOLD analysis project Ga0100377, IMG submission 83664) | Groundwater microbial communities from Crystal Geyser aquifers in Utah, USA - Crystal Geyser metaG 2015-01 | ecosystem: Environmental > Aquatic > Deep subsurface > Groundwater | place: USA... | reverse complement strand
CGAACACCGAGATCAACTGCACCGACACCGTCGACAACGACAACGACGACCGCGTCGACTGCGCAGACGACGACTGCGGCGGCGAGCCCCGGTGCCGCCCCGAGAGCACCGAGAGCGCCTGCCAGGACAACTTCGACAACGACGGCGACGGCGCCACCGACTGCCTCGACCCCGAGTGCGCCATGAGCTTCCCGTGCAACAACGAGCCGCCGCAGCCGGCGTTCAGCTTCGCGCCGCCGCTTGGCTGCGCGCCGTTGACCGCCACGTTCGACGCCTCCGCCTCCACCGACGACCAGTCGATCGACCGCTACCTCTGGGACTTTGGCGACAGCCAGAGCGGCGAGGGCGTTCAGGTGGAGCACACCTACACGTCGCCGGGCACCTACACCGTGACGCTGCTGGTGCTGGACATCGTGGCCGCCGAGGGGCGCCTGAGCCAGGAGCTCACGGTCCTGGAGGCCGTGCCGGGCCAGGCGATCTGGCTCGGGGCGGAGGGCGCGGGCGGCGACAGCTTCCACCAGGCGAGCCACTGGTGCCCCGCCCAGGTGCCCGGCACCAACGACGACGTGCTGATCCCCTCCGGGACCCGGCCTCCGCAGCTGTCGCAGACGGTGGTGCTGGGCTCGCTGCGGGTGGAGCCGGGCGCCTCGCTGATCACCAACGGCAACCTGCTCCGCGTCGGCCGCGACGCGCTGGTCGACGGCGAGGTGGTGGGCAGCGTGCAGGTCCAGGGCACCGGGGGCTTGGTCCGCGGCGCCTTCGGCGGCCTCGACCTCGACTCCCCCGTCATCCTCGCGGGTGACGTGAGCACGACGGGCAACGTGATGATCGGCGGCCCGTTCGACTTCGGGGCGAACACGCTGGACGTGGGCGGCTTCTTCACCAAGGAGGGCGGCAGCGACCTGATGTTCACCGATCCAGGCTCGACGCTGATCGTGCGCGGCGACGCGAGCTTCAGTGAGTTTGGCCAGTTCACCGGGGATCGGCTGGACATGGGCGAGATCCACTTCCAGGGCGGGCTGGTCTCCTTTGGCACCTTCGGGCTGAGGACGAGCGGGATGCTGCGGGTGTTCTTCGACGGAACGGACACGCAGTTCAACGTGCAGGCACCGGCCAACAACGCGCTGCAAGACGTCGTGATCTCGGGCCGCGTGACGGTGAACAACGGCTTTGAGGCCAACGGGGAGGTTCGGCTGGAGGGCAACGGCGGCGTGAACCCGCAGACCAGCGCGGCGACGGTGACGCTGCGCGGTTCCCTGGTCGACGACGCCGGCACGTTCCGGCCGGGCCGCCTCGTGGTGGACGTCGAGGGCGTGACTCTGCCGGCGATGACGGCCAACAACGTCGACTTCCGCGCGCCGCAGACGCTGGCGGCAGACCTGACCGTGGACGGCGACGTGACGCTGAGCAGCGGGGCCGGGCCCGCGCTGCTCTCCGTGGGCAGCTCCCGCCTGCGCGTGCTGCGCAACCTGACGAACAACGGCGGCGGCTTCATGATGGAGGATGCCACGGGCGAGGTGGAGGTGGCCGGCGACGCCCTGTTCGCCAACCCGAACGCCCCGGTGATCAACGCGGGCGTCTTCAAGGTGGGCGGTCGGCTCAGCACGCTGCAGAGCCCTCAGGGCCTCACCTTCCTCCGCTTCGGCAGCCAGAACACCCTGCTGCTGAACGGCGGCGGTGACCAGGCGGTCGAGCTGCCCTCCACGGGCAACGTGCTCAACCGCGTCCAGCTCGCCACCGGGCGGGTCAGCTTCACGGCCCCGCTGCGGATGCGCGGCGGTCTGGACGTGATGCAGGGCTCGCTGGTCGGCAACGGCGCCTTCGCCGATCTCGAGTTGGGCGGCGTGCTGCGCGACCCGGCGGGCGGCAACGTGCAGCCAGACGAGCTCATCTTCGACAACCCCGCCTCGATCGACACGCCGGTCCTGGCCACCACCGCCCGGGTCCGCGCGGCTGTGTCCGTCACGACCGACACCACGATCCTCGGGTCCGTCCTGATCGAGAGCAACGGCGCGCTCGATCTCGGCGGTCACGAGGTCCACGTCGACGGCGGCCTGTCCACCAGCGGAGCCACGGCGCGGCTCGACATGGACGACGCTGGCGATGTGCTGGTGGTCCAGGGCGCCATCTCGCTCACCGGCACAGGCACGTTCACGGCCGGTCAGCTCCGTCCCAACGGCGGGCTGGACTGCAACGGGGCCGGCTTCGCGGCGGCGGTGGGCCACCTGACGACCTTCGGCACCTCGCAGTCGATCGGGTTGACGGGAGGCCAGTGCACGTTCGGGACGGTGGTGGTGGAGGCGGCCACGGTCCTGCAGGCGGTGCGGCCGGTGCGGATCGCGGGGCTGTTGACGCTGGACGGGAGCCTCTCCAGCGCCTCGGCTGCGGTGTCGGCGCTGGGCGTCACGGTGAACGCGGGCGCCGCGATCAGCCTCGGCGGCGCGGCGACCATCGGCGACACGATCCAGCTCTATGGCGGCAGCACGATGACGAGCGGAGGCCAGCTCGGGGTCGGCGGCGACCTCCTCCTGACCGACGGCACGTTCACACACAACGCGACCGGTCGGGCGACCATCATGGGCGATCTGTTCATCGCCAACGCCAGCCGCCTGAACAACGCCGGGGCGATCTGCTACGGGGGCACCTACCAGCCGCTCGGCGTGGTGACCGGCAACGCGCCGACGATGTGCCCCTGAGACGGGGGCCAAGAAACAAGCATGGGCAGGCCCCCTGGCCCGCCCTGCCTTGACTCGGCTGGGGAATCACCCCACACCCACCGGACACATCCTGTATTCAAACGCCGAGACGAAACCTAACAGAACGCTCCCCCGATCGCAAGGAATATCTTGAACGGAGCCCGTAAGGGAGGGCATCGGAGCACATCGTGGTCAACCTGACTACATATACACACAGGACGAGGTTTGCGCGTTCAGGCGCCATCTGGCAGGCTGTGCCCCGCGGGTATGACGCGTTCGAGAGGTGACTGTCGAGGAGCGAACCATGTGGAAGAGTCTGTGTGTGCTTGGTGCTATGAGCGTCCTGTCCCTGCTCGGCTGTGATCGGAGCGTGGACTACGGCGCGACGCCGGGCACCTCGGTGACGCCCGGCGCGCGGTGCGGCGATGGCCAGTGTCAGCTCAGCGAGCTGGCGGCGGCGACGGCGTGTCCCGCCGACTGCGAGGACGCCTCAGGGAACGTCTGTGGCGACCGCAAGTGTGGCCCGGACGAGTCATGCCCGGCCGACTGTGACGGATGCGGCGATAGTCGCTGCGCCGACGGCGAGAGCCCCGCGAGCTGCCCGGAGGACTGCGGCGAAGGCAAGTGTGGCGATGGCGTCTGCGCCGACGGCGAGGATCCGCGGTCGTGTCCTGAGGACTGCGACGGGTTCTGCGGCGACGGGATCTGCAACGGCGTCGAGAACGGCCGTGGCTGCCCCGAGGACTGCGCCGGCTTCTGCGGCGACGGTCGATGCGGCGACGGCGAGGACGCGCGGCGCTGCCCACAGGACTGCGGCTATTGCGGCGATGGCTTCTGCGGTGCGGGCGAAGACCCCGAGCGGTGCTTCGAGGATTGTCAGGGGTCCTGCGGTGACGGCATCTGTGACGGCGACGAGTCCCCGCGATCCTGCCCCGAAGACTGCCGGTCCCCCTTCTGCGGCAACGGGCAGTGCGACCGGGGCGAGGGCCCCGACAACTGCCCCCAGGACTGCAACGGACCGCCGCCAGACTGCGGCGACGGCATCTGCCAGCTCGGCGAGAACCCGTTCAACTGCGACTCGGACTGCGCGTATATCGACTGCCAGCCGTTCGTGCCGGCGTTTGACAACGGGTGCCCCGACCCGGGCTTCCAGACCTGCTTCCCGCTCGACGAGCTCTCCGGGGTGTGTCTACAGTCTGGCGATCGCGACCTCGGCGAGCTCTGCGCGACGGACAACCCGGACGCGTTCGTCGGCGAGTGCGTCGCCAATGGCGTGTGTGTGCCCGACCGTGCAGACGGGCTCGGCACGTGCCGGGGGCTGTGCCGGAGCTTCGTCACGGGGGCTGACTCGGGCTGCGCCGCGCAGGAGGCCTGCGCGGTGGTCGGGGCTGAGCCCTGGGGATACTGCACGGACGAGGTCACCTCGCCCCGCGGGCTGCCGCTCGACCCCTGCAGTGTGCCGCAGACGTGGTGCGACGACGCCAGCATCTGCCTGGAGGTCGATCAGGCGGGCAACAGCCTGTGCATCAAGCTCTGCCGCCTCGCATGGGCGAACGCCGACTGCCCCGATGCCCTGCTCTGCGAGGACGTCTTCGCCGACGGGAACCTGGGCGCCTGTATCCCGCAGTGACGCGGCAGCCGCAGCCCCCAAGAAAAAACGGGCAGGCCCTCTGGCCCGCCCTGCCTTCACCTGGCCTGGGAGTCACCCCACACCCACCGGATACGTGTTGTATGCAAACGCCACGATCAAGAATACCAGACGGCGGGCCAGGGCGCAAGGAATATTTCCAGCGGAGCCCGTGAGGGTGGGCATCGGAGCACATCGTGGTCAAGCCAACTACATGCACACACCTGCATAGACACCCGGCCCGGCTCACATCTCGCGGTAGATCTCGCGGGCGATGATGAGGCGCTGGATCTGGCTGGTGCCCTCGTAGATCTGGAAGATCTTGGAGTCGCGGAACAGCTTCTCGACGGGATACTCCTTGGAGTAGCCGTAGCCGCCGAAGACCTGGACGGCGTCGGTGGCGACCTTGGTGGCCATGTCGGCGGCGAACGCCTTGGCGAAGGCAGCGTTCTTGGTGTTGGGCTTGCCCTTGTCGTGCAGCCAGGCAGACTCCCAGACGAGGTGCCGGGCGGCCTGGATGTTCATCGCCATGTCGGCGATCATGAAGCTGATGGTCTGGTGCTTGGCGATGGGCACGCCGAAGGTCTTGCGCTCCATGGAGTAGGCCCGAGCGTGCTCGAAGGCGGCGCGGGCGAGGCCGATGGAGGCAGAGGCGACGACGGGGCGGGACTTGTCGAAGGCGGCCATGGCCTGGAACCAGCCGGTGCCCTCCTTGCCGCCGAGCACGTTCTCGGCTGGGACGCGCACGTCCTCGAAGGCGATGGAGCGGGTATCCGAGGCCCGCTGGCCCATGTTGTCCTCCTTGCGGCCGACCTTGATGCCGGGGGTCTCGGCCGGCACGAGGAAGCCGGTCATGCCCTTGTAGCCCTTGTCCGCGTCGGTGTAGGCGAGCACGAAGTACCAGGAGGCCACCGACCCGTTGGTGATCCACATCTTCTGGCCGTTGATGATGTAGTCGTCACCGTCGCGCACGGCGCGGGTGCGGATAGCCTGCACGTCGCTGCCGGCGCTGGGCTCGGTGACGGCGTAGGCGGCCATCCTGGGGCGCCTGTCGGGGCCGACAGGGGCGGTCAGCATGCCGAGGAAGCGCTGCTTCTGGGCCTCGGTGCCGTGCATGATGACGGGGGCGGTGGCGAGCTGGTTGGCCTCCATCGCGGTGCCGATGCCGGTGCATCCCCAGGCCAGCTCCTCGGAGATCATGCACGCCTCGAGGCAACCCAGGCCGAGTCCGCCGTAGGCCTCGGGGACCATCGTGTTCATGACGCCGACGTCGTGGGCCTTGGCCAGGACCTCCCAGGGGAACTCACCGGTGCGATCGTGGTGCTCGGCCGCAGGACGCATCTCGTTGGCGGCGAAGTCCCGAGCGGACTGGATGAACATCTGCTGGTCTTCAGTCAGGCTGTAATCGATCATGCGAGCCTCCGGGGGGATGGTGAGGTCAACGCCTCAGGCTTCTTCAGGGATGCGACGGTACTGGCCGTGGCCGTCGTGCTCGACGCGGCACCACGGGGTGTCGGGATCGTGCTCGAAGACGAGCTTCCAGCCGTGGCGGGCGGCCTCGGCGAGCAGCTCGCGCTTCTCACGACACGACTGTGCCGGGTCGAGGTCGTATCCCATCACGTAGGGAATACGCAAATGTCCCGCGGTGGGGATGAGGTCGGCGAGGTAGCAGAAGACGTCCTCGGGGGTCTTGACGAGGACGCAGGCCATGCCGGGCGTGTGGCCGCGGCGCGGGATGAGGGTGACGCCCTCGAAGAGCTCCGTGAGGCCGTCCAGCAGCACGAGCTCCGGGGCGTTGGGGTCGGTGTCGAAGAGGCTGAAGTCGATCGGGCGGTAGCTCCCGGCGTCGCGCTCGGTGGGCGCGTGGGCCCAGGTCCAGTTCTCCCGCATGAGGTAGTGGCGCGCCCGCGGGAAGGTGGCGACCACGGTCTGGCCGTCGGCCGCGTACCGCGAGACCCCGCCGGCGTGATCGAAGTGCAGGTGGGTCAAGATCACGTGGTTGATGTCGTCGACCCGCAGCCCACGGGCGGCCAGCGCGGCCTCGATGCCGCCGGGACCAGGCTCGGTGGGGGGCCGGATGTTGTAGATCTTCCGGCTCTTTGCGTCCCACTTCGTGCCCAGCCCCACATCGACGAGGATGTTGCCCGCGTACGGGTGCCGGATGAGCATACAGCGCGTGCCGAGCTCGATGCGGTTGGCGTCGTCCGCCGGGTTGGTGCGCGTCCAAAGGGGGCGAGGGATGATGCCGAACATGGCGCCGCCATCGAGGCCGAACCGCGCCTCAAGGAGCCAATCGACGGTGATGCCGTCCTGGGTCACGGGGTGCTCCTGGGATGCTGGGGCGCCCGACGGCGCAAGGTGAGGCTTCGACGCCCGGACGGCCCCGCCAGGAGCCTCAGAGCGGGACGTCGATCACCCCCGCCTCTGCGATGTCGAAGAGGTTGGTGGGTGGCACGTCCACGTTGAAGGTGCCATCGGCGTCGCAATACGTCCAGGGGCCTTGCGGCGAACGCCTGAACCGGTAGGCGTGGCTCCACCGCCCGGCGGGCGTAGGCACGGCCTCGGCAGTGGTGTAGCGGTGGGTCTCGGGCGCGGGAGCCTCCGCGTAGAACGCGTCCCACCACGCCCACGCCGAGGTCGCGTACGCCGGATCGGTGCCCCATGGCCCGAAGCCCCACTGCGCCTCGATGTCGGGGTCGGGCTGCGGGGTCCCGGTCTGTCCAGCGATCCGCACGTCGGCGCTGTAGACGAGCGGCGTGCCCTCGATCGCCACGGCGTCGCGGGGCCCCCCCGCCAGCGGGCCAACATGCACCGGGCTGACCAGCGCGCAGGCGTCCACGTCCTCGTAGGTGTAGAAGGCGTCGTAGGTGAGCTCGCCGCCACGCCCCTCGATGACGAGGTCGACGCGACCGGGCGGCCCGGGCGGCACGAGACAGGCGAGCACAAAGTCGTCCTGGACGCAGACCGCGGGCGCGTCGCCGAACCACACGCGCGCGCCAGCGTCCGGGAACCATCCCGCCAGCGCCACCTCCGCCCCACCCGCCGCCGGCCCCGATGGCCGCCCCACGAGCAGCCCCGGCCACCTCGCCGGATCCCCCACCTCCTCGCCGTAGCCCGGATCGAACGCCAGCCCGAAGCAACGGCCCGGCGAGGGCGTCGGATTGACGAACCAGCCCGGAGCCAGGACGCTGTCGGCGATGAAGTCGTTGCGGCGGCGAGGATCGACCGGGAGCCAGGTGAGCGACCCGCCCGCGGACGCGGCCGACACCATCGGCTCGAGCAACCGCACCACGCCCACATCGAAGCGGTCGTCCGCGTCGACCCGCTCGCCATAGACCAGCGCCTGAACAGGCACCAGCGGGCGACCGACGTCCCACAGCGCGACGCCCACGGCCGCGCCGTCCACCGGCTGCGGAAGCGGAGGAGCGTCCTCCAGCAGCAGCGCGCCGTCCACCGGCCCCACCGCGCCGAGGCCGATCACCATACACGCCCCGGGCTCAGCGACCCCACGCAGCGGCACCCGCACCCCGCCAAAGGACGACGGCCCGTACCCCAGCTCCACGTCCCACAGGCTGATCGCCTCGGCTGAGCCGTTGCGGAGCTCGATCCACTGACCGTCGGCGTCGTGGGACACCTCGGTCAGCCTCAACGCCGCAGGATCCCCGCCGCGCAGCCCGAGAGAAGCCTCTGCGGTCTCCGCCGTCCGGCCCCCCACCTTGACCGCCAGCTCGAAGCGCAGCGGGCTCCGCACCGGCCCCACCTCCACAGCGCCCTCGGACTCCAGCCCCTCCCAGGTCGCGACCACCTCACCCCGGTCGTCCAGCGCGGTGATCGTGACGCTCGTGGACAGCCGGGTCTGCCACCGCAGGCTGGTGATCGCGTCGATCGCCACCGCGTCGACGTCCGGTCCGAAGCCCACGATGCGGCCGGCGTCCGAGACGGCGACGCGCGCTGTCGCCTCGGCGTCCGGTCCGATCGAGCTCGAGACCACCAGCGTGAAGGTCGTCGTGGCGTCCAGCGCCAGATGGTACGGCGCCAGCGGCGCTTCGACATCACCCGGCTCCAACGCGATCTCCCCGGCCTGTCCGAGCTCGTCCTCCCAACGCACCCACCCGGCCACCGCGTTGGCCGTCTCCCACCGCAGCGACGCCTCTTGCCCGAGGTCGACCGTATCGGGCTCGGCGACGAACGACAGGATGCTCGGGGGCGCGACCACGTGACCGATGACCTCGGCGCTCTCAACACCCGAGGCGTTCTGGGCCACCAACCTCCACGTCGTCGTGACCTCTGGGGCCAGCGCCAGCTCGCCCCTGCGGAGCTGGTTCCCGACCAGCTCCAGCGCCACAGGCTCCTGGGTCGCAGTATCGGCCACGAGCGTCAGCTGTCGTGCCCCCTCGACCCGCCACGACAGCGTGCGCGCGGAGCCGGCGGCGCCCTCGGCCGGGTCGACGTCAAAGCTGTCGATGCGCGGAGGCACGCCGACCTGCACCGTCACAGCGGCCTGCGTCGGCCCGCCGACGCCCTCGGCCACGAGGTAGAACGTCGTGGTAGACGTCACCCCCTCGACCACGAGGCCATCGTTCGGCTCCACGTCCACCACCTGATCCGCGTACCGCAGCTGCGTCGTCGCAGCGTTGAGCGTCTGCCACCGAACCGTGATCGGATCGCCGGGATCCACGATGGACTCGTCGGCCGCGAAGCTCGTGATCGTCACCTCCCGGAACACGTGCACCGCTGCCGTCGCCGTCACCGTCGCGGTGCGCCCGAGCGCCCGAAGTGTGTACGTCGTGGTGACGTCGGGGTGCACAACCAGGGTGTCACCGCGCGGCGAGAGCGCGTCGATCGGGAGCGGCCCTCCCGGCTCGGCCACGAGCTCTACCTGGGTCGTGTTCACCGTCTGCCACGCCAACACCGCCTCCCCACCCACCGCGATCGCCTCCGGCCGCGCCGAAAAATCCAGGATGGCCGTGCCCGTATCGACCGTGACACGCACGACCGCAGACGTGCTCCCCGCCGCGCCGACCGCCTCGAGCCGATAGCTCGTCGTCCCCGGCGGGACGACGACCAGCTCGCCGTCGACCGCCGCCGGGTCAAGGTCCAACGTGTGCCCGGTGCCGTCGGCCAGCCGCACCTGCTCGGCCCCGCTCGTCTCCCACCGCAGCGTCACGCTCTCGCCCAACCCCACCCGCGGCGGCGCCACCTCGAAGCGGTCGATGATGACCGCCTCCAGCACCTGGACCTGAGACTCCGCCGCAGCCTCCCCGCCGGGCCCGCTGGCGAGCAGCCGGTAGGTGGTCGTGTGGTCGGGCCGCACGACGTGCTCGCCCATCGCGGCCGACCCCACCTCCTCGACCGGCTCCCCCTCCGCGAGCAGCATGACCGCGTCTGCGCCGCTCACCTCCCACCGCAAGGTCGTCTGTTCGCCCGGCGCCAGCGTCTCGCGATCCGGTGCAAACGCCACCACACGCGGCCGCGCCAACACCGCCACCTCCACCGTCTCCTCCGCCTCACCGTCATCGTTCTGTGCGAGCAGCCTGTAGCGGGTGTCGACGCCGGGAGACAGCTCGAGCCTGTCGCCCGTGGGGTTGCGGCCTGCCAGCGGCACCGGCTGGTCGTTCGCCGTGAGCGTCAGCACCGCGGCCCCCTCGACCTGCCAGGTCAACGCCACCGACCCGCCCTCCAGCACCTCGTCCGCCGAGGCCTGGAACGCCACGATCCGCGGCGGCGCCGCGACCTCGACGCTCACCTCATCCCTCGCCTGTCCCCCCGGTCCGGTGACGATCACTCTGTAGAGTGTGCTCAGATCCGGCGTCACCCGGATCGTGTCCGCCCCCACCTGCTTGCCCTCGATCGCGATTGGCACCTGATTGGCCAGCAGCTGAATCGACTCCGCGTGCGACGACGTCCACGACAACCGGACCGACTGCCCCGGCACCACCGCGGCCGCGCTCACCTCCAGCGTCACCGACGGCCGCGCCGGCCGCGCGTTGACCTCCACCGTGATCTCCGCCCTCGCCTCGTGCAGCACCGCCCCCGACGGCGATCTCCGCACCGCGTCGAGCACGTACACGGTCGAGCGCACCGGCCGCACCTCCAGCATCCCCGCCCCGACCGCATCGCCCGCCAGAGTCTTCTCGATCACCCCCGTCCCGGTCGACAGCGTGGCGCTGCTGGCCCCCTCGATCTGCCACCGCAACGTCGTCCGCTCCCCCGCCCGGATCGTCTCCGGCTCGGCCAGCAGACGCACGATCCGCACCCCCTGCGGCACACTCGGCGACAGGCTGCTGTCCGAGCAGCCCGCCCCAACCACCGAGAGCACCTGCAGCAGCAGGAAGAGCCCACCCAGCGCGATCAAGCGACTGGCGCGTGAGGGTGATGGAGGATGTGAGAGGCCAGAGGTGGATTGCATATTGTGTCAGATCACCAGCTCAACGCCCGCCGTGCGGGCTCCAGTCCATCAGGATAGCGTGGGTGGGGAGACAGTCAAGCCGGCCCTCACCCCCCAGCCCCCTCTCCCCTCGACGGGGAGAGGGGGAGGCCCTCACCCCCCAGCCCCCTCTCCCCTCGACGGGGAGAGGGGGCTGGG
>Ga0100377_1004369_pt1 | contig 10919 bp, 7 predicted proteins | sample CryGeymeta201501_FD_83664 | JGI IMG/M metagenome (GOLD analysis project Ga0100377, IMG submission 83664) | Groundwater microbial communities from Crystal Geyser aquifers in Utah, USA - Crystal Geyser metaG 2015-01 | ecosystem: Environmental > Aquatic > Deep subsurface > Groundwater | place: USA... | reverse complement strand
TGACGGTCCAATTGCCACGCTGTGGTCGGAGCACACCGGCACAGGCGGGAGCGTCGGGCTGGCCGGTGGCGGTGACCTGGATGGCGACGGCTACGACGACGTGGCGGTGGGCTACTACAACGCTGTCTTCACCACGATCGATACCTACGTGGACGGAGGTGAGGTCGCAGTGTATTATGGCCCGTTCAGCGGTGAGCTGAGCGACGAAGATGCCGACGCGTTGTTGGCGCCGGACTATGATGACGCACAGTTCGGCTACTCGATCTCCTTCGTGCCCAATCCGGACCATCCCGGCCGGTCTTCCCTGGTCGTGGGGGCGCCCCACGCAGGCTACAAGGGACACGCCTACATGTGGAACCGGCCGCGCGGCCTGGGCACGCAGGACACGGCTGACGTGAGCTTTGATGGCGGCGAACGCGACGGCCGCGCCGGTTTGAGGGCGCAGTCGGCCGGGGACGTGGACGGAGATGGCATCGACGACATGCTGGTGCCGGAGCCCGAGGCAGCCACGAAGTTCGCCTACCAGGGCCATGTCTACGTTGTCAGTGGACCGTTCTCCGGCGCGACCGACCTTGCCGCCGAGGCGCCGGCACTGGTGGGCGAAGGCGAGATGTCCTATGCGGGCGGCGCTGTCGCGAGCGTCGGCGACTTCGACGGCGACGGGTACGGTGACGTCCTGATCGGCGGACCCTACGATCCGGAGGTCGGCACTCGTGCCGGCAAGGGGTGGGTCGTGCATGGTCCGGTGGACAGCACCCGGTCGCTGCTGGATGCCGCTGCGCGAATCCTCCCCGAGACCGACTACGAGAGCTTTGGCCGAGCCGTTACCAACCTCGGCGACGCCAACGGCGACGGCCACCGCGACATCGCGATCAGCGCGCCGCGGGACTACTACTACGGCCTGGGCGACTACCCCGGCAAGGTCTACGTCTTCAGCGCGCCCCTGGAGGGCACCATCTCGGCGGCGGACGCGGACCTGGTGATCCAGGGCCGGGGCATCGGCGACTGGACCGGCGCCTCCATCGACGGCGGACGCGACGTGGACAACGACTGCCTGCCCGACCTGCTGATCGGCTCCCCACTACGCAACGCCGGCGAGCCGACCACGGGCCAGGTGGACCTGCTGACGGGGCTTGAATGGTAGGTCCCAGGGGAGGGGGTGCCGGCAAGGTATGCTGGCGGGGCGTGACCCTCCTCCTCGCCACCCTCCTGCTGGCCTGCCACGGCGCCAAGCCGGGGGACCGAGTCCGCACCACGACAGCGGCGGCGACGGGGGTGCGGTGGACGATACGGGCGCGGCCACCGACTCCGGCGGGGGCGTGGACACGGGAACCCCAGCCGACACCGGCAGTGGCGACACCGGTAGCGGTGACACGGGCGGCGGTGACACCGGCGACATCACCGGCGGCGCGGCCGAGCTGAACCCGCACTTCTCCTGGCTGGTCGAGCAGTGCGTCGCCCGCGGCAAGCACGTCATCGTGCACAGCAACCTCACCGTGCTGTTGCTGCCCAAGCTGGCGCACCTGCCGGCCTGGCTGGCCGAGCGGGGGGTGGAGATCGTCTGTTCCCTTCCGCACTACCGGCGACTCAACACCGACGCCCAGCGCGAGGCCGGCACCTTCGACCGGTCCATCGAGGCCATCAAGCGCCTCAACGCCTTGGGCTACGGTCAGGGCGATCCGGCCCGGGTGCTGACGGTCATGCACAATCCCGCCGGGGCCTTCCTGCCGGGCTCCCAGGCCAGCCTCACCCGCGAGTGGAAGGACGTGCTGGCCCGCCAGCACGGCGTGCAGATCGACCGCCTGATCGTGCTGAACAACTTGCCGATCGGCCGCTTCCTGGACTGGCTGGACGGTCGCGGCATGACCGAGGCCTACCTGCAGTCGCTGACCGCAGCCTTCAACCTGGGCGCCGTCGATGATGTCATGTGTCGCAACACCATCAGCATCGGCTGGGACGGTCGGGTGTACGACTGTGACTTCAACCAGATGCTGGAGCTGCCGGTCAAGGGCGAGGTCCACGTGGGCCAGCTGGTTGTGGGAGACCTGGAAGACATCGTGACCGCACTTCACTGCTTCGGCTGCACGGCGGGTGCGGGGTCCAGCTGTGGGGGGGCGACGACCTGATCGGTCAGGGGACTCCGCCGCCGAAGATCACGTAGGCGAAGCCGTCCTCGCACTCCGTTGGTGTGTCGTGGTCGTAGCAGTTGCCGGGGGCGCCGACGACCAGGTCGGGGAAGCCGTCGCCGTCGACGTCGGCACCGCCCTCCATGGCCTGGAAGGGGTTCATGCCGCCCAGGTAGCCGCCGTCGAATTCGCCCTCGATGCGGTCGGCCTCGGTCTGCAGGTCGTGGGTGCCGATGACGGGCCCGCCCACCAGGAAGATGGCGCCCTCCCAGCAGTGCACGCTGTTCCACTCGCAGTCCGCGTCCGGCGGGTGCCAGTGGGTGTCGGCCACGCCGAGGACGGCATGCCCGTCACCGTTCCAGTCACCCAAAGCGGTTGTTTCGAGCCAGGTCCCGGCGGGATCATAGGAGGGATCCAGGTGCAGGTCCGCCTCCGCCACGTCCAGGAGCGACGTGCGCTTCACCCCACTGCGCGGACCGTAGACGATGAAGACCTGGGCAGACCACCACTCGATGATGGCCAGGTCGTCATAGCCATCGCCGTCGAGGTCACCGGTTGATCCCAGCGTGGCCACGAGCCCGGCTGTGTCATGCTTGGCGTCGATCTCGATGTCTTCGCCTGTGCTGGCCGCATCTGCGACGCCACGGGGGGCATCGGTGACGATGAAGGTGGACGAGCCTCCACCGCGTGAGACGCCTCCATAAGCAAAGTCGGCACGCCCGTCTCCGTCGACGTCGCCAAGGGACACCAGGGTCCTACCGACGTGCTGCCCTGCGAACGAGCCACGCACGATGGTGTCTGCCTCGGTCACGTCGGACTGGGTCACCGGGCCGTGCATGACGTAGAGGTTGCCATAGCCGTCGGTGGTGTAGTCATCGGAGCCGGTGAAGACGATGTCGGCGTAGCCGTCTCCGTCCAGGTCGCCGGGGCCGATGGAGCGGCCGAATTCGGCACCGGGGTACTCGGCGTGAAAGGCTTGTGCTGAAGTGCTGAGATCAGTAGCCCCAGCGAAGGGCCCCCGAGCCACATACAAGACACCGCTGGCATCGTTTACGCCGCAGTCCCCTCCGACCAAGATGTCGTGATAACCATCTCCATCGAGGTCACCGGCCGCAGCAGAGATCCAATCCAGGCTCCCGGCGTCTTCAATGCCGCCAGTCAGCACCGCGGACGCCATGCCACCATCCAAGCTCGAGGTGCGCGCGAGGATTGATGCGTCAAAGACATATGTCAGACCCATGTGCTTGTCGGCTGTGCTTCCATAGCTCGATACAAGGATATCCCCCAGGCCGTCACCGTCCATGTCGCCCGCCATTGCTACGCTCTTGCCAAGCCCATAGTCGCTGTATGCCTCGTTCCGCTGTGAAGCGATCCGCACCGCCGGCAGATCCCCGACGCTGATCGCGGCGTATGCTCCGTCGCAGTCATCGTCAGAGCCGTCCGTCTCTCGTTCAGCCGCGCCCGGGTGCACCGTCGCCCGCGTGTCGTCGCAGTCTGTGTCGTCGGCTACGCAGCCCTCGGGCTGCACGCACGCTGCCTGGGACAGCGACGCATCTCCGTACCCGTCCCCGTCTGCGTCCTGGTACCAGGTGGGGGGCTTGTCGCAGGTGCCGGTGTCGCCGCCGGAGTCTGTCACTGTGCCGCCGTCCCCCGGCTTCCCCGTGTCCTGGGGGACCGCGGTGTCCACCGTGCCTCCCGTGTCGGTCACCGACGGCGGTCCGGTGTCGTCGGCGGAGTCGTGCGGTTGGGTGGCCCTACCGTGGCAAGCAGCCAGGGCCAACACGAGAGGCAGGTGGCGCACTTCAGTAGTCCCCAATGCCAAGGAGAGGATGGGCGCGGTACCACGGGAAGTCCGAGTCATCGCAGCTTCCCGCGTCCCGCTTGACCTCCAACGGGGGCTCGGCGCTGGTGACGCCGTCGTAGTCGTCGAGCTCCTGGATCGTGTTCTTGAGCGCGCAGTCGGCCAGGACATTGTGCCCCGACGTTCCGGGCACGGTGTAGCCGCTGCCCTCGATGTTGCAGCCGGTCAGGCGGTGATCCCCCGTTGCCTGCCACATCTCCCAGCTCCGCACGATCTCCGGCGTCGAGCCGTCGAAGTCGATCTGGATCACACGGCCGGCCAGGTCAGCGTCCCCGGATGCAACTCCACCCCGGTTGTCGAACATCTGCAACACGCCCAACGTGTCCGTCACAGCATGCTGGGCCCCGAAGTCGGCGGGCCCCGACACGCCCGTTCCGTCGACGATCGTCCCGAAGCTGCTGTAGCTTGCGTTGGGCGACAGGGTCCAGGCGATGGACCCGTCGCTTGTGTCGATCTTCACGATCTGGTCCCAGTTTCGCACGGAGAGGATCGCGAACTCGGGTGCGCCGCCGCTGGGCTTGACGGTGTAGATGGAGTTGACGTGGGTCCAGTCCAGCGAGTCGTAGGTGCTGTCGAAGGCGGGCGTCCAGTACGGCGACGTGCACTGGGAATGGTCGGGGTTCGGACCCGCGTCGCTGCTGGGATCGAAGCCCAGGTCCTCCATAGCCAGGACCGTCGTTGACAGGCTACCCCCCAGTCCGGCGTCGCGCTCCTCCCATCCGTCGTCGCTGAACCGCGACGCGGAGGTACAGCCGGTCTTCCCCTCCCACCAGGTTCCGGTGACGGTGTCCGTTGTGTCCAGGTCGCCGACCAGCACGTACGTCCGATCCGTGTCGGCGCTGTGGTGGATGTCGTGATGGGGACAAGGGCCGTCGTCGCCACTGGCGTTGCTGCACTGGGCGCTGTAGTCCCGCTCAGTCACCTCGGTGCCGTCCATGGCGAACTCGTAGGCGTACCGCTGGTCCGCCACCAGGTAGATGTGCTTGTCGTGTGGATCGTAGCTCCAGCCCTTGATCTTGCTGGCGCCCCAGGTGCTCTCGGCATCGACATCCAGGTACCAGACGATGGTTCCCGACGAGGGGGATGTGGTCGAGTCCGGCCGAACGGCGACCATGTAGGGATGGCCATCGCAGCCCAGGGTGTCGAACAGCACGAAGTTGCTGTGCTGTCCGCCCGCGCCAGAGACGTCGAGCAGGTAGCTTCCACCCGCCCCGGTGTCCTCAGCGTCCGAAGTGAGGGAGTCGGGCAGGTACGGCGTGAAGGTGCCGGTGCTGGTCTCGTATGGCGCCGTGTCGCCCACCCGGACCTCGTAGTCGTACTCGGTGTCCGGCGTGAAGTTGTAGGCAACCAGCGTCACACTTGTACCGCCGGTGGTGGGCCCCCAGGTGTAGGCACCTCCGACGCTGTGCACGCGGTAGCCGAGCTGCACGGTCGAGCTGGTACTGAGCGATACGTCACAGGACTCGCGCATGGTGTTGTGGGTCTGCAGGCCGCAGGAAACACCGGTGATCACCCCTGCACGGGCTACTCCGGGCAGCGCCAGGGATGTGAACGCCAGGAACAGGACGCTCGGAACCCGCGGGCGGCCCGCAGGGGGGAGGGGGGGGGGCATGGGGACATTGGAACGCGCTCCATGTCGAGGTCCAGGGTCCCCGGTGACAGCGACCCCCAAGCAGGACAGGGACCAAGAGGGACCTGGAGGCACCTCACCATAGCGGAGTTTAGGTGGCTATTGTCAAGGGGTGCATATCTTCCTGCCGGTCATGAAAGTGCACCTTTGATCGGGATTGCGACCCTTATCGAAGGAGCGCAGGCGGCCATCGGGGAGTGCCTGGCAGCTGAGTCACACGCTACGTCCGGAGGTGGCCTTCGATCTGTTCCTGTCGCACAAGCGCCGTTGGCGCCGGCTCATCGCTGCGCCACGCCGCCGAACTTTCGATCGACCGGGTGGACCGGCTGACCGGGTTCGACGGGCAGGGCGGCCTACGCGGCCGGCCGCCACGGCGCCATGCTCTCCGGCGGCAGCGCCTGCAGTGCGGTCTTCCACGCAGCGAAGCGACCGCCTGCATGGACCGCGGCCAGCACCGCCTCGCCCGCCTCGGGACCACCCTGGGCCAGCATGGCCTCGACCCAGGCCCAGCGGGCGCTGGTCGCCCGGACCTCGGCCCGGCTGCCGCGCAGGCCCTGGCGCAGGCGCTCCAGGCGGGCCTCGACCACGCGGGTGCCGGCGAAGGCGGCGGTGTCCAGCGGCGTGTTGCGCTTGGGCACGAAGGGGGCGATGCCCAGGGCGGTGGGGTGGACGGCGGCCAGGGCGCGGGTGCTCTCGATGAGCTCGGCGATGTCCTCGTCCTGCTCGTCGGGCACCCCGAGCATCATGTAGACCTTGAGGATCTGGTAGTCGTGGGCCGCGGCGGCCTCGGCGCAGGCCAGCAGGTGGGCCTGGGTGGTGCCCTTGGCCATGGTGCGGCGCAGGCGCTGGCTGGCGGCGTCGCTGGCCACGGTCAGGGTGCGGTAGCCGGCCAGGCGCAGCAGGCGCGGGATCTCGGGCTTGTGGGCGACCCGGTCGGCCCGCAGCGAGGAGACACCGACGCCGCGCCCGCTGTCGATGAGGGCCTGGATCAGGGCCGGCAGCTGCGGGTGGTCGCTGATCGCGGCGCCGACCAGGCCGACGCGGCGGGCTTCCTGGGGCACCAGGTCGAGGATGCGCTCGGGCGTGACCAGGCGCATGCCGCCGGCACTGCCGCGCCGCATGACGCAGAAGGTGCACTGGCGGTGGCAGCCGCGCTCGCCCTCGACCAGGAACATGTCGGAGAGCTCGGCGTCGGGCGCCAGGATGGGTCCCCGGGCCGGCAGGTCGGCGTCGCTGGCCCGGGCGACAGCAGGCAGGACCGTGCCGTCCCGCTCGGGCACGAAGCCGCCGGGCAGGGCCTGGATGGTGTCCAGCCAGGCGGCGCGGGGCGCGTCCAGGCCGGCCTGCACGGCGGCGACCACGGTGTCGTCGGCCTCGCCGATGAGCATGGCGTCGACGAAGGGGGCGGCGGGCAGCGGGTTGCTGAAGGTCAGGGGCCCGCCCAGCAGCACGCGGGGGTGATGCAGGCCCCGGTCGCGGCGCAGGGGGGGGATCCCGCTGCGCTCCAGGAGCTGGACCAGGCCGGCCAGCTCCAGCTCGTAGGCCAGGGAGACGGCGATGAGCGGGAAGTCGCCGACCGGGGTGTCGGTCTCGTAGGTGCGCAGCACGCCGCAGCCGGCGTCGAAGGCGGCCAGGTCGTCGGGCAGGAAGGCCCGCTCGGCGCTGACCCCGGCGGCCTGGAGCAGGGTCAGCACCCACTGGAAGCCCAGGCTGCTCATGCCGACCCGGTAGGGGCTGGGGTAGACGACCGCCACCCGCGGACCGCCGATGACGTAGGCGCCGCCACGCTCCTCGGCCATGCGGCGCCGGGCCGTGGCCTGGGGCTGGTCGTGCGCCTGGGCCTGCGGCCCGCGGCTGGAGCCGGCCTTGGTGCTGCGGTGGGGGGGGCCTGCGTCCTGCCATGGGCCCGGGGCTAGCCCGTCTGGAGTGCTTCGGGAAGCCCTGGGCCGTGGCGGGGGTCCGGGCGGTCGAGTACGGGGAGGGTGGCATCCTGTCCCAGCCCCTCACCGGTCCCGGTCCGCATGCGCCCTGCCCTCGTCGCCTCCTGCCTGCTGCTCCTCGGCTTCACCCTGCCGGCCCTCGCCGCCCCGGGGGACCAGGAGCTCGTCTACGATCTGCGCGTGGGCGACCAGAGCGTCGGCACCCGCACCGTGTCGATCCGCTTCCTGGACGGCGCCGACGCGGCCGGAGTGGAGGTCATCGAGAGCTACACGCAGATCGACACGACCTTGATGGGTACGCCCCTGCACTTCGAGAACCGGGCCAGCGCCCAGCTCGACGCCGGGACCAGCAGCTTCGTGTCCTCGGTGGACGAGAACGGGCACCTCCGCGAGATCCAGGCGCGCCAGCGGCGGGACGGGGTGTGGAAGGTCACGGTCATCGAGGACAAGGCCGTCAAGCAGGCCGATCTGCCGCGCGGCCAGGTGGACCTGTCGACCCTGCAGCTGTTGGACTTGCAGGCGGCGCGGGACCTGACCGCCCGGGCCCGGGCCAGCGTGCTGCTGGCCGAGACGGGGACGGTGATGAGCGGCCAGGTCGACGACCTGGGAGAGGGTACGGTCGACGTGGCCGGGCAGTCGCTGCCGGTGCACCGGTGGGCCTGGAGCCCGGCGCTGGGACGCATGGAGCTGGCCTGGTCCATGGACGGGGTGCTGGTCAGCTACCAGGCGCCGTGGATGGGCCGGACGCTGCAAGCGAAGCTGCGCAGCGTGCCGGCGCCACGCTCCTGGGGCCAGGTCGAGCCGGTGTCGGCGGCGACCGGTGGCATGTCCGAGCAGGAGCTGTAGCCGCAGCACCTGGTGCGGGACGGCGTCGCAGGGTCGACCGCCCCCCCGCGCGGCAATGACCGGCTACTCGGCCCCGACGGCGCCGCGGAAGACCATCATGCGGCCGTAGGGGCGGTAGAACTCGTCGGGGTTGCCGTCCCAGTACCACTCGCCGATGGCGAGGTCGGGCCAGCCGTCCCCGTCGTAGTCGACGCCGCTGCTGATCTCGACGCCGAAGCCACCGCCGACATCGACCTCCTCGTCGGTGCGAAGCTGGATGTCGGCCTCGGTCACCAGGTGGGTGCCGCTGGTCGGGGCGTCCATGATGTTGACGCGGGTGGTGTCGTCGCTGACGCCGCTGATGGGGATCGCCAGCTCGGTCACCTTGTCGTCATCGATGTCGCCGACGGTGCGGGGGGTGTAGAGATACAGCGGCTCCGCGTCACCGTCTGCCAAGACGTGGGCGTCCGCGTCTTCCACGTTGATGACCCGGGGAGCGTCGAGTGATGGGCTGTCGAAGATGTGGACCGAGCCGGGATTCAGTGTACTGGTGTCGTCCGCCTGCGTGGCCACAATCTCCCGCATGCCATCACCATCATCGTCGTCGGTGACGGAGAACTGGTAGCCCAACACGTCGCGGACCGTGTCGCCGACCAGGGTCAAGTCGGCATCGGCCAGGGTCTGGCCGCCCGTGACCGGTCCGGCGAAGGCCCAGACCCGTCCGGGACGGTCATACAGGTCGCGCAGCGCCGAGGTGACCAGGTCGTTGATGCCATCGCCGTCCAGGTCCTTGCACATCACTGCCGCGCCGGCCTCGAAGCCATCGGCCGTCCCGATGCTGGGGGCCAGTGACGGGTCCACGTCGCCATCGAAGTGCTGGGGTCCGAAGAGCATGACGGCGGGGTGGTCGGTGCCGTAGTCGGTGTTGCTGTAAACGACCATGCCGGCGGCGATGCTCCAGGTACTGGCTTCGGACGCATCCGCGAGCAGCGCAACCGCGGAATTCGGAACCACATTTCCATTGAGCTGGATGGTCTGGGCCATCGCCAGGTCCATCGGCTTGTCGGGAGTCGTGCCGTAGTCGGGGGGGGCCGTACCACAGGTTGATGCTGCTGGCATGGAAGTCGAGCGGGTCATCGAGGCGCTCTGTATACGCGGCCATCAGGAAGTCCGTGAACCCATCCATGTCCAGGTCCACATTGGCCAGCACGGGGAAGAGGGGGCCGTTGAGGCCGTAGGCCGTACCCGTCCAGTAATGCTCCGTGTCACCTGCCCAGGCCCAGGACGCGACGGTGACCGCACGGATGTCGTCTTGCCCACCGGACGTCCCGGCGGGAGCCTCGAGCAGGTCATAGTGGACGACCTGGTGGCAGTCGTCAGCCTCGGATCCTGTTCCATCTTCGCACGCCACGACGGCGGTGAGGAGCTCCTGTCGTCCGTCCCCATCGGTGTCGCCTGCCGGCACGAAGCGGTTTCCGAAGATGCCCGTCTCGTGGATGTCATGGTCTCGATAGACGATCCACCACGCGTCGAGCGGGTCATTCACGGCGTCGAAGCCGCACTCGTCCAATCTTCCATCGCAGTCCTGGTCGACGCTGTCATCGCACAGGTCCAGCGCGCCGGGATTTACGCCTGGGTCGTCGTCGTCACAGTCCGTCCCCTCGACCTCCTTGGCGCCGTCCCAGTCGTAGCCGTCGCCGTCGCTGTCGTAGTCACCGGCCAGCCCGTCGCAGGCCTGGTCGATGCCGTCGTACAGCACCTCCTCCGCACCGGGGTGGATGTCGGCAAGGGTATCATCGCAGTCATCGTCATTGTCGGCCAGCCCCCCCGCACAAGCGCAGGCCGGCGTGGGCGCATCGGGGTCCCCGTTGCCGTCCCCATCGACGTCGGTCCAGCAGGTGATCGCATCGGCCGCGGTGCCCGGGTCCACCGCTCCGTCGCAGTCGTCGTCCACCCCGTTGCACCGCTCGGTAGCATCGGGGTTCACGCCCGCGTCGGCATCGTCGCAATCGTCTTCGTTGGCCACGTCGGTGCCGGGCCGCACACAGCTCTGGGCGGTGGACGCCCCGGCACCATAGCCATCCCCGTCGGCGTCGGTGTACCAGGAAACCGGGGAGGGGCAGACGTTGCCGTCACTGCTCGCCTGGGCACCGGGGCCCTTGGGCGAGCAGGACAGCAGCAGGAGCGCCCAGGCCGTCATGTGGTCACGGACAGAAAGTGGTCGACCACGCCGACTCGCACGTGGTGTGGTCGGTCATGCCGAGGTTCGAGTCGTCCGTGCCATCACCGCAGAAGTTGCTGCCAGCGGAGCCGCGGTCCAGGTGGTCCGTGTTGAGCCCACCGTTGAGGGTGTTGGTGCCGAGGTACCCACACAACACGTTGCCCGCGCTGGTGGCCGCCGGCCCGGAGTACAACACATCGTCGTGGTTGTCGCCGCACACCAGGTCGTCCCCGCCGCCGCCGTCGCAGATGTCCGCGCCGGACAGGCCGCAGATCGCGTCGTCGTCGGCGCCCCCGACCAGGTGGTCCTGGTAGTC
>Ga0100377_1004368_pt1 | contig 10921 bp, 7 predicted proteins | sample CryGeymeta201501_FD_83664 | JGI IMG/M metagenome (GOLD analysis project Ga0100377, IMG submission 83664) | Groundwater microbial communities from Crystal Geyser aquifers in Utah, USA - Crystal Geyser metaG 2015-01 | ecosystem: Environmental > Aquatic > Deep subsurface > Groundwater | place: USA... | reverse complement strand
CAGCGCAGGCAAAATTCGAGTGAACGCCGGTAAGGTCCGGCAATCAAACGGTTGAGCAGCCGATTGCTCAGACTCACCCGGCGCGGTTTGCGCGGTTCCGTTAGGCCATTATTGCGGCTTCTGGCCAGATGGGCGGGAAGGATCAGCAGCGCTTCCACCGGGGACCCCAGCAGCACCAAAATCACCACGATCGGAATGGTGCGCATGACCTTGCCGATGATCCCGGTGCCCTGCATCAGGGGCCAGAAGGCAGCCACCGTGGTGAGCACCGAAAAAATCACCGGTAGTCCCACATCGATGGCCCCGTCCACCGCCGCCTGTTCCCGCGTCAGCCCCCGTTCCCGGTACTTGAAAATGTTCTCGCCGATAACGATGGCATCATCCACCACGATGCCCAGCACCATGATGAAAGCGAACAGGGAAATCATGTTGATCGATACATCCATGCGCGGCAACAGCCAGAGGCCGGTGAGAAACGCCGTCGGGATCCCCAGGGTCACCCAAAACGCCAGTCGCACGCTCAAAAACAGCCCCAGCAGCAGGCTCACGACGACCAGGCCCATGGCCAGATTGCGTAACAGGAGCCGGATCCGGCTGCGCAGTATTTCGGAATTGTCCTGATAGGTGCTGATCCGAATGCCTTCCGGCAGCCCGGGGCGAATCCGCTCGATATGCTGCTTCACGGTGGCGGCCACGGTGAGCGCATTCTGATCGGCCACCCGGTACACCTGGATCACCGCCGCCGGTCGGCCCTGAAACAGGGCCAGTTTGTCCACGTCCTCGAAGCCGTCGGAAAGTTCGGCGATCTGCCCCAGGGTAACGGTGCTGCCGTCGGTTCGGGTGATCACGGCAAGGTCCCGGTAATCCTCGGCGTGGTAGCGCCGGCCCTTGGTCCGCACCAAAATTTCCCCGTCTTCCGCCCGGATGGTGCCGGCCGGCAGATCAAAACTACCGCGCCGCACCCGGTCCGCCACCTGGCCCAGGGTGAGCCCGTAACGGCGGAGGGTATCTTCCGAGATCTCGAGGTGAACCTCCCCGGAACGCACCCCGAACAGTTCCGCCAGGGTGATTCCGGGCAAATTGGTGAGATCGTCCTTGATCTGTTCGGCCAGGTGCTTCAGGGTCCATTCGGACGCTTCCCCGTAAACCGCCACATTGATCACCTGGACCCGCCGGGTAACTTCCCGAATCACCGGTTGTTCCGCTTCCTCCGGGAAGGTGGTGATCCGGTCCACTTCGCCCTTCACATCGTCCAAAAGCTGCTTCAGGTCCCAACCCGGTATGACCTCGACCGTGACCGTACCGAGCCCTTCCACGGCGTTCGCATCGATCCGTTTCACTCCCGCCAGCCCGGCCACGTTTTCCTCGATCCGCCGGATGATCCCTTCTTCCACTTCCTCCGGAGCGGCCCCCGGGTAGACCACGCTGATACTGATCCGATCCAGCGTCGATTCCGGCATCACTTCGACCTTGCTGTTCCATCCGGTCACCGTTCCGGCCAGGATCACGAACAGCATCAGCAGGTTGGCCGCCACATGGTTGCGGGCGAACCAGGCGATCACGGGCTTCATGAACGGTCCTCCCCGGCGGTTGGTTCCAGCACCCGCACCCGCATTCCGGAGGTGACCGTTTTCAGCGCTGTCACCACCAGCCGGTCGCCGTTGTTCAACCCGCCGCTCACCCAGGCGTCGTTGCCGCTAAAGCGCGCCACCGTGACCGGCTGGAAGCGGATCTTTTGTTCCTGGTCCAGGACCCAGACCAGGTCCCCGTCCCGGATCAGAGACCGGGAAATGACGGCGGTATCGGTCAACACCGTGCCCTGGATGGCCACCTTGACGAACAGGCCGGCCAGCAGCGGCGGCGCTTCGGCGTAGGGGTGATCGACCCGCACCACCAGCGGCACCAAGCGGGTGCGTTCGTCGATTTTCCCTTCGGCTCGCACCACCCGGCCGCGCCACTCGCGATTGCGCCCGGCCACCACCGCGCGCACCAGGGCGCTCGAGCCGGGGCCGTCGGCCTTGGTCAATCCCGGCACCTCCAGCCAGGCCAGGTCGCGATCTTCCAGCGGCACCATGATTTCGGCCGCCGCGGTGGAAAAAATGGTGGCCAGGACCTGGCCGGGAGTCACCACCTGACCGATATCCACGCTTTCCGCACTGACCCGCCCGGCGAACGGTGCCCGGATCACGGTGCGTTCAAGATTGAGCCGGGCCCGTTCGAGATCGGCCCGGGCCCCGGCCAGGCGCGCTTCGGCCGCGGCCAACTGGGGCTGCTTCATGGCCAGCGCGGTTGGGGCCCGCTCCGGTGCCTGCCGGGAAAAGAATTTATCCCATTCATCCTTGGCCGATGTGGCTTCCTGGCGAATCACGCTGAGTTCGCTTTCGGCCGCCTTGACCACTGCCTGGGCCAGGGTGATGGCCAGTGCGTAATCGGCCGGATCGATCCGGATCAGCTCCGTTCCGACTTCGAACATGCCGCCGTTGACCAGGGCCGGAGACACTTTAAGAATCTTCCCGCCGACCTGAGGAATCAGCTGAATCTGCTGTTCCGGCTGCACCGTCCCCTGAGCCTCGATCACCAGGGTGCGGGTCGCCGTCGCCACCGTCACCACGCTCACCGCGGGCACCGGCACCGCCGTCACCGCCTTCTTCACCCGAGGCTTGGTGGCCGAAAGCCGAACCAGAGCCAGGACGCCTCCGCCCAGGATCACCAGGGCCAGCACCAACTGCGTGAAAGCGCGAAGTCTTCCGTTCATGATCGTGTCCTTTGGTGCCAAGCAACCGGTGGTTGCTCAGGATTTCTTGCTTGACAGCACCCCGTTAAGCCTGCGGTGGTTAAGCGGGAATCCAGAGCGGCACTCATTTTTCGTCCAGCGTGGCGAAAGGTTGCGCGCAACCAAATGGAGGAGCGGATTCGTAGGTCGGGTTGCGACCGGCGGGAGCTACCCGACGATTCGCCAGCGTCTCCAATCCGTGGTCATCCACCGGATTGTCAGGGAGTGCTACGCACACCCCGACCTACCGGGTTGGATAATGGTTGGCAGCGTCATTGGGCATTCCAGCCCGAAGCGTGGGGGGAACCGATTGCGATACCGATAGCGAACCGCGGGAACGACGATCCCGTGTGGTTCCCCATTGAACCATGACCGTTAACCTCATTCGGATCTGGTGGGTTCCCGGCCGGCCCGCGGCCTGGAAGCGACGGGCGCAATTGGCGCGGGGCTTTGCGGCCGGGTGCTACCGACTGAACCAACCGGGCCGGGGTCCGCCCAGCCCCCGCCCAGCGCCCGGTGGAGGGCCACCTGATTGGTGAGCACCGCGAGTTCCACCAGCACCACCTGGTCTTCCGCCTGAAACCGGGTCTGCTGAGCGTTCAGCACGGTGAGGTAATCCACCAGCCCCTGAACATAGCGATTTTGGGCCACCCGTTGGGTTTCCAGGGCTTCGTCCCGAAAGGTCCGGAGCCGTTCCAGCCGCTCCAGTTCCTCGCGCCGGGTGAGCAGGGCCTTTTCCACATCGAAGAATGCGTTCAGCACCGCCGCCGCGTAATCGGCCGCCGCCTGCTCGTAGGCGGCCCGCGCTTCATCTTCAACCGCTCGCAGCCGACCGGCGTCGAACAGGGCCTGAGTGAGGCCGGCCGCCAGTTGGTAGATTTCGCTCTGGGGCTCGATCAGCCGGCTGAGTTCGCTGCTGCTGTAGCCGTACTGGCCGGTCAGGCTGAGTCGCGGGAAGCGGCCGGCGCGGGCCGCGCCGATCCGGGCGTTGGCCGCTTGCAGCCGGGCTTCCGCCGCTCTGAGATCGGGCCGCCGCTCCAGCAGTTCCGACGGCAGCCCGGCCGGGACTTCCGGCAGCGGCTGGTAGTCCAAGACAGCGCTCGACCCCGGGGCGACCGCCAGCGGATAATCCCCCACCAGCACATGGAGCTGCTGGGTGCTGGTGCCCAGTTCCCGCCTGAGCGCCGGCAGCACCGCTTCGCCCTGAGCCAGGGTACGCCGCGCCTGGCGCACATCGAGGATCGACACCAGCCCGCTCTGATAGCGGCCCATCACGAATTCCAGGCTGTTGCGGTAGCTTTCAACGCTGCTGCGGGCGATCTCGAGCCGTCCTTCGAGCGCTTCGATCTGAAGATAAAGCGCCACCACTTCGGCCGTCACCGTCTGCGCCAGGGCCAGCCGATTTTCCTCGGCCGCCAGCAGGTCGGCCACGCCCGCTTCACTGGCCCGGGCCAACCGACCCCAAAGATCGACTTCAAAGGAAGCGGCGAGAGCGAGATTGTAAGATTCGGTGATATAAGTTTGCGGTTCCGCGGCCGCTCCCAGACCGGGCAGGTTGAACGCCTGCTGAGCGCGCCCGGCCTGGGCTTCCAAACCGAGCTGGGGAGCGCGCTCGGCATGGGTCGCAACCAGCCGTGCCCGCAGTTGCAGCACCGTGGCGGCCGCCTTCTTCAGGTCCAGGTTGGTGGTGAGCGCCTGGGCCACCAGCCGGTCCAGCTCAGGGCGGTTGAACCGGCGCCACCAGGGATCATCGTGAAAGGGCAGGGCGGCACCGCCGGCGGCGTTCTGAAACTGCGCGGGCACCGCCACCGGGCTTCCCGGCCGCGCGAAGTCCGGCCCCAGCCGCGGGCAGCCGGAAAGGCCCAGCGACAGCAGCACCATGAAGATGAAAGTACGCATGTTATTGCCGTCCATGGCACGGTCCCTTGGCCTGGGCATTCAGCCCATAAAGCGAAAAAGCCACCAGGTGAGCGGTGATCCGGGCCTGAAAGGCGGCATCCAATTCGGATCCGGTGAGGCGAGTCATCGCCGGGCGAGCAAAGTTATACTGGTTTAGGATCAGATGTTTCATTTTCAAAAGCGGGCAAGATGCTCGCGCTCCCGGGAAAGAGCGCACACGAAATGAAACTTTTTACCCTTAACCGCTATATTCCCCCAGATAGGCTTTTCGCACCCGCTGGTCCTGGAGCAGTTCGCGGCCGACGCCCTCGAGGGTGATCCGGCCGGTTTCCAGAACGTAGGCGTAATCGGCTACAAACAGGGCGGCCATGGCGTTTTGTTCCACCAGCAGGATGGTCGCTCCCTGTTGGTTGATGGTCTGGATGGTCCGAAACACTTCTTCCACCACCAATGGGGCGAGTCCGAGCGATGGTTCGTCGAGCAGCACCAGTTTGGGTCGGCTCATGAGGGCGCGACCGACCGCCAGCATCTGCTGTTCGCCGCCGCTCAGGGTGCCGGCCAGTTGGCGGCGGCGTTCCTCGAGCCGGGGGAAAAGCGAATAGACCCAGTCGAGGCCATCCCGGAGTTGCTCGGGCGTGCGGTGGTAGGCGCCCATTTCCAGGTTTTCCAAAACGGTGAGGTTGGGGAACACGTGGCGGCCTTCGGGGCTGATCCCGATGCCGCGCTGAATGATCTGATGAGTCGGGGTGGTGCTCAGGTCTTCACCGGCGAACTTGATGGAACCGGAACGCGGCCGCACCAACCCGGCGATGCTCCTCAGCGTGGTGCTTTTTCCCGCGCCGTTGGCGCCGATCAAGGTCACCACGGTGCCCTCCTTGACCTTCAGATTGACGCCTTTAAGAGCATGAATACCGCCGTAGAAGACGTTGAGATTGGTGACTTCAAGCATGCTTCGGTGCTCCCAGGTAGGCCTTGATCACTTCCGGATTGCCCTGAATTTCCGCAGGCGTGCCCTCGGCGATGGTGGTGCCGTAATCGAGCACCTTGATCCGCTCGACCAGACCCATGACGAATTTCATGTCGTGCTCGATCAGGAAAATGGTGAGTTCATGACGATCGCGCAGTTCCCGCACCAGGTTGGCCAGTTCCATGGTTTCCTGGGGGTTCATTCCGGCCGCCGGTTCGTCGAGGAGCAGCACCTTGGGCTGGGTGGCCAGGGCCCGGGCGATTTCCAGGCGCCGCTGACGACCGTAGGGAAGGCTTCCCGCCTTTTCCTCGGCGACGTGGGCCAGGCCCAGCTCCTGCAAGTAATCCATGGCTTCCCGGTGGATCCTCTGATCTTCGCGAACGTAGGCGGGCAGCCCCAGCATGGCGCTCCAGAACCCGGCCCGGATCTTTTGATGGAACGAAACCATGACGTTTTCCAGCACGCTCATATCGGTGAACAGGCGGATGTTCTGGAAGGTGCGGGCAATGCCTCGGGCGGTGATCCGGTGCAGCGGCATGCCGGTGAGGTCCTGGCCGAGCCAGTGGATGGTGCCCGAAGTGGGCGGGTAGACGCCGGTGATCATATTGAATACGGTGGTTTTGCCGGCGCCGTTGGGGCCGATCAGACCGACCAGTTCGCCCGGCCGCAGTTCCAGCGAAAAGCCGTTGACGGCGGTGAGACCGCCGAACTGCATGACCAGGTTGTCCAGTTTGAAAAAGCTGCTCATCCGCGTTCCTTTTACCGAGCGGGCCGGTGCAGGCGCGCCCAGAGGGCGTCCCAGGAAAATTCGGAGCGACCCATCATGCCTCGCCGGGCGAAAATAATGACCCCCATCAGGATGATGCTGAAGATCACCATGCGCATGCCGGGGATTCCAGGGATCCGCAGGAAGCCCAAATCGATCGGGCTTTCCACCACCCGCAGCGCTTCTCCGCCCCAGGCGAACAGGGCCGCGCCGAGGACCGCGCCGGTGGTGCTGCCGAGGCCGCCCACCACGATGATGATGAGCAGATTGAAGGTGAAAAAGAAGGTGAAAAGGGTGGGCGAGATGGTGGTGATGAGATGGGCCAAGAGTCCGCCGGCCACCCCGGAAAAGAAGGCGCTCACCAGAAACGCCAGCAGCAGGTGCTTGAACGGATCGATGCCCATGGCGCGGGCCGCCGTTTCGTCTTCTCGGATCGCCTTCATGGCGCGCCCGTAGCTGCTGTTCACCAGTTTGGTGGTGACCGCAATGGTGAAAATCGCCACGCCCCAGGTCCACCACAGATTGGTGTAGGGCGAAAGCCCCTTGAGTCCAAGTGGACCGTTGGTGACGCTCTGAAAAGCGTTGCACAGCACCCGCACCACTTCGCCGAAGCCGAGGGTGACAATGGCCAGGTAGTCGCCGCGTACCCGCAGCACCGGAAAGCTGATCAGGAACGCGAACAGACTGGCCAGCAGTCCGCCGGCCAGCAGCGACAGCACGAAGGGAGCGTGGACCACGCTGAGTGGCCAGATCAGGGGTTCGATAATGAAGTTCATCATTTTTTCGTTGGCGGTCATGGTGAGCAGCGCCGAGGTGTAGGCGCCGATGGTGATGAAGGCGTTGGGGCCGAGATGCAGCAGGCCGCAGATACCGTTCACCAGGTTGTAGCTCACCGCCAGGGTGATGAAGATGGCCATGTTGTTGAGGATACGGACCTGGTACAGACTGCCGTGGCGCTCGAACAGCAACAGCACCAGGAACACCAGCAGAATGCCGGCCAGGTTGAGTAACAGATGGCGTTGCGACTTGGCCATGCCGGGAGTCCTTTGCGCGGATCAGGTTTTATCGGTAATGGGTTCACCCATGATACCGGTCGGGCGAAACAACAGCACCAGGATCAAGATCACGAACGAGAACGCATCGCGATACTGGGACAGCTCCGGAATCAGGGCGACGATCATGATTTCCCCAAGTCCCAGCAGGAAACCGCCGATGACCGCGCCGACGATGTTGCCGATCCCGCCGAGTACGGCGGCGATGAAGGCCTTGAGACCGGGGATCACGCCCATGAACGGATTCACCTGGGGATATTTGAGCGCCCACATGATGCCCCCGGCGGCGGCCAAGGAAGAGCCGATGAGGAAGGTGATGGCGATGATGCGATCGACATTGATGCCCATCAGGCGGGTGGTTTCGAAATCCACCGAGGCGGCCCGCATCGCCTTGCCCACCCGGGTCCGATAGATGATATAGAGCAGCCCGGCCAGAAATATCAGGGTAAGGATCGGGATATAAATGGTCAGCACCTGGATCCGGAGCCCCAGGACATCGATCACCTTGGCGAACATGGCGGGTCTGGGAAAGCCCTTGGGAATGCCGCCGATCACCACCAACGCCACATTCTCCAGAAGAAACGAGGCCCCGATGGCGGAGATCAGGAGTGAAATACGGGGGGCGTCCCGCAGCGGTTTATAGGCCCCCCGGTCCAGCACAATGCCCATGCAGCCGGTGAAGGCTATCGCCAGGGGAAAGCTCACGAACCACGGCAGGCTGAACAGGGCGACCCCGTAAATGGCGGCGTAGGAAGCCACCATCAGGAGATCGCCGTGGGCGAAGTTGATCAGCCGCAGAATCCCGTAGACCATGGTGTAGCCGATGGCCACCAGGCCATAGAGGCTGCCCAGGGAGATGCCGTTGATCAGTTGTTGCAGCAGGATGGTTGCGGTCACGTTGGGTTCCTTTGTTCACCCGGCGGTTCGCGGTCACCGGTGAAGGATCGGCCCGGGCGCGCGGCGAAGGCCCAAAAAAGGGGCAGGGCCGACTGAAGTCCGCCCTGCCCGAAAAAGGATTCAACCGGAATGAGGTGCCTTACGCTTGCGGGCAATCGGCGCTCGACGATGCGCTAAGCGGCTGGGCTTTGCCTCGGTGCGCTCCACTGGGCTAGGGATTGATCACGGTCACGAAGGCGAACTTGCCGTTTTCCACCTTGTTGATGACCATGCTCTTCACCGGATTGCCGCTCTCTCCCATGGTGATCACCCCGGAAACTCCCTGGAAATCCTTGACCGCGGCGAGGGCGTCACGAACCTTGGTGCCGTCCGTGGTTCCGGCGGCCTTGATCGATTCCACCAGCAGGAAGTAAGCATCGGCGCCGAGCGCGCCGAACGCATCGGCTTCCTTGCCTTTCTGCTGTTGAAAACGTTTGATGTATTCCTTGGAGCGCTCGGTGCTGGCCGCGTCTTTGTGGAAATGGCCGGTGAAGTACATGTTTTCCACCGCCTTGCCGCCGACTTCAATGAGCGCATCGGCCTGGGCCCCGTCACCGGTCAGGATCGGCAAATGGATCCCGAGATCCCGGGCCTGCTTGGCCATCAGCGCATCTTCCGTGTAGTAGTTGGGCGCGTAAATGATGTCCGGCTTGGTGGCCTGAACGGCGGAGAGTTGAGCCGAGAAATCCTGGTCACCGGTCTGAATGTAGGTGGTCGATACCACTTTGCCGCCCAGCTTGACGAATTCCTTGACGAAGAAGTTGGCCAGACCGACACAATAGTCCTGGGCGATATCGATGATCACCGCGGCGCTGCCCGCTTTCAGCTTGTCACGGGCGAACTGGGCGGCCACCTGACCCTGGAAGGGGTCGATGAAGCAGGCGCGGAAGGCGTAGTTCTTGCCCTGATTCACCAGGGGGTTGGTGGCGGTGGGGCTGACCGTGGGGACCTTGGCCGCTTCCGAAATGGGATTGCCGGCCATGGAATTGCCGCTGATCGCCTCACCGAGGATGCCCACCACTTTTTCCTTTTCGATCAGGCGGCTCACGGCGTTGGCGGCTTCGATCTTGTCGCTCTTGGTGTCCACCAGCACCAGTTCGATCTTCTTGCCCAGCACTTCCGGCATCATCGCATTGGCGATCTGGATGCCGTCCCATTCCATCTGGCCGTAGGCGGCCACCGCCCCGGTCATGGGCAAATAGAGGCCGATCTTGATGGTATCGGCGGCCACCGCGGGTGACAGGGCGCCGGCCACCAGAAACATGACCGCGATCAGGGCAATAAAGCTGGTACGTCGCATGGATGCCTCCTTTTCGAAAAGTGTTCAGTCAATCTTTCACAAAAGACCTCTCGGTCTCGCCCGGAGCCTGCAATACTGCCAGGTGCTTACTCTACCCGCCGTTTTTCTGTCAACAAAAAAGGTTTGCTCAAAAGCTCGTTAAATGTCCGCGAACTATCTGAAATTCCGTTTGAAAAAGAGATCGAACCAGCGTGAGCGGGAAAGGGTGGGGGCGCGCCGAGAAGCCGCCCCCAGGGGTCGAGAATGCCGCGGCGGCCACGCGGCCGCCGCGGCGTGCCTGGATCAGACGATGTTCTTGGTTTTCCACTCCTGCAATTGGGTTTTCCCAATTCCAAGATACTTCTGGTAGATATACTCGTTGTCGGCGCCGATCGGACGGCAGACCCATTTGATCCGGCCCGGAGTGCCGGTCATCTTCCACACCGGCGCCTGCAGGGCCAGGTCCCCGTAGACCGGGTCGGTGCCCTTGTCGAACACGCCGCGTTCCCACCAGTTCTCGTCTTCAAAGTTCTCCTTGACGTCGGCCATCCTGGCGGTGGCCACCACGCCGGGTCCCCGGCGGTTCAAGGTGTAGTCCTGAACCTTCTCGAACACCTCCTGAGACGTGAAATTTTTCGACCAGGCCTCGATGGCCTTGTGGATTTCCGGCTGAAAGTCGGGATTCAGGCGGTCGAAGATGGTGGGGTATTTCTTTCGCAGTTCCGGGTCTCCCATGATGTTGGTGAGGCCTTCCCAGTTGACGTCACTGAACCCGGCGATGAACGAATAGGAATCCTTGGTCTTAACGATGGTGTAAGGGAACACGGCACTGTCGTAAGCGCCCACCAGACCACGGATCTTGCCGGTGGTGTGGTAATAAGCGACATGATAGTCGCAAAAACTCAGCTCCGCCTCGGGCGGCGCCACATCCACCATCTGGCCTTCACCGGTCACATGGCGGTAATGAAGCGCACCCAGTACGCCGAAAGCGGCCCAGGCGCCGCCGGCGTACCAGCCCATCCAACTGCCTTCCTTGGTGGGGATATTCCAGGGCTGCGGGCCTTCCGGACCGACCGGTTCCCCGGTCACCGCCATAACCCCGCTGCGGGCTTGATCGATAATGTCATAACTGACCTTGCCGCAGCCGGCGTCCGGGCCGAAATGACCGTAGGTGTTGATCGCGGCGTAAATGAGCCGCGGATTGATGTCCTTCAGATAGCGGTAACTCAGACCGTAACCGTCCATCACT
>Ga0100377_1004364_pt1 | contig 10924 bp, 7 predicted proteins | sample CryGeymeta201501_FD_83664 | JGI IMG/M metagenome (GOLD analysis project Ga0100377, IMG submission 83664) | Groundwater microbial communities from Crystal Geyser aquifers in Utah, USA - Crystal Geyser metaG 2015-01 | ecosystem: Environmental > Aquatic > Deep subsurface > Groundwater | place: USA... | reverse complement strand
AGGGGCGCTCCTTGTGTAGCCCGGGGCGATGCGAGCGCAGCGAGCTAGCCCCGGGTCGGACGAGCGAGACATCATCGGACCCACCATGAACGGATGAGCGAGACATCATCGAATCCACCACGAACGGACGAGCGAGACATCATCGGACCCACCACGAACGGACGAGCGAGACATCATCGAATCCACCACGAGCGGACGAGCGCGAACCCAACGAATCCACCACGAACGCACGAGCGAGACATCGTCGGCCCCACCACGAACGGGTCTGTCCAATGGCGAAACCCAAGCAGAGGAGCTGGCGCGGTATCGGGCGTTGCTGGGGCTGAAGCCGCAGGAGTGACGGCCGGGGGTGAGCGTCTGATGCGCAGCGGCGTCCTTCCATGGCGGTCGTTGGGTGGGTGGTGCCTCGACACGCGCGTAGAGGCCTGATATCGAGCGCAGGGAATATCGGGTGAGGGCGGGGGTATTGAGGACCGCTGTCAGGGTTTCTCTTGCACGGGAGAGTCGGGTGCATCGAGGCAGACGAAGCAAGCGAGGGGCGGTGTCGCTGGGGTTGGCGTCGATCGCGCTGGTGTGGTGCGCGGCGGCGTCGGGGCAGGAGGTGTCGCGGCTGTCGCGGGTCGAGGCGATGCAGGTGGCGGTCGAGCGCAACTACCAGGTGCTGGTCGGGGGGCTGGAGCGGGACGTGGCGGTGCTGGGGGCCGAGGGCGCGGGGCGTGGGTTCGTGCCGGTGGTGTATGCCGAGGCAGGGTATGAGGATCAGGCGCCGTTCGACGCGGCGATGGATCGGCGTCGGACGGTGGGGTACGGGGGTGGGCTGCGTTGGTCGACGCGGGTGGGGACGTCGCTGGACGCGTCGGTGCGGGCGGACGACACGCTCGGGGCGGGGGGTGGGGGCTCGCGGGCGTCTGTGGGGGTGAGCGCGACGCAGGCGCTGTTGAGGGGGGCGGGGGAGTCGGGGGCGGCGGCGACGGTGGTGGAGGCGGAGCTGGAGGCGCGGGCGGCGGAGGAGGTGTTTCGGGCGCGGATCAATCGATTCCTGGTGGACGTGGAGCGGGCGTATCAGGAGCTCGCGTTTGCGCAGGCGGACCTGGAGATCAAGACGCGGTCGCGGGACCGGGCGCAGCAGCAGTACGAGGACACGCGGGAGAACATCCGGCGTGGGCTGCTGGCGGAGTCGGACGTGTACATCGTGGAGGAGAACGTGGTGATCTTCGAGCAGCTGCTGGTGAGCGCTCGGGAGAACCTGGCGGTGGCGCGGCAGAGCCTGGCGCGGCTGCTGCGGTATGAGGCGGGGGCGCCGGTGGAGGCGACCGATCCGATGGAGCTGCCGTCGGGGGGGCTGCCGGGGGCGGACGAGGCGGTGGAGCGGGGGTTGCTGGCGAACCCGGAGCTGGCGGTGGCGCGGCTGGCGGTGGACCGGGCGGAGGTGTCGCTGGCTTTTGAGTCCAACCAGCGGCTGCCGACGCTGGACGTGATGGGGACGCTGCGGCTGAACGGGCTGGGGGCGAGTCCGGCGCCTGCGTGGCAGGAGTCGGTGAGCGCGGGTCGGCCGGAGTGGGCGGTGGGGTTGACGTTCGAGGTGCCGCTGGACCGGGGGCCGGACGGGGCTCGGGTGGAGCGGGTGTCGCTGGGCAAGCAGAGCCAGGTGTTGGCGCTCAAGGACGCGGAGCAGTCGGTGGCGTTTGAGGTGCGGACGCGGCTGGTGCAGCTGGACAGCCAGCTGGAGCGGCTGAAGCTGGCGGAGCGCCGTCGGGAGCTGGCGGGGCTGAAGCTGGAGGCGGAGCAGGACAAGTACAAGAACGGGATCGCGACGTTGGCGGACGTGGTGCGGTTTCAGCGCGAGCTGGACACGTCGCTGATCGAGATCCGTCGGCTGTTGGTGAACATCTGGGTGACGCGGGCGCAGCTGTTGTCGGCGCAGGGGAACCTGCACGAGACGGTCGGGATCGAGGTGAGGTGATGGGGTCGAAGGGGGCGGGAGGTGGCGTTTCGGAGGGGGAGTCGGTGGAGCCGTTGATCCGTCTGGAGCAGGTCACGAAGGTGTACCGGACGGGGGAGGTCGACGTGGCGGTGTTGCACGGGATCGACCTGGAGATCGGGTACGGCGAGCATGTGGCGATCATGGGGCGAAGCGGCTCGGGGAAGTCGACGCTGATGAACATCCTGGGGTGCATGGATCAGCCGACGGGGGGGCGGTACGTGCTGGCGGGGCGGGACGTGAGCCATCTGGACGACGACACGATCAGCGGGCTTCGGGGGCAGCTGATCGGGTTCGTGTTTCAGGCGTTCCACCTGCTGCCGAGCCTGACGATCGAGGACAACGTGGCGCTGCCGATGGAGTACCAGCAGGTGCCGGCGCGGGAGCGTCGGGCGCGTGCGGTGGGATTGTTGGAGCGGGTGGGGTTGGGGCATCGGCTGGGGCATCGTCCGAACCAGCTCTCGGGGGGGGAGCGGCAGCGGGTGGCGATCGCGCGGTCGTTGTCGAACGGGCCGAAGCTCTTGTTGGCGGACGAGCCGACGGGGAACCTGGACACCTCGGCGCAGCGCAAGATCCTGGATCTGTTCGCGGAGCTTCACGCCGAGACGGGGATCACGCTGGTGCTGGTGACGCACGATCCGCAGATCGGGCGCTCGGCGGCGCGGCTGGTGCGGGTGTCGGACGGGCAGGTGGTGGAGGACGGGCAGGTGGGGGTGGGGGCATGAGGCGGGCGCAGGGGATCGGTCTGGCGGTGGGGTGGGGGCTCTTTGCGCTGGTGGCGGTGGGTTGCGGGCAGGCCGCGTCGCCGGTGGGGCGGGGCGGCGAGGTGTTGGCGGCGGCCGAGGCGCCTGAGCTGGACGTGACGCTGGCTTTTGATGGGAGGGTGGAGGCGGCGAACGCGACGGATCTGTTCGCGCCGCAGAACGTGTTCCGGATCGCCGGATGGAACTCGAGTTCGAGCTGGACGAAGATCGTGGAGTTGGTGCCGGAGGGGACGGCTGTCAAGGAGGGTGAGATGGTGGCGCGCTTCGAATTTTCGGGGACGCGGGCGCTGTCCATGATCACGGAGCGGGGTCAGCGGGCGGCCGCCGAGGCGGACAAGAGCGCGCTGGAGCTGGAGGAGGAGCTGCGGCGGCTGGTGGTGGAGCGGGACAAGCTGGATCTGGACGCGGAGCGGGCTCGGCTGGACACGTTGAAGGCGAGCTCGATCTCGGGTCGGCAGCTGGCGCTGTTCCAGATCCAGTTTGAGGAGGCGACGTTCGAGGCGGAGGCGATCCGGCGTCAGATCGGGGCGCTGCGGGCGCGGATGCGGTCGGAGGCGGCGTTCTACGACGAGCAGAAGGCGCGGGCGGCGTACGACATGGAGCTGTATACGCGGTATCAGGAGCGCTTCGTGCTGCGGGCGCCGCACGACGGGGTGGTGCGGCACGCGTACTTCAAGCACCGTCGGCGCAAGGTGGAGAAGGGTGACGGGATGCCGGCGGGGATGCACGTGATCTCGGTGGCGCGGGACGAGACGGTGCAGGTGCGGTTCTACGTGCCGGAGGGGCGTCTGGACAGCGTGGCGGTGGGGCAGCGGTTTCATGCGCGGCCGGTGGCGTCGGACCAGGACTTCGGGGTGGTGGTGGACCGGATCTTGTTGTTCCCGCAGGAGGTGGGGTTCCTTCGTGAGGACGAGAACCTGCCGAACGCGCGGGAGAAGGCCTATGTGGTGGTGGCGCGGTTCGAGGCGGCGGGGGTGAACCTCGGGGCGGGGACCGAGGTGAGGGTGACGCCGTGATCGGATGGACGGCTGTGGGCCGGAGCCTCTCGCAGTTTCGGACGAACCCGTTGCGGACGATGCTGACGCTGCTGGGCATGGTGTTCGGGGTGGGTTCGGTGGTGGCGATGGTGTCGATCGGGGAGGGTGCGCAGGAGGAGATCCTTCGGACGATCGAGGCCATGGGGGCGAACAACATGCACGTGCGCTCGCGGGCGGTGGACGAGGGCTCGATCAACGAGGTGATCAACGACAGCGCGGGGCTGAGCCGGGCGGATGTGCAGGCGCTGTGGTCGATGACGCCGGGCGTGGTGGATGTGGCGTACCGGTCGAAGCTGAAGCTGGGGGTGACGGACCTGAAGCTGCCGCCGCACGCGGTGGGGCTTTACGGGGTGAGCCGCAACCTGATGGACGTGCACGGGCTGACGTTGTCGTCGGGGCGTTCGTTTCGGGGGGTGGACTTCCGGAGCGAGCGTCGGGTGGCCATCCTGGGGGCGGACCTGGCTGAGCGACTGTACCCGCAAGGGGCGGTGGGGCAGCAGGTGCGGTTGCAGTTCTCGTACTTCGAGGTGATCGGGGTGCTGGAGGAGCGGACGGCGCTGGGCGGGGACGTGCCGGTGGACCCGGAGGTCTACAACATGGCGGTGCTGATCCCGTTCGAGACGGCGGACGTGGAGATCCGTCCGGCGCGTCCGTACGCGGAGCTGGACGTGATCTCGGTGCGGGTGGGGAGCACGGACGAGACGTTGGTGGCCAAGCAGATCGCCGAGGCGACGCTGCGGCGACGGCACGGGGGCGTGGAGGACTTCGATGTGATCGCGCCCGAGGAGATCCTGCAGCAGAAGAAGGGCGCGCAGTCGGTGCTGAACATCGTGCTGATCTCGATCGCGGCGATCTCGCTGGTGGTGGGGGGGATCGGGGTGATGAACATCATGCTGGCGAACATCATGGAGCGGATCCACGAGATCGGGCTTCGTCGGGCGGTGGGGGCGCGGCGCGGGGATATCCGGAACCAGTTCCTGTTCGAGGCGGTGCTGATCTGCGTGGTGGGCGGGGTGGTGGGGATCGTGATGGGGACGGGGCTGTCGTTCGTGGTGGCGTCGATCTTCGAGCTGCCGATCGCGTTCGCGTGGGAGTCGATGGTGCTGGCGTTCGGGATCAGCGTGTTTGTGGGTGTGCTCTTCGGGATCGTGCCGGCGATACGGGCGGCGAACGTGAACCCGATCGAGGCGTTGCAGCGTGAGTAGGATGCTGGAATCGATGGCGTGGATGCGGGGCAGGGTGGCGTGGCTGGCCGTGGCGGCGGGGCTGTGCGTGGCGCTGGTGACGGTGGGGTGCGGGCAGGAGGAGGTGCAGCGTGAGGCGACGGTGACGGTGCGGCGCGGGCCGTTGGTGTTCGCGTCGAGCTACTACGGGGATCTGGACGCCAAGGAGAGCGTAGCGATCCACGCGCCGGAGCTGCCCGGTGGTCAAGACGCGATGACGGTGGAGACGGTCAAGACGGACGGCGACAAGGTCGAGGCGGGGGACGTGGTGTTGACCTTCGTGACCGGCCCGACCGAGGATGAGCTGCGGACGAACAAGGCCGATCTGGCCGTCGCCGAGGCGGAGATGCGGCGGGTGGAGCAGCAGCTGTCGAAGGAGCGGATCGACCTGGAGCTGGAGGTCAAGCGTCGGCAGAAGGCGTTGGAGCGGGCGAAGCTGTACGTGGTGGAGGGGGTGAACCTGATCTCGCGGCTGGAGCTGGACAAGTACAAGCTGGATGTGGAGCGCGCCAAGCTGGAGCTGGAGTTGGCCGACAAGGCGCTGCGGACGTTCGCGCAGAAGCGGGCAGCGTCGCTGGAGGTGCAGCGCCTGAAGGTGGAGGCGGTGCAGCAGAAGGTGCGCGAGGCGGAGGATCAGCTGGCGAAGATGCAGGTCACCAGCCCGACCTCCGGTGTGATCTTCGCGCCGTACACGCGGCTGAACTGGGTGCGCGGCAAGGTGGAGCCGGGGCGGGTGTGCCGCTCGGGGGACAAGCTGCTGGAGATCCCGGACCTGAGCACGTTTGTCTTGAATCTCTATGTGCGTCAGGGGGATGCGACGCTCATCACCGAGGGGGCGAGCGCGACGGTGTACCCGTCGGCGTCGCCGGGGGCGGTGATGAGCGGCAAGGTGCTGCGCAAGGAGAAGTTCGCCGCGACGCGGAACGAGCGCCTTGGCACCGAGAACGCCGAGGGCAACCTGAAGGAGGTGCTCGTGGTGGTTGAGCTGGATGAGACGATGTCCGAGCTGCGCCCCGGCGGCACGGCGCGGGTCGATCTGTCGGTGACGCTGGTCGAGGACGCGCTGCTGGTGCCGCTGGCGTCGGTGGTCGACAAGGGCCGCGAGACCTGGGTGAAGCTCCGTGGCGGCGAGGAGCGCAAGGTCAAGCTCGGCCAGACCAACACCGTCTTCGCCGAGGTGCTCGACGGGCTCGCCGAGGGCGACGTCGTCGTGCTGGCCGAGGCGGCGCCCGAGGCTGAGGAGGGCAAGGGCGGCGGTCGCGGCGGTATGTAGTTCGCAAGGTCTCGTTTAGAAATAAGTGGTCGATTTGGCAGGCGGAAAAAATGGGGTCCAGGGGGCGCTGCCCCCTGGCCGCCGGAGGCACGGTGCCTCCGGCGGCCGGGGGCGAGCCGCCCCCGGACCCCCACTCATTTTTCCACAAGCCCTAAGCGTCTGTATCGAAAGGAAATCATGTGGTTCAGCCCAGCGCCGCGGCCAGTGCGCAGAGCCTCGCCTCGGTCCGGGCGAGCTGCCAGCCCGAGACGGCGACGACCGTCACCGCGTCGAAGTCGTCGAGGGCGGCGGTCTGCCAGGCGGCGACGGCGGTGTCGAGGTCGTCGAGGTCCGCGACGAGGGCGACGGTGTTGGCGAGGTCGTCGATGACGGCCTGGCGCTCCGGGGCGAACCGCTGAAGGTAGACGTGGCCGATGGCGGCGATGTGCGCCGGGGTGGCGTCGCCGATCCAGGCGGCCAGCAGCGCAGCGAGCCCAAGACCGGTCGGCGGGAGGTCGGTCGCGGTCAGGTGGGGATCGAAGGTGGGGGCGGCGGGCACCGGATCGGCGTCGTCGCCGCAGCCGGCGCCGAGGAGAGCGGCGCCGAGTCCGGCGAGCGCGAGCAGGAGGGCCTGGCGACGGGTGGGGTTCATGAGGCCTCCAGCGTGGCGAGCAGGTCGGCCAGCCGGTGGGCCAGGGCCACGATGGTGAGGGTGGGGTTGGCGAAGCCGCCCGTCGGGAAGACGGAGGAGCCGGCCAGGTACAGGTTGTCGAGGCCCCAGACGCGGCCGTCGCCGTCGACGACGCCGTCCTCGGGGCGCTCACTCATGCGGGCGGTGCCGAGGTGGTGGCAGCCGCCGACGTAGGACGGAGGGAGGTAGCGGCCGTCGGCGTCCTGCGGCATCCAGAGGCGACCGAGGCCGTTGCGGCCGAGTTCGGCGGCGACGGCGCGGTAGGTGTGATCGACGCTGCGGAGATCGTCCTCGGCGACCTGCCAGTCGAGCTTGACGCGGGGGAGTCCGAGGGGGTCCAGCTCGTCGAGCAGGCTGACCCGGCTCTGGGGGATGGGGGTCTGCTCGGCGCGGATGTTGAGGACGCACAGGCGCGTGCCCGGCGCGCGGAGCAGGCTGGCGGCCTGGGTGACCTTGACGGCCTCGGGGGTGTCGTCGTAGTCGGCGACGTCGACCTCGATGAGGTTGGCGGCCATGGTGAGGACGCCGGCGGCCTCGCGGGCGGCGCGAGGGAGGCCGAGGGCGAGGCCGAAGGTGGTGTCGAGGCCGCCGGGGTGGTCGTCATCGACGGTGCGGCCGGCCTTCTTGCCGAGGTAGAGGTCAACAGGGGCATCGGGCGCAAAGACGATGAAGGCGCCGGTGTAGTAGTGCGGGTGCTCCATGAAGTGCCGGCCGACGAGGTCCTGGGCGTTGCCGACGCCCGCGGGCTCCTGGCTGCGGGCGGCGAGCAGGACGCGCGGCGTCTCGATACCCCCGAGGGCGAGCACGAAGCGGTTGGCGCGGACGGTGAAATCGAGGCCGTCGAGGGTGCGGCAGGCCAGGTGGGTGACGGCCTGCCCTGCGTCGTTGAGCGCGACGTCGACGACGTTGGCGTGGAACCAGACCTCGACGTCCTCGGCAGCTTCGAGGTCGGCGCCGTAGGCCTTCGCGAAGTTGGTGGGCGGGCTGAACTGATAGAGCACGGTGCTGACGCGCTCGGGGTCCAGCGGCAGGAGCGGCTTGCCGGCGAGCCGGGCGACCGGCTCGGGGTCGTAGGAGAAGGCGCCGATCTGGACGGTGGCGTGGGCGCGTTGGTAGTAGGGGTCGAGGTCGGCGCGGGTGAGCGGCCAACCGCTGCGGGGGAGCCAGGGGCGGGTCAGGAGGTCGTCCTCCTCGAGCGGGCGGCACCAGCCCGCCCACCAGTTCGAGGTGCCGCCGAAGACGCGCACGCGGCAGCCCGTGAGCTTGACGTCGCCGACGCCGGTGGCCTCGCCCTTGTAGAGGTCCTGGGTGGCCTGCTCGAACTCCGGGGCGCCGCTCTCGAGCAAGAGCACACGCAGGCCTTTGCCGCGGAGCTCGCGCGCGATGGTGATGCCAGCGGGGCCGGCGCCAGCGATGCAGACGTCGGCCTGGAGGGTGGCGCCGGCCTCGAGCTGTGCTGCGTCCCTGTACATTGGCTCGCCTCCGATTCGGGCGTCTCAGCGTGGGGCTGGAGCATGCCAGAGGTGAGGCCGCGGGGTCAAACGGGGGAGGTCGGCGCGGTGGACCGGACGCGCGGTGTCTGGTCCACCACCCCCACTGGCCAGCTCGCCGAGTCCGCCCGGAGGCGCTCAGCGGCGCCCGCGGCGCCACACCAGGGCGCCCGCCACCATCGCCATCACCAGCAGCGAGACCGGGATGGAGCGGCGGTCCTGCGAAGGCGCCTGGCTGCAGTTGAACGCGGAGTTGCCCTCGATCGTGAAGCCGATGAGCTCCTCGGGGATGGTCGTGTCGTCGTCGCAGGCGTCACCCAGGCCGTCGCCGTCGGCGTCGGCCTGATCCGGGTTGGAGATGGTGGGGCAGTTGTCGAGGTCGTCGCGCACCTCGTCGTTGTCGAGGTCGTCGTCGCAGGCGTCACCGAGGTCGTCGCCGTCGGCGTCGGCCTGGTCGCTGTTGGCGACCTCGGGGCAGTTGTCGTCCGCGTCGGCGATGCCGTCGCCGTCGGTGTCGGCGACGTCGCAGAGGTCACCGATGCCGTCGCCGTCGGCGTCGGCCTGGTCGGGATTCGCCACCTCGGGGCAGTTGTCGGTCGCGTCATCCACGCCGTCCCCGTCCCCGTCCGGCGCCGGCACATCGTCGGCCGGGTCGTTCGGGTCCGACTCGCCGTCGTCGATCCGCCCGTTGAAGTTCGGGTCCTCGAGGCCGTCCGGCAGGCTGCCGCCGTCGGTGTCGGGATCGGTCGGGTCGGTGGTGGTGGTGGGGTCGGCGTCCGGCACGAAGTTGCCAGCGGTGACATCGGTGTCCGGCCCCAGGTCCGCCTCGGTGAGGCCGAGCTCGGTGCCGTCGAGGATGCCGTCGTCGTCCGAGTCGGCGTCGAGCGCGTTGATCAGCCCGTCCCCATCCACGTTGTCGCCCGGCCCCCCGTTCCGTCCCCCCTCCTCGCCGTCCGGCACCCCGTCATCGTCGCTGTCCGCGTCGTTGATGCCGGTGCCGAGGTCGCGCTCCTCGCCGTTGGTCAGGCCGTCGCCGTCGTCGTCACCGTTCGAGTCGAAGTCGTCGGCCGGATCGCTGGGATCGGTCTCGCCTGCGTCGATGCGGCCGTTGTGGTTGGCGTCCTCGATGCCGTCGGACACGCCGCCGTCGTCCGAGTCCGCGTCGACCATCGAGGTCGTCGTGGTGGGGTCGGCGTCGGCCACGAAGTTGCCCGCGGTCAGGTCGGTGGCGTCGCCGAGGCCAGCCTCGGTCAGGCCCTTCTCAGTGCCGTCGAGGATGCCGTCACCGTCGCTGTCGGGGTCGAGCGCGTTGATCGTGCCGTCGTTGTCGGTGTCGAGGCTGAAGTTGTCCTCGTCGCCGTCGAGGACGCCGTCGTCGTCGCTGTCCGCGTCGTTGGGGTCGGTGCCGATGGCGGCCTCGAGCGCGTCGTCGAGGCCGTCGCCGTCGGTGTCCACCGCGTCCACGTCGTCGGCGGGGTCGTTCGGGTCGGTCTCGCCGTCGTCGATGGCGCCGTTGGCGTTGAGGTCCTCGTCACCGTCGAGGCGCGTGCCGCCGTCGGTGTCGTTGGACAGGGGGTTGGTGGTGGTGGTCGGGTCGGCGTCGGCCACGAAGTTGCCCGCCGTCAGGTCGGTGTCGGCGTCCGGCTCGGTGACGCCGAGCTCGGTGCCGTCCCGCAGGCCGTCGTTGTCCGAGTCCGCGTCGAGCGCGTTGATGAGGCCGTCGCCGTCGGTGTCCTGGTTGTAGTTGGGCTCGTCGCCGTCCTTGATGCCGTCGTCGTCGCTGTCGGCGTCGTTCGGGTCGGTGCCGATGCCGAGCTCCACGGCGTCGGAGAGGCCGTCGCCGTCGGTGTCGAGCAGGACGTCGTCGCTGGGGTCGTTCGGGTCGAGCTCGCCGTCGTCGATGCGGCCGTTGAAGTTCGCGTCCTCCTGGCCGTCGGCCACGCCGCCGTCGTCGGTGTCGGCGTCGAGCGGGTCGGTGGTGGTGGTCGGGTCGGCGTCGGCCACGAAGTTGCCCGCCGTCAGGTCGGTGGCGTCGGTCAGGTCCGCCTCGGTGAGTCCAGCCTCGGTGCCGTCCAGGATGCCGTCGTTGTCGCTGTCGCTGTCCAGCGCGTTCAACGCCCCGTCGCCGTCCACGTCGTCCAGCCCATCCTCACCGTCATTCAGCCCGTCGTCGTCGGAGTCGGCGTCGTCCGGGTCGGTGCCGGCGGTGAGCTCGATGGCGTCGTCGAGGCCATCGCCGTCGCTGTCCTCGCACGCATCACCCACCCCGTCCAGGTCGAAGTCGCCCTGGTCGGCGTTGGCGACCTCCGGGCAGTTGTCGTCGCCGTCGATCACGCCGTCGTTGTCGTCGTCGGGATCGCACACGTCACCGAGGCCGTCGGGCTCGTTGTCGGCCTGGTCGGTGTTGGCGATGAGCGGGCAGTTGTCGTCGGTGTCGGTCACCGTGTCGTTGTCGTCGTCATCGTCGCAGGCGTCACCGAGGCCGT
>Ga0100377_1004363_pt1 | contig 10924 bp, 6 predicted proteins | sample CryGeymeta201501_FD_83664 | JGI IMG/M metagenome (GOLD analysis project Ga0100377, IMG submission 83664) | Groundwater microbial communities from Crystal Geyser aquifers in Utah, USA - Crystal Geyser metaG 2015-01 | ecosystem: Environmental > Aquatic > Deep subsurface > Groundwater | place: USA... | reverse complement strand
GCCGTTCAATTCGTCAACGGACATGCCGATGCCGTCGTCCTCGATCTCGATCCACTCGCTCTTCGGGTCGACGCGGACGATGACGTTCTGGGCATCGGCGTCCCACGCGTTCGCGACGGCCTCAGTGAGGACGGCTGCGATATTGCTGTAGAGGTTGATACCGAGATGCTCGAGGACGTTGAGGTCCACGGTCATCTCGAACGTGGGAGGCGTCGCGACGTTGGGATCGGTCTGTGTCATCGCGGCCGGCTCGCTTTCAGTGCTCGCTGGAACTCGGTGGTCTTCGCGAGGTTCGGCAGTTGCTGGTCACCCGCACCGAGCATCAGCTCGAAGACACGCTTCAGCGGTTGATCGACGACCTTGGCCTTGAGCTTCGTGACGATCTCGCGGAACTGCTCGGCGCACCCACGGCTGTCGAGGCGACCCGTGATCTCAGGTCGGTCGAGCACGCCAACGAACGCACGAACCTGGGGCTCGCTGAACAGGTCGAACAGGGCGTCGTAGATTGGCAGCGCCATGCTCGAGACGCCCGAGGGACGGCCAATCCGGCACCGACTGAGCACGCGGACGTACTCGTCGTTTACCAGCGGTGGCACAGCACCGTCCGCCCCGACGAACTTCCGCAGTTCGCGAGCAATCGGGGGCTCGTTGTAGAAGTTGTTCATCGCGTCGTGCGCCGACTCGAGGCGGGTCACGAGGGTCGCGATCTCCACGGAGCGGTCACTCTCCGGAAGGAAGGCAAGGCCGTCGACCAGGTCGAGGAACTCCTGGGCGAGCTTCTTGCGGTCGAGGTCGGCGTTCGCGGCGTAGTTCGCGTACTTCAGTCCGACCTCGGCTCGCGCAGAGGTGGTCGCGAGATCCCACACATCGCGCGCGACGAGACGCGCGTTGTCGCGGACTCGAACATCCTGACGAGGGTCGCAGTACAGCCCGACGATCGAACGCAGCAGCGCCGTGATGAGGTCGCTGGGCAGCTTTCGCAGGCTCGCGCTCACTGCCCGAACGTCGTCGGCTACGAGCTTGTGGTTCCGAAGGTTCTCGAGGAGCCTCCCCACCTCCAAGACTGCCCCATCGGGCTCCTTGATGAGCACCTCTTTGACGCAGGTCTCGCACCACGCGATCAACTGAAAGCCGGTGAGCTGCACGTGGTTCGGGTGTGCCGCGCTCGCCCAGTTCCGCATATCGCGGATGTAGTCGAGGTGCTTGTAAGCGATGTCGCTGAGGATTCCGCACTTCAGCGCGCCGCGGATGAGTGCATCGTCGGAAAGCGAGCGCAGATCCTCTTCGGTCTTGAACTGCTTGCGCGTCTGCGGATCAGGGACGGCGGTATCGAGAAAGTAGCCGAGGTCGAACTGGGCGACGCGCGTGCGCAGACGAACGACGACCTCGTCCCAGAGAAAGTTGAGCGCCGCGTCGAAGAGCCCCGCTCCGCACGCGGCGATGAACTTCGACATGTACATCGCGCCCTCGCGTTGCTCGTCGCTGAGCGTGGCGACGAGCTCGGGCAGGTTGCGAATGATCTTCGAGCGCTCGTCGACAGCCGCGAGCACGTTCGTCGCGGGCAGACCAAGGCCGACGAGGTAGTTCTGGAAGTCGTCGGAAAACCTATCGATGGCGGCCGTCGGCGCCTTCACGATCGCCGTCTCCTGGTTCCGCTTGCTCATCGGCTGGTCCTCCCTGTGGTGGGCTTCTTCGCCGGAGCGGCGACCTTGGCCTTAGAGGTCGTGGTATTGGGCGCGAGCGCTTCGGAGAGAGCCAGCGCGCCCTGTTCGGCGGGCGCGGCCTTCGCGCGCCCCTTCGTCGAGCGCGGCTTCGCGGCCGTTGCCGAGCCTTGCTCTTCCTCGTAGCGCTGGCGATTCAGCTCCGCGAAGCGTCGAAGCACCTGGGCGCGCGCGGCGTCGGAGATCGTGAAGCGAACGCGGTCGTTCTCCGCGAGGTTTGGCTGCTCGTGAAAGCCGTGGCCGAGGTCGAGGTCCCACCCATAGGCGCGCATGACTGCGGCGTCGATCTCGCGGTGCATCTCGCGCAGCCGCACGATGCGTAGGGCGATGTCGTCAGCATCGTGGAAGCGGTTGTAGAGCTTCGTAAGGCCGATCGGGTTCGCGGCGTCAGTCATCACCTCGCGGCGCGCCTGCATGTACTCGCGCCCCTGCTTGTCGAACAAGGCGAGCACATCCGGCGGCGGAAACGGGAACGTCTCGATGGCGTCAGAGGGCGAGAAGTTCAGATCGAGCTTGAGCCGCGACGACTGCTGCCACACCCACGCCTGCACGGGGGAGGAGTTGAAGAGAGCGGCAAATGCATACGTGTTCGACGTCGCGAAGACGACGCACTTGTCGTGGAAGATCATGTCGTTCGCCACGACGGAAGGATTGAAATACTTACCAACGCGCGCGGCGACGAGGACCTCGGGAAGAGGCTCGGTCTTCGGGTACCAGTAGTCGGGGTGCTGTTCGAACGGATGCCCGCGACCAACTGCGTGATAGATCTCGGGGCGGACGCGACCGAAGAGCCACCACTTTCGCTTTCTGCCGTCCGCGCTGGAGTTGCCTCCCAATGCGTCACGCTCAGGCTTCACGAGCGTGAGGACGCGCTCAAAGGGCAACCGGTATCTCCTCGCTCGATCTTCCGACCAGTCCCAGAAGTTGATGACCCACCGTGTCCCGCGCTGCGCAGGCTCCGAGTTGAGATCCTTGCCGCCCATGTACGGCAGGACGACGTCGGCGTTCTTGGGGTCGTCCTCCAGCAGCCGCCTCGCCTCGCTGTCTGTGAGAACGAAGCCTTCGCCGTAGACCTCGGAGCCTTGGAAAGTAAGCCCAGCGTTCGCGATGAGAATCTTCGGGCTCCAGTCCTCGGCACCCGAGAGGTATGCCGAGATGAACGAGACGGGGCGGCCCAAGAGGACCAGTAAGCCTCGCCAGTCGCCCTTGTGGACATGTACCCGGCTCGTGACGACGGCAGCCTTACCTGGCCACGGTTCATTCGGAAAGGCCGTATGAATCACGGCTCCCTCTCGCACCATCGCTTCGAGCCCGACTTGTCGAGTGTCCCCCTCTGCGATGGTGTTCACCGCGAGGAGGCCGAAGCCGCCACCATCGCGCAGTAGGCTCCAAGCTCGAAGAAAGAAGTAGGCAACAAGGTCGGCCGTCCCGCGTCGGCCAGCGGACACATGGCCGACGAGCCATTCGCGGTAGGTAGTCCCGGTTACGCCCGTGATGCGAGAGCCTCCAAGGAATGGTGGGTTGCCGACGATGGCGTCAAAGCCCGGCGAGGCGCCGTGGAAGACGTCGGGAAACTCAAGCGGCCAGTGGAACGGGCGACGGGCGCCACCGCTCGGCGAGTCCTTCGCTAGGTCCTTGGGCGCGCGCTTCACCAACGTCTCGGTCGCGCGCTCCTCGCCCTTCACGACGCGATCGGCATCGGCCGCGAGCGCAGCCAGCCGCGTCTCGACATCCCCATCGTCAGCGGCGAACACCACGCCGATGAACGCGTCAGCCAGCAGCTCGGCCGCTTCGACCTTCTTGCGCGCGTCGGCGTCGAGCGTGGCCATCGCCTCGACATCGCGGATGTCGCGGATAGGGATCTCGTACAGCTTCCGCCGCAGCTCCACCGCCGCGGCCACCGCGCGCTCGATGGCTTTGCCGAAGAGCCGGCCTTGCCTCGCGGCAGACGGGTCGAGCGACAGCCCCATGAGCTGCGCGAGGCGGTTGATGCCCAGCAGGCTGTCGCCACGACGAAGGTTGTGGTCAAGAAACCCGAAAGGACGTCCCTTCGAGAGCGTGACCAACCAGAGCGAGAGTTTCGCCAGTTCAACGGCGAGCGGGTTCAGGTCGACGCCGTAGAGGCATCGCTCGGCCACGATGCGTCGCGCATTCTCGGCACGCGCCTCCACGCGTGGCGGCATGGTCTCGACGCTCGTGCGCGGTTCGTGAACCTGGCCCGTGAGGTCGATGACACGACCCGCCGCCTCTTCGATGGCCCACGCTTCAACCAGTCGCGCGCTCAGGAACCGGCACGCCTGCACGAGGAACGCGCCCGATCCCATCGCGGGATCGCAGACCTTGAGGTCGAGGAGCTGCTCGGGCATCTTCAGCTTCCACTCGGCGCGCGGCGCACCTCGCGCGGGTCCGTCGTAGACGAGCGGCGTGAGCGTCTCCTCGACGATGCGCTCGGTCAGGTTCTTGGGCGTGTAGTGCGTGCCGGTCTCCCGCCGATCGGCGCCGAGCACCACGACGAACGCGCCTTTCGGATGGACCAGCGGGTAGCCCCACGGGTCGGTGCGCATCAGCCGGACGTAGGGCGCGAGGCGATCGCGGAGCTTCACATCGCCGCGACATGCGGAGAGCAGGCGCGCGCTCTGCTGGGGCTCGACCTCAGCGGCCAACGCTTTCGAGATGGCCGACTTGGATCGCTTCGAGCGTTCGACCAGTAGGCGCTCGACGGCCTCGTCGCCATCGAGGCGCGCCGACTCGATCTCACCCAGCGTGACGCGCGCGTCCTTGGCCTTCGCGCCCGCGTGGAGCTCCAGCGTGACGTCGTCGACACGCTCGACGGTGCGTTCGAGCAGACCTTCGTACACGTGGCCAATCTGCTCGACGTCGAGCGCTCGGTACGAGAGCGTGCGTCCCTCGAAGGTCTGGATGGCTTCGAGCAGCAGCAGTACCGTGCGGTCGTCGATGGGCAGCGGCTCGGCGCGATGGTGCCGCCAGGACGTGCCCATCAGCCGTCCTTCGAGGAATGGAAAGCGGTCAGGGTCGAAGAGCGAGCCGCCCATCGCGGGCAGGCGCAACGTCGGGTGGTCGATGCCACCGAAGACGGCGCGGAACACGGCGAGGAGCCGAGACCACGACGCGCGCCGTCGTTCCAGGATCTCGTCGCTCTCGCCGCGGAGCTGAATGCGCAGTGTCGAGACCGCGTAGAACGAGTCGTAGCGGGGTTCGCCCAAGAGCAAGAGCCCCCGCTCTTCGGCGGCGAGCAGGAACACGAGCCGCATCATCACGGTGAGCCCGGCTTCGTAGAGTTCCTGCGGCTTCACGTCGCGCAGCAGCTCGCGGTTGCGATCCTGATCGGCGCGGTCGAGCGCCTGCACCAGCACCTCGATGGCGCGCCGAACCTGATCGCCGAGGGCGTCGGTGACCTCGTCCTGGTGCTTCAGCGAGCGCTCGAAGAGCGCCGGGAGCTGGTCCTGGGCGGGCGCGAAGAAGCGGCGCACGCCGAGCAGCGACGCAAACGCACGCAGCGTCTCCGGCTCCTGCCCCCAGAGGCGCGCGTACCAGCTCGCGAAGGTCGCCACCTTACCGATGGGCGCGTGGACGAGCATCCACTCCTCGCCGTTCGTCACGATTCCGAACGGCACGTTCAGGCCGCGAAGGTGGAGCGCCATGCGGTCGCCGGCCGAGCACGAGAGCCCGTCGAAAGTCATCGACGTCGAGAGGTCCGTGTCCGGCGGGAAGACGTGGATGACAGTGAGGAGCGCTTCGCCGTGGGTCGGGTCGACCAATGCCAGGTCGGGCGCGATCGAGGTGCCGTGTTCGGGCAGCTCGGTCGATGCCGCCGTCGGGACGCGGTCGCCACGTCGCAGAACCGAATCGTCGACCTCGAGGCCCGTGCGGAGCACCTCGTCAATCCACGCGCCGTGCAGTCGCTCGACGTCGGCGTCCTCGTCATCGACGGCGTCTCGCCATTCCTCGTAGGCGCTCCGCAGGCGCTTGGCGCGGGATGCGTCCAGCTCCTCGAGCCCCTGCGGGAAAACCTCGCGCAGCACGGGCACCGCGAGGAACGGCCCCGACACCTCGAGCAGGTTCAGCCACTCGTGCTTGGCGCTCACGCCTGCCTCCGGTCAGAAGGGCTCCGCGTGGCGAGTGACTCGGGCACCAGGAGGATCACCGAGACGGGGAACGTGTGGTCGACGAGGCCGGTGTGGCGCTCTTCGATGGCGAGGCGCTCTCGTTTGCGCTCTTCGGGGATGCGGCGCAGGCGCGCCTCGAGTGCGAGCCTGTCGCGCCGGAGCTGTGTTCGTTCGTCCTCGGAGAAGAGCGAGAGCTGCTTCGGCTCCTGCCGCTTCAGCTCGGCCTCGAGGTTCTTGGCGAGGTCCTCGAGGAGCTGGGTCATCTGGTCGATCTCTTTGCGCTTGCGGGCTTCGATCGTGGACCCGAGACCCTTGAGGCGATCCCTCGAGCGTTTGGTGACGGCGCTCAGCACCGCCTCGGTGTGCTTCGTGAACCGCGTGCGCAGACTGTCGAAGAGCGAGTCGTCGATGATCCCCGGCGCTGACGAGTCGAGCCAGCCGCGCAGCTTGGTGATGCCGTCCTCGCGCTTGAAGCCGGCGTCGCGCAGGAAGCCACCCGCCTCGGTCAGCTCTTCGTGGAGACGATGGTGGTTGCCGCCGGTGATGACGAGGCGCGACACCACGGCGACGGCGGGCGCATCGAGCTTCGCGTCGGGCAGCGTGCGCACCGTCACCCGATTGAGCTTCTTTACGTCGTCACGCGCCCACACCTCCGCGCGCAGGAGCCGCAGGCTCATCTGTACGAGCGGGTGGTTCAGGTGGACCAGCACGACGTCGTCGCGGCCCTTGGCGGCGTCGTGGTCGAACGTGATGGGGCGGATGCGCTTCGTGTACGGGTGCTCGAGGCCATCGAGGCAACGGGCCCACGAGCCCGCAAGCGCCGGCATCTGGAACACGCGCGCATCCGGTGCGTCCGCAAGCGTCGCGGGGGCGAGGCTCGGCTTGTTCGTCAGCGCGAGGGCGACGCGCACGACGCGCTCGATGCGATCGGGCGTGAGGTGCAGCTCGCTGCGTGTCGTCGTCAGGCGCTCGTGGAGCTTGGCGATGCGCTCGCGCACTTCGCGTTCGGCCTTCACGTAGCGGCGAGCGCGCTCGATGCGCTTCTCGGCGAGCGCGGTGTCGAGCTCATGGCGGCGCCCCTCGAGGAGTGCGGGCAACTGCGGGGCGATGACCGGGTTGACGCTGCCCATGTCGGCCCGCATCGCGTCGAGCTTTCTCAGCGCGCGCAGGATGTCGTCGCCGTGCCCGCCGCTCGCGTCGACGGGATGCCAGATGACGACTTCGCTCTGCTTCTGCCCGTGACGGTCGACGCGGCCGTTGCGCTGCTCCATCACGTTCGGGTTGTAGGGGATCTCGACATGGACCAGCAGGTTGCAGTGGTTCTGCAGGTCGATGCCCTCCGAGGCCGCGTCGGTGGCGAGCAGGATGCGGACGGGCGACTCGCGCGGGTCGGCCTGGAACGCCGCCTTCACCGCCTCGCGGTCCTTCGGGTCCATGCCGCCAAAGATGAGAGCGAGACGCTCACCGCCGAGCCCGTGGCTTGCGAGGATCTCGTGGAGCCACGTCTGCGTGGTCAGGTACTCGGTGAACAGGATGACGCGGGCGTTCGACCACTCCCCCTTCGGTTGGAGATTCTCTTTCAACCACCGCACCAGAGCTTCGGCCTTGGAGTCGGGGCGGTGGCTCGCCTGTTGAGCCCACGAGCGCAGGCGCTCGATCAGCCGTCGCTCGTCGGCCGACAGCGGGCGAAGACGGCGGCTCGCCTCCTCGATGGCTTCACCTTCCGCCGACTCGCGGGTGTCGTCGTCCGCGTAGTCCTCTTCGGTCCTGGCGATGGCGCGACGCAAGATGCGGTCGTCGAAGCCCGACTTGCGTCGAGTGGCCTCCGACTTCCCCTCGATGGTCGCCACGTGGCGCGCGAACGTCGACGAGAACGACGCGGGCGACGACGCGAGGCGCTTGCGCAGGAGCTGATGGACGAAGTGTGAGGCGGCGCCTTCGCGGTCATCCTGCTTCTCGCGGCTGGCGATGTACTCCTCGAGGAGCCGACGAGCCTCTCGCTCCTCCGCGGTGTAGTCGACCTTCAGCGTTTCGAGGCGGCGCTCGGGGTAGAGCCTCTTGCCCTCCGCGTCGACGAGGTCGCTCTTGAGGCGACGGACCATCACGCGTGCGAGCTGCTCTTCGGGCGGCAGGACGTTGCGGGAGAAGCGTTGGTCGTCGAGCAGCTCGAGAAGCGCGGTGAACGACTCCGTGTAGCCGTCGTGCGGCGTCGCGGTCAGGAAGAGCTTGTGCTGGAAGTGCGGAGCGATGAGCCGCACCAGGCGAGTGCGCAGGCTCTCGACGGCGTACTTGCCGACGGTCGGCGCCACGTTGTGGGCTTCGTCCACGATGAGCAGGTCGAAGCGTCGCGGAAACGTCTGATGCGGCGGGAGCACGTCGCGCAGCAGACGGATGCCCTCGCCTTGCTTGGCCCAGTCGATGGAGGCGATGAGTCGTGGGAAGGCGGTCCACGGGTTGGCGTGCAGTCCGCGCTCTCGACGAAGCCGCTTGACCTGCTCGGTGTCGACGATGCGGAACTCGAGGCCGAACTTTTCGGCCATCTCGGTGCGCCACTTCTCTTGCAGCGACGACGGGCAGAGCACGAGGATCGTGCGCGCGCGGTGGCGCAGCAGCATCTCCTGGACGACGAGGCCGGCTTCGATCGTCTTGCCGAGACCGACGTCGTCGGCGATCAGCAGGTTCGTGCGCGCCATGTCGATCGCGCGAACGAGTGGGTCGAGCTGGTAGTCTTCGATGCTGACGCCGCTGCGGAAGGGCGCTTGGAGGTAGCCGCGATCGGCGTTGGTCGCCGCACCCCAACGCACGGCGTCGAGGAACGCGTCGAGCCGGTCGGGATCGTCGAGAGCGGACAGCGACGGCAGGCCGGCGCGCTCGATGACGTGGGCGCCGGGCTCGAGCTCCCACAGGACTTCGATCTCCTCGCCGAGTGCGTCCTCGTCGATCGACGCGAGCTTCACGAGGTTGCGCTTGGGTAGTTCGGGCGCGACGGCCGACGCATCGACGTCCGAGACGATCCACTGGCGGCGCCGCACTTCGACGAGCTGCCCAGGCTCGGGCGCCGTCGAAGAGAGCACGGATCTGTGGCTGGCGACGGCGTCGGTCATGCGCGGTGCATGCTCTCGCGGCGGCGTTCGAGGATGTGCGCGATGCGCCCCGCAGCTACCTTGGGCTCCTCGTGTGCCCAGACGCGGATGATCTTCCAGCCCTCGGCGCGCAGACGCTCGTCGGTGTCGTTGTCGCGCGCCATGTTGGCCTCGATCTTCGTGCGCCAGAAGTCGGCGTTCTGCTTGGGCCACGTCGCGTGAGCGGGGCAGCCGTGCCAGAAGCAGCCGTCCACGAAGACGGCGACGCGGAGCCCGCTGAACGCGACGTCGGCGACCCTGCGGGGCTTGATGAGGACTCGCACCTGAACACGGTAGCGAATGCCGTGCGCGTGCAGCTCGCGGCGCAGCGCCGACTCGGCAGACGTGTTCTTCTGCCGAACGCGCTGCATGCGGCTGCGCGCTTCAGGCGTGGACGCTTCGACCCGCGCGCTCGCGGCCATTCCGCCCCCTGCGGTGGTTCGTCGACCGCGAGGGCTGGCCGACGTGTTGCTGGTTGGCGCGCACGCCGAAGCGCTGCTCTACGTGCTCGATGATGCTCTCGCCGATCACGCGTCCGAGATCGACCGGCACCGCGTTGCCGATCATGCGGCCTAGCTTCTTGAGCTGGATCGGCTGGTCTTCGGGGATGAAGGAGTAGTCCTTCGGGAATCCCTGGAGCAACGCGCCCTCGCGCAGCGAGAGCCCTCTCGCCTGTGTCGGGTGTCCGAAGCGACCGTTGCCGAAGCCATAGAACTGCGTGGTCAAAGTCGGCGCGGGCTCGTCGTACCTCATGCGGCCGTACACCGCGGGGTACTTCTTGCCCGTACTCTTCGCGTGACACTTGGCGACGAGGTGCTTCGGCCAATCGCGCCATGTGCCTCCTGGCTTCGAGTGCCGGATGCGCTCGTAGTTCAAGTCGGAGAGGCGGGACGCGGTGTGCAAGCGGTCGCTCTTGTTCGTGCCGCCATGCCGAAGGACCGGCATCTCCTTGATGACGTCCTCGACCGTTCGAGCCTCGGAGGCGACGGGCTCTCGCAGCTTGATGTCGCCGTGGAGCGACGCGAGCAGCACGGTACGGTTGCGGCGCTGCGGGAGGCCGTAGGCGGCGCAGTCGATGACATCGACCCAGACCTTGTAGCCGACGCTCTCCAGCGTATGCTCGAAGTTCATGAACACGGAGTGCTTCGTGACGGTGGGGACGTTCTCCATCGTGACGATGTCAGGGAGCAGCTCCCTCACCAACCTGCCGAAGTGCTCGAGGAGGCTCCAGCGCTGATCGTCTTCGACCTTCTCGTCCTTCTGGTAGCGGAGGGCGTACGTCGAGAAGGGCTGGCATGGCGCGCAGCCAGCGAGAACACGCACCTTGGCCGCACCGAACCACTCGGCGACCGTCGACGCCTCGAGCTCGGCGACGTCGGCTTGGTGAAACGCGATCCCCTCGTGGTTGGCCTCGTAGGGATGGCGACAGGCTTCCTCGAAGTCGACGCCCGCGACGACGCGCACGCCCGCGGCGACGAGCCCGTGGGTCAGTCCACCGGCACCGCAGAAGAGATCCACGCACACGACGTCCTGCTCGGGCCGTTTGGTCCGTCCGTTCGTCGTCGTCGTGCGTGACTTCTTCGCCATGTCCTCCGTTACCTCATTCGTCGTGTTCTTCCGTCTCTGCCTCTGCGGCCTTTCCCTGGTGGACCCAACCGTCGACCTCGGATCGCTTGAACTTCCAAAAGCGACCGATGCGATGCCCTGGGAGGCCCTTGTTCGTGATCCATGCGTAGACGGTGTCCTTGCTGATCCCGAGGTACTCCGCGATTTCGGCGACTGAGAGCCATCGATCGTCCATCCGGGGTCTCCCGCTCGGGGCACATTCTCCTGAACATTCGTGCCGTTGGTGACCGCAGCGTGGCAAGACGATATCACCGAGGTACGCCCGGGTTCAATAGGTTCCATCTGGTTTGGCCCGTCCCCGGACACTTCAGCGGGAATCAGCGACGGC
>Ga0100377_1004345_pt1 | contig 10960 bp, 8 predicted proteins | sample CryGeymeta201501_FD_83664 | JGI IMG/M metagenome (GOLD analysis project Ga0100377, IMG submission 83664) | Groundwater microbial communities from Crystal Geyser aquifers in Utah, USA - Crystal Geyser metaG 2015-01 | ecosystem: Environmental > Aquatic > Deep subsurface > Groundwater | place: USA... | reverse complement strand
TATTAATGAATTTAAAACATTTTATAACTCCAATAAATACTAAACTGGCATCATTAAATTAAAAATCACATTTTATCTTATATTGTAATTTAAGTTTTTCAGCAAACCCTATTTAGGGCTTCTGTTCGAGAATTTACTTGCAACTTTGCGTAGATATTTCGAATGTGAGTACGAACAGTTTCTGTACTTAAGAATAGTTGATTGGCAATTTCTTTGTAGCGAAATCCTTTGGAAAGTAAATCGAGAATTTCAACTTCCCTTGTCGATAATTTTTCTAGTTCAGTATTGGTTTTTGTTGTTTGAAATGAACTAACTATTTTTCGAGCAATATGGCTACTCATGGGTGAACCCCCTTTATGAATATCAATAATAGCATCTAAAATTTTAACGGGTTGTGTAGTTTTGGTAATGTAACCATTTGCACCTACTTTTAATGCGTTAAATACTGATTCAGTGTCCTCAAAAGAGGTGAACATTAAAAATTGAGTGTTTGGACATCTCGGTTTTAATAATTCCACACATCTAATCCCTGATATTTCGGGTAAATTAATATCCATTAAAACTACATCTAGGTTTAGCAAAGGAATTTTTTGCATGGCTTCTTCTGCAGAATCGAAGGTATGCTTACACTCAAATCCTTCGCTGGCATCAACTAGCAGAGCAATTCCTTCTCGGATATTTTTTTCGTCTTCTACTATTCCAATAGTTAGGTTCATGCTACAAATATAAACGAATGAATGTTTTGATTGATAACACTAAAGTAGTAATCTTTAATTCTTAATTTTTTCTAATGAAATTAATATCTTTATTATTGTTCCAATGTTCGCATTACTCTCTAATTTAAATAATCCACCAATTGATTCTATTCTGTAACGCATATTTTTTAATCCATTACCTATTAAAAAGTTTGATTTTATGGAGTCATTACTAACTATTCCAATACCATTATCTTTGATTAAAATTTCAATAGCGCTGTTTTTTAGTTCAATCTGAATTTCAATAATTGTTGCTTTAGCATGTTTTACAATGTTATTGAGAGCTTCTTTAATGGTCATAAAAATTTCTCGATAGCTTTCTTTAGAAATAGTTGTTTCTGATACATTGTTAGGGAAATTAAATGTTAATTCGGCAGGATAATCTTCTAAATAATCGGATGAATATTCTCTAATTCTCGAAACTAACCCAAACAATGTTGTGTTTTCTGGATTAAGTATCCAAATTAAATCCCTCATATTCTCAACAATTTTTATTGATGTTTCAGCAATTGATTGTACATTTTCGGTAGTTTCATTAGTAAGATTCTTATCCTTTACAATTAGTTCACTTAAGAAATTAATCTTTGATAAACCTGAACCTAAATCATCGTGTATGTCTTTAGCTATTCGCAAACGCTCAGTTTCTTCTGTAACTTTAATAGCTAATGCCTTTTCTAATTCGTTTTTAGATTTTTGTTTTTGCAATATAAAATATATCGATACTACTATAACAAGTATAACAAAAATACTTGAAATTATCAAAATATTTTTTGTGTACAATTGTGCTTTTTGCGTTTTTATTTGTGTTGTTTTAATCAAATCTGATTGCTGTAAAAGATTGATTTCATTTTCTTTTTTTTGGGTTTCATATTTGGTTTTTAATTCTTCTATTGCTGTTGTTATTTCATCTCCTTGCAAGGTGTCTTTTAGTTGAGCATATTTTTCGTAATTGTCAAAAGCAATTTTAAAATCGCCTAAATCATAAGAAGTAGTTGCAATACCTAAATAGGCTTGTTTTTGCCATTGTTTACTGCCTGTTTCCATAGCAATTTTAAGAGCATTTAAGTATGTTTTTTTTGCAAGTAGAGTTTTTTTCTGAGATTCATAAATAGCAGCAAGATTAATGTAGTTAACAAGATTTGAATTTGTATTTCCAATTTTATCGTTTAACTTAATAGATTCTTGAATATGTTTTATTGCTTTATTTTCTGCGCTAATATCTTTAAGTAATGCAGCGTAATTTGCATGATATTTTGCTAAAATATAATTATTTGTATTTGATGAAACTTACTTTTCAACTTTTATAAAATATTCTATAGACCGATTGAATTTTCCAGTATTATGATGTAGATTACCTAAACCAATATAACAACTGATTTGCCCATTTACATCACCCAAAATTTGTAGTAATTCTAGTGCATGAATAAAATATTTTTCAGCTTCTTCAAATTGTTGTTGTCGAATTAATGCATCGGCAATGTTCATTTCTATTTTTGTCTGACTAATTGTATCTTTTAATTCTTCAGTTATGTTTAATGCTTTAAAATAATAATCAATTTCTTCTTGATGGTTTCCTATTTCCTTCTTAGCAGAGCCTAAATTATTATAGGATTTCATTATTGCTAATTTATCTTTTAACTTCAACCTTATGGATAATGCTTTTTCGTGATACTTAATAGAAGTATAGAAATCAGAGATGATTGTATAATAAGCCCCAAGGGTATTATAAGAATCGCTAATGATGTATGGATTATTTGATTTTTTAGCTATTTTTAGTGCTTCTTTAGCTATTTTTAGTGCTTTTCCCTGTTCATTAAACATCGTTTCCCAAACAATATCATTGAGCTGAATTACTTTTAATGAATCGTTTTTGGCATTTAAAGCATTTAGGTAAATGCTATCAATAACTTCATTGCTTTGTGAAAAAATTAGCAATGGTATCACTATTAACAAATAGAAGATTGCAAACTTTTTATTCATTTTAGAGTTAACTATTTTAAAATAAACATAAGAAATACGAAATGTTTTTAAGTAAAGTTGGGGTGTATTAATCTTTCACTTTTTCAAACACTATCCTATAATGGTCAAAAACGTGCTTATCAAACACATGAAGGTTTGCTTGTATTTTAAATCTACGCATCCATTCTCTAAAAGTAGGATCGGAAATATAATCAGGAACAAAAGAAGCGAAAAGTAAATATTTTCTAAAATTAAATTTAGTAAATGCAGCTGTCCATCTATGAATGGTTTCGATGTAATCGAATCTACCACTATCAACCGAAATTAATTTAAAATGCTCATCGGTAGCTGGATTTATTAATCCTTCCTTTCCATAAGGTAGCCATGAACCAGGAAAAACACGACAAATAATATCCATATATTCTTCGTTGGTAAATGTCTTTTTACTTAAATCAGTTTGGTCGAATTTAATGTCCTCAAAATTTACCATATTAGGACCAAACACCATGGATTGGCAATAGAAACGCCCACCAACAGGAAGTAAACTAGCTATTTGTTTAAAATATTTTTTATAAATTTCATCTTGCTGTCCTGCTTTGTATTCTTCAACTGAACACAAATGTTCTGGACTTCCCATAGCAGTAACTGCATCAAATTTCCCAAAAGTTTCAGGAGTAATGTCTTTAGAATCCATGTGCGTTACTTTTAATCCATTTTTGATACATGCATCTGCCTGCCCTTTGGCTAATACAACACCATAAGCATCAACACCTTCGTTGGTTAAATAATCAACAAAAGCTCCCCAACCACAACCAATATCAAGTACTTTTGAACCTTTTTTTATGTTGCAATTCTCTTTAATGAATTGATGTTTTTTTAACTGTGCTTCTTCGGTTGTCATCGTGAAATCACCATCAAATCTAGCACAACTGTATGCTCCTTTATCACCTAAACTTAGACGGAAAATTTTATCCATTCTAGTATAATGTGCATCTAAATGTTCTTGGTTTGCCATAATTATTTTTTTTCGATAAAGATATAACTATTTTGTTATATCTTAATAAGATAATAGCTTTTTTAGTTTGTTGAAATAAAAGATGGAGGAATTGATGAGGTATTTTTCTTTTTTTGAAATAAGTTTTGCATTAAGAGTTCATTTATTTGTAAATTAAGATTTTTCTGAGAAATAGCAGTAACATTAATTAACCGATAAGGTTCATTGCCTAAGGCTGTTTTCCAACGCCATTCCAATTGACTGATAATTTTTTCTTGACCATTATCAAACCACCAAGCAGTTTGTAAAATTTCATTGTCTTTTTTTAATTCCGCTTTATAAATTTCAAAAGCTCCTATTTTTTCTGTTTTTATATTGATGAATTCATAACCACTCCCTTTCCAACAAATAGTAGGATTATGGTCAGGGCCAAAAAAATGACAGGAGGGCTTTATGTAGATAAGAGCATGTTCATTTTCAAATTTCAATACATTTTCATTGGTAATTGACTTTTCAAAATCGGCTATTTCAATGCGTTTACTTTTATCATCTTGCTGAATGTTTCTGTAATCAGCTCTATTGAAATTAAAAAATGCAAGTGAACCCACAATTAATACTGTTAAAGGCAGTATCATTTTTTTAGAGGGAGGAAGTCCTGCTTTTATAAGGTTAGGTTCATTTTTATTTCTTTTGATGATCCATTTACTAATAAAAAATAGAGGCAATAGGAAATAAATACCAAAGGAAAGTAAGCCAATTATTTCATGTGTAACTGTTTCGGGGGGAGCCTGTAACAACACAATTACAATAATTCTAAAGAGGTTGACCACAACAATAAAAAAAGTGCTGAGCATCAATATACCTACTACTTTATACATAGTCAATTTTGTTTGGTATTTGTTTTCCAATGAATTGATAAAAAGTAGTGTGGTGGCATAAGCATATCCCACCATGGTTAGTCCCATACATTCAGGATCTACAGAAAAACTTTGATTGTGAATAATGATGTTATTTCCACTACTGGCAGTTTGTTCAAAAACAATGGAAAGCATACTGGCAGCAACATCAGTAAGTAATAGACGAGCAGGAAATCCAAAAACATCAAAAATAAAAGAGGAATACGGGGAAATAAGCAAAATAATAATCAGCGGAAGGGTGTTTACTTTTCCCCATCGACTTTCAATAATAAACAAGATGCCAGTTGAAAAAGAAAGAAAGAACAATAACTGCATTTTTAAGAAAAAATAGAGGATAATAAATCCCAAACTAAAAAAGGCATAACGTATTTTTCTTTCTTTCTCATTAATAGTAAACACAAAAGGGGTAATGGCTAAAAACACATAAAATGAAGTAGTGGGCAACAAATAGAACGCAAGGTTTTGCATACACAAAAGTGTTGTCAATACAGCTAATCCTATGGTGATTAGTATTTTTTGGTCGATATGATATTTGAGTAGTTGCAACTGTTTACATTTCCTTAATTGCGTTTTTCCTTTTGTAATACCGATGATACATTCAATATAGTCCAATTTCAGCTATCGCTTCATTGAACTATTTTCATGTTATATCGGCATTAACCATTGTAAAATTCTAAAACAGTCTAAACTGTTTTAGAATTACAATTGGTATAATATAAAAACACCAATGTGCCCATTAAAATAATGATAAGAGCCCATTCGTGTGGTTCGGGAACAGCTCCTGCGGATGCAGTAGAAGCATTTTGCAAGCTATTTTTGTTCTTATCAATATCAAAACGCTCATAATCTTTGATGGTTTCCAACACAATTAAACTGGAAATAGGGGAAACAATATAGGCTTCGTTAGCAATGTCGATGAGGTTGTTTTCTACATAATTCTCTGTGGTAAAATAGTTTCTTCCACATTCTTGCATGATTTTGTTGTAAGCAAATAAACGTAGTAAATGGTCGGGAGCGGAAGAAGCATTGGTGTTGGTATCTCTTTTAATTACCGTATTAGAAATGCCCAATAGAGCCGTATTTTCATCTTGTTGATTACTTACAAATACATTTTTGTTCAAGAGGTTTTGCAGGGTATTAATAGTTCCATTGGCGTAATTGAACACCTGAAATTCTTTCAATGTTTTTAGATAAGGAGAAAGTTCATCAGACAAATTAAAGAGGTTGACTTTTTCAGTTCTTTCGGTTAAGTAATTTTTTAATTTATCACTAAAAGAGCTGTTTTTTAAATCTTTTAAGGTAGGAGACATACTGCCTGATTTAGTGATTAGTAAAGATTGAGGAATGTCTTTTATCTTATATAATGGAAAAAGACTGAAGTTCAACTTAGACAAAAGTGCATAATAACGCTCTTTGTTTTCATTATTCAATTCATAAAGTTGGTCATAAAAAACATACACTTTTTTATCTTTTACAGCATTCCATACCTCGTAAAATTCTTTTTCTGTCCATGAATTATTAATGTCCAAATACACCGTATTGAAATGTTGAGGAATCATTTTTGCTTGATTTTCTGATATTAAATAGCTTTTTCCATTGAATGAAAATGCTTGTGCGGAAAGAGGAACAGCAGCACAACTTATTTCCCAATAAGGATGATAATTGCCAGCATATTCAAATTTGTTAGGCATTATTTCGCTAAAATGACTAGGGATATTCCTATTACCTAATTTATTCGTTTTGAATTCTACGATAGTTGTTTCTGCTGCACCAGAAGCATCAGGACCTTCAAAATAAACATTTTCTAACACCAATTGATTGTCTTTTAACCTCAGCGGAGTAGTAATGCCTATTTTAAACATACGTTCTTCCTCTTGTGTACATGGAAAAACATATACCGTAATAGTATTTCCTTCTTGCCAATGCATAATAGAAGGATCTCTTCTTTCAACACCAACAATGGTGGTATAAGCACTGTCTGCTTTGCTTTTAGTGGTTAACCTGGATTTTTCTTCTTTTCCTTCTATCCAAAGAGAAAGTGAAGTAGCAACAGAACCTTCGGGCAAATGGAAGGTATAAAGTGCTTCTTCTTGCTTGGTCCATTTACGGTTAGAATTGTTTTTAATTCGGATGATTTTTTCGGTGTAAGCTAAACGATAATCTGGAAATACTTGAATATTGGATAATACGGTAGATGTTGAAAGGCTCTCTCCCGACCACAGTTTTCTTTTGGTAGCGTGCCGCAAATCAAATTTCGATTCTAAAATTTTTAATTTGTCTTCACGGTTCAGACTAAGTGTTCCCAATAGCTCAGCTCCAAGAACTACCAAAGGGTCGTGTTCTTTTAATTCACCTAAAGAATTTTGATTACCCATTATTCCCCAGTTATCACTAAAAAGGTGGGTTTCATAAATTAAATCTCCTTTTAAAATACGTTCGGTAAAGAAATCATCACCTAATTCCTGACTTAACAGCACCCAATTGGGTAATTTATTGTCAGGTCTGGTAATGATAGTAGCATGGGTTTTATCTATCAATTTTTTGGTGCTGTTCCACTGAAAAATATACACAACAACTATTAAAAGAGGCAAAGCCACTCCCAAATAAAAAGCTATTTTAGTATCTTTTCCATTTTTGAAAAATTGTACTAAAAGTGTGATTAACAATATTAATGGAGTTCCTAAATGTAAGGACAGTCCAAAAAATACTGCTCCAAGAAACATGATAGGTAAAAAAGGCAATAAGTAAATAGTGAAATACAATGCCATAACTGTTCCTAATCCAACTCCAAAAAACACCAGATGTTTTAGTAATTTAGGAAGTGCATCCAAAAAACAAGTGGCTAACAAAGCAAGGTGCATCACAATAAGGTAAACATTTACCCAAGCGGAAAATTTATGAAAAATAGGAAAAGGAATGTTGATAGTGAAGCAGCTGATGGCAAATAAGATTAACGCACAAGCAAACCGTTTATAACTATAGTGAGAGAATTTGAATTTATGTTTGAAAAAATAGATGAACACACTAAAAATAAAATAAGCGGCAGCAATCACATAATTAATGTAATAAACGCCTTCGTTTTCTCGAAAAGTGTTGCCAGCATTTTGATTTTTAAAATAGAGAAATAAATAAATTCCAAAAGAAATAGGAATTAAGCTTAGCCCGATTAAAAATATCGGGTCTTTTTTTGGGGTGGTTTTTTTTGTTTCCATAGTAAGTAGATTTAATAATTAATAATTAGTTTCTGTATATAAAGTTTTGAGGCTGAACTATAATGTTCGAGTTCGAGGCTTTCGCAGTTTTGAAAATCAGGAGTTTACTTTTTGGTAAATGACTGCTTTTTAAAACAAGAATAACGATGAAATTGGACATTATAGACAGGCTTTATTAATTGAAATGATTTGATTGGAGTATTGATGTATGAGCAACAGAGGAATGAGCCCAAAAGCTCCGAAGCAACAATCTATGAGTTGCCAAAACAAAGGGATTCCTCTGTAATTACCTGCTATAAAAGCAACAGGGAAAACCAGCAGACAAGCAATTATCCCCACTTTTGTTACCCAAACATTTTGGATAGGGTTGATATAAACACCTATAAAAAACAAGCTGATGATGATATGAGAGAAAGCCAACCAATCTGTCCCATAAGCTAAGAAAGGATAGTTATGATGGATATCATTTAAAGCGATGTTCACTTGATTAATCCATTGGGCAATTAATCCTGAAGAAGAGGATGTGTTAAAATAATCCGCTAAAAAATTAAGTTCGGTTTGCAACGGAAAAGCTGTAATTCCGCTCAATACTAATAAGAGGATAAAAAGCAGCGTGATTCTTTTTATCTTTTTTTCGAGTAATTTTATTTTTGGTGTGTCCATGCTTATTTTCGGTTTTTATAATAATTAATTGCCTTTTGTGTTGATAAATTCATTGAAAGCCAACTCAATTTTTCTTGAGTTTCTAAAAAAGTATTCAACTTATCTTCATAGCGATATGTTGGTTCTGTATAAAATGGATTTTCTTGATTGAGCAGGTGTTTATTTTCTTCAATTAATGGTAGTGTTTTGTCTGATAAAGTCAATAAAAATAAAACATCCATTTTTTCACTTGAAATAGTATTGATGTTGTATTTAGCAATTATAATATCCCAATTGAAAGAGCTTAATAGAATTAGAACACTGATAATATTCAAAGAATTAACTTTAAGCAGATAAAAAGCAGATTTTAGTTGAGTAATTTTAATGTAAAGTGTAATAAGACCAACAATTGTAGCGATTAAAAAGAAGATAACTCCAATTCTTTTATATGCTAATCCGTAGTAATCTATATAATGGTAGTTTCTTATTCCAACCGAAATAACTAGAATAATATTTTGAGCTATCCATAAAATTGACAGTTGCTTTAAAAGTTTATTTTTAGGAAGGAAATTGATGTTTTTTCTAAAGAAATAAAGAATTATTCCCATTGAAAGTAAAACACTTATAATAAGTAAATAAGTGCCTTCATGAACAAACTGAGATAAATTAAAATTCCCATTATATTTAAAGTTAAACCAAATCCAGTTTACATCAGTTGCATTTACAATCAGAAGCAAAACATTAACAGAACAAACCAGTAAAATAGCTGAACGATATTCGTTTTTCAGCCTTAATGATAAGGTCTGTATAACATTATTTGGTAATTGATTTTTTGATTTTCTTTTTCTACTAATAAAGTCACTTAATTTTTGTTCCTTATGAATAAATTTCAGAATGTTTTCATGATAAATAAATGCAGCAATTACAATTGCCCCTAATACTATAAACAATAATCTAAGCCAAGAAATAGTTGAAAATAATTTTTTAATTAGCAACCAAAATTTGAGGGTTAATTCATTGAAAATAGGATTGGCGAACTTAAAAATGATAATAAATAAGGAAAGAAACAAAAGAGGTATAATTACAATCTTCAAAACGTAGAATATTTTATTCAATGACTTCTGTTGATTATCAATAGAATTTTTGGGATTGAAAACTTTTTTAAGAGGTAAGTTGAAAAAGTTAATTATTGCGGTAAATCCAGCAAAAAATATTGCTTTTAGTTTAGGTTGGTGTATGTATCCAATACAAATTAGTAGTAAAATGCTATTGGTAATTTTTGCGATAGTTGAACCATAAAGAAAAACAAAGGTGGCGGTTAAAATACATAATATTGAGAATGCTATTACATATTTTGATTTGAAGGAATTAGGATAAATAATATAAGCAGATAAGAGAATAAATACATTAAAAATTAATAGATTTAAGCCTAGTTGTTCTTGCCAGAATAACCAGTTAAAAAGCAGCGTTCCTAGTAAAAAGAAGATAAGTTGATTTTTTTTTGTTTTCATAATTATTATAGGTTAAGTTTAGTTTATAAATGCTTTGTATTTTAAGTTTCTATTAATTAAAGTTTTATTTAACTCCCACTAAATGGTGTTCCGAAAATCCCTACAGCAAGCTCTGCCCATATAAGAAAAAGCATAAACAATACAACAATGCATAAAGCAATTCGGTATTTCAATGTTTTCACACTTCGTATTACCAGTTCGCATATTAAACCCGTGCCCAGCAATAAAATACCCATTATAATAAAGTCGGAGAGTGTCCAATCTACTTCATCTGTAAATTGCATGGCTACCAGCGGAATCATTAATAAAATGGGTACTGCTACAAGAATGCCGATTAATCTTTTGTTTTGACTGTTTTTTGTTTTCTGTGTTTCCATGTGTTTAGTTTTAAAAGTACTTTGAATTTCAAAGTTTGTTTATAAAAAAAATAATTAGCGTCTATCCATAAAGTCAAGAGTTTGAGTCAGAATGTTCGAGTTCGAGGTTTCGATAAACTGAAAAACAGGAGTGTACTTTCGTACATGACTGATTTGAAGGTTGAGAAAAACGAAGAAATCGGACATTATGGACAAACTTTAATTAATGTTGGTTTAGTAATTTTTCTAAAGCAGTTAAGTGATCTTGAAAAGCTTTTTTGCCCGAAGGAGTTGCTGTAAAAGATGTTTTTGGTTTTTTACCTACAAATTCTTTAATCACTTTTATGTATTCGTTTTTTTCTAACCCGGCAATATGGCTGGCTAAATTTCCATCGGTTACGTTTAATAATTCTTTCAATGAATTAAAATCTATTTCATCGTTTACCATTAGCACAGACATTATTCCCAAACGCACCCTGCTCTCGAATATTTTATTTAACCCCTCTATCATTTTATTTTCATTAGTATTTTTTATAAAGTCAAGAGTTTGAGTCAGAATGTTCGAGTTCGAGGTTTCGATAATCTGAAAATCAGGAGTCCCGATAGCTATCGGG
>Ga0100377_1004333_pt1 | contig 10982 bp, 4 predicted proteins | sample CryGeymeta201501_FD_83664 | JGI IMG/M metagenome (GOLD analysis project Ga0100377, IMG submission 83664) | Groundwater microbial communities from Crystal Geyser aquifers in Utah, USA - Crystal Geyser metaG 2015-01 | ecosystem: Environmental > Aquatic > Deep subsurface > Groundwater | place: USA... | reverse complement strand
ATAAGAGAGAGACCGACTGGATTTTAATGTTTATTTAAATATTTAATGTTTAAAATTTAATTATTTATTGAAGATTTTGTTCGTAGAATCTTGGTTTAAATCGTACTATGTAGTATGGAAACTCCGATGTCATTCACGGGATAATAAAAAAAAATATAGTTTAAATCGTACTATGTAGTATGGAAACTTCAAGGAAGGTACCTCAATCAGACTGAAACTCGGTGTTTAAATCGTACTATGTAGTATGGAAACCCAGATATCTCAACACAGATTTGGGACCAATCCAAAAGTTTAAATCGTACTATGTAGTATGGAAACTTCGGTGAAAGGAAAGGCATATACAATGTCTCAGCGGTTTAAATCGTACTATGTAGTATGGAAACCGAAAAATAATATTAATAACTTAATGTTCTATTATTGTTTAAATCGTACTATGTAGTATGGAAACAATAAAAAATAAAAAATATATCAGTGCAAAATTTCGGTTTAAATCGTACTATGTAGTATGGAAACAACCGCAAGAAGACTCCTACCAAATGTCCAGGGTCGTTTAAATCGTACTATGTAGTATGGAAACTTGATGAAATAGGAAAAGAAAATCCGCAACTCCGCTAGTTTAAATCGTACTATGTAGTATGGAAACAGATAGTTGACCCACCAATATTCGACGATGTCGACGGTTTAAATCGTACTATGTAGTATGGAAACGTGGAAACACCCATCATTTGCCTGCGTAACCTCATAGTTTAAATCGTACTATGTAGTATGGAAACTTTTCCTTCCCCTTCTTCTACCATCGCTTCAACATCGTTTAAATCGTACTATGTAGTATGGAAACACACTAGCGGGTGGAAGTTTCGGCGTGCCGTGCGAGTTTAAATCGTACTATGTAGTATGGAAACTGATATCAGTTGAGAAAGGCGTTGAGACATCGTATATGGTTTAAATCGTACTATGTAGTATGGAAACGTAAAACACCTATAAAGAAGCTAAGGGACATGATATGTTTAAATCGTACTATGTAGTATGGAAACTGTTTTGCGAAAGATGTCTTTGCTTGCTTAATTTTTGTTTAAATCGTACTATGTAGTATGGAAACTTGTGTGCAAAATGGAAAAAAATATCAAATAGTCAATGTTTAAATCGTACTATGTAGTATGGAAACTATTATGTGAAAAAAATAAAAAAAATAAACAAAAATGTTTAAATCGTACTATGTAGTATGGAAACTGCGGCTGCTGCTCTTCTTGCCATTATGACGGCATAGTTTAAATCGTACTATGTAGTATGGAAACAAATTGCAACTGTTTTTTTTGGCAAATACCCGACACGTTTAAATCGTACTATGTAGTATGGAAACATGTATGCATATTTTTTGTTTTCCTTCCCCTTCTACGTTTAAATCGTACTATGTAGTATGGAAACTATGTGCCAATAGAACATAATTCTTCACAAGTATATGTTTAAATCGTACTATGTAGTATGGAAACTGATTTGCGTGTCTGTTGTACTGTTCACACTCGCAGCCGGTTTAAATCGTACTATGTAGTATGGAAACAAGGAAAGAGATGAAATTTTTGAAACAATTAACATGTTTAAATCGTACTATGTAGTATGGAAACCACTTCGATAACTCTACTTTTCTTTGTGTCAAATTTGTTTAAATCGTACTATGTAGTATGGAAACAAATACAATTTCCACTTTTTGTATGGTTTCATCGTTTGTTTAAATCGTACTATGTAGTATGGAAACCAAAATCCGATAGAGATTTTTGTAGAGGACATTTTTGTTTAAATCGTACTATGTAGTATGGAAACGATGTTGATTTTGTAACGCAAGCGTCGATAAGGAATTGTTTAAATCGTACTATGTAGTATGGAAACTGTTTTCTTCAATGATGTAAAAGCTTCAACCGTAAGTTTAAATCGTACTATGTAGTATGGAAACAGGGTAGCACAACATCTTTATAAAAACAACTCACCCTTGTTTAAATCGTACTATGTAGTATGGAAACTTGGAAAATCAGAAAGGAGAAAAACCATCATTGGGGTTTAAATCGTACTATGTAGTATGGAAACTACGGCGTTGCTGCCATTTTGTTTTATATTTTATTGTTTAAATCGTACTATGTAGTATGGAAACAATATGCCACTGTTACGCTCAAAGATGCGGTTGAAAGTTTAAATCGTACTATGTAGTATGGAAACCGTTCTCGCTGGGACTGAGAGGTATTTTGAGATGTGGGGTTTAAATCGTACTATGTAGTATGGAAACAAAGAGCTCCCAGAGTATCGAATATCGGCAGTGGGCAGTTTAAATCGTACTATGTAGTATGGAAACCTATCAAGATCAAAAGATATACAATCCACACCTTGAGTTTAAATCGTACTATGTAGTATGGAAACTTCTTTGTTGTTTGCGTCTGTGCCCGACGGAAAAGTAGTTTAAATCGTACTATGTAGTATGGAAACTAGGATTTTTATATATTTTCTCTCCTCGTGCATTATGTTTAAATCGTACTATGTAGTATGGAAACTAGAATCTAACCCGATAGATAGCACAAGTTCGATGCGGTTTAAATCGTACTATGTAGTATGGAAACTGTTTTTTTTGCGCTGCTTCCGCCTGCGGATATGCTTGTTTAAATCGTACTATGTAGTATGGAAACAGTATCCCTGCTTGGTTGATTTGTGCGAGGTTTCTTGGTTTAAATCGTACTATGTAGTATGGAAACTGCGGCCAGCGTGAAAAATGAGAAGGAGCGGAAGAGCGTTTAAATCGTACTATGTAGTATGGAAACGTCGTTCATCCATATGTTCGCATATTTTGTGTCTGTGTTTAAATCGTACTATGTAGTATGGAAACGGAATATTGGCGAAAAATCCCATACTCACAGCTATGTTTAAATCGTACTATGTAGTATGGAAACAATACTGCTGGGACGATGGAATTGACTTCTACGAAGTTTAAATCGTACTATGTAGTATGGAAACGGTAACCTCGTAAGTTGACACATAGTCTATTTTTTTGTTTAAATCGTACTATGTAGTATGGAAACTCAGCAGCAATTCAATCGCACGAAGGCACGGAAAAAGTTTAAATCGTACTATGTAGTATGGAAACCTGTTTTTTTTTGCGCTGCTGCGTGCGCTATCATAGTTTAAATCGTACTATGTAGTATGGAAACATGAATACAAATTTTTTTTCCTTCCATTTCTTCTCCGTTTAAATCGTACTATGTAGTATGGAAACGAGTATTTCTTTCCATTTTGCGAGTTTTTCAGCATCGTTTAAATCGTACTATGTAGTATGGAAACAAATTACCTTAACTGTGATTTTGGGGCAATTTTAGGGTTTAAATCGTACTATGTAGTATGGAAACCACCGCAAATGATGTCGTCGGTGCAAATGCAGTACTGTTTAAATCGTACTATGTAGTATGGAAACTTGGGAGGATATTCGTTGGGAGATACAAGAAAAAATGTTTAAATCGTACTATGTAGTATGGAAACTTTTTTCAGTTTTTTTCACAGTCCTACCCATTTTGAGTTTAAATCGTACTATGTAGTATGGAAACCATATAATAGATTTGGATTAGAAATGCTAGAAATGCATGTTTAAATCGTACTATGTAGTATGGAAACCTTATAGGATATTTTTTGAAAAACAAACCATTGATGTTTAAATCGTACTATGTAGTATGGAAACCAAACCTGTACACTGCAAGCGATGTAGCAGGAGAGGGTTTAAATCGTACTATGTAGTATGGAAACATGAAAAGGACACGGAAAGGGACACGGGGTTATGTGGTTTAAATCGTACTATGTAGTATGGAAACGATCTGGATATTTTTTTTGAATTTCCGATAGTTCATGTTTAAATCGTACTATGTAGTATGGAAACTACGAGAGCAAGGGGGGGAATATCAAATATTCTTCAAGTTTAAATCGTACTATGTAGTATGGAAACAAGAGAGCAGCGCACCTTGGGTTTGCGGATGAATGGAGTTTAAATCGTACTATGTAGTATGGAAACCGCAGGCAAATGACGGGCGATATCATCAGCACATACAGTTTAAATCGTACTATGTAGTATGGAAACTTTCCACCGTTGTGAAAAATCGTCGGACGCCTCTTTCCGTTTAAATCGTACTATGTAGTATGGAAACCATTGTGCACCCAGATATTCCCCTGAAATATTCCCTCGTTTAAATCGTACTATGTAGTATGGAAACCAACAAAGAGGGAGAACATAGCAACTCCCTCCAGATGTTTAAATCGTACTATGTAGTATGGAAACAAAATGAAGCGGTCGAAGGAAAATATATACCTCTGCGTTTAAATCGTACTATGTAGTATGGAAACTATATGCTAATAGGACATAATTCTCCTGCGTTCAATGTTTAAATCGTACTATGTAGTATGGAAACAAGCGAGGATAAATGAAGAAGAAGAAGAAGGAGAAAAGTTTAAATCGTACTATGTAGTATGGAAACTCATGTCCCGTATCTTCTGTACTGGCAAGCTGGAAAGTTTAAATCGTACTATGTAGTATGGAAACTATCTTTTGAGCCACTCTACCATATATCCTTCGTTTTGTTTAAATCGTACTATGTAGTATGGAAACCAAAATATGCTACACTAAAAATAACCATAAGTAAATGTTTAAATCGTACTATGTAGTATGGAAACAAAACGGCAAAAAAAATTTTTGCACAAAAAATAAAGTTTAAATCGTACTATGTAGTATGGAAACTTCCTATATATAATATATAATATATAAATAATATAGTTTAAATCGTACTATGTAGTATGGAAACTTGCTTTTTCATTATTCTTCATTTTCGGAGAGTTTTGTTTAAATCGTACTATGTAGTATGGAAACTTATGCACAGAACACAGAGTAAAAAAATAAAACACGGTTTAAATCGTACTATGTAGTATGGAAACGTATCACCAGTAAGAAGAAATTCAGGAATACCACTGTTTAAATCGTACTATGTAGTATGGAAACAATAAACAACAACAATGGAAAACAAAAAAAGAATATGGGTTTAAATCGTACTATGTAGTATGGAAACTTTTTTTTCATACCCCAAAACTTTTCTCATCACATATGTTTAAATCGTACTATGTAGTATGGAAACGGTATACCCACCTTTTGTACCGCTGCTTTTTGTACAGGTTTAAATCGTACTATGTAGTATGGAAACCTTTCGTGATATGCCTACAAAGTATTCATATCAGCTTGTTTAAATCGTACTATGTAGTATGGAAACTCGTTTAGCCAAATTTGAATGTATTCACTGGTTGTTGGTTTAAATCGTACTATGTAGTATGGAAACAATCTAAACATAGTATATAATGAAACACATAGCGAAAGTTTAAATCGTACTATGTAGTATGGAAACTTGTGATAGGAATAGGATATCTGCCTAAAAAAATAATGTTTAAATCGTACTATGTAGTATGGAAACAAAATGATAAAAGAATAATACAGATAATGTGCCGGATGTTTAAATCGTACTATGTAGTATGGAAACGAAATTTATCTCGGCAACCGAACGCAGTTATCAGAAATGTTTAAATCGTACTATGTAGTATGGAAACCACTTTCTCATACAGATATAATATCAAAAGGTTTCTTGTTTAAATCGTACTATGTAGTATGGAAACCGAAGATAGGCAACCAAACAAATCTACGCAGGAAAGTTTAAATCGTACTATGTAGTATGGAAACGCGAAAACACATATATAATGGGGAAAGTGTTTCTATGTTTAAATCGTACTATGTAGTATGGAAACTTCGAGGCCATGTGTGTTTTGAATACGCGCAGAGAGAGTTTAAATCGTACTATGTAGTATGGAAACTATACCTGTATTTTTTCAATATCACTGTGAACAATTTGTTTAAATCGTACTATGTAGTATGGAAACCGAAAAGGACACGGAGAGGGACACGGGATTACGTGTGTTTAAATCGTACTATGTAGTATGGAAACTACATCGCTTTCCACTGCCGTTTTTTTTCCTTTTTTGTTTAAATCGTACTATGTAGTATGGAAACAAAAACATATTCCGCAGGATAGCGAAAAGAACAGGAGTTTAAATCGTACTATGTAGTATGGAAACCTGTGTGTTCTATGTATAATAATAATAAAATATTTAAAGTTTAAATCGTACTATGTAGTATGGAAACCCATGTATTTCATCGTGTACTATGTTTAGATTATATAGTTTAAATCGTACTATGTAGTATGGAAACGCGGAACGTTGGAAAGAAATTGACGAGGGAAAAGAGGGTTTAAATCGTACTATGTAGTATGGAAACTTTTGAAGTTTGTGGCTTTTCGGGCCATAATAGCTATGGTTTAAATCGTACTATGTAGTATGGAAACTGTTCTATTGCGTATAGGGATAACTGCGCACTTCTTGAGTTTAAATCGTACTATGTAGTATGGAAACAATTGCATCCAGATGATGGTAATACGCCCAAGTATCGTTTAAATCGTACTATGTAGTATGGAAACCCAATAAAACAGATACGGGATATGATAGCGCACGCAGTGTTTAAATCGTACTATGTAGTATGGAAACTTCGATACGCCTACAAAGAGTTTCCCATTTTTCCGGTTTAAATCGTACTATGTAGTATGGAAACCCATAACTGTTGTGAAGGGTAGCTTTGACGAATATAGGTTTAAATCGTACTATGTAGTATGGAAACGTGCTATCACTGCTCTTTGTGTCTTTCTTACTCGTGCTGTTTAAATCGTACTATGTAGTATGGAAACTTACGGCCCGAAAAGCCACAAAGTGTTGAACGAGGGAGTTTAAATCGTACTATGTAGTATGGAAACTATAGAAAAATATAAACTGCTTAAAGCAAAATTCAAGTTTAAATCGTACTATGTAGTATGGAAACACATAGCAAAAATAAATATATAAATCTAAACATAGTAGTTTAAATCGTACTATGTAGTATGGAAACAAAAGAAATCAGTAGACGCAATAGAAATCATTGAACTGTTTAAATCGTACTATGTAGTATGGAAACCTTCTTCCGCTTTCCATGCTGCCACTTCTTTTCCCGGTTTAAATCGTACTATGTAGTATGGAAACAACATCAAAACGAGATGTATTTCTTCCTGAAAGAGTGTTTAAATCGTACTATGTAGTATGGAAACACAGAATTTCTTTCCCTAAAATATGCTTCTTGCTCTTGTTTAAATCGTACTATGTAGTATGGAAACGATGACAAAAATTTCATTGAAAGGATTAGCTTGAAAGTTTAAATCGTACTATGTAGTATGGAAACCTCTGAAAAAAAAAACAACATGGAAAAAATCAATATAGTGTTTAAATCGTACTATGTAGTATGGAAACTATTATCTTTTTGATAATGTCGGGATTTTTTGCAAAGTTTAAATCGTACTATGTAGTATGGAAACATAATAATAAGATGTATGTGTTGGTGAAATCGCCCGTCGGGTTTAAATCGTACTATGTAGTATGGAAACGTGTTGGACTGAAAAGAATATCAGGTACCGGTTCTGGTTTAAATCGTACTATGTAGTATGGAAACCACAGATGAAATGGAAAGGCAAATATATGGTCTCGCAAGTTTAAATCGTACTATGTAGTATGGAAACTTCAAAATGAAACTTTTCAAACTAAACAAAAAAACAAAGTTTAAATCGTACTATGTAGTATGGAAACTGTGTATAATTATGAAAAAAAAAAATTCTCCATGAGCATGTTTAAATCGTACTATGTAGTATGGAAACGATTTGTGGATTTCCGCCACTGAAATTTTACACTGATGTTTAAATCGTACTATGTAGTATGGAAACGAATATTTTTCTATGTTATTCATTTTTTCTATGCTTAGTTTAAATCGTACTATGTAGTATGGAAACCACTTACGATTTCTCATGCAGAAAATGCCGATTATGTAGTTTAAATCGTACTATGTAGTATGGAAACCGAATTTGTACGCAACAGATGATACACCGACGCATGACCGTTTAAATCGTACTATGTAGTATGGAAACTATAATGAAGTATGTAACAAAAGAATTCGCAAATGTCAGTTTAAATCGTACTATGTAGTATGGAAACCGAATAAGATGGGAAACTCTATGTATGCGTATAGAAAGTTTAAATCGTACTATGTAGTATGGAAACCCAATAGGAGAAAAAACTTGTCTCTTTGAAAAGCCATATGTTTAAATCGTACTATGTAGTATGGAAACCAATAGGCACACCTGCAACGACCAACGAGTACATTGTTTAAATCGTACTATGTAGTATGGAAACCTATGTTCTCCTTCCTTAAAAATAAAACATAGCAAAAAGTTTAAATCGTACTATGTAGTATGGAAACTATCGAAAATTTCCATCTTCTCAAGGATAAGTTTGGAGTTTAAATCGTACTATGTAGTATGGAAACAATACATTTCTCGAAATAGAAACATCAGAATATTTGAGTTTAAATCGTACTATGTAGTATGGAAACCTTTTTTATTTTCTACTTCTCCCTCAATCTCTTCCGAGTTTAAATCGTACTATGTAGTATGGAAACTATAACACTTCGGATGCAGATTTGTCTTGTACGGCGGTTTAAATCGTACTATGTAGTATGGAAACGATGTAATTCAGAGGCAATGCCAGCAAACTTTGGAAACGTTTAAATCGTACTATGTAGTATGGAAACTTTGAAAAGCTCCGATCGCTATCAGGGGTCTATTCGTTTAAATCGTACTATGTAGTATGGAAACAAAACAACCATCATCAAATCGGATATCTTTGTGCTCGTTTAAATCGTACTATGTAGTATGGAAACTAAGATATTCGAATACCCCAAAATACCTCTTGACTTGTTTAAATCGTACTATGTAGTATGGAAACAAATGTGGCGGAAATATGTATCCACATCCCCGACTATGTTTAAATCGTACTATGTAGTATGGAAACAGTACAAACCGATATAGCGCTGAGCCCACTCTCGTTTAAATCGTACTATGTAGTATGGAAACACATAATTCAAAAGCAGCGTCAGCAAACACTATATGGTTTAAATCGTACTATGTAGTATGGAAACGATATTTTTAAACGAAAATCAGTAGATGAAAAAGAAAGTTTAAATCGTACTATGTAGTATGGAAACCATTCTACCTATGCTTTCGGGCGAAGAAATAGAAAAAGTTTAAATCGTACTATGTAGTATGGAAACGATATTTTGAGGATGATGGGTTGGAAGTTTCTCCGATCGTTTAAATCGTACTATGTAGTATGGAAACTAAAATATTTCAAAATTGAATAAAAATAAATAAATAAAGTTTAAATCGTACTATGTAGTATGGAAACTATTTTTTCGTGACTACATCAATGATTTTTTCCGAAAGTTTAAATCGTACTATGTAGTATGGAAACAGTATTGCAAGATCTGTTTCAATATACGCTATTTTTGTTTAAATCGTACTATGTAGTATGGAAACTATGACGGATCTGAGTTCAGGTAGAAATACATCTCGTGTTTAAATCGTACTATGTAGTATGGAAACCTACTATCGGAAATATTCGGCTCGCAAATGAGATGAGTTTAAATCGTACTATGTAGTATGGAAACCAGTGTATAGTAGAGGAATATATTTCCCTTCAATCAACGTTTAAATCGTACTATGTAGTATGGAAACAAAAACATATATTTTGAGCCTGTTATTTTCTGCCAAAAGTTTAAATCGTACTATGTAGTATGGAAACATACCTTTTCCGATAGGTTTCTCACCTTCCCAGAGTGGTGTTTAAATCGTACTATGTAGTATGGAAACCATTTTCGAGCAACACATACACTTTATATGGAGTAGGTTTAAATCGTACTATGTAGTATGGAAACTGATTTTTTTCGTCTCGGTATCTAGAAATCGGTAGAAGTTTAAATCGTACTATGTAGTATGGAAACCTTTAGTTTTACAGGAGTTCCCTCCCCGATGAGGTATGTTTAAATCGTACTATGTAGTATGGAAACTTCATTTTACTCTATGCTTATGAATTATATTATTATTGTTTAAATCGTACTATGTAGTATGGAAACATTGTTTCAGTGTATACATCTTTTTTTTATTTCTTCAGTTTAAATCGTACTATGTAGTATGGAAACCCCCCACTCCAGCTATTATTATTTTTTCGCTTTTTTGTTTAAATCGTACTATGTAGTATGGAAACTATTTCTATTTTTTGATACATATTTGAAGTGAATATGTTTAAATCGTACTATGTAGTATGGAAACTCTCTATAATTTCCTTCTCGTCTACCGAATTTTTTGTTTAAATCGTACTATGTAGTATGGAAACAACTAAAAATTCATTCGGAAATATAGACACATCAGACAGTTTAAATCGTACTATGTAGTATGGAAACCTGTGCCCGCCGCAATTTTCGGATTTAAAGAAATGAAGTTTAAATCGTACTATGTAGTATGGAAACATACTTCCTCATAAAAAAGGTTCACCCTTCTTCGGAGGTTTAAATCGTACTATGTAGTATGGAAACCGTATATATGTCTTGAAGTATCAAATTTCGTGCTTCTTCGTTTAAATCGTACTATGTAGTATGGAAACTATAACATCAAAAAAATAAAATGGTACGAAGGCGTAGTTTAAATCGTACTATGTAGTATGGAAACAATGCCTCCTCAATTTGCGAATTTTGAAGGGCTTCTCGGTTTAAATCGTACTATGTAGTATGGAAACTATATATAATATCAAAAAAATAAAATGGCTTTTCCGATAGTTTAAATCGTACTATGTAGTATGGAAACTGTAAGAGCGCTAGCAAACAATGAGGCATGGTACAAGTTTAAATCGTACTATGTAGTATGGAAACATGGTTTGTCAGGCAGTTACGTTCGAGCTTCGCTTTCTGTTTAAATCGTACTATGTAGTATGGAAACTACAGACCAAAAAAATAGTGATGGTCT
>Ga0100377_1004329_pt1 | contig 10984 bp, 8 predicted proteins | sample CryGeymeta201501_FD_83664 | JGI IMG/M metagenome (GOLD analysis project Ga0100377, IMG submission 83664) | Groundwater microbial communities from Crystal Geyser aquifers in Utah, USA - Crystal Geyser metaG 2015-01 | ecosystem: Environmental > Aquatic > Deep subsurface > Groundwater | place: USA... | reverse complement strand
CTTTATCGATAAAGCGCGTTCGAAAGGAGGTGCGGCATGATTTCCTCCGATCCGAAAAAGGTGAAGTCCATTTGCTTTGACCGCATTGCGATCAAGGATCAGACCAAGCTGTCGGTGGCCAGGGCCAACGGAGCCTACGAGTTCCTGCCGACCGTGCTGAAAGAGTTCACTTCCGAGAAGATCATTGCCGAGGTCAAGACCTCCGGCATCCGCGGTCGCGGTGGTGCAGGCTTCCCGACGGGCCTGAAATGGTCCTTCGTGCCGCGCAATACCGGCAAGCCGATCTATCTGATGTGCAATGCCGATGAGGGCGAGCCGGGTACCTTCAAGGACCGCGATATCATGCGTTTCGATCCGCATCTGCTGATCGAAGGTATGATCATGGCCGGGTTCGCACTCGGTGTTCACGATGCCTATATCTATATCCGTGGCGAATTCCTGCATGAGGCGAATGTGCTGGATGCGGCGATCCGCGAGGCCTATGCCGCGAATCTACTCGGCGAGAACATCCTCGGCACCAAGTTCTCCATGAACCTGACCGTGCATCGCGGTGCGGGCGCCTATATCTGCGGTGAAGAGACCGCGCTCATCGAATCGGTGGAAGGCAAGGCCGGTCGTCCGCGCTTCAAGCCGCCATTTCCCGCTGTGGAAGGCTTCTACCGCTGCCCGACCGTGGTCAACAATGTCGAGACCCTGGCGACCATTCCCGCCATTCTGAAGTTCGGTGGCGAATGGCATGCCTCTATCGGCGTGGCCAACAATACCGGCATGAAGATCTTTTCCGTGTCCGGACATGTGAACAAGCCGGGTAACTACGAGGTGCCGCTGGGTACATCGCTGAGAGCCCTGATCGAGGATTGCTGCGGCGGCCTGCAGCACGGAACAGTTCCCAAAGCAATTATTCCGGGTGGTTCATCCTCCCCGTGGCTGACTGCCGAGCACTACGATATTCCGCTGACCTTCGACGATCTGGCCAAGGCCGGCTCGATGATGGGGTCCGGTGCGATCATCGTGATGGACGAAACCGCCGATGTGCTGGCTGTGGCCCGTCGTCTGGCGCATTTCTATGCGCATGAGTCCTGCGGTCAGTGCACGCCCTGCCGCGAGGGTACCGGTTGGCTGGAGCGCGTGCTGGTGCGTATCGAGGCGGGCAATGGCAAGCCGGATGATATGGATGTGTTGCGCGATGCTGCCAGGTTCATGGCCGGGCGGACGATTTGTGCGCTGGCTGACGGTGCTGCGGCACCGGTGCTGTCCGTGCTCAGGCACTTCCCGGATGCAGTGCGTGACGGCATTGTGGAGAAAGCGGCATGACGACCCTGTATATCAATGACGTGGAAGTAACCGTTGCGCCGGGCACCAGTATTCTGGAGGCCTGCCGTGCTCAGCAAGTGAGTGTGCCTTACTTCTGCTATCACCCGGAATTGTCGGTGGCAGCGAACTGCCGTATGTGCCTGGTCGAGGTGGAAGGCTGGAACAAGCCTGCTGCGTCCTGCTGCACACCTGTTTCCGAAGGCATGAAGGTCCGTACCCAGAGCGAAAGTCTGGACAAGGACCACAAGATGACCATGGAGTATCTGCTCATCAATCATCCGCTGGATTGTCCGGTGTGTGATCAGGGCGGCGACTGCAAGCTACAGGACTACTCGATGGAATACGGTGCATCCAAGGGGCGGTACTCCGAGGGCAAGCGCGCCGTCAACGATTACGAACTCGGTCCGTTCGTTACCACCTCGATGACCCGTTGCATCCATTGCACCCGCTGCGTGCGCTTTGCCGACGAGATCGCCGGTACCGGCGATATCGGCGTGCTCAATCGCGGCGATCATATGAGTATTGCCGGAATTGTGGATGAGTGCCTGAGTTCCGAGCTCTCCGGCAACCTGCCGGATGTGTGTCCGGTCGGAGCGCTGCTGGACGGTCCGTCGCACGATGTGTCCCGACCGTGGGAACTGACCCGCCATCATTCGACCTGCACGCAGTGCCCGAACGGTTGCGACATCCAGATCGAATCGCGCGGTGCTGAAGTGATCCGCATCCAGCCGGTGGTGGACAGTCCCGAGCCGTGGTTGTGCGATCGCGGTCGTTATGTTTATGACGCATTCCGTTCCGAGCATCGCATTCTGACGCCGCGCATACGTGAAAAAGACGAGATGCGCGATAGCGGTTGGGATGACGCCGTGCAGCGTGCCGTCGAGCAACTGAAGGGCAAGCGCGTCGGCATGATTATTTCGCCGTTCTGGAGTGTGGAGGGCTATACCGCCATCCGCCTGTTGCGTGATCTGGCCTTCCCCGATGCGAAGGTCGCCTTCGATCTGCATCGCCGTGATATGCGTCCGTTCGCCTTCGAAGAGGGCTTTGTCGAGACCACGCAGCAGATCGAGGATGCCGATGATGTGGTGATCCTGGGTTGCGATCTGCGCCAGCGCCTGCCGCTGATGATGCAGCGCCTGCGTAAGCGTCTGGGTCGCGGCAAGCCGGTGACCCGTATCGGCAGTATGAACTACCGGACCAATGCGCAGATCAGCAATGAAGCGCTGATCAAGCCGCGCGACTGGGCGGCGGTGATCGCCCGTGCCATGCAGCAGGTGTCCGATCTGGGCAAGACCGCTGCGGGCATGAAGGAATGGATGGCTGCTGTGAAGGACCGTCATGAGGCAGGCAAGCTGCTGGCCGATGCCCTGATGTCCGAATCCTGCTCGCTGATCGTCGGTGAAGAGATCCGCTGCCATCCGGATGCCGCTGCGCTGATCCACGGTCTGGATCTGCTGATGCGCGGCTGCGGCCATGCCGAGGCAGAGGCCGACGGGCGCAACCTGGTTCCCGAGGGTATGAATGCACAGGTGCTCTCCGCCGTGTTCGGTGATGTTCGTGTCAGTGCCGGCGATATCTTCGATGCGGCCGCTGCAGGCAAGCTGGATGCGATCCTGCTGGTGGGCAGTGATCCGATCGGTGGCGGTCTGTTCCCTGTGCAGGCGCGCAAGGCGCTGGATAATGTTCCGCTGGTGCAGATCGGCGCGATCGCCGGACAGATCAGTGGCGGCGCGCAGGTTATGCTGCCGGCTGCTGCCTACTCGGAGATCGAGGGTACCTTCCTGAATATGGAGGGCCGGGTTCGTGTGGCTGCAAATCCCATCACCACCGTCGGACAGGAGCGTCCGCTGTGGAAAGTGATGATGCGTCTGGTACAGGCGCTGGGATACGAGGTGCCGGTCATTAATCTGGAGGAGTTGCGTCAGCAGGTGGTTCGTTTCCTGCCGGAGCTCGGACAGGCCTGGCAGAGCGACAAGGTGGATACCTTCCTGATGCCGACCAAGCGCAACAGCAAGGCTGTCTATCAGCCGGCCAAGGCCGATCTGAGTCCGGCCGGGCTGGACGTGGTCAGCCGTTATTCATTGTACCGTGAGGGTGTGTGGGCCAGGGCAAGTGCGCTGCTGTCGCATGCCGGTGAGCTGCATGCTCTGGACGACGTTCTGGTGCATCCGGACACGCTGAAGGATCTCGGCCTTGGGGCCGGTAAGCTGACCGTGGTTTCCGAACTCGGCGAGCAGCGCTTCACAGTCGGTACGCGTAACGATGTGTCGCCGGGTGTGCTGTTTGTCGCCAAGCGCGGCGTGGCAGGCGATCTGTCCAATTCGGTCAGGGTTACCCTGCGCGGAGGTGCGGCATGACTTGGCTAGATACAGGTATCACCGCCGGCATCTGGGCGCTGGAGATTCTGGCGATCGCCGTGCCGGTGGCGCTCGGTGTGGCATATATCACCTACTTCGAACGCCGCGTGATCGGCTGGATCCAGGTGCGTAAGGGTTGCAACCATGTGGGTTATGCCGGTCTGCTGCAACCGATCGCCGATGGTCTGAAATTGTTCATGAAGGAAACCATCATCCCGACATCGGCCAACAAGCTGCTGTTCGTGCTCGCTCCGATGCTGGCGCTGACGCCTGCATTGATTGCCTTTGCCGTGGTGCCGTTCGGCGAAACCACGCTGTTCGGTCTGTGGGATACCGTGCATGTCATGGCCATCGCCAACCTGAATGTCGGTGTGCTGTATGTGATGGCGATTTCCAGCCTGAGCGTGTACGGCGTGCTGATGGCCGGTTGGGCATCCAACTCCAAATACACCTTCCTCGGTGCGATGCGCGCCACCTGTCAGATGGTGTCCTATGAGATATCCATGGGCTTTGCCATTGTCTGTGTGCTGATGATGGCCGGCAGCATGAACCTCAACGAAATCGTGCATGCACAGGCCGGTGGCTTCTGGCACTGGTACCTGCTGCCGTTGTTCCCGATGTTTCTGGTGTATTTCATCTCCGGCTGTGCCGAAGTGGCGCGTACGCCGTTCGACCTGATCGAAACCGAAGAGCTGGTTTCCGGTTATTTCACCGAGTATTCCGGCATGTGGTTCGCCACCTTCTCGCTGGCCGAGTACGGAGCGATGATCCTGATCAGTCTGCTGACCTCCATCCTGTTCCTCGGCGGCTGGTATGCGCCGCTTCCCTTCCTGGATGTGATTCCGGGGACGGTGTGGCTGCTGGGTAAGACCTGCTTCCTGATCTTCGTGTTCATCTGGTTCCGCGCCACATTCCCGCGTTATCGTTACGATCAGATGATGCGTCTGGGCTGGAAGGTATTCCTGCCGCTGACCCTGATCTGGCTGGCCGTGATCGGTATCGCCATCTATACGCCGGGCCTGTCCGATATCATCAACTTCTGGCGTCCGGGGGTCGGAGCATGAGCCTGATCAAACGCGCCGTTAAAACCTGGCTGCTCGGCGAGCTGTTCATCGGCCTGATGCTGACGGGTAAATATCTTTTCAAGAAAAAGATCACCGTGGAATACCCGGAAGAGCGTACCTGGTTGTCGCCGCGCTTCCGCGGCCTGCATGCCCTGCGTCGTTATGAGAACGGCGAGGAACGCTGCATCGCCTGCAAGCTGTGCGAGGTGGTGTGTCCGGCATTGGCCATTCTTATCGAGTCAGAGGAGCGAGCAGACGGCACCCGCCGTACCACGCGCTATGACATCGATATGACCAAGTGCATCTATTGCGGTTTGTGCCAGGAAGCCTGCCCGGTGGATGCGATCGTCGAGACGCAGGAATTCGAGTATGCCTCGGAGACACGCGCCGCGCTTTACTACACCAAGGACATGCTACTTGCGGTGGGCGACCGCCAAGAGCCGCAGATCGCCGCGAATATCGCGGCCGATGCGCGTTACCGTTAGGTCGTCGGAGGATCGATGCTGGAATTAGCTTTTTTCTACATGTTTGCCGGACTGGCCGTGGTATCGGCGCTCGGCGTGGTACTGACCAGCAACACGATCCATTCCGTGATGTTCCTGATCTTCTGCTTCTTCAATGCGGCCGGACTGTTCTTTCTGCTCGATGCCGAGTTCATCGGCATCATCCTCATCCTGATCTATGTGGGTGCTGTGATGGTGTTGTTCATGTTCGTGGTGATGATGCTGGAAGTGAATTTCGCCAAGCTCAGGGAGGGTATGCTGCAATACCTGCCATTGGGCGGCATGATCGCGCTGGCGCTGTTCATCGAGATCATCGCTGCGACCGGCAGCGGGGTGTTCTCCCCTGAGGGTATCCCCGATCCGGGGCATGCCGCACAGAGCGTGAACAACACGGTGGAGATTGGCAAGTTGCTGTACACCAGGTACCTGCTGGGCTTTGAAATCGCCGCCATTATCCTGCTTGTCGCACTGGTGGGCTCCATCGTGCTGACCCTGCGCACCCGCAAGGACGTCAAGTATCAGAACATTTCCCGTCAGGTGAATGTGCGTCCGGAAGACCGTATGCATAAGGTGAAAATGTAATGGTACCTTTATCCTATTATCTGGCTGTAGCCGCCTGTCTGTTTGCGCTGGGCATCATCGGCCTGTTTCTGAATCGCAAGAACGTGATCGTCATTCTGATGTGTATCGAACTCATCCTGTTGGCGGTTAATGTGAATCTCGCCGCCTTCTCGCATTTCCTGCAAGATCTGGGCGGGCAAATCTTTATCTTCTTCGTGCTGACCGTGGCAGCCAGTGAAGTGGCTGTCGGTCTGGCCATTCTGGTGGCGTTCTACCGCAACCGCCGCTCGATCAATGTTGAAGATATCAACACCTTGCAGGGATAGGGGGCGTTTGTGGAGCACACATTGCTGAATACGACCGAACTGCTGGCCATTCCGGCCCTGCCGCTGATCGCATCGCTGATCGTCGGTCTGTTCGGCTGGGCCCTGAAGGAAAAGCTGTCGCACAGCATCACCACCGGCAGCGTGATGGTATCCGCCGCACTCTCCGTGCATGTGTTTACGCAGGTTCTGGGCGGCGCCAGCTTTTACGGCAACTTCTGGACCTGGATGCTGTCCGACACTTTCGTGGTTCCGGTCGGCATGATGATCGACCAGCTCACCGCCGTGATGATGATTACCGTCACCATCGTATCGGCCTGTGTGCACATCTACACCATCGGCTATATGCACGGCGACCCGGGCTACTCCCGCTTCTTCTCCTATATCTCCGGATTCACCTTCTCGATGCTGGTGCTGGTGATGAGCAACAACTTCTTCACCCTGTTCTTCGGCTGGGAAGCGGTGGGTCTGGTGTCCTACCTGCTGATCGGTTTCTGGTTCAGGCGTGAGAGTGCCAATTTTGCGGCACTCAAAGCCTTTATCGTCAACCGCGTCGGTGACTTCGGCTTCCTCGTCGGCGTGCTGGCCATCTGGTACTACTTCGGCACCTTCGATTACCGCGAGGTGTTCGCGCATGTGCCTGCGCTGATGGCTCAGGGGCATACCCTGCATTTCTTCGGCTGGGAGATGACCGCCATCACCTTCATCTGTCTGGCGCTGTTTGTCGGCGCGATGGGTAAATCCGGTCAGGTGCCGCTGCATGTCTGGCTTCCGGATTCGATGGAAGGCCCCACCCCGATTTCCGCCCTGATCCATGCCGCAACCATGGTGACCGCCGGCGTGTTCATGGTGGCCCGCTGCTCGCCGATGTTCGAGTATTCCGAAACCGCACTGGCCGCCGTGGTGCTGGTCGGTGCGATCACCGCCTGGATGTGCGCCACCATCGGTCTGGTGCAGAACGATATCAAGCGCGTCATCGCCTACTCCACCTGTTCGCAGTTGGGCTACATGTTCGTCGCCTGCGGCGTGTCCGCTTATTCGGTCGGTATCTTCCATCTGATGACCCACGCCTACTTCAAGGCGCTGCTGTTCCTGGCTGCCGGATCGGTGATCCATGCCGTGCTCGGCGAGCGGGACATTCGCAAGATGGGCCAATTGCGCAAGTACATGCCGATCACCTATATCACCATGCTGATCGCAGGCCTCGCGCTGGCAGGTATTCCGCCGTTCGCAGGCTTCTGGTCGAAGGATCTGATCATCGAATCGGTCGCCGCTCGCGAAAGGGGCTGGATCGGTCAGTTCGCCTACTTCGCGGTGCTTTCCGGCGTGTTCATGACGGCCTTCTATACCTTCCGCATGTTCTTCCTGACCTTCCATAACTCGGATCGTGTGCCGGCCAAGACCAAGTCGCATCTGCATGAGTCGCCCAAGGTCATCACCGTGCCGCTGATACTGCTGGCCATCGGTGCGCTCGGTGCCGGTGCATGGGGCGTGCTCGGTCTGGATATCGCCAATCCCGAGATCGCTGAAGGCTTCTTCGGCAACTCGCTGTTCGTGATGGATCAGCACAATCCTCTGCTGATCCTCGCCGAGGAAGGGCACCACGGCTGGTACCAGTTCCTGGGCAGCGCGCCGTTCTGGCTGGCTGTCGGCGGTATAGGTCTGGCCTTTGCGATGTACTGCAAGGAAACCGATATGCCGGGCAAGTTCGCGAACGCCGCCAAGCATGTTCATACCTTCCTGCTCAACAAGTGGTACTGGGATGAGCTGTATGAGCGCACTCTGATGCGCCCGGCCCAGTGTCTGGGCAATATGCTGTGGCAGAAGGGCGATCTGGCCATGATCGACAAGGGCTTTATTCACGGCGGCATCGTCGGAAGCGTGCTGGCCGGCATGGAGCGCGTGCGCAGTTCGCAGACCGGCTTCGTGTATCACTATGCATTCGCCATGGTGATCGGCGTGTTCGGGGCGCTCACATATCTGGTACTGAAGGGCTAGGGAGAGGAACGACGATGGATCTGAATAACGTTCTGGGCTTCCCGATTCTGACATGGAGCATCTTCCTGCCGACGCTGGGAGCCATCCTGATCTGGCTGTTCCTGAAAAACGACACCGCTGTTCGTTGGGCCTCGCTGGCTGTTTCCGTGGCGACCTTCTTCCTCACGCTGCCTCTGTGGTTGTCCTTCGACAACAGCACGGCGCATATGCAGTTTGAGGAATTCCACCCGTGGATTGAAGCCTTCCATGTGAATTACCGTCTCGGCGTGGATGGCATCTCGATGCCGTTCATCCTGCTGACGAGCATGCTGACCATCATCTGTATCGTTTCGGCGTGGGATTGCATCAAGACACGCGTGAAGGAATACATGCTGGCCTTCCTGATTCTGGAAACCACGCTGATCGGCGTATTCGCTTCGCTGGATGCCATCCTGTTCTATTTCTTCTGGGAAGCGATGCTCATTCCGATGTACCTGATCATCGGTATCTGGGGCGGCAAGGATCGCGTTTACGCCACCATCAAGTTCTTCCTGTACACCCTGGGCGGTTCGGTACTGATGCTGGTGGCCCTGCTGGCCATGTATTTCAAGGCCGGTCAGACCTTCGACATTCAGGCCCTGATGGCGTATCCGTTCGACTTCGACTGGCAGTTCTGGGTGTGGATCGGCTTCTTTGTGGCCTTTGCCGTGAAGGTGCCGATGTGGCCGGTGCATACATGGTTGCCGGATGCGCATACCGAGGCGCCGACCGCGGGCTCGGTGATCCTGGCCGGTATCCTGTTGAAGATGGGTGCATACGGTTTCTTGCGTTTCTCGCTGCCGATCTGCCCGGATGCCTCGCAGTATTTCGTGCCGTTCATCGTCGTGCTGTCGCTGATCGCCGTGGTGTACATCTCGCTGGTGGCGATGATGCAGACGGATATGAAGCGCCTGATCGCCTATTCGTCGATCGCGCACATGGGCTTTGTCACGCTGGGCACCTTCATGTTCACCCATCAGGCGCTTGAGGGCGCTATCTTCGGCATGATCAGCCATGGCTTCGTGGCTGCCGCCCTGTTCCTTTGCGTCGGTGTGTTGTACGACCGCATGCATACCCGTGAGATCGGGGCCTATGGCGGTGTGGTCGGTGTGATGCCGGTGTTCGCTGCCGTGATGATGCTGTTCTGCATGGCCAATGTGGCCCTGCCGGGCGCATCCGCCTTCGTCTCCGAGGTGATGGTGCTGGCCGGTACGTTCAGCGCGGATCAGTTGTATGAGATGGTTATTTCCAGCAAATGGGTGGCCGTGGCCGCAGCCATCAGTGTGGTGCTGTCCGCCTGCTACACCCTGTGGATGTACAAGCGCGTGATCTTCGGCGATCTGGTCAAGGCCGAGGTCAAGGCGATGCCGGATATGAATATGCGCGAGTTCGCTTTCTTCGTGCCGCTTATTGTGCTGGTCATCTGGTTGGGCATCTACCCGTTGCCGGTACTGGATGTGATGCATGCATCGGTCGCCAACCTGATCGAACAGGCAACCAGCAGTAAACTGCCCGCCGCAAACGCGCTGGCGGCTGCCGAAATGCTGCAGCACGCTGTAGCCCACTGAGGATGATGCGATGACACCATTGAATTTCCCGCTTCCCAACGTTGTTCCGCTGATCCCGGAAATGTTCGTGGCCGTGATGGGCATGGGCGTGCTGATGCTGGACCTGTTCCTGCCCAAGGAGCGCAAGGTGATCGGTGGCTATCTCGCCATCCTGACCTGCATCATTGCCGGTCTGCTGACCGTGCAGGTCGGTATGGCCGAGACTGTATCCGCTTTCTACGGATTCTTCGTGCAGGACCCGTTCTCCTCCTATGCCAAGCTGTTGATCTATGCAGGCACGGCACTGGCCGTGATTCTGTCGCTGGATTACATCAAGAACGAGTTCGGAGTCGGCGAATACTATTCGCTGATGCTGTTCGCCATGCTCGGCATGATGATCATGGCGTCTGCCCCGAACTTCGTGACCCTGTATCTGGGTCTCGAGTTGATGGCGCTGTGCACCTATGTGCTGGTCGGTTTCCAGCGCGATGTGCTGCGTTCCTCCGAAGCCGCGTTGAAGTACTTCATTCTGGGTTCCCTAGCTTCCGGCATTCTTCTGTACGGTATCAGCTTCCTGTACGGCGTGTCCGGCAGCTTTGATTTTGCCACCATCGGGGCAGCCATCGAGCATAGCGGCAGCGGAGCACACTTTGCCCTGCTGCTCGGTCTGGTGTTCGTGCTGGCCGGTCTGGCATTCAAGATCTCGCTGGCGCCGTTCCATATGTGGACACCGGATGCCTATGAGGGCGCACCGACACCGATCACCGCCTTCATGTCGGTGGCTCCGAAGGTCGCCGGTCTGGTCATCCTGATCCGCGTGCTGGCCGATGCACTTCCGGCGCTGAACGTCGAGTACGTCACTATCTTCTCCTGGCTGGCCGTGATTTCCATGGCAGTGGGTAATCTGGCCGCTATTGCACAAAGGAACATCAAGCGCATGCTGGCCTATTCGACCATCGGTCATATCGGTTTCATCATGCTGGGTGTGATCGCCGGAACCGCCGACGGCTATGCCGGCGTGCTGGTGTATATGACCATCTATCTGTTCATGAGTATGGGCGCCTTTGCCGTGATCGTGCTGATGAACCGCGAGGGTATCCAGGGCGAGTTGCTGGATGATTTCGCAGGTCTGTCCAAGGTCCGTCCGGGTTATGCGCTGGCCATGGGTCTTTACCTGTTCTCGCTGGCCGGTATCCCGTTCCTCGGCGGCTTCTGGGCGAAGTACGTGGTGTTCATGGCCGCCATCGAGGCAGGTCACCTGTATCTGGCCATCATCGCGCTGCTGTTCTCGGTGGTGGG
>Ga0100377_1004327_pt1 | contig 10985 bp, 12 predicted proteins | sample CryGeymeta201501_FD_83664 | JGI IMG/M metagenome (GOLD analysis project Ga0100377, IMG submission 83664) | Groundwater microbial communities from Crystal Geyser aquifers in Utah, USA - Crystal Geyser metaG 2015-01 | ecosystem: Environmental > Aquatic > Deep subsurface > Groundwater | place: USA... | reverse complement strand
ATGATTTTATTCACCAAAAGGTTACGCTCTAAAGCTCCCTCAGCCGCCCCTCTGTCCCCTGTCCAATTTGCAGACCGCCGAGGACTAGGCCTTTATTTCCTGCCTACTATTTATTATGACACAATCTCTGAGGGAGAGGGGTGGGTGGGGGGTATTTTGATTTAATGCGTTTGTGTTAGTAAAAGAAAACGACTTATTCTTGCAGACTCCTCTTGCAATTTTCACTAAGTTGGGTTAATCTAATTAAAATTCAATTTTGAGGTTTGATCATGGCAAAAGTTTGTGACATCTGTGGGAAAGGGCCGGTTTTTGGACATAATGTAAGCCATGCCAATAACAAGACCCAAAAAGTTTGGTATCCCAACCTTCATAAAGTAAAGACCCTCAAAAAGGGAAGGACCATTCGAATGAAGGTCTGTTCCCGGTGCCTTCGCTCAGGGTTGATCACTAAAGCAGCCTAATTTCATCAGCATAGAGCTGAGAGCAGAGTGCATAGTGTAAAAACTTCTTACGCTCTGTGCTATGCGCCATGCAATCCGTTAGGATTCGACTTGGGCTTCCACCCTCATTCTTTCTACCAGACGGACCCCCTTAATCTTTTCGAGAGCTTTGATCACTTTGTTGAGGTGGCTTAAATCTCGAATTTCTACCTCAAAAGTGCTCACGGCTTTTTTATCCTCTGTCGTATCCACCCTGGCATTCTTGATGTTGGCTTTGGTGGAGGAGATGGAGTTGCTGATCTCAGCCAGCAATCCTTTCTTGTCTTCAGAGTGGATTCGGATTCGTACAGGATAGTTATATTCCTTCGTCGAATCCCATTCCACTTCGACCTTGCGATGAGGGTCATCGTCCATCGCATTCTGACAATCGGCAGTATGGATTGTTACCCCTCTGCCACGGGTGATGAACCCTACCACTTTATCCCCAGGGACAGGATTGCAACACCCTGCATAGCGCACCATTACATTATCAATCCCCTTGATCAGGAGGGCGTCCTTGGGGGTGCGGGTGATTTTTTGGATGAGGTGCTGAAAACGCCCTTCTTTCAGCTCTTCTTTTTGCTGTTCCAATTTCTCTTGGGGAAGGAGTTTGCCAATAATCTGGTTGGCCGTTAACTTCCCGTAACCAATGGCCGCGATGAGGTCCTCGACTCCCTGGAAACTGAATTCATTGGCCACCTTGGATAGCTCGCCTGACTTAATCAATTTGGCCTGCTGAAGGTCATATTTTCGAAATTCTTTCTCCAAGATTTCCTTCCCCAAGGCGATCGATTTTTCCCTTTCTTCTGCTGTAAACCATTGACGAATTTTTGTTTTGGCCCGGGACGTTTTGACAAACTTGAGCCAATCCTTGCTCGGTTTCTGATTGGGGGAGGTGAGGATTTCGATGGTATCCCCGCTTCGCAGTTCATATCTCAACGGAACGATCTTGCCGTTGACCTTCGCCCCCACACAATGATTCCCGATGTCGGAGTGGATGCTATAAGCAAAATCGATAGGGGTTGAACCAATGGGAAACTGCTTAACCGCCCCTTTGGGGGTGAAAATATAGACCTCATTGGGGAAGAGGTCCACTTTGACGCTTTCAATAAATTCTCGATCATCCTTTAGATCTCGCTGCCATTCTAAGAGTTGCCTCAACCAGGTGAAACGTTTATCCTCCGCCTCTTCAACAACTTTTCCCTCTTTGTATTTCCAATGGGCGGCAATCCCTTCCTCTGCAATCCTATGCATTTCATTGGTTCGAATCTGGATCTCGATCCGCTCTCCATAAGGTCCGATCACTGTCGTATGAAGGGATTGATACATATTTTCCTTTGGAAGGCCGATGTAGTCTTTGAATTTCCCAGGGATGGGTTTCCAGAGGGAGTGAGTGATGCCCAACACGTCATAGCACTCTTTAATGGAATTGACGATGACCCGGAAAGCGGTGATGTCATAGACCTGATCAAAATCGATGTTCTGCTCTTTCATTTTTAAGTAGATGCTGTAAATCTGTTTTAATCGGGCGGCCACCTCGCTCTCGATGTGATTTTCATAAAGTTTCTTCATTAAGGTACGCTTTACCTCGTCTATGTAACGGGCTCTCTCTTTCTCCTTTTTCGCGATCTTGCGTTTGATCTCTTCGTAGATTTCGGGATGGAGGTATTGAAAGGCGAGATCTTCCAACTCTGATTTGATCCAGTCAATCCCGAGCCGATGGGCCAAGGGAGCATAGATGTCAAGGGTTTCCTGAGCGATCTCCACCTGTTTCTCAGGAGTGTGGTATTTGAGGGTTCGCATATTGTGGAGGCGGTCAGCCAGTTTAATCAGGATGACCCGAATGTCCTTCACCATGGCCAGGATCATCTTACGGAAATTCTCTGCCTGGTGCTCTTCAGAGGATCGTAGCGAGATCAGGCTGATCTTGGTCAGGCCGTCCACCAACTGGGCGGTTTCTTCCCCAAAGTTCCCCTGGATTTCCTTGAGGGTGGTTAAGGTATCCTCCACCGTATCGTGAAGCAACCCGGTCGCCACACTGGCAACATCGAGCTTCAATTGAGTTATAATTCCAGCAACCTCTAAGGGATGATTCAGGTAAGGTTCTCCAGAAAGGCGGACCTGTCCTAAATGAACTTTGGCAGAGAAGACATAAGCCTTTCTGAGGAAGTCCGTGTCGGCATGGGGGTTATAAGAAGTCAGCCTTTCAAGGATGTCATTGAATCTTAACATCTTAATCTCATCTTACCCATAACTATTGGAAAATTCAAGGGGGCCTTTGGTATAATCCCCCCATCCCCGCTTTAGCCGCCGGCCCAAGAGGGCCTCTGGCCCGGAGGGTAAAGGGGGGTGAGGGGGGGATTTTAAATGTTTTGACAGTGAGAGAAATAGAATCTATAATTTGTTTGCCAAAATTCTTAATAAAGGTTTACCGATGAGGCGATTTATTTTTGGAATTTTGATTGCTGTTAGCATTTTCGGCCTTCTCTATTATTTCTTCACTCGAGATAAAAAGGAGGGGAATGCCTTTATCAAGGTTTCTGGGAATATTGAAACCACAGAAGTGGATGTGGGATTTAAGATTTCTGGAAGAATTGTCAGCCTCTCGCTTCAAGAAGGAGATTGGGTTGAAAATGGAAAGATTCTGGCGAAATTAGATGATGAAGATCTCCGCCATCGTTTCGGATTGGCCAAAGCCACATTAAATTCAGCGCAAGCCAAATTGAATAAGTTGCTGGCAGGGTCAAGACCGGAGGAATTGAGAGAAGCGGAGGCTGCCCTTCATCAAGCTCAATTCGATTTGGAGAATAAACAGGCTCATTATGAACGGATGAAAGTTCTTTTTGAGGGCCACGTTATTCCAAAGGAGACATTAGATAATGCAGAGGCGGGATATAAAATTGCGAAGGCCACCGTACAAAGGGCTACGGAAAATTACAAATTAGTCAAGGAGGGGCCAAGAAAAGAGGATATTGAAGATGCCAAAGCACAGGTGGAACAAGCACGAGCCTCTCTGAAACTGGCGGAAACCCAGCTCAGTTATACCGTTCTTAATTCTCCCCTTTCAGGGGTTGTTTTAGTCAAATCGAGTGAAATGGGTGAAGTGGTCAATCCAGGGACTTCCATAATCACCTTAGCCGATCTCGAAAATGTTTGGCTGAAAGCGTACATCCCGGAGACCGACCTCAGCAAAGTAAAGTGGGGCCAGGAGGTTATTGTGACGACAGACCTACGGCCGAAAAAGGAGTATAAAGGGAAGATCTCTTTCATCTCCTCTCAGTCTGAATTCACTCCCAAAAGTATTCAAACGGAAAAAGAGAGAGTGACATTGGTTTACCGCATCAAAGTGGACATCCCGAATCCAGACAGGGAGTTGAAGCCGGGGATGCCAGCCGATGGAAAGATCCTCCTGATGTCCTCCACCCCTCAAAAACAGTAGATGTTATCCATTCAAACCACTAACCTGACCAAGTCTTTCGAATCATTGACCGCCGTCAAAGACCTGAACTTGGAAGTGAAGACTGGGGAGATCTTCGGTCTTGTCGGTCCGGATGCCTCTGGAAAAACCACCACGCTCCGGATGCTATGCGGCATTCTCCCTCCAGATGGAGGAGGGGCCATTGTGGCGGGATGTGATATTCGGAAAGAAACAGAGTCATTAAAGGAAAAAGTAGGTTATCTTCCTCAGCGGTTTGGACTCTATGGGGATCTTACGGTTCTTGAAAACATCAATTTTTATGCAGATCTCTATCAGGTTTCAAAGAAAAGCAGAGGTGAACGAATAGAGAGGCTCCTTCAATTTGCCAATCTGAAACCCTTTGGGAAACGAAAGGCACAGGATCTCTCCGGAGGGATGAAACAGAAACTCGGGTTGATCTGTGCGCTAATCCATACTCCTCAAATCCTCTTCCTCGATGAGCCGACCACTGGAGTCGATCCTCTCTCCCGAAGGGATTTCTGGGTCATCCTCTATGACCTGTTGAAAGAGGGAGTGACTATCCTTTTTTCCACCTCTTATCTGGATGAGGCTGAACGTTGCAGCCGCATCGGGATGATCTACCAAGGGGAACTTTTAATCGCGGATACTCCTTCGGCAGTAAAGGTTCAAATGAAGGGAAGGATTTTAGAACTTCGGACAGAAAATAATCAGAGAAGTATAAGAATGCTGGAAGGTGTTGAATCGCTTCGAGGCTTCGTCTTGTCCGGAGATAAGATCCATGTGCTCGTGGATGATCCTCAAGAAGGGGAACAGGCGATTCGAGAGGTTTTGAAGGCGAAGGGAATGGGGGTTTTTGACCTCATGGTGGTCAGACCCTCTCTTGAAGACGCCTTCGTCTCGATGGTGAGAGAGAAGAGAAAATAATTAGTGCAAATTTAGCAGTGCAAATTGCAAAATGTAAATTTAAACTCAGAAAATGCTAACTTTGCATTGCTAATTTTGCAATTTCCAATGAGGTGTTTCATGGGTTCCTTTGCCGTTGAAGTCCAAGACCTTGTCAAAACATTCGGTTCTTTTGTCGCTGTGGATCATATTCGTTTCCAGGTAAAGAGGGGAGAGATCTTTGGGTTTCTGGGGCCCAATGGGTCTGGGAAATCCACGACCATCCGAATGCTCTGTGGCCTCTTAATGCCGACGGCCGGAAAAGGTAAGGTGGCAGGATTCGATCTCATGAATGAACCAGAGAAGATTAAACAGGTCATTGGCTATATGTCCCAGAAATTTTCACTCTACGAAGACCTGACCGTGACGGAAAACCTCCATTTTTTTGGCGGGATTTATGGTCTCTCCGGTTCTCTTCAGAAAGAAAGAGAGAACCACGTTTTGGAGATGGCCGAACTGAAGGAGTTTCGAGATCGAATGACCCGGACACTCGCTGTCGGATGGAAGCAGAGACTCGCATTGGGGTGTTCGATCCTTCATGAGCCTTCCATCCTTTTTCTGGATGAGCCGACTTCTGGAGTCGATCCAATCTCCAGAAGGAATTTTTGGAACCTCATCCAGCAGATGGGAGAAAAAGGAGTGACTACCTTCGTCACTACCCACTATATGGATGAGGCAGAGTATTGCGATCGATTGGCCTTGATCTATCAGGGGAGGATCATCGCCTTGGGAACTCCTTCTGAACTGAAATTGAAGACCATTGCCCAAGGTATTCTGGAAGTGGAGTGTGATCCGCTCATCTCCGCTCTCGACTTATTGAAGATGGAGCCTTGGACCTCTGAGTCGGCGGTATTTGGAGATTCCCTTCATGTGATCGGTAAGGAGGGAATAAATACAGAACAGAAGGTCACACTTCTCTTTCAGAAGCACGGGATTCGTCTGAAACGGATGGAGCGGATCAGACCCTCCTTGGAGGATGTCTTCGTCTCATTGATCGTCAAAGAAGGAAGAGAATGAAATTTTCTCGCACCTGGGCCATTGCCAGAAAAGAATTATTTCACATCTTTCGGGATTGGAGAAGTCTGGGATTAGTGATCCTGATGCCAGTCCTGTTGATGCTCCTTTTTGGTTATGCGGTTAGCCTCGATGTGAAGAAGGCGCCGATGGCTGTTTTAGACCGTGACAAGAGCCAGGAGAGTTTGTCCTTTATTCATCGGTTCAGCGCCTCTCCCTATTTCAACCTTCGCTTTTTTATTGAGGATGAGAAAGAGGTCAAAAGATTGATTGATCGGGGCGAGGTGAAGATGGGATTGGTACTCCCGTGGGATTTTTCAAAAATGATCAAGTCTGGGAGAAAGGCGACAGTTCAGGTATTACTGGATGGGTCGGATTCCAATACAGCTAATATCATTCTGACTTATGTCCAGGGTGTTGTCCGAGAATACAATCAAGAGAAGACCTTCTTGAAGATAGAACGATTGGGTGGGCAGAAGGTAAGCCCACCGATAGAAGGCAGGCCGAGGATCTGGTTCAACGAAGAATTGGAATCAAAAAACTATTTCATCCCAGGGCTGGTGGCAGTGATCATGTCGATCATCGGAGTGCTCCTGACAGGCCAGGTAGTTGTTCGGGAATGGGAGCGGGGAACGATGGAACTTCTCATCTCCACACCCGTTCGAAAAGAGGAATTGATTATTGGGAAATTGTTTCCGTACTTTTTCTTGGGTCTTCTTGATTTATCATTGGCCGTGTTGATGGGGGCATGGGTCTTTGAGGTGCCGTTTAGGGGAAGCATTGCTCTTCTTTTCCTTCTCTCCTGCATCTATATCCTTGTTGCCCTGGCATTGGGCATGACCATCTCCACTGTAGCAAAGACCCAAATTCTGGCTAATCAGATGGCCATGGTGATCGGTTTTCTCCCTACTTTCCTCTTATCAGGGTTTACCTTTGTCATCGCTAACATGCCATTTTGGCTTCAGCTCATCACCTATGGGATTGCACCCAGATATTATGTCACCATACTTAAGGAAATATTTCTAAAAGGAGCAGATTTCTCTTTTCTCTGGACTGAGACGTTAATCCTGATCGGGATGGCTGTGGCAGGACTTTGGGTAGCGACCAAGAGTTTTAAAAAGGAATTGAGGTGATTATAAGAGGTCAGGTTGAGGTCAAGGTTAAGGTTAAGAAGCCGGTTTCGTCAGTGCCTACCTGCGGTAGGTGGGGTAGACGCTAAACGATACGGGCCTCGTAGCCCTAACCTTAATCCATTTCCTAATATTTTTTTATGTTTAAACGCGTTCGATACCTATTTGTCAAAGAGTTGATCCAGGTTCTGAGAGATAAGCGGTTGAGGATTACCCTCATCTTCCCGCCCATTTTCCAATTGATCGTCTTTGGATACGCGGCAAATTTGGATGTGAAAAACATTAATACCGCCGTACGGGATCTTGACCAAACGGTGGAATCAAGAGAACTTATCAATCGATTTGGAAGTTCGAAATATTTCAATATCATCTCTTATCCGCAAACCCCAAAGGAGATCGAAGCCCTCATCAAGAAAGGAGATGTCATTCTCAGCATAGAAATCCCAAGCGATTTTTCAAGGAAATTGAAGAAGGGAGATACAGCAACCGTCCAGATCATCCTCGATGGAACTGAGTCGAATACCGCCATGATCTCCTTGGGTTATCTCGGTCGAATTCTTTCAGAATATTCAACGATGATCATGATAAAGAGATTAAATCGACAAGGGATGGTAGGTTTCGAGGAGGCCGGAGTAGAGCTTGAGCATCGGATTTGGTTTAATCCAAATGCCGAAAGCCGACTTTTTTATGTTCCAGGGGTCATTGCCTCCATTGCCTTTCTCCTTCCTATAATCCTGACCGCTCAGGCCATTGTAAGGGAAAGGGAGATCGGGACCCTCGAGCAGATCATGGTGACCCCAATCCGATCCTGGGAGCTGATGCTTGGAAAGACCCTTCCGTTTGCGATGATCGGCCTTGCGGATGCAATCATGATCGCTCTCATCGGAGTCTTTTGGTTTGAAGTTCCCCTTAGAGGAAATCCTTTTATCCTTCTTTTAGGCAGCGTGTTTTTCTTGATGAGTTCTGTGGGCATAGGCCTTTTTATCTCCACGATCTCCTCGACACAGCAGCAGGCCCAGATTTCCACCTTCTTTTTCATGATGCCGGCCTTTATCCTCTCGGGTTTTGCCTTTCCATTAGAGAATATGCCGGAGTGGCTTCAATATATTACTTATGCAAACCCATTACGATACTTTTTAATCATTATCCGGGGTGTCTTTTTAAAAGGAAATGGATTGGATATCCTCTGGCCCCAGATGTTGGCATTAGTTATTTTGGGAGGTCTTACGATCTTCTTGAGCTCAATGAGATTCCAGAAAAGACTGAAATAAGATAAGTAACGGAATATTGGAAGAATGGAATATGTGTTGACTATCGGAATGTTGGAATACTGGAATATTGGAATATTGGCAAAGAAAGTTAGGATTTGTCTTGTTTGTGTCATTATTCCACCATTCCATCATTCCATTGTTCCAGCTTTTTCCATCATTCCAATATTCCATTTTTCCGGCAAATTGGGCTACAGGTGAAATTTCATGCAGCGGCTTCTCATGAACATTTATCGAAAACTCCACCAAGCTTATGGTCCCCGGGACTGGTGGCCCGCAGAGACTTCCTTTGAGGTGATGGTTGGAGCCATCCTCACCCAGAACACATCCTGGAGAAATGTGGAGAAAGCGATTCAGAAGCTGAAAGGGAAGGGGGTTTTAAATCCAGAAGGGATCCATCACCTCAAAAAATCACAGCTGGCTCCATTGATCAAATCGTCAGGTTACTATCGCATCAAAACCGATCGGTTAAAGTATTTTGTAGATTTTTTATTTGATGATTATTGCGGGGATGTAAAGAAGATGGGAAAAGAGAGGCCGGGAAAGTTGAGGGAAAAACTTCTCGGGGTCAAAGGAATTGGACCTGAAACAGCGGATAGCATCCTCCTTTATGGCCTGAAGAAACCTATTTTTGTTGTCGATGCCTATACCAAACGGATCCTTTCTCGGCATCGGATGATTTCAGAGAATGCCTCCTACGAAGAAGTCCAGAAACTCTTTATGGATCATCTTTCCCTTGATGAAAAATTATTCAATGAATACCATGCCCTCTTGGTTCATCTTGGTAAGACAGTGTGTAAAAAGATCCCGAGATGTGAGATCTGTCCAATCAGAGGCATAGAGCATAGGGCATAGCGCATAGTCCGTAACTCAGCCCTTTAGGGCTGACGTGTCAGGGCTAAAGCCCTGAGATACGAAACTCTATGCTCTATGCGCTTTGCGGGTATTTGAGTCATGGTTTACTGGGAAAAAGAGATCCGGAGTTTGATGGGAAAGGCGATCCACCGCTATGGTTTGGTCCAGGAGGGAGACCGCATTCTGGTAGGGGTCTCTGGAGGAAAAGATAGCCTGACGCTTCTCCACCTCCTCCATGAACGGAGCCAACGAGTTCCCATCCATTACGAACTCATGCCGGTTTACCCCGTTAGAAATAATGCCCCGCTGCTCCGCGGTGGGGTTACATTTTAGAATAATTCCGGCGGGGTCTAATGCCCCGCTGGAATTTCTAACGGGGTTTACATTGATCTCGGCTTTGACCATTCGACTGCGCCAAGCCCTGCTCTTGAGAGCAGGTTCAAAGACGCGCTCATGGTCAACCCTGAGCCCCTCGGCCTGAGCGGCTCGACTGAGCTCGCCGAAGTCTCGGGTCGAAGGCAAGCTCCAGCCTTCAGGCTGGAGAGTCGAAGGGTTGATTCTGGGCGGGTAGCAATCCTGAAGAATTTTTTTGAAATGAAAGGACTCCCTTATCACATTGAGTTCACGGATATCGGGATAAGGGCGAACAGTTCTGAGAATCGAGAAAACCCCTGTTTCCTCTGTTCCTGGGAAAGAAGAAAACGCCTGTTCCATCTCGCCCATCGTTTCAAATGTAACAAAATCGCCCTCGGTCATCACAAAGACGATATCATTGAAACCCTGCTCCTTAATATTTTTTACAGCGCTGAGATCAGTACCATGGTTCCCCTTCAAGCCCTCTTTAAGGGAAAGATTACTCTGATTCGTCCCTTGGCTTTATTGGAGGAGAAGAAGATTGAGAGATTTGCCCGGGAGATGGGGTTGCCCTTTGGTCCGAGCGGTTGTCCGAGCGCGGGGAAGACGAAAAGAAAAGTGGTGAAGGATTTGATAGAAGCTTTAAGTAAAAAAGACCGTCGAGTTAAGGGGAATATCTTTCGCGCTCTCTCCAACATTAAATTGGATTACACGCTGACCCCTAAAGGTCATTCTTGCGAAAATGGGAATGTGTGATCGCAAGACCTGACCCTCAATCAATTTTTTCCGCTTGACAAATTTTGAGTAATTAAGTATTTGTTAATGAAGTGTAATTATATTTAATTTCTTCTCATGAAAGAGATTGCCGAAAAACTCAAGGCCTTCCGGTCAGCAAACCGAATGACCCTCAAACAACTGGCCGCAAAAGCTGGTTGCACAGACGCCTACCTTTCCCAACTGGAGAGGGGCCGCGCGAACCCTTCCATCATGATCCTCAAAAAGATTGCCTCTGCCCTTCAGATGAAGGTCGTTGATTTCTTCCTCGAACCTGAGGTCAATGAGAATGGGATCGTCGTGAAGGAGGAAGAAAGGGTCAATATCAATTTTAAAAGAGGGGATGCTAAAATCCAGATGCTTGTTCGGAATATCCAGAATAAACGTATGCAACCTTTTTATACGACGATTGAGCCCGGGGGGGGATCAAAAGGCTCTTACTCCCATATTGGAGAAGAATTTGGGATTGTGTTACAAGGGGAGTTGGAGGTCAATCTGAATGGGAAATCCTATCGGGTGAAAAAGAATGAGAGCTTTTATTTCTCATCTCAGGAGCCTCATAGCTGGTCCAATCCAGGGAAAAACAAAACCCTGGTGATTTGGGTGGTGAGCCCACCGACCTTTTAATAATCCCCCCAACCCCCCTTTAATAAAGGGGGGAGAAGGGGGATTATTAAAAGGTGGGTGGACTGACCACCCATATTACGACCGTCTTCTTTTTCCCAGGGTT
>Ga0100377_1004326_pt1 | contig 10989 bp, 9 predicted proteins | sample CryGeymeta201501_FD_83664 | JGI IMG/M metagenome (GOLD analysis project Ga0100377, IMG submission 83664) | Groundwater microbial communities from Crystal Geyser aquifers in Utah, USA - Crystal Geyser metaG 2015-01 | ecosystem: Environmental > Aquatic > Deep subsurface > Groundwater | place: USA... | reverse complement strand
GCTGGCGCTTCTGAGAGTCGCCCGTTCTCTGGCCCCGACGAGGGACCATGCTCGCCACCGACGTTCAGCTTCTCGGCATCACCCAGACCCTCATCGCGGTCACGGGTGCGGCCTACGAGCTCATACGGAAAGAGGCCGTCGGCGACAGCCTCTTGGTGGTTTGGGACGCGGGGATACACGTCTGCTACGCGCTGAGCCTGGAGGCCGTAGACTATCGGCGAGCGCGCATCAGCCTGGGGATCGATCGGGACGTTCAGCCCCTCGAGACGCGGCTCGAAGAGACCTTGGAGCGCTCGACTCTGCGAGCGCTCCTCGACGATCCACGCCGACTCGTCCGCATCCTCCTCGGCCAGAGTCGCTACCCGGGATAGGGCTTCCCGGCCGCAGCGGTGGCTCGGAGCGAGCGGCCCGGCGGGCCGGATGCGGTTCCGCGTCCGACCGCCCGAACCCACGACGCGGAACCGCCGCGAACCGCCCGAACCCACGACGCGGAACCGCATCCGACCATCCGCCGTGCACGCCAACCGCCCGCCGCGCACGCTAAACGCCGTCCGCCCCCCCGCGCACGCCCGCCGCGCACGCTGGCCCAGGGGTTGAAACCCCTGGCTATCACCGTTGGCCCTGGCGGGCCGGGCCGGGCCGGGCGGGCCGCACGCCGCGCACGCCAACCGCCCTCACCTACAAAAGCCGAGCGTGCAGCTCTGACCCGCGCCGCAGCTCAAACCGCAGCGGCTGCAGTTCGCCGGATCGTCCCCCAAATTGGCCTCGCACCCGTTCGCCGGGTCGGCGTCGCAATCGCCAAAACCAAAGGGACAATTCAGGCTGACGCAGAGGCCGAAGCGACACTCTTGAGTGCCGCCACAGCTCTGCCCGCAGCCGCCGCAATGGGACGCGTCCGAGTCGAAGGAAGTCTCGCAGCCGTTGGCCACGTCGCCGTCGCAGTCCCCCTTGCCCAGTGGGCAATTGGGGTTGTTGCAGAAGCCGAAGCTGCACACCTCCTGGGCACTGCATGACGCACCACAAGCGCCACAGTGGGAGGGACTGGCCGCCAAGTCGCTCTCGCAGCCGTTGCTCGGCTCGCCGTCGCAGTCTCCGCGCCCCAGCGGGCAAGAGAGCCCCCTGCAGAAGCCGAAGCTGCACTGCTCGCTGGCCGCACAGGTGGTCCCGCAGGTGCCGCAATGTTGGCTCGTGGAGGAGAGGTCGACCTCGCAACCGTTGCTCGCGTCGCCGTCGCAATCACCGGAGGGCAAGACGCAGGTCAGGGACTGGCTCTGGCAAGACCCTCGCACACAAGACTGGCCAACCGGGCAAGCTTGGCCACAACGGCCGCAGTTTGCCACGTCGTCGGCGAGGCTGACGCAGGCGCCGCTGCAGAGAACTCCGCCGAGGCCGCAAGTGCAGTAGCCGAGCGCGCAGCGGTTCCCGAGGGGACAACCCGCTCCGCATTGGCCGCAGTTGGCTGGATCGTTGGCCGTGTCGACCTCGCAGCCATTGGTCGCGCCTGCGTCGCAGTCGGCAGAGCCGCCTCCACAGCGGTCGTCTCGCACGCAGAGTCCGCCCTCGCAACGTTCGTCTACCCGGCACACCAAGTTGCAGGTCGAGCAGTTGAGCGGATCGGCGAGCAGGCTCACCTCGCAGGCGTTGGTCGGGTCGAGGTCGCAGTCGCCGCTGCCGGCCTCGCACTCGAGGGCGGACTCGCAGTGACCCGCCACGCACAGGCCATGGCACACCGCGCCACAACTTCCGCAGTGCTGGAGGTCCGCCTGCAGATCGACGCAGAGCTCGCCACAGCAGGTGGCTCCTGAGACACAGACGCTGAGTCCACACGACGTCGTGCCATCGGTGGCCGAGTCCAGCGGCGCGTCCGTCGCGTCACTCGATGCCTCGAGCGCATCGGGCTCGAGTGTCCGAGCGACTTCGTCGTCACAGCTCACCACCATGAGGCCTAAGACCACCAACAGGAGCCCCAAAAGCCCGGAATCGCTAAGTGCTCTGCTTCGCATGACACCACTCTGTGCGAGGGGTCCTCGACCCCATGAGGTGGCAATTGCCAAGCGGACGACCGATTTTCGCGGTACAGCGGCCTGAAATGACGCGCAAAATCGGTCGTGGTAAGCGAGGCAATGAAGCCCAAATGACGCCCCACGATACACAAGATCGGCCCTCGAGCGAACGCCCGCTGCAAAACTGCAGGCGATCTCCAATCTCTGGGAAGCCACTCCCCACTGTCGTACGTTGTGTTCGTGGTTCGGTTCTATGGTAGTTCTGGGCGACTCTTTTAGCCCGTTTGAACGCGAGCAATAGTCTTCGTCAACAGGTGAGTGTGGCATGGCAAACAACGATACAAAGACCACTTTGCGGCTTGAGATCATCTCGACTCCACGATTGCCAGAGCCCGACCTGACCAAATTCCCGACCCTGACGGTGCTGACGGGGGCGGACTTTGGTGAGTTCTTCGTCATCAACGAATCGAGCCTGATCTTGGGCCGCAGCACGCAAGCGGACATCCGCATCGATGATGCCTCCATCTCGCGGCAACACGCGCGGATCGTGTGCCAGGGCACGCTCGTCTTCATCGAGGATCTCGGCAGCGCCAACGGAACGCAGGTCAACGGGACCCTCATCACCGAACGCACGGCCATTGCCGATGGGGACAAGCTGACCCTCGGCAAGATGGTGACCCTGCGGTTTTCTTATCAGGACTCCACCGACGAGGCCTTCCAACGGCGGCTCTTCGATGCCGCGCTGCGTGACGGCCTGACGCGCGCCTACAACAAGCGCTATCTGCTCGAGCGCCTGGGTACCGAGCTGTCCTTTGCGCGCCGTCACGAAGCGCCACTGAGCCTGGTGATCTTCGACCTCGACCACTTCAAGGACATCAACGACACCTACGGACACCCAGTAGGCGACTGTGTGTTGGTCGAACTGACCCGGCGCGTGCTCGCTCTGGTGCGCGACGAAGACATCCTGGGACGATACGGCGGTGACGAGTTCATCCTGATCTGCCGAGGCATCAACCGCGAGGGCTCGATTGTCGTCGCCGAACGACTGCAGCGGGCGATTCGCTCCACGGAGTTCGTCAGCGAAGGCCGTCGCATCCCCGTCAGCCTCAGTATTGGTGTGGCGACCTACCCGGTCGTGGACGCGCCAACCTCGGAGCACCTGATCAAGGCCGCCGACCTAGCGCTCTACGAAGCCAAACGCGCGGGACGAGACCGCATCTCGATCTATGGCGAGTGAGGGGCGAAGAGGCTGCCTTGCATGGGAATGTTGAGCTCGATGAGCTCCGTCTTGCCCTCCAATCGCTCGAGGAGCGCTCGCCGCTGTGCGCCCAACACGGCGACCGACTTGGCACCTGTGGACGCGACGAACGCCTCGAGCTCGTCGAGCGTCGCGTAGTTCGCGCTCTCGAGCCCCAGCTCGGTGGCGTCGAGGACCTCCACCTTGCGCAACCTGGCGAGCGACGGCGAAGCGCCCAACGAAGCCGGGAAGAGCAGGAGCTCGCTGGGCTTGAAGCGCCCTCGGGCGCGCAGCTCGAGCGTCCGATGCAGGTCGACACCAAAGCGCCTGTACTCTTCGTTCGCATGTTGGATTGCGCGATGAGCCCGGACTCGGGTCCCTGGCTCGCGCCGGGCCAGAATCTCCTGCGCGGTGCCGAGCGCAGAGCACAGCACCAGCGGTGTGCGACCGCTCCCACGCACCTCAGAGAGCCTCCGCCCCATCGACTCCCAGCTCGCCTCGGCCGCCTGACGTGTCGGGTGCAAGGGCACGTCGGGCGTATCGATGACCAAGACCTCGCAGCGCGCCACGCGGACTGGGCGCACCGAGCGCAAACCCTCCAGAGGACCGACGGTTCCGCTGTACAGGAGGCGCTGCCCCAGATGCTCCACCAGAAGCTGCGCCGCCCCCAACACCGAGCCCGCAGGGAAGAGCGTCAAACGCATCTTCCCGATGCTGAACGACTGCTCGTAGCTCGCGACCAGCGCGCGCCCTCTCCCCACGCCGCGCACCAAGCGGGCCGTCGGTGGGCTCATGAGCAGTCGCCCATGCTGCAGGACACGATGCCGCGCCGACGAGATGAACGACATCGTCCTCGGCTCCAAGGCGTCGAACCAAAGCGACGTGCCATTCAGGTGGAGGCCATTCTCATAAACCAAGTTCAGGGACAAGAAAGCTCCTCGTTTTACCGGAGACCTCGGCCATTTCAGCCGACTCGAGACCGTCGAGCCGCAGTTTCTACCACGGGGAGCGCACAGAATCGAGACCATGCCGCCGCTTTCGTTGCGGCGACACTCCTTGTAGATGGAACGTGTTGCCCCGAGAACCTAGGTGAAACCCATGCCTGCGCGCCCCCTTGGTCCTGTTCGCCTTCGGCCCGACAACTTCACCCCGCCATCTCGTACGCCTTGGGGTGGCACGAACATCGTGACCCGAATCAAAGCCGGTCTCGAGCTCGACTGTGCGTCGACGTGTGTGGGCGAATCCTGGGAAGTCTCCGTGGACCCTCAATTTCCCAGCGTGTGTGTGCTGCCTGAGGGCGAGGTGTTGCTCGCCGAGCTGCTGGTCGAGCACAGCGGCTGGATGCTCGGTGACCGGGAACGCGCCCGCTTCGGAAGCTCCACGCCGCTGCTGGTCAAGCTCCTCGATGCGGCCGAGTCGTTGAGCATCCAGGTGCATCCCGCCGACGACTACGAGGGGCTCGCGGCAGGCGAATCGGGCAAGCCCGAGTGTTGGGTTGTCATCGGTGCCGAAAAGGGAGCCGGCCTCTACCTGGGCCTTCGGCCCGAGGCCACACCGGAGTCTTTCAAGGCGGCCATCGACGGCGGGCAAGATCTCTCCAAGTTGCTCAACTTCGTCACGGTGGAGCCAGGGGACATCTTTGTGATCGAGCCGGGGACGGTGCACGCGGTGGGCGCTGGGGTGACGTTGGTCGAGCCCCAGCTCTGCTTGCCAGGCAAGTCCGGCAAGACCTACCGATTTTGGGATTGGGACCGCCGCTATGACGCGGCCGGACAGCGCTCGCCCGACGGCCTGCCCAGGACGCTGCACGTCGCCGACAGCCTCGCCGTCACACGCTTTGACGGATTGCGAGGCGACGAGTTCGTGCGCTCGACCCGCCCGCTCGCTCAGAGCCTGTCCAGCGCCCCGCTGCTGCATCAACGCATCGCGGAGCTGTCCGGGATGGTAGTCGAGCGGCTGCAGGGACGCGGCGCCTACACCTGGCGACTTCCCGGACGCCTGGTGGCTGTCGTGATCGCAGAGGGGGAGGTCATCGCCACCGACACTAGTGAGCGATTCCGTGCCGGAGAGTCTTTTGTGCTCCCGGCCGGCCTCGACCGGCTGACGCTGCTGGTCAGACAACATGCGGTGTTGATCGCCACTTGGATGATGGGCGCCAACGAACTTGTCGAAGTTCCGTAAGTGGGCCTATTCTCCGTCGCCTGTTGCCAAAGTCCGCGACGAATTCTTTGCTGGCCGTTGACCGCTAGACAAGGATATCTGCGTGGCTGGCCGCTTAGCGAACTTGCGCCTTAGTTTACTCTTGATAGGTGACGAATCTCTAAGGAGCGTGCGATGTTCGAGGAATACTGTGGGCTCGACACCGTCATCGACGGTCGTCGCTACGCGATCCACACTCGTCGGGTGGAAATCGGGCGAGACGTCTGCCGCCGTGTGGAGGCGTTGAGCCGCGGGTTGCTCCCAGATGAGGGATTGCTCTTGCTCGTCTGCGACAAGAACACCTGGGCGGTCGCGGGCGAGGCGGTCTCGGAGAGCTTCCTCGCCGCGGGTCGGGCGATCGACAAGCTGCGGGTGATCCAGCCCAAGGGCGCGGCCGCGGTGGCCGATGACGAGAACGTCGAGCATGTGCGCGAGGCCATCCGGACCGGCGGCTACGTGGGCGTCATCGCGGTGGGCTCCGGAACGGTGAACGACGTGGCCAAGATGGCCACCTTTCAGTGTGGCATTCCCTACGTCGTGGTGGCGACGGCCCCGTCGATGAACGGCTACACCAGCGCCATCGCGGCCATCCTCAGCGACGGTCTGAAGACGACCCAGCCTTGTCATGTGCCCTTGGGGGTCTTCTGTGACACTGACGTGATGGCCGAAGCTCCGTACCGTATGATCGCCAGTGGGCTCGGGGATCTGCTCAGCCGGCCGGTCTCTGTGGCCGACTGGCGCTTGGCCGCGCGGATGGTCGGCGACTTCTACTCCTCCTTCACCGAACCGATGCTCGAGGCCTCTCGGGTGGCCTTGGAAGGAGTGGCCGCTCGCCTGCCTCGACGCGATCGAGAGGCGGTAGGTAAGCTCTGCGAGTCGCTCTGTCTCTCCGGCATGGCCATGGCTTCCGTAGGGACCAGCTCGCCGGCCTCCGGCGGTGAGCACCTGATCAGCCACTATTTGGACATGATGGCCATCGCCGAGGGCCGCGTGCACGACCTCCACGGTGCCCAGGTCGGCGTCGGCACGCTGGTGACCGCGGCGCTCTGGGAACGACTCCGCGAGCTGGAGCCCGAGGACATCGACGTCGACCGTTGTGTGGCTCGCCATCCGCCCCTGGACGTCTACCGGCGTACCCTCGAGCAGAGATTCGCTGAGCAGGGTTTGCTGGACGTGGTGATGGAACAGGTCGAGCGCGCCTATCCGGATCGGCCGACGCTCAGGGCCCGTCTGAGCACGCTCAAAGAAGACTGGGAAACCATCCTCGCCGAGGTCTCCCAATCGCTGCGCAGCTCCGAGTCGATCTACCGGGAGCTCATGGAGGCTGAGGCTCCGCGCTCCTTCGCCGACCTCGGAGTCGACCCCGCGGCGGCCCGGCGTGCCGTCCTCCATTGCAAGGACATACGAGCCCGCTATACGGTTCTCGACTTGGTCTCCGAGCTTGGCTTCCTCGAAGAATGGACCGATGACATCCTGGGCCCGATGAGCACGTTACCCGCCGAAGAGGAGTGATTGGTGAGCATAGAAAGCCTTCGTCCGCTGATCATCGTCCCGACCTTCAACGAGAAGGAGAATCTCGAAGCGATGGTCGCGGCCATCTTCTCGGTCGTGCCGTTCGCGGAGCTCCTCGTCGTCGATGACGGAAGCCCGGATGGTACCGGCGAGATTGCTGACAGGCTCACGGCTGGAGACGAACGAGTCCACGTGCTCCATCGAACCTCCAAAGAGGGCTTGGGCAAAGCCTACGTTGCCGGCTTCAAGTGGGCCCTCGAGCGCGACTATGACCGCATCATCGAGATGGACTGTGACTTCTCCCATCCCCCGCGCTACCTGGTCCCGATGCTCGAGACCTCCTTGCGTTCTGAGGTCGTCGTAGGCTCGCGCTACGTTCCTGGTGGGGGGACGGAGAACTGGGGCTTGGCTCGACGGGTCATCAGCAAAGGCGGCGGGATCTACACCCGACTGGTCCTGGGGACCCACATCATGGATCCGACGGCGGGCTTCGTCTGTTGGCGTCCAGAGGTGTTGCACATGCTGCCCCTGGACGAGCTGCACGCTTCAGGCTACGGCTTCCAAGTGGAGCTCAAATACCGCGCGCAGCGACTCGGGTTCACCGTGGAGGAGTTCCCCATCCAATTTCCGGATCGGCTGGTCGGCGCCTCGAAGATGTCCAAGCGCATCGTCGTCGAGGCCATCTTGACCGTGCTAAAGCTCCGCTTCTCCCACTGAGCCAGGGCATCGCGCGAGGGAGCCCAAGCGCCCGAGCTCACGACCGCGCAAAGGCGCGCGAACGCCCAGGGACAACACACCACATACAGCAACGGAGCGCAGAACCTGGGCATCCGCCCTGAAGGGGCGGCCCACAGAAGTAGCCCAGTGCGGAGCGCTGGACCGCGCCTCCGACCGCCCGAGCCCACGACGTGGAACCGCCTCCGACCGCCCGAGCCCACGACGTGGAACCGCCTCCGACCGCCCGAGTAGCGCGCGAGTCCAATCGAGTCAGTTCACGACCAGCTCGTAGGTGATCTCCGCGCCGCTCTCCGTGAATGAGAGTGAGACCGTGAACATGCCGAAGTGTGCGAAGCGCTCCTGCAGTTCGATGAGCTCGCTCTGCACTGTGCTGCTGAGCGAGCCGAAGCCTTTGAGGACCTCGCCATAGTCGAAGCCGACCTCGACGAAGGGGGCGACGCCTTCCTTCATTGGCGTCAGGCTCGCTTTGAGTGCGTCGAGGTTCTTCCCGTCCGAGGCGAAGAGAAGAAGGTCGTTCTCGAGTTGGTAGGTGAACCCACCGAGCAGCGGCAACGTCACACCGAAGGACGACAGTGGCACCCCCCTCTGCGGCTTTTGGGGCAACTCTGGGAAGAGTTTTTCGAGCTGCACCTCTGGTTTGAGCGTGTGCAACGCGACAGAGGCCCGCAGCTCGCTGAGCCCCAGCGGGGTCAGCCGCCAATCCTGGATCAGCACGCTGAACCCCCGAACGGGCGGAATTGCAACGAGGAACTCTGAGGGGGTCAGCTCCGCCAGCGCATTGAGCGGGAGCAACGGCTCACATTTCAACGGAACGTCTCGCAGCTTCGACTCGATCGCTTCTAAGACTCGCTTGGTCTCGACGAGCTGTGGAAACGCGTTCAAAAATGCAATGGGGGGCTCAGCCCAGCCCTTCTGGCGCTTCTCGGTGAGGCGCTGGAGCTTCAGCAGGTTGAGCTCGAGTGCGTCTTTTCCGAAGTCGATAAAGAAACGCCCTGACTGCTTCCCCCTGGCGTCGAACGCCAGGTAATAGATTCTCGGAACGATCTTAGCGAGACGGAGAAAGTCCTTGGTGCAGTCCGCAGAGAGGATGGGGACTCCCCACTGATCGAGGGTCTGAGCGACGAGACCCTTCTTGTCGACGCCCGCGATCGCCGAGGCGAGTCCCAAGAGATCGATGGAGAAGAAGGACATCGCCGATGCTCCCCCGTCCATGCGCTCGGTGAGTGCCTGGAGCTCGTCAGTGTCGCCAATGCTGTCCACTCGCCGTTCACGTCCGACCAGGATGGGCAGGAGGTCGGCGAGCACGACGTTGGGGGCGAGCATCATTGAGGCCTCGTTCGGAGTGATGACGACGGCCAGACTCCACCCATCGGCGCGAAACACGCGGAAGGTCCACTCGTCGATCTCGAGGCTTTCGGAGGTCTGTGCGGTCTCTGCCTCGATGCGATCGAGCAGCGCGTCGAAGCGCTTTGCGTCGGCCAGCTCGAAGCGCAGTGCGGGGAACGCTCCGATGCCATAGAGCGCAAACTTTGGGGTGGGCAACATCCCAAGCTCCGCCAGCCCCTCGGCATCGAAGCGGCCGCGGAGCGCATCGAGGAAACCACTGAGCAGCTTTCCGAAGGGGACCTCTTCTCGGCGTAGGGTGTCTTGTATGGCGTTGGCGAAGCTCTCATAGAGATTCGACCAATCGTCGAGGTTCACCGAGAGCTCACGGCGGTTCGAGTCTGCGATAGAGACCCAGTAATAGGGCGTGTCCGAGGGGATGGCGTCGAAGACCGCGTCAAGGTGAATCGGGAGCTCTGGGCCGACACGGCTCTTCGGCCTGGAAGGCGGCTGGACCGTGTGAACGTCGGTCACCTGTGACGGTGGCGAAGGTGCGGTCGCAGGCTCCTCGTTGCAGCCGAGGACGCCTGAGAGCATGAGCACCAACACGACGACATGCCGGACTCTTCGTGCCTTCTTCCAGCCTGCAAATGTCACGAGACGAGTCATGGAAGCGATGTCTGCCTCGGTCTCTTGGACACTCTCAGGGCGGCGGCATGGGGTCGACCGCTGGAGAGGTTCTTTGGTTGGCCATACATCGTCGCTAAGCAAGTCGTTACCACACCCCGTGGCCGTCCGCGAGTTCACAGGTCAACAATCGTCAATGCAGCCAAGTAGCGAGATGACGACCGACCCACAGGGTGCTCTGTCACACTCTGAAGAGCAAGAAACTGAAGTGAAGTTTCTTTCACTTGATGTCGTGGTGGTGCTGCCGACCTCAAAGGCTCGCACAGCGCCTTCATTCTCGATGGCATCCACGACTTCGAAGATCCATCTTTGGGGCTCGTACGAGTGGTGCGGAGACTTGACAGAAACTTCGCTATTTCTACCATCTATAGCCTTTGCTCCTACCACAACCAGCGGAGAAAAAGGCATGTCCGATGTGACCCGAGGTGACGCGCTCTTGGCTATCGAGCTCGTCTACGACTACTACTCTGCTCGCGCAGTACTCAACAACTTCCTCAAGGGCTCGAAGCTCCCTGATGGGCTCGACGCTTTCGACGCCAAACAAGTCACCGCGCTGATCGCTCACCTCGAAGCCGAGATGCCGCGAACCCAGCCCGCAATCGATCTGCTGAAGAAGAAGATCGGTGGTGACGGCAAGAAGGTCGTCGTCGAAGAGAAGAAGCCCGTCGTCGAAGAGAAGAAGCCCGTCGTCGAAGAGAAGAAGCCCGTCGTCGAAGAGAAAAAGGCTGACGACAAGAAGGCTGACGACAAGAAGGCAAACGACAAGAAGGCCGACGACAAAAAGGCCGACGACAAGAAGGCCGACGAGTCTGAGGGAGACGAAGAAGAAGACTCGAAGGGCTCCAAGAGCAAAGGCAAGAAAAGGTAAGCGAGCTCTAGAGGACAAGCCGCTCTGAAAGAGCGGAACTCCTTTGGAACGTCTTGCGAAAGCTGGTTCTTTCGTCGGGGGTGGTTTCACCGCGAGGCGGAAAGCCAAGACGGTGACTTTCGCCTGGCTGCCCGCTTCGGGTCTTGGTGAATTTCCTCACGAGGGCGAGTTCCGTGGTGCTATTGGTAGAGAGCGGCTTGTGGCCTGGGGCTGGGCTCAAGCGAGATTCCGGTCCTGTGGCTGCCTTGATGTCCCCTGTCGTTGGTCGACTTAGGCGGCACAGCCTGCGGACCGCGTCTCGGGTCTTTGACAGCCACCTAAACGACCTGAGCAAAGAGCCCAATGTGCCGATGACAACTCAGCAGTGGATGGAGACCGTCCGAACATGGATGGAGGAGCAGATCCCATTCACCGTCCATCTC
>Ga0100377_1004312_pt1 | contig 11004 bp, 8 predicted proteins | sample CryGeymeta201501_FD_83664 | JGI IMG/M metagenome (GOLD analysis project Ga0100377, IMG submission 83664) | Groundwater microbial communities from Crystal Geyser aquifers in Utah, USA - Crystal Geyser metaG 2015-01 | ecosystem: Environmental > Aquatic > Deep subsurface > Groundwater | place: USA... | reverse complement strand
TCGTCAGGTTGGCTACGCGCCATTTCTTGTGGAATCAAGGTGCGATTCAAAGGTTCAGGCTCACCACAGAGAACACAGAGAGCACAGAGGAGTGAGGAGAAGCTCTCTGTGTTCTCTGTGGTGAACATGAGGCCAGACTCATCGCAGAATCTCTGATTGTTTCCTCACCTCTTGGGTGACGCGCAGCGTCTCAGATGACTGCCATGAAATCGGCTCTCATAAGCAGACGCTGTTCGCCCGGGCTCCGCCTTGGGCTGGGAATTGTTCGGCCCCCGAGGGGCCGATGCCCAGGGCGTTGCCCTGGGCCGGTCTCAAAGCTTTTCTCACCTCTTGGATGACGCGCAGCGTCTCAAGGTGGCTGCCATGAAAACACTCCAACAGCTCAGCCCTCTCCTCCTGACCCTCTGCGCCCTCGGCTGCAGTACCCCACAGCCCACCCCGTCCCAGCCAACATCGGCGCCCGTCCCACTAGACTTCATCTACGCCACCGCCGACGAGTTCGACGCCCTCGCCCCCCTGCTCGCCCGGTCCGACATCGCCGGCGCCGAAATCATCTACGTCTGGCGCGACCTCGAACCCGAGCGAGGCGTCTACGACTTCTCCGCCGTCCGCGCACACCTGGCCGTTCTCGAGGCCTCGGACAAGGCGCTCGTCATCCAGATTCAAGACCGCTTCTTCTCCCCCACCGCCCGGCGCGTCCCTGACTATCTCCTCAACGCCCCCGCCTACGGCGGCGGGCTCGCCCCACAGGTCGACGACGCCGAGTCCGACACGCCCGAAATCGTGGGCTGGGTGGCCATGCACTGGAACCCGGCCGTCCGACAGCGCTACCAAGCCCTCCTCACCGCCCTGGCCGCCGAGTTCGACGGCCGCGTGCTGGCCGTCGTCCTGCCCGAGACGGCCGCCGAAATCCACGTCCTCACCGACACCACAGGGTTCACCTGCGACGGCTACTTCGAGGCCGAGCTCGAGAACTACCGCGTCGCCAACGAGGCCTTCCAGCAGAGCCATGTGCTCCTCTTCGCCAACTTCTGGCCCTGCGAATGGGACAACGACCACCACTACATGCAGCGGACCTTCGAATACGCCGTCGCGCAAGGCGGCGGCCTGGGCGGCCCGGACATCGTCCCCTGGCGCGAGGCCCAGATGAAGAACTCCTACCCGTTTCTCCACGCGAAGAAAGACGCCCTGCCCTTTATCGGCATGTCGATCCAAGAGCCGACCCTGGAGTACCTCGACCCCGAGACCGGCGCGCCGTTTACCCGCGAAGCGTTCGTGCGCTTCGCATCCAAGTACCTAGGCGTCGACGCCATCTTCTGGTCGAAGGACGCGCCTTGGCTCTGACCATCGAGCGGCTTGGCGGGCCTCCACCCGAACCGAGAGTCTCCACGCCCTGCGTCGGTCGCCCGAAACACAAGCTCCAAGAACGCCCGTGACGGCGGGCGGGCAACGCCCCGCGACCTCAGCTTGTCCAAGAAAAGGGAAATTCTGACTTATGCAGCGAACTTCTCTGACACCCTACTAGGCTAGAGTCCATCTTGAAAATGCGTGTTCTGCTGAGCTCGTGGAAAATGCGACCAAACTCTGAACTCGTCCCAAAGGACATCTTGTGAGTGCCCGTTCGGAAATGCCCAAGGTGCAAGGAGCCGACGACCGAGCGACGCAGGCCACGCACCGGTACGCCGAGGAGCGAGGGAGGAAGGCGACGCCGCAGATGGGGTATTTCCGGACGGGCACTAGGCTAGGAGGACACGCTGGGGCCGACAACTGCATGAGGGGTGAGCATGAACGAGAAGGCAAAGGAGAGTCGTTGCGAGCCAAACATCGAGCTCGATTTCTCCACGTTCGTCGTTTCTTTGGGGACCTCTGCTCTGGTGAACCTCGGCATGGCGCCTGACCCCGAAACCGGGGCGAGCAGCGTTAACCTGCCAATGGCCAAACAGAACATCGACATCCTCGAGATTCTTCATCGCAAGACCAAGGGGAATCTCGCTGAGGACGAGAAGAAGATCCTCGACACCTTGCTCTTCGACCTGCGGATGGCCTTCGTCCGCAAGTGTCAGGCCTCACACAAGGGCTAAGGGGTAGACTCCCCCGCTTCCAGCCGCATAGCAGCTCGACCTCGAGGGGGAGCCGTGGGTGAAGGCCCTGCGGTTACCAATCACCAATGTGGCGCACAGCAGGTTTCTCGTGCCCACCCAAGGCACCCAACCCCACGAGTGACGCGGTGCCTGCCAGGCCTCCCAGCAGCAGCCCGGTGGACCCTGACCTCGTACTCTCGCTCCACGCGCCACACGCGTGGGGCTCGGCCGCTTCTCGGGCCGCAATCGCATTCTTCGCTCTGAGGTACCCATGAGACGCACACCGTTCCTACTCCTCGCTTCGTTTGGCTTGCTGGCTCTCTCGGGCTGCGACGATGGGGGTGGCACCACCTCCGAGGCCGACTCCACCGCGGACACCGAGCTCAGCACCGAGACCGTTGATACCACTGAAACCACCGAGACTGAGCTCTGCGGCGAAGACTTCGCTCGGGCCGCGTTCGGGACCTTCACGACGATCGCCGACGCGGCCGTGCAAACCACGAAACCGGCGAGCGGAGACTTCCTGACCGTCGTCGACGTCCCCTGGAGCGCGGACAACTCCTACCTCTACCTGCGCTTGCTCGAAGGGACCAGAGTGCCGCTCACCGACGATGAGGCCTACACCAGCGAGCTCTGGGACCTCGCCATCAACCGGACCAGCTTCCGCCTGAACTCTGGCGTGTCTGGGCCCGCCGCCGTCGAGGTCGCCGCCTTGAGCCTGCCGTTCGCCGACATCAACCTACAGACGGATTTTGGCGCCTTTCAGAGTGACACACTGGAGCGCACTTGCGGCCTCGCCGCCGATGCGCCCGCCGCGCTCATAACCGCCATCGGACGCTGGTGGACGGCCACCAGCCCTGCCGAGAGCCCCGTCGCTGGCGATGCGGTCTACGTCATTCGAAGGCTTGACGGTGACCTCATCAAGCTCGAGGTCAACAGCGTCACCATGGCGGGCGACCGCGCACAGCTCGAGCTTCACTGGGTGCCCCTCGACACCACGGTGACCTGCGACCAGATCGCCGCCGCCAAAGAGGCCATCGGCCCCATCAACACGGTCGCCGCCACCTCCCTCACCGCAGACAACAGCACCACCCCCATGACCTTCACCGTCGACGCCTCGGCCGGCGGCTTCGACCAGGCCCAGTTCAATCCCTACCTCTACATCGATCTCGACGGCCCAGCTCCGACCAAGGTCAACATCACCGACGTCGCGTCGTGGACCGACACCGAGTGGGACTTTGCCATCAAGCGAGCCGCCATTCGCATCAACGGCGGCGACTCAGGCGTGGGCGGCGTCACCGTCGCCGACATCACCGCAGCCTCGCTCGCCGAGGTCACCGTCCTCCCCGGCGACGGCTTGTACCAGAGCGACGATTTCATCGACGACGCCTGTGTCCTCGTCATGGGCGAGATCGGTCCTCTGACCGTTATGGGAAGCTGGTACAACTACGACGTCAACACACACGCAGTGGTCCCCGCCGCACACGTCTACTTCATGAAGACGACGGGCGGGAGACACCTCAAGTTGCGCGTCGCCCAGTACACCTCGGCGGTCTACAAGTTCGAGTGGGAAATCCTGTGAGAAAAATCAGACTTTCGGCACTCCTCCTCGGCGCGGGGCTTTTCTTGTCTGTGTCTTGCGAGCCCCTCCCCAGCGGCCATTCGGACGGCGGAGAGGGCGGGCTGCAGACGCGCGTCTTCGAGCAACGCCCCACAGATGGCGCGGGCTGGCAGGGGAACGGCTACGGCACTGCGACCGTGCGCTCCTTCGATACCCGAGGAGGAGAGCTGAAGATCTGGTATGCGACCGACGGGGTGCACGCGGTCCCATCCGCAGACCTCAACCCGGCCGATGGCACCCCGGATTTCGTTCAAACGGTTGGCAAACACGCCGACCGGTCGTTCGACGTCATCATCAACCAGCACGGCTTTCGCCACCCTCTCGATGACTCGATTTACCACGACAGGCCCGACTACGGCGGCGATTCCCGCTTCGACATCTACCTGCAGAACATCTCCAACAGCGATGGCTACCGCGTCACCGAGGTCTGTGTCGAGGTCCCCTTCATCTGCGCCGGATATCTGGTCATCGAGAACGACTTCGTCGGCTACTTCTATCCGAGCGCCGACGTCGCCATCAAGACCCTGACAGGGCACGAGCTGATGCACGGCATCATCGACGCGTACGACGCCGACCAGCCAGCGTTCGTGAACGAGGGGACCGCCACCTGGGCGCAAGAGTTGGTCTTTCCCGAGCAAGACGACTTCGAGGGCTTCATCGACATCTTCTTCGCGCAGCCCGAGCGGGCCTTAGACTCCGCCCGGCCGCAAGACCTGGGTGACCTCTACCCCTACGCGACGGCCATCTGGCCGCGCTTCCTACAGGAGCGCTTCGAGGTCGAGGCCGTCCGCCTGATCTTCGAAGGTCTCGTGGACACACCGGGCGTCAGCCCAGAGTATTGGCAAGCGACGGACGACGTGTTGACGGGCGCCTACTCGAGCTCCTTGAGCGATGCCTTCATGGACTTCGCCATTTGGAACCTCTTCACCGGCCGCCGAGCGGGCCAGCTCGCCGGCTACGGCTACGCCAGCGCAGCCGACTACCCCGAGCTCTTCCTTGGCATCGACAAGCTCGCAGCGGCGACGGCGGAGGGCGTTGCCCTGCAACAGGATTACGTGGTCGAACGCCTGAGCGCGCAGTACTTCTCAATCTCGTCGGGGCTCTACGGCGGCCAGACCATCGACGTCGAGGCGCGCGGCCGCGCCCGCTTCGTGCTCCTCGTCGATGACAAAGGGACGGTCGCTCCCCCTGTGCTCCTGAGGCCTGCCGGCGCCTTCGATCGAGCGGAGCTGACGCTCCCCGTCGGCTCCAGGATCCTCCTCGCCGTCGTGAACCCCAACCCAGAAAAAGAGACCAACGACGGAACCCTCATCATCTCTGCACGTGAGCCCGTCGAGGTGGACGCTGGGTTGGACGTCGGCGTGGATGCAGAGGACGTGACCGAGCTTGGAGTCGAAGCGGAGAGCACCCAAGAACCGAGCGACGACTGCGGCTGCCAAGTGCAGAGAACACCCTCGAGGCTGCCTGGGCTGTTGCTCGTCGCCTTGCTGCTCGCCTCGTGCTGGCGCGGCGCGCGACGCGAACCCCGCATCGAAGCGCCTCGGACCTAGGGCTCTAAGCGATCCAGCGCGTCGCAGCCCTCCATAAAACTCCCTCCACAAGCCTTCTTGAAGTAACTCTTGGCGCTGAAGAAGTCCACTTTGACGCCGACGCCAACGCGGTACATCTCGCCCAGGTTGTAGCAGGACGCCATGTGTCCGCTATTGCACGAGGTCTTGAGTAGAACCGAGGCTCTCGCTGGATCGTACTCGACGCCTCGGCCCTGGGTCATCATCGCGGCGAGGTTCCCACAGCCCTCGACCGACCCAAAGTCGCAAGCGCGCTGGAAGTACTCGGCGGCCTTGTTGTCGTCTTTGGGTAGCCCTTCCCCTTTCTCGTACTGGCGGGCGACCGCCACGCAGGCCTCCGCGTCCTCGTTGCCGCACTCGTCGAACAAGGGTGGAGGCTCATCGCTGGGCTCGATGACGACCTTCTCGTCTCCCCCTGCGAGTCCGCCCGCAAGCGTCGAACCTCGCCTGCGGTTTGGTCGCTCAGCGTGGGCTTCGAAGTCTGCGTAGGGTGAGCTCTCCTCGAACTTAGCCCGCTGAGCATCGCCGATGTCTTTGGCCTTCTTGGCGTAGTGCGTCCAGAGCAGCCAGAAGCCACAGAGGAAGATGGCTCCAGCGACCATGGCGAGCAGCTTGCCGCTGAGCCAGTGAGGCAGCGAAGGGATACGGCCACCCGTGCTCTCGGGGACGACCAAGAGTCGCTTCGGGTCCAGTTTCGGCTGGGGGGCGGGAGTCGGGGTCGAAGGCGTCTGCACCTCGAGGGGTTTGCGTTCGGGGCTCTCTTTCGGCGCTTCGGACTTCGAACTCTCTGGACGCGGCTGTACCGGTTTGCCGGTGATTTCGGGTCCTGGGAGCAAGGGCGCGGCAGGCTTCGCGTCCGTACGTTTCTTGACCGGCAGTGTCTCGAGCGCCGGGTCCCATCGGGGTGCCGAAGGGGCGTCGTTGCCCAAGAGCTCGAGGCCACCCGCGGCCGAGTCATTCTCGACGCCCAACGCCGGTCCGAAAAGCTCGCTCCCTGAGGCGGGACCCACCAACAACTGCTTGGGATCGAGCGCGTCGAGGGCCTCGTAGAGCTCGCGGGCCGAGGGATAGCGCTCGCTCGATTCCTCGCTCACGGCTTTCCGGACAATCGGACCGAACTTCGAGCGCGCGAGCCAGTCGGGGTACGGGATGGGGTCGTTGAGGCGATTGGCCATGACCTCGTAGGCGTTCCCTCCCTCGTACGCGGGCTCGCCAGCCAGCATCTCGTAGAGCAAGAGGCCGACGGCATAGACGTCGCTGTAGGGGCCGATGGGCTTGCCTGTGAGCTGTTCGGGCGCCATGTAGAGCACCGTGCCGTAAGAGCCTCCCTCCTTGGTCAGCTGCAGGTCGGTCTCGGCGGTGTTGAGGGCTTTGCCGATGCCGAAGTCGAGCACTTTGACGTGGTCAATCTCGGCTCCCACATCGACGAGCATGATGTTGGCGGGCTTGAGGTCGCGGTGCACGATGCCCTGTTCATGGGCGAGGACTAGGGCCGAGGCGAGCTGTTTGGCGATCTTGAGGGCCCGTTCCGGCGTCAGCGGGCCGTCCTTCTTGAGGACCTTGCTCAGCACCTCGCCGCGGACGAGCTCCGTGGCCATCCACAGCAGGCCCGAAGTTTCACTGCCGAAGTCGTACAGGCGAACGATGTTCGGGTGCTCGAGACGGCGAACCAAATCGACCTCGCGCAGGAAGCGCGCATGGGCCTTTGGGTCACCCTCAGTGACACTCGGCAAGATCACTTTGACGGCGGCTTCTCGGTCGACTCGCCGCTGGTGGGCCTTGTAGACCGCACCAAAGCCCCCCCTCCCGATTGTCGAAAGAAGCTCGAAATCCCCAAGAAGATCGCCAGGCTCAGGGAGCTTCGCGGCGTCGCTCAAAGCACGTCCTCCAATCGCGGTCGGAGTCACCACTCAAAGTGCCAAGAGACGACTGTGCGCAAGAGGCGGAGTTGGTGCAAGCGTTCGGCCGTGTTGGTCTCAAACGGGGTTCTTGTCGACCTCGATAACCTCGCTCTCTTCGCTCTTCTCTCTCTTCGACGTGCTGGGCTTCGGCGTTGACTTGATGGTGATATCTCCAACCTTGGCCTCGGTGAGCTCCCCGTCCATCACCTGTTGCCAAGCCTTCTTCTGCAGTCCCCGGTTGTACTCCTGAGTCTCTTGCTCGCGCTTGAACTTATGGTACTCGATGAAGGCGCGGCCCGCAGCGATCAGGGTCCCTACCACCATTGTTCCCGTCTTGATCCACTCGAGTTTCTTCGCCGACATGGGCTCCCTCGGTCCAAAAAGTGCGCTGGCTAAGGCTGAGGTCTTTGTCGCGTTCTGCGCGACACTCCGAACACGATCCCGAGAATAAGCACCCCGACGAACGAGGGCAGAGCGCTGCGTTCGGAGAGGGAACAATCGCAGGGCCCCGGAGACTTCCCACCGATTTCGGGGCCGATGAGCAAGTCCTCGGCGTCAGCGTCTCGACCAGAATCTTCTTGGCCGGGGCAGCCCTCATCGATCGCCCCGTCACAGTTGTCGTCGCGCCCATTGCAGCTCTCGGTCGCACCGGGAAACACGTCGGGAGCGGTGTCGTCGCAATCCTCGTCGGTGTTGACCCCGTCGCCGTCTCCATCGGCGGTGGTGCCCGCTGCCGAGACGAAGACGTAATCGACGTCGAGCCAGGACTCGGCGCCGGTATAGGAGCCGCCTTCCCAGGGGTCGAGACGCAGCCGCGTCACGGTAGCGGACCAGCTCGGCGTGCTCGAAAGATCGAGCTGGACGACCTCGAACTGCCCCTGGCCTGCTGGAGTGAACGCAACCGACTGCGTCTCGTCGAAACTTTGACCAGCCAGGGCCCAGTAGAGGCGCATCTCGCGCGGGGCTCCGTGCTGCCGCACACGCAGCACCATTTGGTTCTTGGTCGCCGCGTCAATGGATGTCCAGGCGGGGCTCAAAACCTGTGGAGCCGCTCCTGTTACACGGCTCGCCAAGGCGTGGTCGAGGAGATTGAGGGCCTGGTCGCCGATGTCGCCATTGCTGGTCCACCCCTCCAGATCGTCACCCGCGGGGCCATTGAACTGCCACTCCCACGGTGAAAACACATCGACCGCCTTCTCCGCTCGCAGGAGCCCGCCGGCTGCGTTGAGCTCCAAGGGGTCGTCCCAGCTGACCTGGTCCTCGTAGAGTCCGCCCACGTGTTGGACCCAGAGCCGGATGGCCGGGCTCTGGTTGCCGAAACTGTAACGCTGAGCCTGCAGCGTGAGCGAGACTCGTCGGCTCTCCCCAGGTTGCAAGGTGCCCACACTCAAGTTTCCCTCCGGGCCGGTCAGGGACGTGCCGCCGACCGTCGTCCAGCTCTGGCCATCGAGGGCAGGCGCGTCACTGAGCACCTGAGCGTCCAGAGGAGCGAAGAAGCGTCCGTCCAGCGCATAGCCCACGAAGACCTCGTCGGTGGCGGGGCGTTGCGCACTGTTGGTCAACACGAAGTCGGCCGTGAGCGTCTGGCCAACCAACGCATCAAAGACCCCGCTCGACGAGCCCAACACCAGGTCACGGGCCTGTCCAGGCACGTCGCGCAGGGACAGGCTCACTTCGAACGCGGGATTCTGAGCTGGCGTGCCGGCCTTCTCGATAATCTCCTCGAGCCTGGGCAGGAGGAAGCCGCCTGGGCACTCGGTCGCCGTCCCCGGCCACTCTCGGTGCCCGAGGATATGCGTGCGATCGAGGGAGATCCCGTAGTTCTCTGCGAGCCACCCGACCAAAAGGGCGGCGCCGTCGAGCATGGCTTGCGGCACGGGATCGATGTGGAAGGAGCCCATGAACGAGATGCCGACATTGTTGGTGTTGTGGCTCCCCACGTGGGCGCCGGTCCTCTCGTGGTCCCCACGGCCTTGCCAGAGCCGACCGTCGGCGCTCACTAGGAAGTGGTAGCCGAGGTCGCACCAGCCGTTCGTGTCGATGTGATAAGCCTGGATCTGACGCAGGCGTTGCTCGGGAGCCATACTGTCGACGGTGGGGCTGACCGTGTGGTGAATGGTGATGTACTGCGGCGTGTGTGGGTCGCCGCAGACCCCAGTGTCGCGAGCGCCCCAGGCGCTGCGCAGGTTGACGTACGAGGGCGGCGCCAGGGCCTGCTCCACGGTCCTGAAGGGCTCTTGGTGCTGTTGTTGGACTTGGGCAACGACCGTCCCCTCGAGCAGCTCGACGAAGAGGAACGACGGTTCGGCGTCCGCGTCCACTGCAGAAGCCCGCAGCTCTAGCCGCTCGGCGGGCTGCTCGAGGGTCACCAGACCGTTGAACGCGACGGCTTCATGCCACCTCACCGGGACTCGAGCCCAGGGGCTCACCGTCGTGACGCCGTCTTCGGTGCGGGTCACCCGATACTCGAGCCCGGGATCTGCGCCGGCTGTCTCGAAGCGCAAGCCCGCCCGCGAGAACGCTCGCCCGTCCACACTCTCGAGACGTAGAGGCCCGCTGGCCGCTGCGGCGCGGTAGGCTAGGGCGCCATCGAGTGCGAGCGCGGCGATGGGCTCGCCCGGCGCCACCGCAGCTTTCGCCGCGGGAGCAACCCCTGGGTCGCACGCCTGGGTCAGCGACGACAACGCGAGTAGGCCGACAGAAGCTAGGCAGCACACCGCATGGCGAGAGCAAACCAGAGAACGAGCAAAGAGCGGCATTGCTGGGATTCCTCGGTTGGGTCAGGAACAAGAAGCATCTTGAAAGGGACGAATTCCGCGCGCTACTGGCTCGAAGCGAGCCAGCCGGCGTCCCACCGCGCGATCGCAGTTCGAGGCTCTGACAAGAATTCGTCACCCATCAAGGGTCAACTAAGGTCGCTAAGCGGTCAGCCACATAGAAAGTCTTGTCTAGCGGTCAACGGCCAGCAAAAGAATCACTCATTGTACTCGTGAAGGGTCTTGCCCGTCTCGTCGACCTCACGCACCTTTGTCTTCGGCCGAAAGTCACCATCCGGCAGGTTTCCGAGGATCTCCATGCGCAGGTCATGGCCGCTCTGACTCGCCTCAGAGAGCCGCGCAAAGAACTCGCTGACCTCGGCCTCGCTGGTCAGTGGACCCACAACGACACTGCCATCGCAGAGATAGAAGATGGCTTCACTCGGCGATTGGGTAAAGAAGACCCCACACTCTCCGTCGACCATGCGCAGCTCTCCGGGCTGCAGGGCTCCCGTGGCCTCGAGTGATGCGGTGCGGCTGCGGATCGTCATGTCATAGGCGCTTCCTCCGGTCACCGCGGCATGGTCCTCAGTGGGCGAGAGACCGCCATCGTCGCCGTCGAACGCGGTGGCCAAGCACGCACCGAGCTGATCGCAGTCTGTGCTCGAGGACGCGCAAGCGGCGAGCACCCCGGCGAGCCCTGGCGTTTCGCGAAGAACCGCGAGGCAGGTCGCCGCGTCGGACTCAAGCCCACAGTCGACGATGGCCTCACAACTCGTCTTGTCGTCTGCCCAAGCGGACAGCGGAACGAGACAGCCGCACAACACGCAGACCAACACGAGACGATGCATCGAAACCTCCATGAGCTCGGAGTCCAGATAAGCGAGCACGAACACCCACCCCCAAATAGTCGTAGCCGAGCCCGCACGCCGACACAACAACATCGGCAAGTGTTTAGGCGTCGTCAGGAAACAACCTGCCCATTTGAGCATCGCCAGAGGCGTGATGGCAGCGTCGGTCTGCTTCGACGATGCTGGGCATCGCCTGCATCGACCTCCTTGCCCTCCCACCTCTGAC